>Ga0315287_10001255_pt1 | contig 23257 bp, 21 predicted proteins | sample YL17G11_0_MG_FD_205037 | JGI IMG/M metagenome (GOLD analysis project Ga0315287, IMG submission 205037) | Sediment microbial communities from Yellowstone Lake, YNP, Wyoming, USA - YL17G11_0 | ecosystem: Environmental > Aquatic > Freshwater > Lake > Sediment | place: USA: Wyoming | collected... | reverse complement strand
GGGTGAGGCCATGGTGGAGGGGTGTGAAGGGAAGGGGTGGGGCGCAAAGGGGGGGGTCACGCGTTGTGACGGGGCTCTGCTGAGGAGAGGGAACAAGAGATGATGAGAGGGGTCGAAAGTGAGTGACAGGGCTAGAGGCGGGGGGGGAGGGGGGGGGGGGGGGGAGCAATGCCTTGTTCTGATTCAGTTCCCCCGCACGCCCCACGCATCCGACATCCTTGTCTGACGAATAGCTGTATGCGCGTGGCTTTGCGAGCCCGGGCGGGCCTGTGCGCGTGGCCAGGCGCGTGGGCTCAGGAGAGAAGTGCACGGCCGCGCCGCCGTCGCGCGCGAGGCGCCAGACAGCGGCATGTGTTTTTCGTCGCGCTCTGCGTTGCTGATCCGCCCCATGCCACGCATCCAACCCTCTTGTTGGACGGCGCGATGGCCTGTGAGTGGCTTAGGGATGGTCGAGATGGTCTCTGTGGCCAACGGTGTGCGGCGCCCGTGGCTAGGAGATAGTTCACAAACACACGGCCCGCCCCGCATGCGTGCGTAACTTTGCCGCGTCGCGGCAGCCTTAACACTCCCTCACGGCCGCATCATCCGACACATGGAGCGTGGTCTGACATCAGTCAAGTTCCAGCCTGGAGGGTCAAGCAGAGAGCGAAGTGCGGTGGGGTTGTGGCGCGGGGACGTCTACTAAGCACCTCACCTCTTTTTCTTCTCTGGAGTCTGGCTGGAGAGATGGGAACTCACTCTCTCTTGGCCCTTGTTCGATTCGCGCCCACTCTCTCTCCGTACACAGCGAGAGAGAGATGAGGGCGCGCCTCAGCGCCCGCCTGGACGCCTGGGCCTTGGCCCTGGCAGCGGTTGTAGCCGCGCTGGCCGCGGAGGACGGCTGCACGCCCCGCCAGGTAAGGAGGCGAAGTTTTTTTCTTTCTTTTTTTGGTGCTCGACGTCTTGGGGAGCGAGCACACAGCGTGGGCGGGGGTGCACGGGCCAGGCTCGCCGTGTATGCGTGCTTCACGTGTGCAAGGGCAGGCTTTCATGCTCACCCTTGTTTGGATCGGGCATGAAGAGGGGCGCCTACTCCACCCACGCGCCCGCCTAAGAGAGGCCGGGCGGGGCGGCGTTTGCGCCCTCGAGCATTTTTTTTTCGAAGCACAACCTCTCAAAACTCACTGCACTGCACTGTCTCATTCAGGTCCACCTCTCCCTCACGGGCGACCCCACCGAGATGCGGGTCCAGTGGTCGGCCTCCACAACCGGCTGCCCCATAGACATCGCCTACGGCACCGCCGGCGGCGGTGGCGGCGGCGGACCGGGCGGCCTCCACAGCGACGGCATCGCGCGCGGCCAGCCAGCGGGGACGTACGGCGCGGGCGACATGTGTGCCTCGCCCGCCAACGCCGCGGGTGGGCCCATTGCGCCCCACTTTTATGAGGCCATCCTGACGGGCCTGGCCCCGGGGAGGCAGCACGAGTACCGGTTCGTCAGCGGGGGCGGCCCGGACGGCCCCCCCACCCTGGTCGCGCGCCGCCCGCCTCTCCCCTCCTCCACCCTCTTCCGGGCGGCGCCCGTGAAGGGGCCCGCCGCCGGCGCCGCCCTGCTCGCCTTTGGCGACATGGGCACCGCCTCGCACCCGGGCGGCAAGTGCCCCGGCGCGGCCGCGACCGCCGCGGCCGTCGCGGACGCGGTCGCCAAGGGGAGGGCGACCGCAGTCCTCCACCTGGGCGACGTCGCGTACGCCGACGGCACGCCCGGCGCCTGGGACGCCTTCATGGACCTGGTGGAGCCGGCGGCGGCGTCGGCACCCTGGCTGGTCGCAGCGGGCAACCACGACGTCGGCTGGATGAAGGCCGCGGCCGCCGTAGGGGGGAGTGAGAGTGGGCGGAAAGGGGCGGCCGGGCGCGGCCGGTCCTCCCCACAACCCCCTCCGCCCTCCGACCCCACGGGCGCCACCTCGCCCTACTCGCCCTCCTGGGGCAATTACGGCAATGATTCGGGCGGCGAGTGCGGCGTGCCCCTGGCCGCCCGCTTCCGCGGGGCGGGCCCCTCGCCCGGCGGCGGGGGGGAGCCCCCCTTCTGGTATGCGGGCACGCACGGCCCCATCCACTTTGTCATCATCTCCACCGAACACGACCTCTCCCCCAGGTCCAAGCAGGCGGCCTGGATCAAAGCCGCCCTGGCCGCCGTCGACCGATGCGTCACGCCCTGGCTGGTCGTCGCGGGCCACCGCCCGCTGTACGTCCCCTTCCCACACAAATCCAACCGGGAGGTCGGCGACCACCTGCGCGGGTTTCTGGAGCCCCTCCTTGAGGCGGCCGGCGTGGACGTTTACGTCTCCGGCCACGTCCACGCGTACGCCCGGACGTGTAACGTGTGGCGGGATGGGCAGTGCGTGGCCCGCAGCGTGGGCGGGACCACGCACGTGCTGGCCGGCACGGGCGGGCGCAAGCTGTCTGACATTGCGGGCGACCAGTCGGCCTGGCTGGAGGCCGCGGCCGAGCTGTGGGGCTTCGTGCGCCTGGACGCTGCGGGCGGAGATGCGCTGCGCCTGCAATTTGTGGCCAGCGAGGATGGGCAGGTGGTGGATGAGGTGGAGTTGAGGGGGGCGGACAGAGGGGAGCTACTGTGCCGGGCGGGGCGGGCGGCCGCGGCCGCGCGGGCGGGGTTGGCGGTTGCATAGACAAATTTGTTTTTTGTAGAGGATTTTTCATTTGTGCGGGATGGAGACCCTCTACAGAGAGAGCAGAGAGGCCGTGCACTCTCAAAATATCTCCGTGTCCGGCACTCTCAGTATGTCAAACGGCGTCACCCCTCTCCCCTGCCACCTGCGGGTCAGCCGTTCAGCGCGCCGGTCCAGCGCCCGCCGCTGTTGCCTCGCGCGCACGACCGCCTCCGCCCGCCGCTCCGCCCACGCCTTCGGGTGGCGCAACCGGACCAGCGAAGACGTGTGCAGCATGAGGACGGCGCCGATGAAGGCGCCCGGGCGGCGGCATCCGGGGCAGGGCGCGGCCTTGTCTAGGGCGGAGAGGCGGGCGCGGAGGGAGCCGACAGCGTTGCCCTGGCCGACCGCGGCGAGCGCGCAGTCCGTGCAAAAGCAGTGGCCGCATCCCAGCCCCAGCGGCCTGAACAGCGCGTCCAGGCAGATCGGGCACCTCAGATGCGGCGCGATGGGCCGCACAGCGGCCGTCGCGGCAGACACAGCGGACGCGGGCGGCGGTGGCTGCTGCCCTGGCGACGCCACCCCCGACGCGGCCGACGACCCCACGCTCAGCGCTCGCGCCGAGGGCACCGCGTCCGCGTCCAGGACCTCATCCAGGGCGGCGGCATCGGCAGTGCGTGGCAGGTGGCGCGGTCCACGCGCTGCCGCGCGGCGCGACCCTGACGCGGCCGAGGACGCGCCCCGGCCCCCGGCCGAGGAGGGGGGCGGGGAGATCAGGGTGTTGATGAGGCTGAGGGCCGGCGTGGTGGGCGAGGCCGGCCCCCGTGGCGGTGACCGCCCGGCCAGGCTGGCCGTCGTGGCCTGGCTCCACCCCATCGGCCGGCCTGCCATGTACCAGGCGGTGCCCTTGGCGCCGGCCTCTGCTGCTTCCTCCCCATCCCCGTCGTCCTCCTCGTCTTCATCATCATCATCGTCATCCTCAAACAGGGCCTCGTCCGGGCAAAAGGGGACGACGCCGACGCCGCGCTCTATGGCCGCCGCGGCCGCGGCAGAGGTGGTTCCACCGGCCGGCTCCGCCCAGGCGGAGGCGAGGGGAGGCGGGGCCAAGGCGCCGCGGTGGGTGAGGGCGGGGCCTGGCCGTCCAGGCCCGGTTAAGGTCGGGCGGGGGCGGCCCCGCGGCAGGCCGCCACCGTCACTGTCCGACTCGTCGGACGGGGGTTCCGAGGGCACGGGCGGGAAGATGAGCGGGGACTTGCCCTTGGAGGCACGCCGGGCAGCCGCGGCGGCCGCGGCGGCGGCGTCCTCAGGCGGAGGTGCAGGCGGCGGCAGCCGTGGCGAGTCGACCCCCGCCGCCGCCGGCGGGGTGATGAGGTGCGGCGGCGCCGGCGCGGCCAGCTCGTCCGCCGGCGCCACCCCGTCCGTGGCCGCCTGGTCGGCAGGCGGGACGGCGTGCTCGGTGCCCACACCCCCATGCGCGCCGCCGCCCAGCGTCACCGCCCGGTCGTGCGACAGGAGGACCTCCACGACGCGCAGTTCGGCCACCAGGGGCGAGGTCAGGAACCCCGTCCCCGCCTCGGCGTCGCCCGCCCAGAAGGCTTGCAACAGCCGCCCGGCGTCCGGATCGCCGCACATCTTGCCGTACTTCTTCACAATCTTGCGCAGGCCGACCATGTTGGCGCGCGCGTACCGGCGCCCCCAGGCGGCGCGAGCCGCAATGGCTCGGGTGGCGGTCAGGGAGCGCGCCGCGGCATCCGCGTGCTGGGCTGCCAGCCAGCGGCCGAGGAGCGTGCGCGGCGGGCGGAGTAGGGCGGGGGCGGGGGCGCTACCCCGGCCAGCGGCCGCCGCGCTGGCCCGCTCAGCAGCGGCGCGTGCGGCACTGACTGCTTTCAGCTTGGCTGACACCGCCCGCCCGGCCGCCACCCACCAGGGCGGGATGGACGACCTGGCGCGCCCCGCCGGCCGGTGGAGGGCGGCATACGAGGCGACCCCGGCCTCATCCTCCAAGGACGTCCGCCTCTGCCCGCCGTACCGCCCACCGCCCGTGTTGTCATGGCGTGGGGAATCGCCTCCCCACCCGACCAGGCGCAGCGCCGACCGGCGCCGCCAGCCATGGGAGGACGCGGACGAGGTCGACCGCCCATCGCCCTCATCCTCAAACCCGCCCCACGGGTCGCCCCCCGCTGGGGCCAGAGTCCGGGCAGCCGCATCCGTGGCCGCGTCAGCCTGCTTGGCGATGCGGGCCGCGGCTGGGGACCGCCGGAACTGGGTGAGCACCGAGTTGGCGACCCGCTCGAACGTGCTGATGGGGGGGGGGGGGGGGGGGACAAGGTCGAGAGGAGATAACGTGTTGAGCGCAATTGAAAGGGGTGGGGGCACGGCCGCCTGTCCTCTCTCAGGCCTCACCCCCATCCCAACTCTATCCTCACCTATTGACCATGTTGACCTCCTCCTCCAGCTGGCGCACAAAGCCGTCCCGCAGGTCGGCCGGCACGTGCCCCGGCGGGGGAGGTTTGCCCGCCGCTGCGGCCGACGGCGGTGACCGTGCCGCCGCGTGCGCAGCCGCGTTACATTTTTTGAGCGTTTTTTTTAGGGCCTTGTAGTTCAGGAAACGGCCCTGCAGCTCGTCAGGGGCTTCGACTTCCACGGCTTTTAGGTATTGGGCGAACTTCATGATGCGAAAAGCGGGACGAAAGAAAAAAGGATGAGACGAAAAGCTTGCTAGGTTGGTGCGAGGCCTAGTGAGGCGGGTTCAAGGGGCGTGCACACGGCGCCGACCCGTCTGCACGTGGTCAATGCAAGTATCAATGTACGATGCGTGACCTCAAAGGGGCGTCAGGCATGTGCGTGCAGCGGCATTGCAAACCGGTTGCGTTTCTAGCGCACACACGCTTCAAAACAAAAAAACGAATGCGTCTGGCGACAATAGCGGCATCTCTCTCTCTTTTCAGTTTCATTTTCGTGTACGAGCAGGCGCCCACTGCTGCTGTCAAATTCTTACCTATCTACATAGCGCGTGACTCAAAGCTCCCACTTAATTATTCGACAGAGCTTTTTGCAATGCAGAACAGCGCCCGCGGCGGCCCCGCCAGGCCGCGCTCAGCCCGGCCGCCTGCGGGGGGCCGGCGGCACGCATCGGGTGCACCCGCCCTGACCAGTACTCCCGGATGCCTGCAGGCAAGGCCATCGTGTAGTAGGCTGACACTGTCACCCACACGCACGCGTGGCGTGACGGTCGTCCCTGCCGCTACCGCCGATAGCCCCCCACCCCCGGCCTCCTCCCCCTCCACCGTCCGGGAATTCGTGGCAATCGCCGACGCGGGCTCCCGCGGCGCCCGGGACGTCTTGGACATGAGCGACTATGACAGTGATGATGGCGAACCTAGCAGCAGGTGAGGGTGTCAGGGGCGAGGCGAGTGGATGAGCGGCGTTTCGGCCCCTCCCCCAAAATCCCGCTCCAGACGCAACCACCACCTCATCCATCCATCCTCTCCTCTTTCTCCCCCCCCCCCAAGCGCCATCCTCCGCTCCCTGAAACGCCTGGACGTCCCGTACGCCGTCATCCAGCTGGCCGACGAGATCTACGCCCGCCTGGTGGAGACGGACGTGGCCACCCCGGACGGGCCCAACAAGCTGGCGGCCGCCCTGTTTGCGGTCATCCCACCGCCAGGCGTCGGGAGCGGGCCGCTCCTACACGTCCCCGGCGAGGGGGCTGGCCCTCCCTCCCCACGCGTCCCCACCCTGGGCGGCCCAGGCGTGGCCGCTACTTTCCACGACTTGGACGCCCTGGGCGAGCGGGATTTGCTGGCCATCCTGCGGCGCCTGGGGCGGCAGGGTGGGGCGCCCGTCGCAATCGCGCTGCACGACCTCCTGGAATCGGCGGACGTGGGCTACCCGACCCGGACGCGCGCCGTGTACGCGGTGCTCATGCACGTCAGCATGTTGAACGGGGACGGCGGCGCGGTGGATGAGGTTTGGGACAAGTGAGTTTTTTAAATGGGAAAAAGGAGGGGAGGCTGGAGGATGGGGAGGAAGGGGGGGTCGAGAGGGCAAACCAACATCCCACTCACACCTCCCCTCATTCTTTAGAATGGTCGCCGCCGGCATCGCCCCCGACGAGGAGGCCTTCAACCAGGCCATCTCCGCCCACGCAAAGGCGCGCCGCCTAGACCGGGCGGCGTCCCTGTACGCGGCCAGCCAGTCCGCGGGCGCCCGGCTGGAGGCGGTCACCTACTCCACCTTTTTGAGTGCCCTGGAACGGACGGTGCCGTACTACGACGGTTTCGACCCCGTGCCCCTCCCTGACGGGTCTCGCCCGCCCTGGCTGACCCCCGCGGGCGAGGCGGCGGTCGATCATGTGCGGTCCATGTGGCGGGATATGATCGCGGCGGGCGTGCGGCCGTCGACGTTCACGCACCGCGCGATTGTGGCCTCGCTCGCCAGGGCGGGCGACCTCGCGGCTGCAGAGGCGGCGGCCGCCGAGCAGGCCGCGACCCAGCCCGGCGACCGCGGCCCTCCCGCCGTGATTGGGAGCCACCTCATTCTGGGGTGCGTCTATGTGGGCGCCTGGGCCCGGGCGCGGGCGGCGCTGGCCGGTATGGTCGCGGCCGACCCGGCCACCGGGGCGGGTGGCGCCGACCCGGCCCGCCTGGTGATGGACGCGATCCGGGCGGGCACCCCCGACGGCTTTGCCTTTGCCCTGGACGCGGCCAAAGCGTTGCGCCCCCTGTACTGGTCCCCCGGTGCGCCGGGCCTGGCCGCCGCAGCCCGCAGCAACAGGGCCTCCGGGGAGGAGAAGGCCGGCATCGCCGCGGCGGCCGGGTCGAAGAAGAAGGGCGCGCCGGGCGGCGCCCAGGCGGCGCCCACGCCGGGCGGTGCCACGGACAAGGCCGCGGCGGCCGCGGCCTCCTCCTTCACCAGCCGGCCCTCCCTGCTGCGCCTTCTGGCCGCCGCCCACGAGCTGGGCCGCGCGGAGGACGCCCTCGAGGTCGGGCGGTGGATCGTGGAGGAAGGGTGGAAACCCGAAGCGCGCGCGGTGGGGTTGATGGCCCGCACGCTCGCCCAGGCGGGCCGGACGGGCGAGGCGGCCGCCTACCTGCGCTCCGTCCGGGCGCCCTATCTGGACGCCCGGCTCGGGGCGGGGCTGGCCGCTTTGGAGCTGGCCGCCGCCGCCGCGGAGGAGGGCAGCGATGAGGCGGCGGCGGACGCGGTGGGCGCCGCCCTGGCGGGGCCGCTGGCCGCCTTTGCGCCACCGCCGGGGTGGCACTCGTCCCGGGGGCCCGCCACCCAGGCCGTGGTCCCGCCGACCTCCTCCCTCGTGCCTCGGGCGACGCCCAGCGTCCCTCGCCGCCTTGCGCCTCGGGCCCCGGGCGGTGCGAATGCCGCGGCGGGCGCGGGCATCGTCGCCCGCATATTGGCTTTGAGGACGAAGCTCGAGGCGCGCACCATTTCGGCCACCGCGGCGGCGGCGGAGGCGTCCACGCTCGCGGTGGCGGCGGCGGCGTTGCCCCCGCCGGTCAATTCAGAGGCGCGTGCTGCCCTAGCCAGCGTGCGTGGTCTGCTTCAGGGCGGCACAGGAGGAGGGGCGGCTGCCGGAGCAACGCCCCAACAACCACGGGGGCGGGGTGGGCCGTGGGGATGAGGCGCGTGATTTGTTTTGTTTTTCACAGCGCGGCCTTCTTTCCCTACTCCTCATTTCTCATATTCCGACCACCTCTCCGCCTGCCCACCCATTGCCCAGTCGCGCCGGACCGCCGGCATTAGCAGAAAGGTCGCAGTCGGCGCCAAGGGCGGTGTCAGGCGAGCCCTCCCCACCCGCGGCGAGGTCGAGGCCGGGGCCTCCATTCTTAGTGACCGCGGACCCGCTCACGCCCAAGCTCTTCACCCCGCGGGCCAGCACGCCCCCGCGCTTGTTACCGGTCAGGGTGCACCTGGTCAGGCTGAGAGCCTCCCCAAAGCCGGCCGCCCCATAGCTGGCGCAGCCTGAGAAATCACACCCGTCCGCTGCGGCCGCGCCCTCCACCCCGAGCCCAGTCCCCGTTTTGGAGGCCACCACACAGCTTTGGAGCGTCAAGCTCCCGCCCTCCCTCACCAGGACGCCGTAATTGTTGGCCACGGAGGGCGAGGCGTGCTCGAACCGGATCCCCGCGGCGGCGCAACGACGGGCCGCGACGTCGACCGTGGATTCATAGGGCGAGGGCGTCGTGTGGGACAGAGTGACGGTCGGGAAGGGCGGGGCGACGCCCAGGGTCACGGCGGCGGCCTTCCCAGCCGCGGCCAGGGCGGCGAGCGCCCGTCGATCGTCGGGGTCGTCCGCGGCGAGCAAAGCCAGGAGCTTGACGGGCGGGGAGGCGGGCGAAATCACTATGCGGTCGTTGTAAGTGCCGGGCTCGATGAGGATGGTGACGGGCATCGTCAGGGCTGTCCCGGAGAGGGGAATTGACGCAAGCGCGGCGGAGAGGGTGGTGTGGGTTGCCAGGGTAGATGCGCCCACACGGAGCGTCGCCGTGGGCGGAGAAAGGGGCGTGCCTGCTGGAGCAGCGGCCGAGGGTCGGCAGCCTGCTAGCGGCGCGGCCGCGCTCAGCACTGCGATCCGCAGCAACGCCCGCCGGTCAAGGACGTCCACCATCGTATACGGCATGCTGTGCATCACCAAAACCTGTTCAGTGCGGTGCGGCCGGTTGGGCCGGCCGCACGGGGAAGGCATGAAGGCTTGCTGCATTTTTTTTTTTTTTTGCAGACCGAATCTTCAAAAACCTCTCCCATCTCCCCCTCTCCTCATTTTCCCTCCTCTCCATCCTCGCAACTCATATTTTTTCTTCACCGCACCCACTTGGCCGGCCGCCGGGGTACGGCCGCCCATTCAGCCGCCTCCCGCTGCAGGCGACTCAGCCTGGGCGGGCTCAACGTGGCTTCCAGGGAGGCGGTGTTGGGTGGGGTGGCCGCGCAGTGGCCGGGAGTGCCTGGTGGCGCGCCCTCACGCCCCACCACTGCCTTGCCGGCCAGCGCGGCCAGCTTGTCCCGGGCGACCCGGCACACGTGTGGTGGGCCCAAGGCGTCCCCCAACTCGGCGGCCGCCACGCGGGACAGCGCCCGGGCGACCAGGCAGTGGACTTGGGTGGTGGCCGGCGCATCGTCAGTCGACGGCTTGCCCTTGAGAGCGGCGGCGGATGCCGTGATCAGGGCTTTGGCGACCAGCACACGCACGGCCGGGTGGATGTGGGGTGCGGAAGGGGGGGTGGTTGTCGCCTTAGCTTCCACTTTCACGGCCAGCGGCTTCGCAGCGGCCAGCGGCGCGCGACGCAGGCGGGTGGGTTGCGCGGCGGCGGCCGCGCGCTGCGACAGCGGCGCCACACTGCTTGCCAGCTCAGCCAGCGTGGAGACGATGGGGTGGGACAGGACGAGTGGTGGGGGCGGGGCGCAGCCGACGGGTGGTGGTGGAGAGGGAGAGGGCAGGTGCGCAACGACGGCGTGCTGGGGTGGGGTGGGTTCAGGCTGCCCGCTCCGGCGCAGGAGGCGGGCCAGGACGGTTTTGCGGCTCCGGCTGGGGTTGGGCGTCAACTAAGGGGGGTAGTGTGTGTGCGTGTGTGTGTGGTGGGTGGGGGGGGGGGCGTAGAGATGAGGCGTTACGGGGTCGAAAAAGGGGGGGGGGGGAGCGTTTTTTTTGTGAGCGCCTCTAGGGTCGTGCTTTTTCACACGGGCTTGGACCCTGTCATAAATCTCACGCACACCCGCGCAAGGCATCCCTTCACCTTGTCAGAGCACGCCATGAGGATGAGGGGGTGAGAGAGAAGGACGAGCCAAAAGGGGCGGGCGGGGGTTGTGCTTGGGAGGGGGGCGAGTGAATGAGGAGAAGTGAGGCAAGACGTGAGGTCAAGGTCAGATGCAAGACAGGGAGGGACACGCGCGCCTTTTCCCAATCTTTCGCTTCTCGCCCGCGTATGCTGCCCTGGCCCCGCCTGGCGTCCACCCTGGCTCACTCCGCGCTCATCGCACGCGGCGGCCTGCCCGCCTTCTCTGCTCTCGAGCCGTGTCGAGGCCGGTGCGGGGCGCCTCCTCCCACCCTCCGGCCCGCGCTGCACTTGTGCCTCCTGGCCGGCGCGCCGCGTCCGAGCCAGCCCCGCGCCCGCCGCGCCGCCGCCTCCTCTGCCATGGCCGCCGCCGCGTCGCCCGCGCCCTCGCGCACCATCCTCTGGTTCCGCAAGGGCCTCCGCCTGCACGACAACCCGGCCCTACTGGACGCGGCAACCAACGCGACCGCCCTCTTCCCCGTCTTCTGCCTCGACCCCCACTTCCTCCACCCGGACCGCGTCGGCCCAAACCGGCTGGGCTTCCTGTTTGAGGCCCTGGCCGACCTGGACGCGTCCCTGCGGGCCCGGGGGTCCCGCCTCATCGTCCTGCGCGGCGACCCCGCCGTCGAACTGCCCAAGGCGTGGGCGGGGTGGGAGGCCGGGCGCCTGGTGTTCGAGGCCGACGGCGAACCGTACGCTCAAGCGCGCGACGCCGCGCTCTCCACCGCGGCCGCGGCCGCGGGCCTGGCCGTCTCCACCCACCGGTCCCACACGATGTGGGACCCGGACGCGGTGGCGGCGGCTGTCCGGGCGGGCGGCGGGGCGTGGCCGCCCACCTACCAGTCCTTCATCAAGGCGGCCGGCCGGGTGGGCCCGCCCGCGGCGCCGGTGGCAGACCCGCCGTCCGCGCTCCCGCCCGCCGACGGCGCGCCCGACCCGGCCCTGCCGGCCCTGGCCGACCTGCCCTCCTACGCCGGCCTGGCCAAGACCTCGCCCTTTGTCGGCGGGGAGACCGCCGGCCTGGCGCGCCTGGAGGCGGCCCTGGCCCGCCCGGCCTGGCTCGCGGCCTTTGAGAAGCCAAAGACCTCGCCGACCGACCTTTTCAGCCCGCCGCGCCCGGGGGGGGGGGCGGGCGGCGGCGGCGGCCCGTCGACGACCGCCCTCTCGCCCTACCTCAAGTTCGGGTGCGTCTCGGCCCGCGCCGTGCACGCCCGGGTGGGGGCGGTGCTGCGGGCGTACAAGGGGGCCAAGACCGTCCCGCCAGTGTCCCTCGAGGGCCAGCTCCTGTGGCGGGAGTTTTATTACGCGGTCGCCGCGGGGACGCCCCACTACCACGCCCAGGCGGGCAACCCCATCTGCCGCCAGATCCCCTGGGACGCGGACCCGGCCCTCCTGGCCGCCTGGGCTGACGCCCGGACGGGCTTCCCTTGGATCGATGCGGCGATGACGCAGCTGCGCCAGGAGGGGTGGATCCACCACCTGGCCCGCCACGCGGTCGCCTGCTTCCTCACCCGGGGCGATCTCTTCCAGTCCTGGGAGGCGGGCGCGGCCGTCTTCGACAGGCTGCTCCTGGACGCGGACCCCGCCCTCAACGCCGGCAACTGGATGTGGCTGAGCGCGTCCGCCTTCTTCCACCAGTACTTCCGCGTCTACTCGCCCGTCTCCTTCGCCCAGAAGTACGACAAGGCGGGCGCGTACGTCCGCCACTACCTACCCGTCCTGGCTCGCATGCCGGACAAGTACGTCTACTGCCCCTGGGAGGCGCCGCTCAGCGTGCAGCGGGAGGCCGGGTGCGTGGTGGGGGTGGACTACCCGGCACCCGTGGTGGACCATGGCGTCGCATCCAAGGCGTGCATGGCCCGGATGAAGGCGGCGTACGATGCGGGGAAGGGGGAGGGAGGGGGAGGGTGGGGGGCGAAGAGGGCTGGGGAGGATGGGGTCGGGGGGGGCGGCGGGAAGAAGAGCAAGAAGGGATGAAAATGAGAAAGGTCGCGCGGTCGAGCGGTGCCATACTCTTCTTTTCCTGACTCTCGCCTTTTCCCACACAATGCTCCGCCAAGCCTCCCGCCAGGCGGCGACGCTCACGGCCTGGGGGTGCCAGCCTTGGCCCTGGCTCCCCGCCCTGGGCGGCGCCGCGGAGTCGGGAGCCCGCTGCCTGAACGGTGGGGCGCGAAACCCCGGCGCTGTTGACCGGCGCTCGCCGCTCGCATTGACCCACCGCCTCTCCTCCTCCTCCACCCCCCGCCCCTCCGTCCCCACCCCGCCACGCTTTCTAGTGACGGGCGCGGGCGGCCAGATCGGCGTGGAACTGTGCCGGGAGCTGCGAGCCGCGCACGGCGCCGAGGCCGTGGTCGCGACAGACGCGCGGCCGAGCGCCGGGGTGACTGCCCTGGACGTGACGGATGGGAAGGCGGTCGCGGATGGTGGGTGACAATGTTGAGGGAGGGTCATATAAAGGGGTCGAGAAACGAGGCGGGTGGTCGGGCGGGAGATGTTCGACGGGCCCCCCGCGGAAGGAGGCGAGAGCTGTCTGCGTCGCGTCAGCATTCGTCGGGGCGTTTTCTCTTTCTCATCCTCTCCCTTCCGCTCTCACCCCCCCCTCTCATCTCCCACAGCCACGGCCGCCACCCGCCCCACCCACATCATCCACCTGGCCGCCATCCTGTCCGCCGCGGGTGAGCGCAACCCGGGCGCGGCATTACGGGTCAACTGCGACGGGGCGGCGGCCGTGCTGGCCGCGGCCGCCGCCCAGGGGGCGGCCGTCTTTTCGCCCTCCACCATCGCTGTCTACGGCCGGGGCGCGCACCCCACCGACAACACGCCCGACGGCGCGGCCCAGCGGCCCGCGACCATGTACGGCGTCACCAAAGTCTTCCAGGAATGCCTGGGCGAGTACTATGCGGCCTCGCTGGGCGTCGACTACCGCTCCCTGCGCCTGCCGGGCGTCGTGTCGGCCGACGCGCCGCCAGGGGGGGGCACGACCGACTGGGCGTGCGCGGTCTATGAGGCCGCCCTGGACGGGGTGCCGTACACGTGCGCCCTGGCGCCGGACACGCCCCTGCCGTATGCCTTCATGCCGGACGTCCTGACCGGGATCCAGGCGCTGATGGCCGCTCCGGCGGACGCGCTGACGCGGCGGACGTACAGCGTGTCCTCCTTTTCCACGACCCCTGCGTGCGTGGCGGCCTCCATCCGCGCGCGCCTGCCCGGCTTTGAAATGCGGTACGCGCCCGACTTCCGGGACGGCATCGCCCGCCAGTGGCCGGCCAGCCTGGACGACGCCCCCGCCCGGCGCGACTGGGGGTGGTCCCCGGCCGTCGCGCCGGACGTGGACGCGATGACAAGCGCGATGCTGGAGCGGGTGGCATCCAGGCGGGCGAGGGAGAGGGCAGCGGTGGTGGGTGTTGTGGGGAGGAAGGGGCAGGCCAGGGCGGCGGCGCCGCCGCCTTCCATGGGCGCGGGCCCGCGCCTGGCTGTCGCGGCGGCCGCGGCAGCGGCCCGCGGGGGCGTGATGTGAAGAGAGAAGGAAACAGGGGCGGGGTTGCAGAACTGGACGGGCGCGCAGAGGCGCACTTTTCTTCACAGGCCCTCGGAACCTCAATCCCTCCCTTCCAACGCCCTCACTGCCGCCGCCACTGCTCCCGCCGCCGCATCCCCACTGGCCAAGGGCACCACCCGTCGCACCGCCCCACCGCCCGGGCCACCGGGTGAGGCGGTGGCGGCCGCAACGGCGGCCGCGGACGCTGCGGCCGCCGCTAGCACCGCCGCTGCCGCTGTCCTCTGTGCCTCCTGGGCGGCCGCCGCCGCTTTCGGCCCGCCCGGCCCCCGCCCCAACAGGGTCGCATCCGACACGGCCTTGGCTGCCACGGCCGCGCCGTCCAGGGAACTACCCCGCGGCCGCAGGCGGACCACGATGGCGGACACGTTGTCGGCCGACCCGCGGGCGAGCGCCTCGGTCGTGAGCGTGTGCGCGGCGGCCTGGGGGTCGGCCCCCGCAGCCGCCAGGGCGCCCGCCTCCGCGTTGGTCATCACATCCCACAGCCCGTCGGAGGCAAGCACCAGAGCCGCGTCCTCGGGCTGCAACATCTCGTCCCGGACGTCCGGGTCGGCGGAGACGTAGGGTTTTAGGGCGCGGTCCCCGAACGCGCGGGACACTGCCAGCACGCCGCCCACCCGCCAGGCGCCCGCCCAGACGACCGCCCCGCCCGCCGCCTCGATGCGGGCGCGCTCGTCCCGGCGGTCGGGTTTGTGGTCTTCCGAGAGAGCGATGACTGGGGAACGAGGGGGAAGAGGGCGAGAGGGGTGTGAGTAAGAAGCGTGTGCAAAGAAAAAAAAAAAAAAAAAAAAAAAACTCTCTCTCCATTTTTCATAACGTACCATCCAGGCCGCGGACCAGCACCGCCCGGGAGTCGCCGACGTGCGCGACCAGCAGGCGCCCGCCCACCAGGACCGCCACGACCGCAGTGCACCCGTCATCCCGGGGCGGGGTGTGGCCTGGGCGGCCCATGATCAGGCGGGGCGGGGTGCGGGTGGGGGAGGCGGCCGCGGACAACGACCCCGGGCCGGGGCCCGGAATGTCAGGGCCGCCGGCGGAGCCGCCACTGTGCCCGCGCTGGGGCGAGGGGGACCGCCAGCGGCCGCCCGGGCCGGGCCCGCCGCCGAAGCCGCCCGCGCCCACGGTCCCGCCGGCAGTTTCCAGGTAGGCCGCGTCCGTGGCGGCGAAGGACTCCTCTGTTGAAATAGAAGAAGACAAAAGAACATGAAAACATGAGAAATAGGAAGGTTTGTGGGGTGGGGTGCGCTCAGCTCAAATTGCTCTCTCCTCACCGAGCGCCGTCACGGGGTCCCACCCAAACTTGGGGTGGGACAACAGGTTGGAGGCCAGGTGTTTCTTGACAAAGTCGGCGGCGTGCGGGCCGCCGTGGCCTGGTGGAAGGAGAGGTGAAAAGGTCGAGTTAGTTTGGATGAGCCACCCCCCAAGCACCCACCCCTGTCTCTCTCTTTTTACGCGCTCCCTCAATTCCCACTTCCATTCACCCCTGCACCAAGGCACGCACCATCAAACACGGCAAACAGGCCGACGGGGTCTTCAAAGTCCGGGTGGTTGTGGAACTGCGTTGAGGAGGGAGGGAGGAGTGGGCGTGAGTGCGTGGGGAGCGAGGAGGATGTCAAAAAAAGACGCAGACGGCGAGCACCTCCACCTCTCCCTTCAAACTCACCGCCGCGTGGTGGAAGTCCTCCATCGTCGCCCGCCGCCCACGCATGAGGGAGTAGCCGTATGCCATCTGGCCGTCGGACCTGTGCGTTGAATGGGGCAGGGGAGGGGTGCGTGAGATGAGGAAGGGGACAGCGGCGCTATTTTGTTTCGCTCGCCCCATGCGACCTCAACCTCGCCTCCCTTTTTTTTCACACCTTGCCTCCCCTCCCGTCGCGACGGGAGGGACCTTGATGGCCGCCTCCTTGCTCGGCAGGACGTGGGAAAGGAGCGTGTGTAAGTCCACGCCCGACCCAATGCGGGCGTGGCCGGACCCGGCGGAGGAGCCGGCCCCGCCGCCGGCGCCGCTGGAGCCCACGCCCGCCGGGTGCAGGGCCGGGCCGGCTGACTCGGTCCGGCCGAGCGGCGGCGGCGCGGGCGTGCCTCCATTGACACGCGCCTCCGGCGAGGGGGAGACTGTTCGCTGAGGGGCCGGCGTGTCATCGCGGCCCGAGGGGCCGGACCCTCCCTTGGTGCGGCGGCCGCCACAGAGGTCGAAGCAGCCCGTGGTGGCGGTGTTTTGAGAGGGGGAGAGAGAGAAAAAAAAGAGGCGAGCGCGGCGCCTCCCAGAACGGAAAAGTGAGGGAGGAAGTATTTTTTTCAACCCGGGCCACACTCCTTTTTAACGCCCCTCGGCGCGCGCGCCCCACACACACCGCGCACAATCGCCATGCCCCCGCCCCTGCTCGCCCTCCTGCTGGCTGCCCTCGCGCCCCTCACACCAGCAGCACCACCACCCACGCAAACCCTGACCTGCCGGTCAACGGACGGGCGCCTGGCGTACCTGGCCGTCCCGCTCCCTCCGCTCCCTGCAGGCGCGCGCGCGCGCACCATGCCCGTCCGCCTGGGCCCCGCCCCGGCGTCCGGCTCCCCCGTCGCCTGCTTATTCCTCAGTGGAGGAGCGGTGGGGAGCCAGCCTGCTGCGGTGTGGCGGGGCGGGGGTGGCACGGGCGGCGGCACGCTCTCCCTCGCCCGCCACCGCGCGCCGAGGGCAGCGGCCACCGCACCGCCTCCACCCTCGCCCTCCCTCCAAACCCTCTCCATTCCGCCCGCCCCGCCGCCCCTCGCCGCCAGCCTGGCCGCCTACAACGCCTCCACCGACCTGGTACTCATCTACCGGGCACCCGCCGCCCAAAACGCAACCACCTCGCCCGTCCCTGTCGCGACCGTGGCCGCCAACACCACCACCAACACCACCACTCCGACCCCGCCGCCCTGCGACACGTTGACCCTCCTCACAGGCCCCACGGGAGCGCTCGGCATACCACGCTACTCCCCACGCACGGCGTGCGGGTGGGTGCTGGACCCGGGCTATGCACCCATACGGCTGACGGTGAGCCGGTTCGAGACGGAGCCCGGTTACGACAGCGTCTTTCTGATGGCGCTCTCCCCAGCCGGCCTGCGAACCAAAGTGGCCGAACTGTCTGGCAAGCTGCCGGCCGGCCGCACCGTCGTTATCCCGGCCACCCGGGCCTTCGTCGGGTTCCTGTCCGACTCGACGGTCGAGGGCGGCGGGTGGGAACTGACGTGGGACCGGGGACCGGCGTGCGCCGCAGTGAGCGAGGTGGTGGACACGGCTGGCATTCTCTCGGACGGCGCGGGCCCGGCGGGCAGTCCCAACGGGGGCGCGGTGGCGGGGACGCGGTGTGAGTGGCAGGTGCGGCCGCCGGCTGGGCCCATCAGGTTCACGCTCACCCGCCTGTCCCTGCCTGTCGGCGCGTCCCTCGCCGTCCAGGGCGCCACACGCGCGCCTCTGCGCCTCCTGACTGGGGAGCGCGGCCGCGGCAAGCTGCCGACCATCGCCGTCCCGGCCTCTGCCCGGGGTCCCACGGGTGATGATGCCGTCTTTGTCGTATTCGAGGCGGGGGTGACCTCAACGGGCGCGGGCTTCGCCCTGCGCTGGGAGCTGGAGGAGGGCGAGGGCTGGGAGGGTGGCGGGGGAGGGGACGCGGGCACCACCGCCGCCACCACCGCAGGCGCCTTCCTGCCACGCACCGCCATCAGCGGCGGCGCTGGGGGCGCCACCACCACCCACGCGTTGGGCGGCCCGCCGCCGCCTCCTCCCCCCTTCAAGGACGCCGCCACGCTGGCCCGGGAGGAGGAGGCCGCCGCCGCGGCACACCCCAACCTCGGGTGGGACGGCTTTTCCGTGCCGCCAGGCGCCGCCCGGGCCATCATCGCGTGCGGCGCGCTAGCGGGGGGCGTCATCATCGGGACGGCCCTGGGATGCATTGGTGCCCAGGTGCACGCGCTGGTCGTGCACGGCCGGCACTACGGCGGGCGTTGGAGCGGGGCTCCGAGGCTGGGGTGGGCGCGCGCGCTCGAGTGGGTGGTGAGGCGCGGGAGGAGGGGCGGCGCGGCTTCCGCGCCCCCTGCTGGGTCATCCACACCCCACCTCAGTCCGCCAGGGTCGCCTCGCCGGCGGCGAGCGGCGGGCGGAGGAGTGGAGGTGGGGTTGACGGCGTTGACGGGTGGAGGCGGCGGAGGTGCTCCGCCGCCGCCTCTCCCAGCCCTCGCCCTTCCGTGAGCGTGAGGGAACGGTGAGGGAACATGACGTCACGCACGCACGTTGCAGATTACACATACAGTCACAGCACCATCTCATTCATTATTCTCTCCCTCGCGCGCATAACCCTCCCCACAAGGCGTTCCGCTCAGGCTCAGACAGGAAGCCGTCCATCGCTTCCAGCTGGCCCGCGACGGTCGGTGTGGTGGTGGTGGTGGAGGGAAGCGTCCCCGGGCCCGGGATCTGCGCACGGCCACACACTGCATCGCCCGACCGGGTAGGGGGACGGGAGGGCGGAAAGAGGAGGGCCGTCCGCGTGCGCAGGCGGGGCAGGGGCGGGCCGGGGAAGGGGCTGGGCGTGGGCGCGCCGCGCACGGCACGCACCGCGGCCACCGCGGCCACGGCCGCGCTGGCCGCCCGTTCCGCCGCCGCCCGGGCCGCCGCCGCATCCGCCCGGGTTGCATCCATGGTGGCAGCCAGGTAGGAGGCATCAAAGGGCAGGGAGGGAGGAGGGTAGGGGCAGGGCAGCGGAGGGGGGGCCGCAGCCGCACAGTGCCCGCACACCGTGCACCGGGTGGGGAGGCGGGCCAGCGGGGTGGCGCTGTGGTCCGATGCCGACCCGAGCGAGCTCGGAGTGGAGGTCGTGGCCACCATGGCGGTCGGCGAGGCCGACTCCAGGGGCCGGCGCGAGGGGCGAGGCGGGGTGACCGCAGGCGGCTCCAACCACAGCGGCACTCCCACCACCGGCGCCCGCCCCACCCCCTCCGCCTCCTCCCTCTCCTTCTCCGCCCGCGCCGCGGCCTTGGCCTCCCATGCAACCTCCTCCGCCTGGGCCGCCGCCTGGGCCACCGCCTTGACCGCCGCCCGCCGGGCCGCATTGTCAGCGATCTGGGCGGCCAGGGCGGCCTGGTGCGCGAGCGCGGCCGACCGCCGGGCGGCCGACCGCTCCGCTTCCAGCGGGGGTGGCTGGGCGAGGGGGGTGAGGGGGCGTGGGGGTGGGGGCGGAGAGGCGGACAATTCGTTCAGGGACCAAGTCAGAGCTGCTGGACGGTGGGGCGGAGGCGGCGACGCCTCTCCGCCAACAACCTCCACATCACCCCAGCCGGGTGGGGTCGAGGTTGGAGAGCAAGGCGTGCCCGCCGGGGCACCCGCCGCCGCGGGCTCCCGCCACCCGCGGCGGCCTCCTTCCCGTGCAGCCATTGCATCCCGCAAGTGGGCCCCGTGCGCGGCGGCGGCTGCGCGGCGGGCGAGGGAGGCGTCGTCGGGTGCGGGCTGTGTGGGAGAGGCAAGAGGGGCGAGGGGTGAGCTTCTCCCCCTATTTTTAGCAAGGAAGGGTGCAGGGCGGGGGTCTTCACACCCGACCCCCCACGCTCACCGCCTGCACGTGCACATGGTAAGGGCGTGTCTCGGCCTCGCCCATGACTAGGGCCCGGGCCGCGGCGCCGGAGGTGTCCACACCGGAGCGGGAGAGGCGGCGGGCGCGGGCCATGGGGTGGGATGGGCGAGGTTGGTTGGAGGAGAGAGAGGATGGGGGGTGCGCTTGAGAGTGATGGAGGGCGCCGGACCTCCTTTTCCTTCGGCAGTCGCCCAGCTGTGTGGCGTCAAAGACCCCTGAGGGCGTGACCGGGCGAGGGACCTCGCGAGGAGGCGAGCGGGCCGGGCGGCCGGGACAAAGTCAACCCCTCTTCCCTTCCAGCGCTCTGGAGGTCGATCAAGAACAGTCCCACGCTACTTGAATTCACAGCCCACTCCTCCATTTCTCCGCCCGGCTTCCACGCATCGCGCAGTTCCCTGCCCTCCTAGCCAGGCGACCGTCCCTGTGCCAGCATCAAATCAGCCCTTCAGCATTGAGAGCCACAAACTGACCTGAAAAACCATGTCCCCCGCCGCGACCGACGGCCCAGCTGCCGCCACCGCCGGCGCCGCCCGCCACGCGGTCGTCCTGGTCTTGGACTACGGCTCCCAGTACACCCAGCTCATCGCCCGCCGCATTCGGGAGAAGGGGGTGTACTCCATGCTGCTGCCGGGCGATGTGACGCTGGTAAGGGGAGGAGGCGGGCGGCGTGGGGAGAGATGAAAACGGGCGGGCCTTCTCTCCTCCCATCGGCGCGCGTTTTTCGGTTGCGCTTTGCGCCCTCGCGCACCGTGCGGGAGACGGGCCGCGTCGGCCAATTGTCACGCCCACCCAGGAGCAGAGCGCATGAGCCGTCTTGCACACCACCTCCAAAATCAGCTAGATTGGAGCGTGTCGGCGCGCCCTTTGTTTCGCTCCATTCTTTTGCCATCAAAAAACGACGCGCTGCTCTCTCAATCTCAACCCCGCCTCTCCCGTTTTTTTAGGACCGCATCCAAGCCGCCGCCCCGCGCGCCGTCATTCTGTCTGGTGGCCCCAACTCCGTCCACGCCGAAGGCGCGCCCGCCGTCCCCGCCGGATTCTTCGAGTGGGCGGCGGGCGCAGACGTGCCCGTCCTGGGCATTTGTTACGGCATGCAACTGCTCGTCCACGCCCTGGGTGGGAGGGTGGAGGCCGCGGCGAAAGGCGGCGAGTACGGCCGCATGGCCATCCGCACCACCCAGGCCTCGGACCTATACGCCGCCGAGACCGACCACACCCAGCAGGTCTGGATGTCGCACGGCGACGAGGCGGTCGCCCTGCCGGAGGGCTTCACCGCGGTCGCCACCTCGGACGCGGGCGCCGTGGTCGCCATCGAAAACCCGGGCCGCCGCCTGTACGGCCTCCAATACCACCCGGAGGTCGCGCACTCCGAGCGTGGGGGCGCTACCCTGGAGCGCTTCCTCTTCGGCATTGCCGCCGTCCCCGCCGACTGGCGCATCGAGTCCGTGCTGGACGAGGAGATGGCAAAGATCGCGGCGCTGGTCGGCCCGGACGACCACGTCATTTGCGCCCTCTCCGGCGGCGTCGACTCCACCGTCGCCGCCACGCTCGTCCACAAGGTCATCGGCGACCGCCTGCACTGCGTCTTCGTGGACAACGGCCTGCTCCGCCTGGACGAGGCGAGCCGGGTGATGGCGACCTTCAAGGAACACCTCCACCTGCCGGTCACCAAGGTGGACGCGTCTGAGCGCATGATGGCCCGCCTGGCGGGCGTCTCCGACCCCGAGCTGAAGCGCAAGGCCATCGGCGCCGAATTCATCGCCTGCTTCGACGAGTTTGCCAGGGGCCTGAAGGAACGCACGGGCGCGACGGCGGGCTTCCTGGTGCAGGGGACGCTCTACCCGGACGTGATCGAGTCCTGCCCGCCGCCCGGGTCGGGCCAGAAACACTCGCACACGATCAAGAGCCACCACAACGTGGGCGGCCTGCCCGCGGACCTCAAGTTCAAGCTGATCGAGCCGCTGCGGGAGCTGTTCAAGGTACGAGGGAGGGAGGGGACGGTGTGGAGGCGGGCGGGGCGAAATAAACCTGAATACAGGCGTGTGCTCACACCAACCCATCCCATTTTCTCTCTTTTCTTTTAGGACGAGGTCCGCGCCCTGGGCCGCCTCCCCGCCCTCAACGTCCCCGAAACCTTCATCGCCCGCCATCCCTTCCCCGGCCCCGGCCTGGCCGTGCGCATCATCGGCGACGTGACCGCGGGCGACGCCCTGGCCACCCTGCGCGCGGTGGACGAAGTGTTCATCAACGAAATTCGGGCGGCCGGCCTGTACGACAAAATCTGGCAGGCCTTCGCCATCTTCCTGCCCGTCCGCTCCGTGGGCGTCCAGGGCGACCAGCGCACCCACTCCCACGTCGTCGCCCTGCGCGCCGTGACCTCGGGCGACGGCATGACCGCGGACTGGTACCCCTTTGACCCGGCCTTCCTGCGCGCGGTCTCGACCAAGATTTGCAATGAGGTCCGCGCCGTCAACCGGGTGGTGTACGACATCTCCTCCAAGCCGCCCGCCACGATCGAGTGGGAGTGAGGGGAGGGGCGAGGAGGAGAGGGGGGGGGGGGGGGGGAGAGAGGGGGGGGCGGGTGAATAAGGCGGAGTGAATGGAGAGAGGAGGGCGTTGAGAAATGGAGAGATGTGTGTGATTGCATTTTTTTGTTTTGTTTTTTTCTTTCACATGAAGTCGACGTCATCGTCCAGCGGGTCGTCATAAACCAGGTCATCCAGCCCCGCCGCCCCGCCCGACCGCCCCACGTTGAGCGTCTTCTTCTTGGCGCCCGCCCCACCCCGGGCGGCGGCCTTGGCGGCCGCGTCGGCTTTCAGCTTGTCCGACCGCACGCTGGCCACCACGCCCTCCACCTCTTTCACGCCCGCCGGCTCCAACGGCTCCAGGGCCGCCCGCAACAGCGCCCGCAGCATGGCCGCATAGTGCGGGCGGTCCGCGTGCGGGGTGAGGTACTTTCCCGCCACGGTGCGGCCCCAGGCCTCGCAGGCGGACGAACCTTTGGGCGGTTTTGCGCCATCCAGGTTGAGCGCAGTCCCAAACAGTTCGCGGGCGGCCGCCAGGTCGGCCTCCTCCACCAGGCGCTGGCGGCGCGCCTTCTCGGCGGCTGGGTCGTCCAGGGGCGTGTCATCGCCAGCTGGGACCTTGCCGCCCTTGCCCGCGTACTTGGCGGACACGGCCGCGGCGGCGGCGGCTTTCTTGTTGGGTTGCGTGGCTGGGACGGCCGGGCCGGCAGCCTCGTCTTCTTCCTCCTCATCCTCGCCCTCAAAGGCCGCCGGCTTGGGCGCCGCCCCGACGGGCGCCACCGTGGGCAGGGCGGGGGTCAGGCCCTCGTCCACCCAGTCCTCCCAGTCGTCGGCCATTGTTGTGCGGGGGGTGTGGCGGGGCTGTGGACGAAGAGACGGTGTGTGTGCGCCTGGAGAGAGGTTGGAAGAAGGTGAATCGAGCGAAAGGGGGAACGGTTAAAAATGGGGGGGGGGGGGAGGGGGAGCCAGGCCTTTTATCACACAGAGCGTGCAGCCCAGCGGTTCGTTGACAACCATTGAGGGTTGGGATGGGCGCTGGTCCCGGTATGGGGCTTGGCGGCGCGGGAAAGGCAAGCAAGCACGGGGGGGGGGGGAGAGGGGGGGGGGATGCGCGCCGTCTGTGGACTGACCCCCCACAA
>Ga0315287_10001254_pt1 | contig 23257 bp, 21 predicted proteins | sample YL17G11_0_MG_FD_205037 | JGI IMG/M metagenome (GOLD analysis project Ga0315287, IMG submission 205037) | Sediment microbial communities from Yellowstone Lake, YNP, Wyoming, USA - YL17G11_0 | ecosystem: Environmental > Aquatic > Freshwater > Lake > Sediment | place: USA: Wyoming | collected... | reverse complement strand
AGGTGATGACGCAGTCGATGGCGAACGACCCCGACGCGGTCAGCCGGTTCAACCGCGAGGCCTCCAACGCGAGCCGTCTCTCGCACCCGAACATCTGCCAGATCTACGACTTCGGGGAGACGTCGGAGGGCCTGATCTACCTCGCGATGGAGTTCATCGAGGGGTGCTCCCTGAGCGACCTCATCGAGCGCGAGGGCGCCCTGCCGCCACAGCGCGCTGCGAGCATCCTGCGGCAGTCCGCCGACGCGCTCCAGGTCGCGCACGACCAGACCATCGTCCATCGCGACATCAAGCCCGACAACATCATGATCGTCCAGGCCAAGGACGGCTCGGACGTCGCGAAGGTCGTGGACTTCGGGATCGCGAAAGCGGTGGCGGGGGACGAGACGGGGCAGAAGGTGACGAAGACCGGCCTCGTGGTGGGCACGCCCGAGTACATGAGCCCGGAGCAGCTCTCGGGCGACAAGCTGGACGGGCGAAGCGACATCTACTCGCTCGCGCTCGTGCTCTACAAGATGCTCACCGGCGTCCTGCCCTTCCAGTCGGACACCGCGCAGGAGACGATGATCAAGCGGCTCACCGATCTGCCCGAGCCGCTGGCGCAGGCGCGCCCCGACATCGTCTTCCCGCCGGCACTGCAGACGGCGATGGACCGGGCGCTCGCCCGGTTGGTGTCGGAGCGCTACGCCAGCGCGGCGGAGTTCGGTCGGGACGTCGTGGCGGCGGTCGGCGGGATTGCGGTCCCCGAGACCCGGATGGACGTCAAGTCCGTGACCTCGGCGGCCACCCAGCTGCTCGACACCGAGATGGCCTTGAAGTCCGTCAAGAGGAAGGAGCCCGCGGCGGCGGCTCCCGCCCCCGCGAAGAAGTTCCCGCTGGTGCCGGTACTGGGCGGCGTGGGCGGCGTCGGGGTCCTCGCCGTGATCGCCGTGCTGACGCTGGGCAAGGGCGGCGGCGGCGGCGCGGGCGCGGACTCGACGGGAGCCGCCGCGAACCAGCCAGCGCAGACCGGGGGCCAGACGCCGGCCGCCGGGTCGACGACCTCCGCACCGACCGGCAGCGCGCCCAACCCGCAGACGGCGCAGGCCAACCCTCGAACGCCGGCGACCCGGCAGCCTGTGGTGGTGCCGCAGAACGTGACGGCGAACCCGACGGGCACCGTGACGCAGCCGCCGGCGGGGGGTGCGGCAAGGTGGGCGGATACGCTCCGGGTGGCGAATGACCTGTTCGACGCCGATCAGTACGCGGCCGCACGGGCGAAAGCGTCTGCGGTATACGCCAGCGCATCGACGCGTGAGAAGGTGTCCGCCGCCATCCTCCTCGCCAGCTGCTATCAGGCCGAGTTGAACAACGAGCGGGCCATCTACTGGTGGGAGCAAGTGCTGCGTCTCAGCCCCGGCCACTCCGGGGCGACCGGAGCTCTCCAAAGGCTGGGGGCGATCAACCCATGACCGACCGGCCCGTCATCGTCGAAGTCTTCGGGCGCACCGACGTGGGGATGGCGCGCGACCACAACGAGGACAGCTTCCTCGTCGCGAACCTCAGCACGCGCGAAGCGTCGCTGCAGCCCGAGGTGCGCAGCCACGAACTCGGCAACCGCGGCACGCTTTTCATGGTGGCCGACGGGATGGGCGGGGCAGCGGCCGGCGAGCTGGCGAGCGAGCTGGCGACCGAGACGGTCTTCACGCACATGATCGAGGCGTGGGGGAGCGACCAGGAGGTCACCGAGCAGCGTTTCGCCTACCGCCTCAGGGAAGCGGTCGAGATCGCCAACGCGCGGATCTACGAGTACGCCCGCAGCCACCCGGAGAACCGGGGGATGGGCACCACCACGACGGCCGCGGGCATCTTCGACACGTCCATCTTCCTCACGCAGATCGGCGACAGCCGCGGCTACCTGATCCGCCAGGGGCGCATCGTCCAGATCACCAAGGACCAGTCGCTGATGCAGCGGCTCGTCGATGCCGGGGAGCTGACGGAGGAGGAGGCGGCCGTCAGCGAGCGGCGCAATATCATCCTCCAGGCACTGGGCCCCGACCCCACAGTCAAGGTGGACCTGACGCGCCAGGAACTGCGCCGCGGCGACCAGTTGGTGATGTGCTCCGACGGGCTCTCCGGGCTCGCGAAGAACGAGGACATCCTGCGGATTGTGACGCAGGCCACCGACCTCGTGGCCGCCTGCAAGGAACTTATCGACCTGGCGAACGAGCGGGGCGGGCCGGACAACATCACCTGCATCGTCGCGCGCTTCGGCGGCCCAGCACTGCCGCCGCCGGACGGCGACGAGCCGCTGGGGCACCAAGTCTATCCGCTGCTCGACACCGAGTCGACCACCGAACCGGTGCCGATCTACCGGCCCGAGCCCGAGCCCGAAGCCAAGCCGAGCGAGCGGAAGACGGAGCCAGTCCACAAGAAGAAGTGGTGGCCCTTCTGAGCCTCACCGGCACGGGAGGAGCCGTCTCCTGATGCGCATCGAGTTCGAAATCGTCGCCGGAGCCCGCGCCGGCAGCCGCAGCGCGTTCGAGAAATCCTACATCGCGCTGGGCCGCGACACCCTCTCGGACGTCCGCTTCGACGCCACGGCGGATCTCGATGCGTCCACCAAGCACGCCGCCGTCCTCCAGAGCGGGGACGGCTACGTCATCCGCGACCTCGGCAGCCGCAACGGCACCTTCATCAACGGTCAACGGATCGCCGCTGATACGCCCCTCGCCGATGGCGACATGATCCGCTGCGGCGGCCACGGCCCCGAGGTCCGGGTTCGGATCGTCAAGGAGGCGGCCGAGCAGGTGATGGCCAAGGTCGCCGCACCCGCGCCGCCGCGACCCGGGACGCCGGCCGCGCCGGCCGCGCCCCGGAAGGGTCCCCCCGCGAGGGATCCCCATGCCAAGCCGGCCGGGCCTTCCGCCACCTCCATCCTCCGTGCCGAGGTGAAGGCCTCCGCCGCGCGGTATCGCGCGGTGCTGGTGATGCTGGGCATCATCGTCGTCGGCGCGGCCGTGGTCCTGGTCTGGCAGGGCACCCAAGCCCGCAAGCAGACCGAGCGCCTTGGGTCCGTCGTCGACTCGCTGGGCCGCCAGATCGCCAACCTCGAGAGCGCGAAGGCGCTCGCCGATTCCGAAGCGACGCGCCTCCAGCGCGAGATCCAGCGCGAGATCCCGCGCGCCGCGGGCGACCCGACCCGGCTCACGGCGCTGCGGGCGCAGTACAGCACCGTGCAGCGCCGCCAGCGCGACATCCAGACGGCGCAGGGCGTGGACTACCGGGGCATCGTGGCCGCGAACCACCCCGCCACGGCCCTGCTATACGTACAGTTCCCGGATACCACGCAGATGTGGACCGGCACCGGCTTCTGCGTCAGCCGCGACGGCATGATGCTCACCAACCGCCACGTGGTGGTGAACGACCGGGGCGAGCGGCCGCTGCGCATCGCGATCCAGTTCTCCGGCTCGCGCGAGATCCTGCCGGGCCGCCTCGTGCGCGTCGCACCCGACGCCGACGTCGCGGTGCTTCAGGTGGAGTCGGCGGGCCCGTTCCCCGTGGTGCGGGGCCTTGCGCCGGACTCCGCGGTCCAGGCGGGCGACCCGATCGCGCTCATCGGCTTCCCGCTCGGCACCGATCTGCCGATGGGCGGGACCGAGGAGGCCCCCGTCGCGCGCGCCACGCTCGCCACCGGCACCGTGAGCCGCGTGCTCGGCGATTCCCTGCTGCAGCTCGACGCCTTCAGCGGCACCGGCGCCAGCGGCAGTCCCATCCTCGACCGCAACGGCTGGGTCATCGGCATCGAATACGGCGGCGCACGAGAGGCCGGCGGGCGCATCATCTTCGGCCTGCCGATCCGCCGGGCCACCGCCCTGCTCTCCATACGGGAGTGAACCCATGAGCCTGCAACGTCTGCTCCTCCTCGCGGCCGCCCTCGCGGGCGGCGGCCTGGCGGCCGCGTGCACCGACATCCCGTTCGCGCCCCACTGGGAAGCGGACTGGACCGTGCCCCTGCCGGTCACGCCGATCATCCTGAGCGACAACTTCCCCACGTCGGTGATCCTGCCCGGGATGTCCGGCAGCGTGTCCATCCCGGTGCAGACGCAGGCGCTGGACCAGGCCGTGGGACAGGTGCTCTCGCAGGACATCAGCCGCGCGATCCTGACGCTCCACTACACGATGACCCTCCCGCTGGCCGGCGCGGACACGCTGTTCATCGCCGACAGCCTGAGCGCCCTCACATCGGCGAGCCCGAACCGGATCGTCTTCCCGAGCCTGCTCGCCCCGACCGGGGCCGCCGGAGCCGACGTGGTGGACACTCTGGTGGCCGGCTCGCCCGAGCTCGCGCTCCTGCGGCGCGCGGGTGCGAGCGATGCCGGCTCGCTCTACATCCAAGTGCGCGGCAGAGTGCGCAACCCCGGGACGGGGCCCATCGTCCTCACCGACGCCGATGTGATCGGTCTCTCGCTTGAGATGACCGCACGCATCACCATCTCGAAGTAGGGGGGCACCATGAAGCGACTCACGGTCCTTCTGGTCGCGCTCCTCGCGCCCGCGGCGCTCCGAGCCCAACTGCCCAACGTCGCGCCGCGTTCCGTCGCGCTGGCGAGCGCGTACACCTCGCTGGCCCGCGGCGTCGAGGCGGTGGCGTGGAACCCCGCGATGCTCGCAGCGCGAGGCGGTCCCGAAATCACGCTCGCGCTCCCGCGGCTGTTCCTGGAGCTGGGCAGCAACACCTACTCGTGGCAGGACTTCCGCCACTACCTGAACCGGAGCCTGACGGACCAGGACAAGCAGGACCTGCTCGGCAAGATCGCGCTCGGCGACTCGGTGCTGACGATCCGCTCGATCGTGGGACTCGCGCCGGTCGGGATCTCCGCCGGGCCCGTAGCGTTCACGGCGGCCACGTCCGGTGACATGGATCTCTCCATGGGCCGCGACGCGATCGAGCTCGTGCTCCACGGCAACGCCCATCGAGCCGGTCCCGGGCAGTACTTCACGGCGCACGGCTCCAACGGACGCGCCTGGGCCGCGACGACCCTCGCGGGCTCCATCGCGCTGCCCTTCAACCTCCCGCAGGGCCGCCTCGCCGTCGGGGCGACCTACAAACACGTCATCGGGCACTTCATCGGCCGCGCGAACGAGGTTCGAAGCTCGTTCACGGTGGCCCCGCTCCTCGCCGCGCAGGCCGAAGGACAGGCCCTCTACACCGACTTCACGTCGGACTACAGCCCCTCGGGCCCCAACGACATCCTCGGCGGGCAGGGCAAGGCCGGCAGCGGCTACGGCGTGGACCTCGGCGCGACACTGCAGTTCGGCGGGCAATCCACCACGCTCTCCGTGGCGCTCATCAACGCCGTCGGCAAGATGACCTGGGACGCCGCCCGGCTGACCTACGAGCGCACGGGCTACACTCTCACCCAGACGACGACCGGCGGCGTGCAGCAGGACAGCACGCGCTTCGTGCTGACCACCCCGGCGGCCATCGAGGCCGATCCCGCGGCGCGGGCGCTGCGCGACTCGGTGCTCGCGCATGGGGACTTCGCGCGCCTCGTTCGGCTCGGCTTCGCCCTCCGGTCCGGGGCGCTGTCGCTCTCGGCCGACGCCCACCTGCGGCTCAAGGAAGGGCTCGACCGCCAGCCGGCCCAGTACGTCGCGGGCGGAGTCGAGTACCGGCTGCTCGGCATCCTGCCGCTGCGCGCGGGGATGGGCTGGGACTTCGGTGAGTCCTTCACCGTCGCGGGCGGCGCGGGGCTCCAGCTGCTCGGTCTGCACCTCGACTTCTCGGTGGCATCCATCTCCGGGAACGTGCGACCGGGCGTGATCTTCGGCGTCGGGGCCGGCCTCGAGTACTGAGGCAACGGCCCCCCGCTCCGCCCCGAGGCCTCAGGCCGCGGACCGCCCCACGAGGCGACGCGCCACGGTGCCCGCCGCGAGCGCCGCCGCGCCGCCGAGCGCCCAGGCGGCGGAACCCACCACCAGGCCGCCGAGTCCGAGCATCGCCCCCAGCACCTGAGCCAGCGCCCCCGCGCCCTCGCCGAGGTCGCGGCCGAGCGCCGTGGCCGGCTCGAGTCCCACACTCACGCGCACGGCGCGCCAGCCGGGCCCACCGGGGCGCGCCTTCCGATAGAAGCTCTCCAGCACCTCCGGCCGCTCCGGCGCCGTCAGCAGCATCACCGGCAGCCAGATGGCCAGCGAGCCGAACGCCGTCAGGGCGAGCTTCGCGCCGAACGAGAGCGCGGCCAGCGCCGGCACGAAGGTGGTGAGCAGGGCGATCGTCGGGCCGGCCAGCAGCGCGCTCCACTCGGCCCACGCGTTCACGCGCCACCAGAACCAGCGCAGCAGCAGGACGGTGCCGGAGCCGTTCCCGATGAGGATGATGAAGCGGAAGATCCTGCCGACGTCGTTCATCGCGAAGCTCGCCGCCGCGGCGAGCACCGTGATCAGCACCGAGGCGAGCCGCGCCACCAGCACCAGCCGCCGTTGCGTCGCCTCGCGCTCCGCGAAGCGCTGGTACACGTCGCGCACGATGTACGACGCGCCCCAGTTCACCTGGGTGGACACCGTGCTCATGAACGCGGCGAGCAGCGACGCGAACACGAGCCCCAACAGACCGGCAGGCAGGTAGCGCCGCATCATCAGCGGATACGCCAGCTCCGGGTCCCGGAGGTCCGGCAGCACGACCAGCGCCGCGAGCGCCACGACCACCCACGGCCACGTGCGCACCACGTAATTGATGATGTTGAAGAGGACCGCAGCCTTCTCGGCCGCGCGCTCGTCCTTCACCGATGAGAGCCGCTGCACGAACATCCCGCCGCCGTCGGCGTTGCGGAACGACCACCACTGGATCGTCAGGTACGCGAGGAAGGTCCCGAACGGGAGCGCGGCGTCGCCGGGGCGCGGCACGATGCGGAGCGCGTCGGCGTGGCCCGCGGCCGCGAGCCGCTCGCGCAGCGCGCCCAGCCCGCCGATGTCCGCCAGCGCGATCCACCCGATCAGCACCGCGCCGCCGAGCGCCAGGATGAGCTGCACGAAGTCCGTCGTGACCACGCCCCACAGCCCCGAGGCCGCCGCGTAGACGAGCGTGACGCCGACGATCAGCAGCACCGCCCACAGCCCCGCGTCGCCCGGCAGGTGCAGGCCGTCCATCACGCCCAGGGCGAGCAGCACCTTCCGCATCGCCAGCATCCCGTAGCCGATGCCGAGGCAGTTGATGGGGATGGCGAACAGCAGCGCGCGGGTCCCGCGCAGGATGGCCGCCGGCCGCCCGGCGTAGCGGAGCTCGGTGAGTTCCGCGTCGGTCATCACCTCCGCGCGGCGCCACAGGCGGGCCAGCACGAACGCCATCAGGACGTGGGCGAACGCGAAGCTCCACCACTCCCAGTTGCCGGCGATGCCGCGCCGCGCCACGAGGCCCGCCACGTAGAGCGGCGTGTCCACGTTGAAGGTGATGGCCGCCATCGAGGCGCCGGCGAGCCACCACGGCACGGCCCGCCCGCCCACCAGGAACTCCGCGAGGCTCGCCGAGCCGCGGCGCGCGAGCCACAGCCCTAGCGCGAGGGTCCCGCAGAGGTAGACGGCGACGACGATCCAGTCGAGAGTGCGCACTTGAAGTTATAAGGCTACAATGAGTACATTAGTCATAGTTAATGCACAGGAGCGTCATCATGGCTCGCAAGACACAGCAGCGTGGGTCCGCGGCGCCGAAGGTCGTGAAGGAGCCGATCCAAGTGTATCTGGACCGGGACGATCGGGCCATCCTCGATCGCGCGTCCGCCGCCGCGGGCCTCTCGCGCGCCGAGGTACTGCGGCGCGGGCTGCGCAGTTTCGCCGCGCAGGAGCGGCGCATTGGGCCCGTGGAGCAGTTCATGCGCAAGCTCGCTGCATCGGAGTGGCCGGCGGATACGCCCTCGGACCTTGGCGTGAACCACGACAAGTACCTGGCCGAGATCTACATGGACACGCACGAGGAGTGCGCGCTCAAGCCGCGCACGCGCCGGCCACGCCCCGCCAAGTGAACGCGGTCTTCGCCGACGCCTCGGCCTGGGTCGCCTCCGGCAACGCGAAGGAGGAGCGTCACCAGGAGGCCCAGGAGACGCGGAGCGCGCTCCTCGACGGCGGCGCCACGCTGCTGACGACGAATCTGGTCCTCGCCGAGGTGCACGCGCTCGTGAGCCGCGCGAGGGGCAGCGGCGCGGGCCTCGATCTTCTCGACATGGTGTATTCGGACCCGCAGTTCGCGGTTGTGCACGTGGATCGCGATCTCGAATCCGCCGCCACCGACCGCTGGCTGCGCGTCTTCCGCGATCACCCCTTCAGCCTCTGCGACGCAGTCAGCTTCGAAGTGATGCGGCGCGAGGGCATCGCGCAGGCGTTCACCCTCGACCACCACTTCGCCGTCGCGGGTTTCGCGATGGTACCCGCGCCGCGCCGGCCGCCGCAGCGCCGGCGCTAGGATCGGGGCCGTCAGCCGGCGAGCAGCCGCTGCGCCGCGGCGCGCTGCATCACCGTGTCGCCGCTCCACGCGCACACCACCGGGCAGGTGCCCGGCACGTCGGCGATCCGCCGCTCGTGGCCGAAGAGCACCACCACCGCGGCGTCCCGCGCGAGATCGGCGAGACGCCGCGCGTTCTCGGCCGAGAGCCCCGCGCGGCACTTCCACGACTTCACGTCGGCGAAAACGAGGACGATGAGGGCGCCCTCGTCCGGGCCCGCGCCGCCGGTGTCCGTGGCCCCCTCCCCCTCCATCGTGACGGACACGCCGCTCGCGCGGAGCGTCTCGGTGAACACCGTGCGCGGCGGCACCGGGTAGGGCCCGCCGATGTCGTCGTCCACGACCGCGATCCGCGCACGCCGGGGCGCCGGAGGAGCGGTGCCGCGCACCACCCGCACGGCGGCGCGCCCCAGGTCCGCGCCGCGCACCCGCCCCTCCTCCAACTCCAGCCGCTCGAGCGGCATCGGCTCGGCGACCCGCTGCAGCGCCACCCGGCGGCGCATCGCCGCCTCTTCGAGCCGCTCGGCCGCCAGAGCGCCCGAGGCGGCGGCCTTCTCCAGGGCACGCGCCACCGCGGCGACGTCGTCGGGATAGAGCAGGAGGTCGCAGCCGGCGGCGATGGCACGCATCGCACCCTCGGTCTCCTCGATGCCCTGGCGCGCACCCTTCATCACGAGAGCGTCGGTCACCACCAGTCCGTCGAACCCCAGTTCTCCGCGCAGGATGCGCCCGACGATGGGCACCGAGTACGTCGCGGCGGCGCCCGACGGATCCAGCGCGGGGTAGGCCACGTGGGCGGTCATCACGCTCGCGACTCCAGCCTCGACGGCCATCCGAAAGGGCACGATGTCCGCATCGAGCGCGAGCCGCGACGAAGCGATGACCGGCAGTTCCGCGTGCGAGTCCGTGAGCGTGCGACCGTGGCCGGGAAAGTGCTTGGCGCACGCCAGCACGCCGCCGGCCTGGCACGCCATTACCCATGCGGCACCGAGCGCACCGACCGCTTCCGGGTCGTCGCCGAAGGAGCGCGTCTGCACGATCGGGTTCGCGGGCTCCAGGTCGAGGTCCACGACCGGCGCGAACACCCAGTTGATGCCGACGTCCCGCGCCTCCCGCGCGGTGAGCCGCGCCGCCTCGCGCACCGCGTCCACCCCGAGCCGCGCGAGCCCGAGGAGCGGGGGCAGCCCCGTCAGCTCCCGCACCTGCTGGCCGGCGCCGCGCTCGAGATCGGAGGCGATGAGCAACGGCTGCGTGGCCGCGGCCTGCAGCTGCCGGATGAGGCCACGTATCGCGTCCCTCTCGCCGCCGAAGAGGATGAAGCCGCCGACGCCGAGCGCCAGCCACCGCTCGATCTCGGGCGTGAGCTTCGCATAGCCGTGCTCGGGGTCCCACCGGATGGACGGGAGGACCAGTTCGGCCCAGGGGATCATGGCGGCGTCACCGTTCCGAGGACCCGCGGGCCGACCGCGCCGGTGGCGCCGGGCTCATTGCCCGTGCGGCCCGTCCACGTGAGGTAGCCGAGGAAGGCGAAGGCCACGGCCTCCTTGGCCTCGCCGTCGAAGAACAGGTCGTCGAAGGCGCGGTGCTCCACGCCGGGCCAGTGGCGCTCGAGCGCTTTCACCAGCGCGGGGTTCTTCGCGCCGCCGCCCGAGCGGAGCACGTCCAGCGGGCGGAGCGCGGGGGGGATGAAGCGCGCCGCCGCGCCGATCGCGCGCCCCGTGAGCTCCACCGCGGTCGCCACCGCATCGGCCGGCGCGCCGCTCAGCTCCAGGCACCGCGCCATGAACTGGTTGGCGAACGGCTCGCCGAACATCTCGCGGCCGGTGCTCTTGGGCGGCCTTGCGGCGAAGAACGGATGCCCGAGGAAGTCCTCAACGACCGGGTCCAGCACGCGGCCGGTGTCCGCGATCGCGCCGCCCTCGTCGAACGCCAGGCCGGGGTAGAGCCTCCGGACGCACGCGTCGATCACCATCACGCCGGGGCCGGTGTCGAACGCGAGGAGCGGATCGTCCCCGCCGCGGCGAGGCACCACCGAGAAGTTCGCGATGCCCCCGATATTGAGCAGAACGCGCGGCCCCTCATCCCCGGCGAAGAGCAGGCGGTCCGCCCGCGGCACCAGCGGCGCGCCTTCCCCCCCCGCCGCGACGTCTCGCGAGCGAAAGTCCGCGATCACCGGCACGCCGAGGCGCTCCGCCATCACGCCGGGGCTGCCCAGCTGGAGGCTCGCGCGGCGGGGTTCGTGCCAGATGGTCTGGCCGTGCGAGGCGACGAACGCGAGCTGCCGGGGCGCCACGTCCGTCTCGCGCAGCAGCCCGAGCACCGCCTCGGCCGCCCAGGCACCGAGATCGGCGTGGAGGAGGGCCAGCTCGCGCGGGCCTCCCTCGCGGATCGCGGCGGCGATGCGCCCCTGCTGCCCGGCGTCGTACGCCGCGGTGCAGTGCCCGAGGAGCGCGACCCGGAAGGAGTCGAGATCGGGCTCTTCGATGCGGACGAGGGCCGCGGTGACGCCGTCGAGCGAGGTGCCCGACATCGCGCCCACCGCGAGGATCGGCGCGACGGCGTCAGTCCCGAACCGCACCGTCCTCCGATCCGTCCGGCCCCGGTGACGCCGGCGGCGCGCCGATGGCCTTGCGGACGAAGCCGCCGTGCTCGGCGAGGAGACGCTCGGCCTCCTCGCGGCCGACGCCCAGGCACTGCATCACGATGGCCGTCTTCACATGACCGGAGGCCGCCGCGATGCCGGCGCGCGCCGCCGCGCGGTCGCAGCCGCAGACCTCCATCACGATGCGCTCGCCGCGGTCGTACAGCTTGTCGCTGAGCGCGACGAGGTCCACCATCAGATTGCCGTAGGCGCGGCCCATCCGGAGCATCGCGCCCGTCGTGACGGTGTTGAGGACGAGCTTCGTGGCGGTGCCCGCCTTGAGGCGCGTGGATCCCGTCAGCGCCTCGGGGCCCACCTTGGGCAGGATGGCGAGGTCCACGTTCAGCAGCAGGTCCTTCGGCGGGTCGGAGCACGAGAGGAGGATCGTCTTGGCTCCGTGCGCCGCCGCGCGGGTGAGCGCGCCGCGGACGTAGGGCGTCGTGCCGCTCGCCGCGATGCCGAAGACCACGTCGTGCGCGGTAACGTGCCGCTCGTCCACCGCATCGCCGCCGGCGTCGAAGTCGTCCTCGGCGCCTTCCTGGCTGCGCACCAGTGCCGGCGCCCCGCCGGCGATGATGCCGATGACCATCGAGGGGGGCGTGCCGAAGGTGGGCGGGCACTCGGCGGCGTCGAGCACGCCGAGACGGCCGCTGGTGCCCGCGCCGACGTAGATGAGCCGCCCGCCGGCGCGGAACGCCGCCTCGACCATCGTGATGGCTTCGGCAAGTTCCTCCCGGACGGCCCACACGGCTTCGGGCGCCTTCCGGTCTTCGGTGTTGAGCAGGGTGACGATGCCGAGGGCGTCGGCGAGGTCTATCCCCTCGGTGGCGGGGTTCCGCTGTTCGGTGAGGCGCGGGTCGTGGAAGGACGAGGGATCGCGCATCGGCTTGGCCGCCAATCTACGGCTCCCGCGGCGAGCGGGCAACGCGACTGGCGCGCACTCCTCGCGGCGGCTAGCGTTTCCCCATGACTCTCCGTACTCGCACCCCCGTCCTCCTCCTCGCTGCCCTCGCCCTCGCCGCCTGCGCGGGCAAGGCGCCGCTCGAGCGGCTCGGCGCCACCGGCTGGCGGTACGCCAGCCCGCCGCCGCCGGTCACCGGCCAGCGCGCGATGGTCGTCTCCGAGCACCCGCTTTCCAGCGAGGTGGGGGCCGAGGTCCTGCGCCGCGGCGGCAACGCCATCGACGCCGCCGTCGCCGTGGGCTTCGCGCAGGCCGTCGTCAACCCCCGCGCCGGCAACATCGGCGGCGGCGGGTTCCTTGTCTACCGCACCGCCGACGGCCAGGCCTTCACGCTCGACTACCGTGAGACGGCCCCCGCCGCGGCGACGCGGAACATGTACCTCGACTCCGCCGGGAACCTGACCGACCGGAGCGTCATCGGCGCGCTCGCCGCCGGCGTGCCCGGCTCCGTCGCCGGGCTCTACGAGATGCACCGCCGCTTCGGCCGCCTGCCGTGGCGCGACCTCGTGGCGCCGGCCATCGCCCTCGCCCGCGGACACGTCGTGGACTCGGCGCGCTCACGGGTCATCAACGGCAACCGCGGGGGGCTGGGGCGCTTCCCGACCAGCGCCGCCATTTTCCTGCCGGGCGGCAACCCACCCGCGCCGGGCGACACGCTCCGCCAGAGCGACCTGGCGCGCACGCTGGAACGCGTCGCCGAGCGGGGCGCCGACGGGTTCTACCGCGGGCAGACGGCGGACCTCATCGTCGCCGAGATGCGCCGCAGCGGCGGCGTCATCACGGCCGAGGACCTCGCCGGCTACCGCGCGGTGTGGCGCGACCCGGTCCAGACCACCTATCGCGGCTGGCGCGTCATCGCGATGCCGCCGGCCTCGAGCGGCGGCGTGACGCTCACCGAGATCCTCAACATTCTCGAAGGCTATCGGCTGCCGGCTTTCGGCTCAGCGAAGCTGCTGCACCTCGAGACCGAGGCGATGCGCCGCGCGTTCACCGACCGCAACCGCTACCTCGGCGATCCGGCCTTCGTGCAAATGCCGCTCGACCGTCTCACGAGCAAGACGTACGCGGCCGAGCTGCGCCGCGGCATCCGCCGCAACCGCGCCACGCCCAGCGCCGAGCTGCCGGCCGTGGCCGAGGGGACCGAGACGACGCACTACTCGATCGTGGACCCCGACGGCAACGCCGTGGCGATCACGACGACGATCAACGGGAACTTCGGCTGCAAGCTCGTGGTGGGCGGCGCGGGGTTCATGCTCAACAACGAGATGGACGATTTCGCGGCGAAGCCGGGGTCGCCGAACATGTTCGGCCTCGTGCAGGGAGAGGCGAACGCCATCCAGCCGGGCAAGCGGATGCTCTCCTCGATGACGCCGACCATCGTGCTGAACCCGCGGGGCGGGCTCGAGCTCGTGGTGGGCGCACCCGGCGGGTCGACCATCATCACCGCGGTCTTCCACGTCATCTCCAACGTCATCGACCACAGGATGTCTCTGGCCGATGCCGTGTACGCGCCGCGCATTCACCATCAGGGCTTGCCGGACTCCCTCGCGTGGGAGCCGAACGGCATCGCTCCCGCGCAGCGGCGGAAACTCGAGGCGATGGGACACGCCCTGAACGTGCGGCCCGGGTACATCGCCCTCATCAACGCCATCCGGGTGACACCGCACGGGCTCGAGGGCGTGTCGGACCCGCGGACAAGAGGAGCGGCGGTGGGGTTCTGAGAGCGGTGCGTGAGGGAGCGAGGGGTGAGAGGTGAGAGGTGAGAGGGCACGGCGGCCCGCGAGCAACGATGCCGCCGCGCCGAGCATTGCACCATCTGACAACACGAGGCACGAGATGAAGCGTTTGATCCTATTCGTTCTGTTTGCCGCACTGACCGCCGCGGCGACCACACCGGCCGCGGCCCAGCAGCGGCTCCCGCTCGACGTCCGCACGTTCCTCTCGCTCGACCGCCCGACCGAACCCGCGATCTCGCCGGATGGCCGCTGGGTGGTCTACACGGTCGTCACGACCGATGTGAACGCCAACCGGCGCCGCCAGGACCTCTGGCTCCAGCCCTTCGACAGCGCCGCCGGCCGGAAGATCAGCGTGGACTCCATCGGCGGGCGCAGCGCGAAGTGGTCGCCCGACGGACGGCAGATCGCCTACGTCAATTCCCGGGGCGGCACACCGCAGCTCTGGGTCTACGACGTCGCGACCCGCCGCCACCGCCCGGTCACCTCGCTCTCGACCGGCGCCGACGGCGTTCTCTGGTCGCCCTCGGGACGGATGCTGGCCTTCGTGTCCGAGGTCTATCCCGATTGCGCCGATGACGCCTGCAACCGCCGCCGCGCCGCGGAGGACGAGGCTCGGCCCAGCAGGGCGCGCGTCATCGACCATCTCCTATACCGGCACTGGAATGCATGGGAGGACGGCCTCCGCAGCCACCTCTTCGTCGTGCCGGCGGCCGGCGGCACGCCGCGCGACCTCCTGGTCGGCAAGGACTACGACGCGCCCGTCCCGCCGTTCGGCGGCTCCGCCGACTACGCCTGGAGCCCGGACGAACGCGAGATGGCCTTCACCACGAAGGTGGGCAACGACCAGGCCTGGCACACGAACAACGACGTCTACACGGTGCCGGTGGCGGGCGGCGAGCCGGTCAACGCCACCGCCGGGATGATGGGCGCCGACCAGACGCCCCTCTACTCTCCCGACGGCCGCTACCTCGCCTTCCTCTCGCTCGAGCGCGCCGGCTTCGAGGCTGACCGCGCGAGGCTGATGGTGAGGGACCGCCAGAGCGGCCAGGTGCGCGAAGTCACCCGCAACTGGGACTACCCGATCGGCGAGTACGCGTGGGCGCCCGGCGGCCACGACTTCTTCGCCCAGGCGGACAAGCGCCAGCGGAACATCCTGCTGCACATCGTCTTCGAGACGGGCGAGGTGCACCAGATCCTCACCGACATGAACCCCGGGCAGATCACGGTCGCCGCGACGACCGGTGCCCCGACCCTGGCGTTCGTCAGCGACGCCGCGAACAAGCCGGCCGAGGTGTTCACCTGGGTCGTGGACGGGCGCCAGGCGCCACGCCAGCTCACGCACCTCACCGACGCCCGCGTCGCGAACCTGGCGATGAACCCGGCCCGCGAGTTCGGCTGGATGGGCGCCGCCGGCGACAGCATGTTCGGCTACCTGCTCATGCCCCCGAACTTCGAGCCGGGCCGGCGCTATCCGACGGTGATCCTGATCCACGGGGGCCCGCAGGGAGTCTGGCTCGACAACTTCCACGGCCGCTGGAACTACCAGATGTTCGCGGCGCCCGGCTACGTGGTCGCGATGCTGAACCCGCGCGGCTCGACGGGGTTCGGGCAGCGGATCACCGACGAGATCAGCCGCGACTGGGGCGGCAGGGTGTACGAGGACCTCATGCGCGGCGTGGACGTCGTCGCCGCCCTGCCCTACGTGGACTCGTCGCGGATGGGCGCCGCCGGCGGCTCGTACGGCGGCTATATGGTGAATTGGATCAACGGTCACACCAACCGCTTCAAGGCGCTGGTGAGCCACGCCGGCGACTTCGACCTCGTCTCCTCCTACGGCGCCACCGAGGAGCTGTGGTTCCCGGAGTGGGACCTCGGCGGCCCGCCGTGGGTCAACATCACCGACTACGAGAAGTGGTCACCGAGCCGCTTCGCGCACAACTGGCGGACGCCCACGCTCGTGATCCACGGTGCGCTCGACTTCCGCGTGCCGGAGACGGAGGGGATGCAGACCTTCACCGCCCTCCAGCGGCAGGGCGTGCCGTCGCGGTTCCTGTACTTCCCCGACGAGGGGCACTGGATCGGCCGGCCGCAGAACCAGATCGTGTGGTGGAACACCGTGCAGGAGTGGCTGGGGAGATACCTGCGGCCGTAGTGGGCGGACGCGAGGGAACCACGCGATCCGCGCCCGGCGCCGGCACTGAGAGGGGGCCGTCCGCGTGAGCGACGGCCTCCGGGCGCTCCTGCCCTTCTTCCGGCCTTACCGCCGGACGCTCGCGCTCGGCCTCGCGCTGGTCGTCGCGGGCAACGTCTTCACGCTCATCGCCCCGGAGTTCCTGCGCCGGAGCATTGACGCGGTGGCCCGCGGCGCGCCCCTGCGCTTGGTGGTCTGGCTCGCGGGGGGCATCGTCGCCGCGGCCCTCCTGGGCGGGTTCGCACGCTTCGGGATGCGCTGGACCCTGAACGGCCTCAGCCGCTGGATCGAGTACGACGTCCGCAACGCGCTGTTCCGGCATCTCGAGACGCTCGAGCAGGGGTACTACCACCGCACGCCGACCGGCGACCTGATGGCCCGCGCCACCAACGATCTCGCCGCGGTGCGGATGGCGGCCGGCCCGGCCATCATGTACCTGACCGACACGATCGCGCGCACCGTGATGGCCGTCCCACTGATGGTTCGCATCGACGGCCACCTCACCGCCCTCGGGCTCGCGCCGCTCGTCCTGATGCCGGCCGCGATGGTCCTCCTCGGCCGCACGATCCACCGGCGCTTCGAGGCGGTGCAGGAGCACTTCAGCACGCTCACCACCCACGCGCACGAGGCGCTGAGCGGCGTCCGCGTGGTGCGGGCGTACCGCCAGGAAGGGGCGCAGACCTCGCGGTTCGCCGCGCTCAACGCGGAGTACTTGCGCCGCAACATGAGCCTCGCGCGGGCCTACGGCGCGCTCTTCCCGCTCGTGACCTTCCTCGGCGGGCTGGGCGGCATGCTCACGCTCTGGTTCGGGACCGTGCTCGTCATCCGGGGCCAGGTGACCCTCGGCGACTTCGTGGCCTTCACGACGTACCTGGTCATCCTGGTCTGGCCGATGATCGCGCTGGGCTGGGTCATCAACCTCTTCCAGCGCGCCTCGGCCTCGATGGCGCGGATCCAGCAGGTACTGGCCACCGCGCCGGCCGTCGCCGACCCGCCCGAGCCGCGCGGTCTCCCGGCCGCGGCGACCGGACGTCGCGTCGAGTTCCGGAACGTGTGGTACCGCTATCCGTCGCCGAAGCGCGATGGGGGCCACGCCGCCGAGGACCGCGGCTGGGTGCTGGAGGACGTCTCGTTCACCGCCGAGCCCGGGCAGTGGGTCGCCATCGTCGGGCCGACGGGCGCCGGGAAGACCACCGTGGCCGAGCTGGTGCCGCGCCTGATGGACCCGGACCGCGGCGAGGTGTTGCTCGACGGCGTGCCGGTCCGCTCGCTCCGCCTCGCCGAGCTACGGCGTGCCATCGGCTTCGTGCCCCAGGAGACCTTCCTCTTCTCCCAGACCATCGGCGAGAACGTGGCGATGGGCACCGACGATGCCGAGGCGGTCGTGGCCGCGGCGAAGGTCGCGCAGCTCCACGAGACGGTCGAGGCGTTCCCTGACGGCTACGGCACTATGCTCGGCGAGCGCGGGATCAACCTATCGGGGGGCCAGAAGCAGCGGACCGCCATCGCGCGCGCCCTGGCCAACGGTCCAGACGTCGTCGTTCTCGACGACGCCCTCTCGTCGGTGGACACCGCGACGGAGGCCGACATCCTGCGGGGGCTGGGGCGCGAGCTGGCGGGCCGCACGACGCTCGTTGTCTCACACCGCATCACCGCCATCCGCGACGCCGACCGCATTGTGGTGCTCGAGCGTGGACGCGTGGTGGAGACGGGCCGGCACGAGGATCTCTTCGAGCGGCGAGGCGTGTACTGGCGGCTGTTGAGGCGCCAGCAGTTGGAGGAGGAGGTGGAGGCGGTGGGGTGAGGCTCCGCTTCAGCGTGAAGTGCCGAGCTCCGGGCAGTGGGCCCGTGGGCCTTGTCGGAGCGATAGGTGAGCTGCTCGGTGGCGGGGTCGTAGGCGCGGCGGTCGAGGGCCAGCGGGTAGCGGGCGCAGTAGCGCGCGAGGCGGAGCGCGAAGGGACGTTCATCCTCGCTGACCCCGACGCCGGTATGAACGTGGAAGCCCGACTGGGGCCACTGGAGCATCGCCTGGGCTTGGCTATTCAGTCGCCCGGATGTGCAATGGTCCGGCCATCGCAGCCCCCGTATGGCAGCGACCCCAGCACCATATCCACGCTAGTGTCCGGCAACGGCAGACGCGCAGTAAGCCCCTCGGCATTGCTGAGACAGGCGTCTACAAGATCGCCGGTTGGGAGAATGGGCGTCTCATCGCCGCCGACCGAGTTTGCATCTGCATCGGAGATCGCACATACTGTCTCTACAGTCGCGCGAGGCGTACATGGAGATCATCCGCGGCGGCTGGCATCTGATCAAGGGTGAACACGTGGCTAAGAAAGAGGTCTTTCCGAATCCCACAGTCCAGGAGGTGATCTTTCAGATCCGCTTCCCAAACCTTTTCTTTCTTCCGGACAAGATCGGGGATTTCCAAGTGAAGATCATGAAGGACTTCCCCGAGTCAAAGATGCTGGTTCGGCGCACGTTTGTTTTCGCACAAGGCGAGAAGGAGAAGCTTAAAGCGGGCTTGCCCGACAGCGAAGGCGAACCGGTCACGAAGGTTTGGCAGTTCAGCTCACCTGCGGGCGTGGAGCTCCAGATAACCGCGAGTAGTCTGAGCCTCGTCTCGAAGGGGCACAAGACATACGCCGTTGGCGGCGACCAGCAGTTCCGCCCGGTCATCGCCTCTGTCACAGCCGAATTCCTGAAACTGACCGGCGTCCCCGTGCTCTCGCGTGTGGGGCTGCGCTACAGGGACGAGCCGCCGGTTCCAAAGCGCAGCGCCGTGCATTACAGCAACTTCTACAAGACAGCGCTCCCCGTAAAACGCTTCCCGCTTGAACACAGCGATGAACTGTCAGTGACAGTTGTCAGCCACCGAAAGGACTGCCGTCTACGCTATATCGAGTCGCTGACATTTCAAGGCGATCAACCGAAACTCATATTGGACTTTGACGCTTGGGCTGACAATGTGGAATCCGACAAGCTGATGGAGGTGACGGACAACCTGCACGATGTCATCTCCGCGGAGTTCTTCGGCATGATCAAGGAGCCAGTTCTGAAGCACATGAGACGTCCGAAGGAGGCCGCCCATGCCGGAACTAGAGGATAGGACGGACGTACTCACGGATGCGACAGGTGGTGAGCCCCTGCGGTTTCGCGATGTGGTTGTTCCATTCGATCGCTTTGAGATCGTGGTGAGGCTTGGCCCCGGTGATGAGCTCCTCGAAATCGTGGAGGTCCGCATCAGGGCGGACTTCAGGAGTGCCGAACAACGGCTCCGGTCGGCGCGCCATCACGACGTCGACGAGTTTTACAGGGAGTAGAGGTGAGCGCGTTCTACCACACAAAACCGAGCGGACTCCCACGTTTCGGCGACGTAGTGTCGGGATTCCACAACGCGACACTAAAGCTTGGTGCGAAGCTCGACAGGGATTTCGGGGATTTTGACATCGCCGTCACCCACCCAAAGTATCTCGTCATCCTTACGCCGTGCTGCTCAATCGAGAAGACTGTCATGTCACTCGCACCACTCATTCAACTCCCACACCCGGTGTTTAAGAATCCGTTCTTCGCTGAGGATCCAACACGGATCAACCGGCACGTGCCAGCCAAGAAGACGTTGTCTCCGACGCAGTGGGAAAAGCTCCCGGTAGAGGATCAGCAGGAACGCATGGACAAAGCCGACGGATATGTGTTTATCGAGTTTTACGTGTATCAGGAGCACGATCTTCTGCTCCGATACGAGATTCCCCACGACAAGGAAACACGGAAAACCGGGCACTATATGGTAAACTTCAAGGATATCTGCCGAGTGGAAAGCAAAGCGATCGACCGGGGAAACCACAGCGAGCTGGCCAAGCTGAAGATTCTGGAACTGTCGGTCCAAGCAAGGAAAGAGCTTAGAGATAAGATTGCGTATTACTTCGCTAGGGTCCCCGATGAGGACCAACGCGAGCTCCTGCCGATCTAATCGTCTCACAGCCGCCTTTCGTCTTCTTAACTTCCTTCGGCAAAAGGATTTATGGAATCGACTAGCGGGCCTACTTCGTTTCGTTATGCGCACCAGATGAGGCCAGTCGTCGACGCCTGAACAGAACCCGCCTGAGGTGTTCTAGCGCAACCCGACCCTGCGAGTAGGTTCTGTTGGTCCCGAGAGAACGAGGAGAGTATGGCCAAGTCTCAGACGCGCGCCTTCATCGACCGCGAGGCCTTCCAAGTAGTCCTGGACGAAGTGAAGACCGTGTCCGGAACGCCATACGAAGACCCCGACACGGTCTATGGGGACATGTCCCGGCTAGTGGTGGGCTGGCTTGCACGCCAGTCGCCGGCCGAGATTGACGTTGAGTACAAGCGTGCCGGATGGCGAGGCAGGGCCAACTCCCGCGCTCTTCACGAGGCGGCCAAGCGCTGGCTCAAGACGTATCGTCCCAGCGCGACCTAGTTGGCGGGTGATGCCGGCCAACCGGACCAGCGCACGAAGGTGCCGTCGGGCCGGGAGCCGCCATCGGTGACGACGAGATGGAGATCGAGAGGCGGGGAGCGCCCCGCGAGCCAGCCAGGCCTACGCGCCTCGCGCCGCGCTCCACTCCGCGACCAGTTGGTCCGTGGTGCGGAACTGCGCCTCGGGCTCGGTGGCATACCAGGCCCGGAAGTAGTCCAGCCCCGCGTGGTGCGCCTCGTCCGTGAACGCCTGGAGCGCGTCGGTCACCCAGACCAGGTCGTAGCCGCGCTGGAACGCGTCGCCGCTGGTGTGCCGGGCGCAGCAGTCGGTGTGCAGTCCGGTGACGTAGAGGCGCTCGATGCCCCGCGACCGCAGGACACCGTCGAGGTCGGTGCAGACGAACGGGCTGTAGGTGGTCTTCTCGAGCACCACGTCGCCCGGCTTCGGCGCCAGCTCACGGACGATCTCGGCGTTCCACGTGCCCTTCATCGAGTGCGGCGGGAACTTCCCCAACTCGTGGTCGCCCTCGCCGTGAGCGTCCGTCGCGTACACCACCTTGACGCCGGCCGCCCGCGCCGCGTCGAGCAGACGAGCCAGCGGGCCGACGATGGACTTGGCGCGCGCCTGATAGTCGGGACCGCCGGCCTCGGCGATGACCCCGCCGGGGTTCACGAAGTCGTTGGCCACATCGATGACGATGACGGCTGAAGCGGCAAGAGCGACGGCTGTACGAGCGGACATGCGACCTCCCATTGGTGAGTGGATACGCTTCCGGGGGGCCGGTTGGGGAACGCCTTAGCCCGTCGCAGGTGACGGGATCTCCCGGAAGCGGGCGCGCACTGCGCGTCGGTGCGAAAGATAGCCGGTAAGCGGAGGTTGGGCAGCGTCAGGCGTGGGAAGTCGCCGGCGCGCGGGTGGCTGTGGGGCCGACGGTCATGGCGGGCGTGCGAATCTCGTTACCGTCGCTGTGACTTCGGAGGCTAGGAGCCCGAACGCGACGACGCCGGCGATCGTAGCCGGCGTCTGATTAGTCAGCTTCAGTAGTCTCTCGGCCAATCCTATCAGCCAATGAGCGCGAAGTGCTCCCCCTGCACGACTAGCCGCACGGGATCCGCCGGGTACACCTCAGGGCCGCTGAGTACCGGCTCTACGACGGTGACATCGCCGGGGATGGGAACGGCCTTCCCTATCCGGAGATAGCCCGCCAAGTGGGATTCGAGCGCCTCCCGCCAGTCGTGCTCCAACTCTTCCTGCGTCTCGGCATAGAGTTCGAAGTCAGCCAACCCGAGCACGATGAGCCGGAACCCGCCCTCTGGATCCGCCTCGATGTGGCGGGTCCATGGGAACGCCAGCAAGTCCTTCAGAACATGGGGCGACATCGGCCTACGCCTCCCTTCCCAATGCGGCGACGCGTTTGCACGCAAGCCTAATTTACCCCGGAGCGACCGGTCCGCTACCGGGATCCTTCACAGTCAGGAGTTTCGGATCGATGGGGTGCTTCCATGAGCGATGGCTGCCCTTCCGAGAAACCTCCCGGTAGCCAGCATCGAAGAGCATGCGTGCGAGCTCGGAGTAGCGCCACCCGACGAACCCGGACGGGGTCATTGGGGCGGAACGGGCATCGGCTGCACGTTGAAGGAAGTACTTCCGACCAGCGTCCCATTGACGAAGATCATGAAGGAGAAATCACCGAAGGTCGGCAGCGGGATATTCCCCATCTCCGCAACCACCTGGCTCTGCACCGACGCCGGTGCCGCGGGGCCTACCTCCCGCCAGAGGATGGCAATCTTCGGCGAACGCGGAACGATGGGCTGGCCATCAGCGTTGACGAGCTCGAGTTCCAGATAGCCCGGTCCATCGCGGGTCTCGGCCCGCGCAGCGGAGAGCCGCATCGCGAGGGTGAGCTTCCGGACAACGACGGGCACCTGCTTGGCGAAGATGTACTGGAACTGCCCCAGGATGAAGAACTTCCCCCGGTCATCCGCATAGGCGTGATCGGCGATCAGGGCGAAATCGAGCTTCATGTGCCGCCTTCCTTTCGGGTCCCTAAGAAGCGCTGGCCTGCGAGTCTCTGCGAGATACGGCGAGCAGGCCGCGACTTCAAGCCCCGCCGGTTAGCCCTGCGTCGAACTCGCCGCTCTCGCCTCTCGACAGAGACGCTCGAGATCCGAAAGAGCGCGCCTTCGCGGATGAAACTGCGGAGCTGTTCCAGTGGGGCGGTGGGGACGGGCTGGCCTCGCTGACGGGCCACTTCCTCGACGAAGTCCAGGAACTGCAGCTTCGCCGCCGCCGGGATGCGCGGATCCTCGTGGCTCGCCTGCAGGAACCGCGCGAAGCCGGGGCGGTCGTGCAGCAGGAGCTGGAGGACCTGACCCGGGCGAGGAACTCGAGCGGATCCACGGCCTGGGTGCCGGCCGTGGGCCCGCCGGCTTTGTCGGAAGGCCTCGCTCAGGGCGGCGCTGTCATATGCCGGCCAGCCGGGCCAGCGCACGAAGGTGCCGTCGGGCCGGAAGCCGCCGTCGGTGACAACGAGATGGAGATGGGGATGCCGGTTGGCCAGCGAGCCGTGGGTCTGTTGAGGTCGGGCTCCCCCGTGGTGGCGCCGCCGCCCGGCTGGACCGCGGATGCCGTCAAGGCCGTCTGGCAGCAGAACCTGTACTTGCTCCTCCGCCCAACATGGTGAGCATCTCAGTAGTGTCCGGTGGATTTCAGCGTGATCGGCCGCAAAGTCAACGCTGGTAGTGATTTCCAAGGATTCAGGGGTGTCCACGATTTGAATTTTGCCTTGCCGGTTGGCGATGCTCCGGGCTCTGA
>Ga0315287_10001253_pt1 | contig 23268 bp, 20 predicted proteins | sample YL17G11_0_MG_FD_205037 | JGI IMG/M metagenome (GOLD analysis project Ga0315287, IMG submission 205037) | Sediment microbial communities from Yellowstone Lake, YNP, Wyoming, USA - YL17G11_0 | ecosystem: Environmental > Aquatic > Freshwater > Lake > Sediment | place: USA: Wyoming | collected... | reverse complement strand
TTGGAATGCAGTCAAGGGTGTTGCGTCTGGAGTATCGTCTGCTGGAAAATCCTTTGGTAATATTTTCAAACGCGGAATAGGCGACCAGGCCAGAAAAGGATTTCTTCAAGAGGCCGGAGGACATCTGGCGGGCACAATGGCAAAACATCCGATAGCATCTGCTGCAGCTATTGGTGCCACAGGTATAGGGGCTGGAGCTATCGGCGCGTCAGCCCTTGGTGGAAATAGAAATCAGCAACAGAGTTATTAAAATGAACAACGGCCATTTAAATTCATTTGATATTGAAAAGATGGCCGCTTCATTTTCATCGATATTTGGCAAATCTGAATTTCAAAATGTTAAGCGTCGAGATAATCTTCAAAGCACAATAACGAAGACTCGAGATAAAGCTGATGTCCAACCATTACATAAAGATACCTCCGATCTGAATAGACCAACGGACATAAGCGTGATACAGACTGATAGATCAAAAAATAGATCTCTTAGCCATCTTAAAGACACCAGGATAACCGCCCCCCACACAAAACTAAATCAGATTTCTAAATTAATATAAAAATTCTCTGTTATTTTATATTGAGTCTTGTAATAACAATATTGAAGGTAAACTTTAACTTTCAATAAAGGAGTTCTATGGGAGGCGTGTATCATCTTTTCTTTCATGACGATGTGGACGGGATTATAGGAGCCGCACTGTTCCTAAAAAATCAAGTCCCGGGAAGATATCGTCTTTATCCAGTATCGTCATCGTGGAGAGGTGACAAATTTAATTATTTGATATCCAGCTTGTTTATAAAGCCTGGTGATAAGAGAGTGATAATTGATTACCAATATCACAAAAACGCCGACGTTTGGATCGATCACCATTTCAACGAATCGTTTGGTGAATGTGAAATTCGAAATACGAAGATGCTTTACAACCCAAAAAGCCCATCCGCAGCCAGACTTGTCCATGAATATATTAAATCGATTAATCCGAATGTAGCACCGGATTATGACACTTCATTTTTATTTCATGTCGACATTGTGGACTCCGGATCATACAAAAGCGTTGAGCAAATATTTCGAGACAAGAGCCCTATAATGATTTTAAGAGCGTACCTTGAAAGATCATATCCATCAGAGATGGCCTATTGCAGAATCGTCGAAAGAATCGCCGGAAGCAATATGAATATCAAGGATGCGCTTTACACATTAAGAATAGGCGCATTCTATGTAAAGGATGTTGAGCAGGAAGCTGTTAAAATAAAAAGCTCGATCGTAGTATCGAACAAGATTTCTTTTGTGACTCAAAAGAGGAAAAATCAATTTCCGAGATATTCGGAATATCTTGTGCTTCCTGATATCAAATACGCCGTAAGGCTTACAAACATTGGAAATAATAATATTTATTTTCAAATAGGATACAATGAATGGCAGAAGGATCCAAACGATATTAATATTGGAACCACTGTGTCAAAAATGATTCCAATCATAATCTCCGGGGGTGGGCATTTTAATGTTGCCGCCGGTATTATGAAATGTGAAATGGAAAATACTTTTATTGATGAGATATCGAAACTATTAAACCACGAAGAGGTTGATATGGAAAAGTACGCGGTTGACAAATCTGATCCGATCGAACAAAAAGCGGAATCTATGATTAAGACCGGATCTGCAAAAAACATCAATGAGGCCAGATCAAAAGCGTCCACCCAGATTAAAGCGGAGGAAGTTAATGCCGGAGAAGATAAGCAACTTTGATTTCAAAAAGATCTTGGGGCTTACCGTCGAGGAAATTGATGAACTTCTTGCTCATAAAGAAGACTTTATCAAAACTTTTGAAATTCCAAAAAGCGATGGTACAAAAAGGACAATCATAGCTCCAATGTCTCGTCTGAAGTTTCTTCAGAAAATGATCTACTTTAAACTCCTGAAAAAGTACAGATACCATGATGCAGTTCATGGATTTGTTCCAAAAAGGGGAATCGCGACTAACGCCGCTCAACATGTTGGGGCCAAGTCTCTTGGCAAAATAGATATAAAAAAATTCTTCGACTCTGTAACAACAGACCATTTGAGGAATTGTTTATTTGGTAATAAAAACATCTGCAGATACTGCAAGAACTATGAACGAATGATGGATGGGAAATGCCATCCGTCTCTTTATAAAAATAAAACTGAAAAATTTGATTATCGGTGCGAAGAAATCAAAGCCGTATTCTTCCCCGATTATTGTGAAAAAACCGGATACCAATCATTATTCCTTCGGGTAATAGAAGCGTCCACTTATAACGGAACGACGGCGCAGGGATTCCCGACATCTCCAATGCTGGCGAATATAGTTATGAGAGGATTCGACAAAGCCATGTCTGAATACTGTCAACCACTAGGAATAACGTACACCAGATACGCTGATGATCTCACATTCAGCAGCAAAGAATTAGCATCAAGGGATTTGATGGATAGCATAAAACAATATGCGTACCGATTGCTGTGGGCTTTTAAATTTGCCCCCAAAAGAGAAAAAACAAGATTCCGTAACTTTGGCACACGATTGAAAACATGTGGTGTCGTAGTTAATGTGAAAACAAATATTCAACGAAGTGAGCTGATGATTTTTAGAGCTAAGATTCATCATGCAATTCATAAATTTCCTGACCGGACAACAAAATCCAGGCTCAGAACATTAAAGGGGTTTGCCTCGTTTGTTATGTCGATAAATGAAACGCAAGGCAAAAAATATATGGATATGCTTATTGAGTTTGAAAAGCAAAAATTCAAGGTAGAAGCATGAATTTTATCCTGTACACCGATGGCGGATGTAGCGGAAACAAAAGAGATGCTGGATGCCGAGGAGCTTGGGCGTATGTGCTCCTCGATTCGGCAAAGAATATTATCCACAAAGATTGTGGTACATGCGACAACACCACTAACAATAGAATGGAGCTGAATGCTATTATAAGTGGATTGACTCTATTGTCAAGTACACATATTGCATTTGGATTGCCATGTAAATTATACGAATGTGTCGTACTGACAGATTCAAAATATGTCGTTGATAATTTCAATGATTATTTACCCGAATGGAAAGTGAGACGATGGAAAAAGTCAGGTGGAGGACTTGTCATTAATGATGATCTGTGGAAGAGACTGGACTTGTTAATCCCCGAGTTCAAGTTGGTCAAACTGCAGTGGGTCAAAGGTCATGCCAATAATGAATTTAATGTGTTGGCTGATTTAATGGTAAGATCTGTACTTTATCCAAACAAATGAAAGGGGTTGTGTCATGAACAAAGATAATGATCAACAAGAGGTTGAAAAGGTTGACAAGGCTATTGATGCCGCTTCAGAATTTGCCAAAGGTATTTTTTTTCAAGTATTCTCTCTTGTAAAGAAAATAGTACCTGACAAAAATGATGCTGCACAATAGCCAATAAGTTTTAAACAGAAGGAGAGTGTGTATATTCTCATCCGCGACGTTTCGTCTCGGGCGATCTAATGGTGGTAGACGCTGCGCTCTTCCCTTTCCGGAGCTTGCGCTTCAATCTACCGCTTGGTCCGTCATCCTCCCGGGTGGGCGGATGACGGCGGGCCAAGCTGGGTGAGCCCCTCTTGGCCCCCGACTCCCAATCGGGATCTGTCTGTTTATCTTGTTCTGATATCCCCCTGATTCGACCAGGGGGATTTTTTTTAGCTATCAGGTAACCAGAACCCAATTCTTTGCAGCCTCGCTCCAATAATATTCATTCAAATCATTGGGTCTATCTTTTGGTGCTATCCAATTAAAATCCTTATCAAGCTTCCATGATGGGTATGGCTGCGGTTCTAAAAAGGCATCTTTGTCTGATCTGTATGTATATCCTCTTCCGGCAAAGCGATAACGCATATTGTCATTGTAAGATGTCTGAATCCAATTTCCGCCAAGAAGATTGTGACAGAAATCTTTCCCCTTCTGCTCATCTTCCCATGTAACTACGGTTCCACCCTTTATCACCTTCGAGCCCTTGACATTTTTCAAATCATCTTTTGTAGTTTCTGGATATTGTGCTAGATAAGCATCACTTGCTGTATCCATATTGTCAACAACTATAACTCGCAAAACGATATTATTAGCATCGAGTTCCGCATAATGAGCCATACCACCCTCCGAATGTTTAATACGATTTTCGCATATCAATATTTTTAAAACTGGGCTGTTTTTTCAATTGATCACGGTATGGCGCCTCTTGTGCTTGAAGCGCTTTCCGAACATTGGCGGCAGTGCTTCCGCCTGAATAAGCAGTTTCTGGGTTTTTGCTGATAGCTTTTAATGCCGGAACAGGGTTCTGGCTTGTCTTGATAACCTTTTCCAAGGCGGGGCTTGTTTCAAATTTTTGCGTATTAAACTTGGTAATATTCTTCTGGGCGAGGTTTGGCACCCTCTTATTCTTCATAAGATGAAGGGTGCCTTTTCCAAGATCAGAAAGTTTTTCAAACTCATATGCGACAAGTTTTATCATTTTTGATCAAGTGCGAACGGCCATTTTGACATTTTCCAAACCATTGATAACCGTGTCGAGACCCTTCATCGCATTCTTTACGGCAACCTCATCGATGTCTGAGAGCCCCATTCGGGCCGCAATCAAAAGTCCGGAAAGATCGGAGAGCACCTTCTTCATTTCAGGAAGATTGTCGATGTATGCTCCGAGGCTTTCGTCGTTGATGAAGTTCAGCGATAGGACAACGTCGGCTGCGTTAGGGTCAGTCAGGATACTTGCCTCCTTAACGAGGTCGATCCTAAGCCCCTTGGCGATGTCGTCAAGGATTCCTTTGACCCTCGCAACCTTTTCCATGTTATCAAAAATATTCGGGTTGATGTAATCTCCATCGACGCCGTAAATGAAAACAGATTTGTTTTGCAACGAATGATCAGAGAATCTCTGAATGGCAAACGACATGGCGCGATCGCAAGCAGTCTTGTCCATTCCGAAAATCCTCAGAGCGGCCCGGGCCTCCATGGTATTGAGTGGACGGTTACCGATACTGGCAATCTTCTTCAACGGTTCGAACGGACGGCCGTCGATGCGATAACCAAGCTCTTTGCCATCGGACACGATGCTCAAGGCGACCTTTGTGATATTGGCCTTCTCGTAAACTTTTTGAACTGAAAGGTCTGGACGCATGAAATCCTTTTGGTTGAGGGATTTCATAAAGCCTTTATTGACAATCAGTGATGTCTCGGGAATCAGATAGATGTTCTCGGCTTTTCCGACAATCATTTTGTACATCGGCTCTTTCACTGATGATACCTTCTGAACAGATGCGATGTTTGCCGGAATAAGAACGACATTTCTTGAAACATAAACATGGGACTGATTCACGATATATTTGCGGAAACTTCCTTCCATCTCGATGCACTCGTATGAGTTGCCGGCTCCGTATATCACAAACAGGCCTCGATTGTATTCGGAGCAGTATTCGCTATTCTCGAGATACTTCCCGCCATTATGACGATCTTTGCCCTGCTCCATAATGCTGAAACCGGCAAACAATTTGTCTGACCCGTCATTACGATTATCGGGATTCGTATTGATAAAATCATCGGTCGTTGCAATCGAAAAGATCTTCATGGTCTTCTCAACTGCTTCTGGCATATTCATAGCCTGCGATCCGTAGAAGCCAATTCCGGTCTTATCGTAGTCGCGATAAGTAGAATAAAACTTGCCATCGATCGAGAAGAAAATCTGGTCACGACGGTTTCGTACTTCTTTGGCTTTATCCTCTTCGGATGCCGGGCTCGACATTCCTAACACCGGACGATCGCTGCTTGAGAATCGTTCCTGATCAACCAAATCAAGAAGAATTCCAACCATCGGTTTCCCTATCTTGGTTGCCACGAACCGTTCGGATGCCGAATCTCCACTGCCGATAAAATCTTCCATCGACGGATATTCGTACAACCGCACCTCAGCGATGCAGGGAGGCTCAAGCGGGGAGAGTTTTGAGGTATCGATCATATCTGCATCGAGAGCAGTAAGTGTCCTCTTGGCCTTTATAACTCCATTGAGATCGATGATCCCCTTCTGGTGTGTCTTGGGATACACTTCCTCGCGCTGATACTTCTTGAGCTGAACGATGCCGGTAACAAGGTCACCGGTGTTATCGTGAAACGCCGAGGCAACATCGGGATGTATGATAAGAGACTGGGCAAGTTTCTCCAGATCTTCTTTTTTAGCCATCTGGCGCCAGCAAGACATTTTTGCGAACGGAGGGTATATGGATTCCTCGGGAGCGTCGTACAGGCTGATCGGCTGCTTCGGCATGACTCCACCGGGAGTCTTGAGCAGTTGGAAGCCACGGGTTTGGTCCCAGCGGTTCTCGAGGGTGGCAATTTGATCTGACATCAAAACTTTCTTGACGCTGTCTTCCGATGCCGGGCTGTACATATCTTTGTCGTTGCTTTTGTAAACAAAAACATCGAATGGGCTGAGCTTGTAATCCTTGACTATGATCGGAAAGTTTACCTGCTTCCCATTGAAGAAAACAACGATGCTGCCCTTGGCGTAACCCTTGTTCTCATCAACATTCTTGATAACAATGTTGACGCCGATTTCTTTCGGAAGATAATTAACCTGTTCGTAAAAATTTTTGAGAATCTCTTCGTTCCAATCGGCAACATCCTTTGACAACTCGAACTCTGCGAGTTTAACAAATGATGGCTTTGGTATCACCGCATCGTTAAGTTTTATCATGATTCTTTCCTTTGTATGAATTCTAAATTGGCTCGACTACAGTTGGCTGAAGTGCCGTATTTATCAAAGAACCCGCCGATGTGGGACCAACGCCCGCTATTAAGGCTGCCTGAAAAGGCTTGGATGACATCGCTTTCGCTATCGCAAAGCACATTGCATTCGCCAACGCCTCTGCACCCTGCTCTGGAGTCATAGAGGTATCAGTGGCAGCAGATTTTGCATTCTGGATTAAAAACTTTTTCACATCACTTACGATTGATGCGCCCAAAATAGAAGTAGTAAATCGAACTTGCGGCACAATGAGCCCTCCTACATATATCGTATAATATAATTTACCCAAATTCAACGGACAAATTAAGTTATTATTTCTAATTTTATGGGATAACAATATTGAAGGGAAACTATGTGCGTACAATCTATTCCCTTAAAACGCACAATCATGTTTTTTCAAAGGAGTTACCCAATGTGTTACAAAACACCCGAAAATCACGAAACGGACAAGAAGCATGAGCTGAAGGATAAGCCGGCAAAAAAGCCGAGCACCGAATCCATTCCGCATCATTCCAGCCGCGAACCGGTAGCAGCCTAAACCAAAATTAACGGCCCGTCCGTGGCTTAAAGGAATCAAACTTTAAGTCACGGACTTACATTGAGGAAAATATGAATAAATTTGATATAAAGGTACAAGGAAATGACCCATACGGAGCGCTAATTGAAAGCGCGATCAAAATGTCTTTTCCGAATATTTCATCGATGGATGGAAAGCAGGTCCTCGACGCAGTGACATCTGAGCTGGTCGGAACATCCCAGATTAGATTTGGTCCGGCCCCAAATCCGGAAAGTTTAGTTGCAATACGATCAGTAATTCGGAACGCCATACATGATGGTAGGCCGATCCCGATTCTAGTTCCATGGGGATCAAAGAAGACAGATAGCACAAGGTCAGTGGATATCGCCGAGTTGTGTGCGATTAAAACACTGAATTGTCTGAACACTCGCATCTGTAATTTTTACCCGGCAGGTGCGGTATTTGCTGTCCGGCTCGAAGATCTGAGTGGGTATTACTTATTCGAAGACGAGGGTGAGGTTGCCCGGAAATCGAGCGTGAAATACTGTAATGACTTCGTGAACCTCATATACGCGCTCGAACTCAACAGTGTGATAAATCCTATAAAAGAAACGGATTTATGCGAAGAAACAGTATTCAACGCTACGTGTGATTTCTTTCAGCCGATGCTTCTTGAATATCTACAAGAGTCGGATAAGAACGGAATCGAAAAGTCAGTTGAGATGCTGTCATATCAAAAGCTTTTAAAGAGCGGGTGGGTTGGCACAATACCGTTGGAACAAAGATCGTACTACTATTCAAGGTACGAAAAAGTGTACCATGCGAATTTTGAAACGCAACAAATAAAATTGTCGAGATATCTCGCAGCGTCAATCTCGAGGTACAAGCTTGGTATGAAGGGTAATCCACAGCATTGGGGATCCGATTTTATTTACTTGGCATTCGTGCCAGCGGTTCCTGGTATCCCGGAAAGCCTGGTCTCAAAGAGATTGTATTACAGAGCAATCCACGCAAAGTACACTCGGGATCACGTTATTCCGTGGAGAGGCCGAGGATATCTCAGAATATTCAATGACAATACGGTAACCCCTGCTATTGCAAGTTTCGGAGTTGAGCAGGAATATATTAAGTCTGAAGTTGAAATAAGTGGAAGGCATGGCACCAAAGCCACGCTGATGATTGACTATGTTCTTAAATAGAATTAAATTAAAGCCCTGCGCCTCCTATTTCAGGGAAACCTGAAACAACGTTAGGGCTGCGGATGGGTGCGATCTACCAAGATCGCATCTGTCCGTTTTTTTTAGCTATTATACAGAGACGAAATCGTCTGATTCTATTATTGTTCCGGACCTTGCTGTTCCGGTATTAATGGTCGAAAATCCATCCTGTTCGCTGTTTTTCTGTAAACCGGAAGTGAATGTTGGAAGGGCTGCAGGATGTATCGGTGCTGGCCCACCGATCGCAGTAACCTGGCACAAAGCGTTTTTATTTGTATTCATCCATTCGAGGAATTTGGAAGTAACAAGGGCTAAACCGTTGAATCTAAATCCCTTTTTGGATTTGAGATCGATACCATTATCTGGATCAAGAACGATAGAGTTATTGGTGACATCGGACTCGCTATGAGAGAATGTTATCTTGCCTTTCGCATATACATTCATCTCGCCCTTCTCATTGATGGTTAAAGAAAATCCAGCCTGATTGGAAGCTGGTGTTCCAGAACCGGCGGCAACAAGTTTAACCGCACCCTTATCGCTAATGTTCAATGTAAATCGATTGCCAAGATTTGCAGGTGTGGCGCCGGGCGATCCTGTTGAGATTGATTTCTCAGATACTTTTACATCATCAACCCTGACATTAATAAACGTATCGCCAGGCTCTCCATGCTCTATCGTTATCCTTGATGTGTCTGCGTTGATAATCTTGGTGTATAGAACCTCTTTGCCTATATCAATAACATCCACATGATTGTTAGCGCCAACCCATGGTGCGCACGTTCCCTCGCAGGTAGATACCCATTTGTCAATAGATTTCGTCTGAGTGACAAACCTGCGATAAATAATATTATAATCAGTTTCGCTGGTTCGCGACATCGAATCATTTTCATCCGTCCCGCTGAATAATCCAAAGTGCTCTGCTGAAAAATAGAATGGAGGGTTGTGGGAAACGACTCTCCAAAAATTTTGGGCTACTGTTCTTTGCGCATTCTGATTAACGCCAAAACCCTCAGCTTTAAGTGAGGAATATATCGGACCAGATACTAAAAGAGATTCACCGTTTTCTGAAACAACAAGCCCGGAACCCTTTGCATTGATAAACGTCAATCGATCATTACTTGTTTCAGAAAGTGGACTTTCTACTTTTAAATTAAGGATAGATTTTTCATTAAACAGTCCGAGGATATGAAATTTGCTTCCAGGCTGGACTTTGATAAATTTATTATCAGATCCGCCAAATGTAAATACACTCAATACATTTACAAAATCACCCTGTTTATAATTATCATTAAGGCCCGGACCATACATCGAACTTGCCACGATCGATCCGTTAAAAGCGCCAAGAGGAGATTGATAAATCTCTACATCATACGTCTCGGTGTCTTTAATTTTCCATTTAATGACACCTTTGCACACACAGGGAACAGGTATATAGGTAATATCCATATACCAAATATAGCTTTAATGTTCCTATTTTTTCAATTCTAAATTATGTTATTTTTGGCCGTTTTCTGGTATAACCATATTGAAGGGGGAATTAATGGTTAATCCCTCGACAAACAATTATCGCTGTAGGAGGCGCTATATGGTTACAAGTACAATTCAGACAACAAAAACGGTTGCATTGTCAACTCTCCAACTTACCGGAATTATTACGGGATCCGCAGTCGTAGGAGTTGGCGTAGGGTATGCTGCACATGCAATCATCTCCCGGCCGAAGGTTCAGGAGAAGATCAAGACCACGTCGGAAGATGTGAAAGGTTTTTTCAAGAACCTGACCAGCAAGTTCCACAAGTAATTGTGGTTTGAAAAGAAAAAGACCCAATCTGGGTCTTTTTTTTAGCCAAAATAAAACTGTGATTCAGGTTATTTTTGACGGTTTTCTGGTATAACCATATTGAAGGGAGATTAATGGTTAGTCTCTCGACAAAAAACAATTAAACGCTTAGGAGGCGTTATATGGTTACAAGTACGATTGACGGTGCGAAAACGATTGGTCTGACAACACTGCAGTTGGCCGGAGTAATCACCGGAAGCGTCGTCGTGGGTGTGGGTGTGGGCTACGCTGCTCATGCGATTATCAGCAAGCCCAAAGGTGTTGCGATTCCCCAGATCCCGCAGGTTGTTCCAGCCCCCGTGGCGGTGGCTCCCGTAGCAGCGCCCACCGTGGCAGCGGCTCCCGTGGCAGCACAAGCGGTGCAGGCTCAGCAGACTGCGACGATTGACGCAAACGAGCTCAATCGCATTATAAATGCGGTTAACGCAGCCGTTGCTGCCCAGAACGCTCCGTAGGCTCCAGCCGCTAAGTAATTCTCTTACGGCGCAATGGCCCCCAGCGATGGGGGCTATTTTTTTAACAATCAAAAAAATGAGGGAAGATATGGAAGAGCAAGAAAAGAAAAACACAAAGAAGAAGACAATCGAGGCAATCGTTCTGTATGCGGCTTTAGCCGCAGTCGAAGTTCTTGCTATGACGATGATCGTTGTGGCGAGTAATTTCAAACCCACTCGGGGATTTGAAATCCCTCAGTAAGGAGTGGTATGAAAGAAATGGAATTGGTGAAGATAATATCCGACGCTTTTTCAGAAGCGATCGGGAGCGTATTGGAAAAATTTTTTAGTATGATGCTTGGGGGCGTTATGAATAAAAAGTCTGCGATCGCACGCAAGTTGATTCGAACATTCGCCATGGCCTATCTTGGAGTTATGGTTGGTATAGCTGTGTACAATGCCATAAGGACAATAGGAAGAAAGGCTGCCGAAAAAGATCTGGACAAAAAATTGAATGAAATGATGGCGAAGATTTGAAAATGGAAACCAGTATTATTATACTGGTTTCCATTTTTTTAGCTATTACTTCTTTTTGGGGATTCCTTCAGGGATTTTTTTCTCTTCTTCTCCACCAAGCTCTTCGCCATCGGTGCCACCACCTCCACCACCACTACCACCACTACCGCCACCATTCTCCATCTGCTGAAGTTTGGTGTAATAATCAGGCATCTCTGCCAGGTGATCGAGCGCGATTTTCTTTTGAGTTGTTGGGTCGTCGGTATGCTCAGACTCAACCTGCAAACCCATCTCGAGTTCTTGCGGGTTTACTGTCGACATATCCATACCGGCCGACTTTCCGCCACGCAGGAACTGAACATACTTCGACGCTAATGCATAAGCAATGGATTCGGCGGAATGAATGTCGAGTCCGTTCTGTTCTGCAAATTCATGGAATGACTCATCGTCCGGGTTTGGGTTGCTGGCAAGGAAGTCGATGACTGTTGAGGGATGGGTTGCACCCCCAGGCACTGCTGCACCTTCAGCGGATTCGTTTCCTGGAATTTCTTTTTCTCCACCAACACCCTTCTCTTCACCACCACCGGCATGTTCTGCTGATTCCTGTCCGGGAGTTTCTGATTTCTCATGTCCTGGAGATTCTGACTCCTCATGTCCGGGAACTCCCTCTGGTCCCTTTCCCTCATCTGATGTGGGCTTGGCTTTTTTGAAAGGAAGTTGCTTTTCCTTTTTAGGATCAGGTTTATCTCCCTTAGGCTTAGACTTTGGTTCATCTGGAACCTCTGCTGCGAGTTTTTTGAGAAATTCGATTTTGCTATCCATGACATACTCCTTTATGAATTTTGGTATTCACCGGTAACATACATTGGGAGAGGGTGAGATGTCGGAGTAATTTCCGTTTTCCATCCACGCGTAGTACCTTCTTCAAGAACTTTAGCTATACGATTATGAGCAAGACGGGCTATCCAATCCTCTGAATTACTTGCCTTTGCCTGAATGCCAGTAGGTGTCAGGAACGGCTCATGCTTGATTAAACTTTTATGAACAGCGATTCTTTGTATCCCGGAGTCGCTTAAGTGTTCAATCATCTTTTGATCAATCTGGCTATGTTTTTTATACCTTCCGGTATTCTCGGCAAGATAGTCACCAAGAGCATCCTCGGTATCAATTTCTTTTTTGCTGTGATCGTTGTAATGCTCTACAGTCGTAAGTGGAGCAACGTCACCCTTGATATATGACGGATGTGTTCCCGGATCCATAATCCTTGTGGTGTTGGTAATACCGCGAACCACCGTTTCTATATCTCGTTTGTCAAGTTCATTGTTGGTCAATTTATGAATATGATCGACGAGAAATTTTTGTGTCTCCGGCATACCTTTATATTTCAACAAGTCGTGAGGTGACGGTTCGCCGGTAGACAATGCATCGCCAGCACTTATCTTGTCGCCCTTTTTAACTTTTAATTCATTATTGGGATGGATATATCTTACATCCTGTTTTTCTCCATTATCAAGAGTCACATCCCATCCACCAATACTCGATTGCTTTACGTCTTTGACCTTTCCATCCATGCTGGCAAGAGTCGCCTTATCGGGAAGGTTCTTTGTGAACTTCAAAGTATTCCACATCTGATCAAAAACGGTCCCACTTACTTTCTTGATATCCTTTATCGCACCACCGGTATGAAAAGCTTTCATTGCCATATTGATTGATGGCTCGGTAATTGTGTGTGCTGATATCACTCCGATATTGTCACCAATATTTGGCTTCTTTTGATTATAATCAACACCGTATGACCAGCTTGAAAATCCATCTCCAGGAGTCGGATCAGTCAAAGGCGATTGTACAAATAAACTTTTGACTCCATGTTGATTCAATTTGTTTATCATATCCGAATCAACCATATCGTTTCTTTTGGCTATGATTTTTCCGCCAGCAGTCTTTACATCGCGAGCCAAAAATCTATTGGTAATTCCTTTTTTATCTGAGATATTATATTCCAAACCTTTTGTGTCGACCGGCTCGTCCGATTTAATCCTTGTCTCATAAAGAGAGTTCATCATATCCTTTGTCATCCAACCGGGCTTAGATGACGAAACAGACTTTTGAATATTTCCGCTTCTTGCTCCATGCGCAGCGGTCCAATATCCGAAAGTATCAAGTCCTTCAGAATAAGACCTTGTTACGGGAATTGGAATTGGCCTATTATTCGCATCTTCAAGAATGCCTGGCATGAACGTAATAGCCGAAGTGTTACCAATGCCTTTACTTCCACCAGACTGCATCCCTATACCAAGCATGGTCTTTTCTCCATGCTTTTGTTTTAATTCCTCTTGACCTTTTTTAGTTACATCAAAGAAGCTTTGAATGATAGAAAGCGGATTCTTTTTATTCGATTTCTTTTCAGCTTCACGAATCAACCTATCCCTTAATTCAGTATCTGATAATGTATCGGATACGCCGATATTGTATCCAAAATCACTCACATATTGATTGCCGACATCTTTAATTTTATCCGCCAATCCAAGAGCCATTTTTCCATTATGCTTCTTGGTAACGTCACGTATCCAGCTATCAACATTTTTAGAATTGAGATCAACACCCCATCTCTTTGATTCGTCTGGTACGACGCTGTTGATCTCATGCATACCGTATGGTGCCTTTATTCCATCGATCTGAATAGTATCAGAGTGATCGATTTTATTAGCTTTAAATGCGGCTCTTGCCTGTTCGATACTGCTGAATTTTAATCCAGTATCTTTTCCACCAATACCCTTCGATGCCAACCAACTTCCAACAATTATCTCTGCAGACGGCTTATTAAGAACTTCATCATATCCGGTCTTGAGCATACTTGCTGACGGTTTCATCTTCTCGGCTTCAGCGAGCGCCTTGTTTGAAATAGGAACATGAATCTGGAATGTGTCTCCATCGAAATCTCCACCAAAGTTTTTACTTACTACGATAGCCGGCACCTCAATCGATTTTCCAGTCGTCAACTTTGGTTTGAATGCTGTCATGTTCCAACGATGAATTGTCGGAGCCCTGTTGGCAATAACGAGCCTCTCGTCGGCAACCACATCGAGAGCTTTTTCTGCAATCGGTGTTTTGTCGCTTATATGCTTCTGTGCCTCAAGCGGAGAGTATCCCCATGATACCATTTTCTTCATAATGAACGGGCTGAATATCTTTGACGCCATTGTCCTCGGGATACCAATCTCGTCACCACCAAGATCAGGATTTAAAATGATTGTCGACCGACCAACCATATCCTGTTGACGATCCAGAACTTTATCCTGGAAGAACCCCTCTTTGGTTTGTTTCTTTCCGCCATCGATCTGAGATATAAAACCTTTCTTGTCACGGTTTTTATTGAGATACGATGTTGGCTCCTGAAGACCGGTGACAACCTTAAGATCCTGATACAATTGTCCTCGGATTCCAGCAAGATGGATATTCATTACATTCTCATCTGGCACAGATTCTTTTAATTGCTTTTTAAGATCAGATAATGAATTTGCGGTATGGGCGGTTTGCTGGTATAGATTATTAATATCGGACATGATTACCGCACCATCGCTGCCACCCATGGAAAATACAGGGCGATACTTTGAAGGAACGACAAGAACATGGCTGATTAAATAATCAGTTGGCTTCATGTCATTCTTTTCAAGCGTCGTCAGATATTTAATCTTTTTATTAAGACGATTGATCTCGGTTGGGTTTTTGGCCTTATTGAGCGCGTCAGTAGCTTGCTTAAGATGCTCTTTTACATTAACCGCACCAAGCATGAGCTCAACCGCAGGGCTTCCAGAAATCGATCCAGGCGTTCCGGCGTCAACAATTTTACCAGTAGCCTTATCGACAAACTTTTTCCCATCGATAATCTCTTCAAGCTTTGTCAACGGAAGGTCGACCAGGTTTGCGGCCGCCGAAGCTGTTATAGGATTCAATACCTTTTCAGGGAGCTTAAAGTGAGTGTAATGCTCACCAAAAACACCACCGGCTTTTGCGGGATCGAACAACCCCTCTTTGATTGGCGCCAGATCCTTCACGCGATACGTTTCTGTTGGCTTAAGTATTTCGCCTTTTGATTTTTCAAGAATCTCTTTATCGGTCATCGGTTTTAATGTGAAGGTTTTGCCTTTTTGCTCAACATTTATTCCCGAACCATTCAGCATCGCTAGAGTCTTATCCCACACAAAAGCTTTCTTGGGCGGAGGTAGAGACTGACCGGTTTCCATAGCTTTCCAGTATTCGTCGTTACGCTGACCTTTGATCGCCATCATCTCACGAATATTTTCATTGGCACCTCTGGCAAGAAGTGCTCCCATCTCCATCCGACCGAGATTCTTACTACCGGTTTCTCCACCTGTTGCAGGCTGCTCATTGGCGTCGTAGCCTTCGCGATACCGTGCGGAGTATTTATGGTCCACCTTATGCTCAAGCTTGAGAATATGGGCAATTCCGTTCGCCACAGAGTTCTTCATGGGCTTATTCGACATCGGGTCCATCAAAACATCTTTATCCGATAAGCCGGCAGCCTTCAGGTCTTCCAGTATTTTTCGAGAATTGTCGATCGGTGAGAAATTCCGAATATTGTATTGCTTGCCAGTTTTGTTGGCTATTTTTCCAGCCGCACTCTCGAGGAGCTGCGATGTGTTGATACGGTTCGAAACACCGATCGGGCTCATCGTCAGGTCGATTCTCTCACCCGTTTCAGCATTGTACGGCATTTCCTCGTCCGGAACGATTTTGGATATGATATGCTTATTGCCATGAAGCCCGGAAATTTTATCTGCAATTTGGAGAGGTTCTTCCGTTTTGATATTAACCACGACACTATTTCCGCTTTTCTTAACGTCAGTGACCACCCCGACATGATCCTTCTCCCATCTGACCCCATGATCAGCCATATCTTTTTTAAGCTGTTTATCAAGTCTTCCTATCGCAATATCATCAGCGGTCGGTGATTTCTTTTCAAGATGAGCGATAACAACATCACCCCTCTCAACCTTCTGGCCGACTTTCACCACGCCGTCAGAATCGAGCTTCTTTGAATTTACAGAATTGATTTCTTCTGGATAATAAGCTTTGAATTTATTTGCAGAGAATACACCCTTCGATGTCTTCTTTGCCTTGAGATCATACATGTGCTGAGAGGTTAATTTCTTCGCCGCAGACTCCGACATGATGGCTGAATCTTCAAAATTAAATCCGCGATACGGAACATACGCCACTCGCAGATTCGTCCCGAGAGCCATCTGACCATCTTTGGTAAAATTATTATCGGCGAGAAGATCTCCCTTTTTAACCTTATCACCCTCTTTTACAACCGGTTCATTATGCAAAAAACTTTCAGAGTTAAGAGAGAATTCGTTATAAAGATGGTGTTCATGTTCTTTACCGTCCGACCCATGAATAATAATTTTATCCGGAGAAATTTTCTTTATAGTTCCATCAATATTTGCTTTCGGCAAAGCCATTGATCCAGCGAGAGATTCGGATAACGAATTGCCCTTGTCATCAATAATTTTAAATAATGGCTTGCTTCGATTCTTGAGAGACAGCGCCTGTTCCTGCATTTTAGATGCGGTAAGACCACGGTTGCCCTGAATTGAATCAAGGAACGGAATCGAGTTTGCCGATGTGTCAAACATCCCGATCGCATTTGGAATTATAAAATCAACATCACCCTTGTTGACCTCTATCAGCTTACCGGCACGAACGACTTTTACCTTATCCGCAATGGGATGGGGCTTCCCGTTCTTCATTTCAAACTGATCTGGGAATGCAATATTTTTATCGTGAACATCGATCGGCCGTAATATTGTAGTTTTGCCATGCTTGTCAATAAATTTCGAGTATAGATCACCACCTATTTTTACGGTGTCCATCGATGTGTGAACAGCTATTCCGATATTGGAACCTTCTGGTGAATGCAACGGATCGACAAATCCCATCTCGGAATTCGATATCTGCCGAGTCTCATTTGTTACAGCGTTCGTACTTCCGATACCACCCTCGCCCATCACGGTGAATTTGCTACCCTCACCTATAATCGACATGGGGTTTGTTTGGTTTGGGGGACTCGATAGTTGGCTGCTCGTAATAATCCCAACCACTGATGGGTTGAACGTCTGAGAACTGAGCGATTTATTTATCGATCGATTTTTATTAAGCTTGCGACGCATATTAGCGACCATGCTCTTTGAATTCTTTATCAGCTTTTCGCGGATGTGATCCTCTACATCGTGAAACGATTTGAAGATCAACGCCTCACGATCGTCATCCTCAACCTTACCACGGTTGATGTCTATGATCTTTTTTGAAGCATCGAGGATAGCGTCTTTGTTGACATTTTTGTAAGGGTGCCCGAGAGTGATTTTTGTCACAGCGGGATCGAGTTCGGTGGCGAACAACCGATCCTTGATTTGCTGAGCAGCCTCAAGTGGATGGAGTTCTTTTGCTGGCTGATGGCCAAAAACAGCTTCATAAAATTTATTCTGATTTATCGGCTGGCTCTTATCGTAGGCTCCAGCGTTGGCGTCAAAGACATCTTTTCCCCAGGCCCGCTCCATATCCTTGTTTTCAATCCCAATGGTCCTGAGGGCATTAATGAGCGGTATATGCTTCGATCCGTAAGCCATCTGAAAAACTTTTTTCTCGGGATCGAATTCCAATTTAAAATTATTATTAAATCCTCTTTCAAAGTCAGGTGTCTTGTCGACATTGAAGAAAGAACTGATCTCGCCATTCGTCTGATGCTTTGTATAAACTCCAGGTTTTAATCGAGCCTGTTTTGTAAATTGATATTCGATGCCACCGATAAGAAATGTACCGCGATCGGTCAGCTTTGGAATATCGGCAACCTTCATGTTGTCAACCTTGTCAACAACTGTACCCGTTTTTTTATCTATCAGTTGAAGATCGGCGCGCAGGTTGTTTGACCATATCTGCCCTTTGTTTCTTACATCCTTTTGATCGGCTATATTTTTATTATCGTGCTTCTCTTCGACTCGCAGATTATTCACTTTCAATTGGATGTTATCGTCATTGACTGATTCTAAAATTTTACCAACCGTATCTTTAACAACAGTGTTAAGAATGACATTGTTCCTGACATCAGATTCCATCCCCATTAATTTTTCAAGAACTTTTTGATTAGAATCAGGCATTTTATCACCCTTTAATAGAAGATCTTACCGCCTCATAAATATAGCATTAAAACGATATGAGCGACAACTAACTCGTTGTGATATTATTTGCGGATTTGTGATATAACAATTATAGAGAATGAAGAATTCGTTCTCATTAATATTTTTTATCTAAAAAAAAGGAGGGCTGTAATGGCCAAAGGTAAATTTTTTAACCAGGTTAGAAGCTGGTTGGAAAAAAATCCGACCGGAGTGTACTCCGACTATAAGATGGCACATCCGCACTCTCAGGTTGGGCGCCAATATTTTTACAACACAGCGTATTCCTGGAGACAGCAAAACCACACAAAAGTCACAGAGTCAAAGGTAGATAAAATCCTTGATCCGCCAGCAGAGCTCCAGAAAAATTCTCGACAGCAACTCGATAGGCTGCTGTACACCGAACTTCTCAACGCTGCGGTCAATACAGTGGTGACTCTCCAGTGTAATCCGAAGATCTCGCTAGCCATCGAATATGCCGAAACAACACTCGAGATAGCCAATGTCATCTCCTCAGATCGACTGAAGATGACGAAATCGATCGAAGCACTCGTCGAAATGGCCCCAAAGATGACCAAGGATGCCCTTATCGACAACCTGGCCTATCTTATTGGGTCGGGGAGGGAAGGGTCTGTTGTTGACCAGGGAAGACGGTTAAATGAAGTATTCTCAAGACTTGAACGTGTAATGAAGGTGGCTTAGGACCACCGTTAATGTTAAACGTTTAACCAAAACACAAGAGAAAGGGAAGAGAGTATGAATGCACCAAGAGGTGGAACTCCAAATTATGAAGCGTTGTTTCATTCAGCGCGATATCGCAGGTTTGAAAAAGCATGTCAGATTATCGAGGACGCGATCGATAGCTGGCAAACCCACAACAAAGAATCCCGGGAGCAACTTCGATGTATGGTTGGTCTGGGAAGGCTGCAAGCGCGTTATTCTACAGCGGACGCTTACATTGTGTCTGCTCAGAGAGCTACCGTTCCCCCTCCAGGAACTTCAACACCGGTTCGAGGATCACGGTCTAATCGCAGATCGGGATCTAATAACGGGTCGCTGTCCTCAAGGGTGAGGCGGATATCTGAGGAAGCGGTATAAATATCCCCCGACATTTATATCGTTCATTTGATTAAAAACATCTTTGGTATCAACTTACAATGGTTCAGGAGTTCTCTCTATGAAGACATTTGAATACTTCCACGGCAAAATAACGCCTGGATTGTCTACGGTTGAAGATGATCAATATGGTCGAGTTGTTTTTCTTGGTGACGCAAACGCCAAGCCGAGGAGAATAGCTCTCGATATGACCAGCCCTGCAGAAATCAAGGATGGCAAGATCGAAAATTGCTGGCCAAGAACGATAACTTCCAAAAGGGGATCGTTCGTGGTTCTTGAAAGACCACTTCGCAGCGCTGATAGATTTTTGATTCGGGTCAATACTTCGACCCAATCAACATTGAAAAGAAACGGAGAGTGGGAGTCAAAAACAGGATCTCCCAAAGTCGTTGCACAAGCCGACGGGAAACGCCAAACCGGAGTCTTGTATTGCGATGATATCATTCAAATGTCACCTGGCGATTCAATCATTGTCAGACCTGAAGGAGAAGAGACGTTTCATGAAATAAGAAACGAACGTGGCCGTATGCGATTCTTGGACGGCCGGAAACAGAAGAAAGTTGAGGTAGAGGAGGCGTAATTGAAAATTAGGTCCCCCGGGTAGGTCTATCTGGGGGGCTTTTACTTTTTACAAGAAAGGGGTTTTCAATGTTTGCATTGTACCTGATGGTGTTGTTGTGGTGAGTTAATGTGAATGGAGTTACTTTAATTAAGTAAACTACTTAACGCCATTTACAAAATTGAGCGGGGCTCGGGAATACTTAAGGCGCTCACCAGCGTATATCGGATTCCCATTAATTTATGTTTATTTATTTTTTTTTTTTTATTTTATCCTAGATGCAATATGTAAATGAATATTAATTATATATATATAATATATATAATATATTGATATAGATATAGATATATAATATATATATATAATTTACATAGCAAAAATCGTGCCAATTACAAGTCATTGATTTTACGTTACATATTGAAACAGTGTCATGTTAACCAAATGTTACGTTTCATGTTAAGAAAAGTGGCATTTTTGGAACAAAATCAATTGAAAGACACTTCTGCATTGCAAAAATGTAACATTATTGTAACAAAACGTGTGGTATCGCTTTGTTGACCATTTGTTACACATTTTTGCTCGTGAATTTTCGTTAATCGATTAACAAGTTCAACTTTTCATTTAATCTTAACATGAAACGTAACATTTTGTAAATACGTTTTCGTAACAAGGAGAAGCGAAAAATGTTCTTAAATAGAGAGTTAACTAAAAAAATTACATCTAAGGATATCGAAAGACAGGCAAAATCGATCTTCAGGGACTTCTCAAAAGTTAAAAAGGAGACCGACACAATCTTTAAAAACCTCATGGGAAAAGGTAGTGGAATGTGGGCGACACTACTACTATCATCAGGTGACATCATGCCAGAGATTATCGGAAAATCGAAATCTTACAGCCCAGAAATGTTGAAGGAAGAGGGGTTTGCCACCCTCTGTATTTTCAAAGAATGCACGGAAAAGGCGCTTGGGAAGAGAATGTCTTACCCTAAATTCCAGATTCTTTTCAAGGTCTTGGGGTACGCTTCCATGTCGAAATACGCAAATGGTGAATGGAGCAATGAGACAAAGATTCTCAAAAACTTCAATATAGACCCGAGGCTTCTACCTGATGGTGTGCGAAGTAAAATTTATGCGCTTGATGAATTCATCAAGGCAACAGAAATAATCACAGCAAGAGCTCAGGGTATCAAATCTATAAAAGACGGTTTTGAAACGTATTCAGACTACTACGAATATGTGTATAAAGAGGTGTCAAAAATAACCTACGAGCTAAGGTCAAAAGAACTATTTAATCATCAGAAAGAGGATCGCCTGACAGTTATTTTGATATCACTGAAGCTCAAAATGCCCTTCAATGATGTCATGTATAAGAACACAAATGAGGACGCTGGGGTCGGTTGGGTGCCAACTGAGGTGTTGAAAAGCGCGCAGGAGAAAGCCATCAACGCGATCTATTTTGGTCAAATGGATGGTGGTATAACATTTTTTGGAAACGAGGGGCAATGATGGAAATTGATGCAAAACTGATAGATACGAACTTCCCGATAAGGTTGGGTGATAAGCCGTCGTATCGTCAGTATCAGAGGGAGACCACTGCTGACGCTGCCGACATTCTTTTCGTTCAAAATAAGAAGTTTGTCGGAATCAATGCTCCGGTTGGGAGTGGCAAATCGGCGATCAACGTCACTCTTGAAAAGATTGCTGGGATGGGGTCGGTCTATCTGACCCCACTCACAATCCTTCAGGACCAGATTGTGAACGAGGAGTGGCCAGGGATGGCTCCAGTTAAGGGGAGATCAAATTATTATTGTGCGGTATTTGGAGAGAGCAATACTCGGTATACATGTGATTACGAAGGAACTGTGAATACTTGTAATTCGCACGACGGGAACTATCACCCATCTCCGAAAGATATCGATACCATTGCGGCTCACATAGATTCCATAAACAGCAAATTTCAGCCAAACCTGGTAAGGATGAAGACTTCATTTTCATCCTCCGGAGAGTTTAAATCGTTTCTTCAGATTGTCCAGAAGAAATTTGATCAGGCTTTTGAGTCGGCCGCAGGACTTGGCGCCGTCAATATTAAAAGAAGAAGCGCTCTTGAATCTCTTTGCTGTAGTATGGGTCCAAGTGAATGCCCGGTGAAGTCAAGTCGGTTAAGGGCGCAGTTTTGCGATATTGCGGTCATGAATCCCGACATCTTCTTTCATTTGTGCAGAACACCAGAGTCTGGATTTAACGATGTCCCGATGATGGTGTTCGACGAATGTCAGCAGATAGAAAACGTGATCGGCCGGCTATTCAGGATTCGGATACCAACAGATACTCTTACTCAATTGCTTGGGATCGACTTTTCTTCGATGATGGATAGTGAATCTGATGCGGATATCTTTTCGGCATTTAATGCAATATCGGTTTCTAAGCTTGGACCATTTGCTGCTGTCGGGAAGGTTTTGTCTCGCATAGAATCGTTGCTTAGGGTGAAAAACATATCGTCGCTGCAAAAGGTCAATCCCGAAAATGATACCGTTCGGTCTTTCAAGAACGATGTGTTTAATTTCATGATATACGAATATCCCGAAAGTTACAACACGTCGTACCCGATGACAGAACTACTTGATGATATCTTTTCAGGCAATGAAGTTGACTATTCGGTTTATGGTAATTGCAAAGATTTTGTGGAATCTGTTCGCCAATATTTTTATGGTAAATGCAATGAGCTCGAGTGTTCTACAAAATTCACCGGTTTTAAATATATCATCGAAAGTCTCGAAGGTGCATTGGATAAGAACTCCATTAAAGAGGATTTTGAAAACGCTTACAACCCAGACGATTCGATATCAGTAATGTATTACAATATCCTCATAGATATGTGTGATAAGCTTTATCGGATGATGGAATCGATAGAGTCGATGAATAAGCTGAAGGAAGAATCTAAGGGTACAAGCGTATACATTGTTGCAAAGCAGTCGGATAAAAAGGTAAACGCCTGTTCTGACATGCAATCTCTTCTGGGTCATTTTGATAAAAGGAAATTGTATTCTTTTGAAAAGTTCATTGATATTATTCCGGTTGATACCGGCAAGATAATGAACTACTTCTTTTATTCTCA
>Ga0315287_10001252_pt1 | contig 23289 bp, 17 predicted proteins | sample YL17G11_0_MG_FD_205037 | JGI IMG/M metagenome (GOLD analysis project Ga0315287, IMG submission 205037) | Sediment microbial communities from Yellowstone Lake, YNP, Wyoming, USA - YL17G11_0 | ecosystem: Environmental > Aquatic > Freshwater > Lake > Sediment | place: USA: Wyoming | collected... | reverse complement strand
TGAGGAAAGAATAACACACTACAAAGCGGGAATGTGCAAGCCCCTTGGCCGCACATTCGACGAGAAGGACGGTGCGCGTCATCATCGGGTTGCTTGACACATAGCGACAACAAATGCAGACTGCTTGCCAGATTCGCCGTTCTTCCATCTACCAGGAGGACAATGATGGAACGCTTTCATTCCTTCATCGATCGAGACAGCTTTGGCCGAAGAGTCGCGACTCTGACGCTGACCAGCGTCGCGCTGGCGCTGATTGCGGCGGCGGGCCTCTCCTGCGACGATTCGTCGTCGAAGACGGAGGTAGCCTCGAAGACGGAGGCGCCGTCGAACACGGTCTGGCTCTGCCGGCCCGGTCTCGCCGACAACCCGTGCGATGCCGATATGACGACGACCGTGATTCTCTCCGACGGGACGAGTAGTGTGGAGTCGGCGGCGGCGGCGGAAGACCCATCTATCGACTGCTTCTATGTTTATCCGACGGTCAGCCTCCAGCCGACGATGAACGCGGACCTGAGCATCGAGCCGGAGGAGACGGCCGTGGCCGTCGCCCATGCCTCCCGCTTCTCGCAGGTGTGCAAGGTGTACGCGCCGATGTATCGACAGCTCACCTTGAAGGCTATCACCGCGGTCGGCGACGCTGCGCCTGCCGGCGACACGACGGCCTCCCGCGAGATCGCCTACGCCGACGTGCTATCGGCGTGGCAGGACTACCTGGCGCACGACAATAACGGCCGCGGCGTCGTCCTCATCGGTCACTCGCAAGGGACGATGATGTTGACGAGGCTGATTACGGTGGAGATCGACCCGAATCCGGACGCGAGGAAGCTGATGGTCTCGGCGTTGCTCATCGGTGGGAACGTGCTGGTTGCGAAGGGGCAGGACGCAGGCGGCGACTTCCAGAACATACCCGCCTGCCGTTCGAACGACCAGACGGGCTGTGTCGTGGCTTACTCCAGCTTCAACCAGGAGCCGCCCGCTGACAGCCGCTTCGGCAGGACGGGCAGCGGCCCAAGCGCTGCCATCGGCCGCGACGTTTCCGGCATGGAGGTGCTGTGCACGAACCCGGCTTCGCTTTCGGGTGGAACGGGCGTTTTGAAGCCCTACAACCCGGCGGGCTCTCTTCCCGGCGCTCTCGGCGTGCTGGTGAGTGTTCCGGCGGTGAACACGCCGTGGGTATCACATCCGGGAATGTACACCGCCCACTGCGGAAGCTCAGGCGGCTTCAACTGGCTGCAGGTCGATACGACGAACGTAGCCGGCGATCCGCGGCCGGTGGTGAGTCAGGCGCTCGGGCCGACGTGGGGGTTGCACCTCGTCGACGTGAGCATCGCCCTGGGCAACCTGATCGACCTGGTGCGGGAGCAGTCGTCGGCTTACGGCCGCTGACGTGGGGGCGAGGGCTGCGTAGGCCGTGCGACGTTCGTGTTGCGTCGAGGTGCTGTGGGTGATGGCGGGGGTTGCGTTCGCCTCCGGCGAACGCAGGAACGACGTGGCTACGCGTGCGGCGCGCGATGTTTCGTCGAATGTCGGTCGGCAGGAGGGTGCTCGAGGCTGTGCGGCGATGCGACAAGCATGAACGTGGAATACGGTTGCGCGCTTTACCCCTTGCCAAGCGCAAAGGGAACGAGCATACTAATCGGTATGCTATGAGGACAGGAGCCGTCGATGGACATGCCTTGTCGGATCACGTTTGACGACTGCTGCTTATTGACTGCGCGGGCGATGCAGCTTAGCCTTTGAGGGCGAAGCAGAGCCAAAATGCGACAAGACTTGACAAATGAGCGCGATTCGGGATACGAACAAGGATATGCACCAGGCGTGGCCGCGAGGGTTCTCGCGCGACAGTCGCAATCCTGAAGGAAACGGGTTAGTCCAATGAAGAGGGAGGACTGAATAGTGCCAAAGAAACCAGCGCCAAGAAGGACTTCAGTCCCAAAGGCAGTGAGCGCCGCTCAAGGGACGGGCGAATGGCAATCGCTTTATCAAGCATACAATGCGGTGTTTAAGGCGCAGGAATCGGTGCTGATACCGCAGGGCATCTCTTTGCCGCAACTGCAACTGCTGGGCCTGCTTGCCCGCGAGCGCCGCCCCGTCACAATCACGCAGCTTGCCAAGTGGATGGTGAAGGAGCCGAACAGTCTCACGGGGCTGGTCGATCGCACTGAGGCGAAGGGATGGGTGCACACGCACGGCGACCCGAAAGACCGCCGCAAGAGGCTAGTTGAGTTCACGAACGCCGGCGTGAAGAAGTACCAGGAAGCGTCGGCTGTGGCAAACAACGCGGGCGATAAGCTCTTCGGCGTGCTGAGCGCGAATGAGAAGGCACAGCTCAAGACATCGTGCGAGAAGATCAGGGATATAGCCGCCGCCGGGCTTGCCCGGAAGCCGGGCGTGCGCGCCTAGTCCAATCGCCGGCTCAACTGTCCCCTGCCTTCGAGCGGCAATCTGCGCGATTGCCGCAGGGCGCTATTCTCCCACGTCGGAGGGCGTGAACGGCTCTTCCGCGCCTGGTCCGGCTGGACGCGCCCGTTCGCATATGTGCTCTGGTCGGGCATCCTTCCGAGAAGAACAGGCGACGGCCCGACCCTACTAGTCGATGGGGTTCAGCTTCTCCGTGAGGTCGTCCAACCTGTCCTCGATCTTCGACAGCCTTGCCTTCAAGGCGTGCGCGCGGCGCCTCCGCAGCCTTCTCGTCAGGAGCATGAAGCCGACGGGGAAGAACAGCGGAAAGACGAATGGGAATATGGGGAAGGGAGGTGGGCAGGGGCGTGAGCCGCCGCAGGGGCCGTTTCCGGTCGATTCTGACATGCTGGTCTCCTATACGCTCTGGTCGGGCATCCTTCCGAGAAGAACAGGGGACGGCCCGGGTCTACTGCATATGCGCCTGGTCGGGCACGGAGGCCCGACCCTACTGACGATCCTGTCTAGGGTCCGCCGGTCAGCGTCGCCGAGCCGTCCGTGATTTCAATATCGAGCAAATGAGGCTCGATGTCCAGGATGTCGGCGTTGCTCTTCTTGACCACGTTGTTGACTATCCAGTCGGTGCCGCCGAAGACGTTCGGCAGGTTGCCGGCCTTGATCTCCTGCACGTCGATACGCGGCTTTTCGCCGGAGAGGTCGAGCGTGCCCCGCAGCAGGACGTGAACGTTCAGGCCCGGGCCTTTGATGGTGGCCTTCGCCTCGCCTAGACCATCCGGGCAGAAGTGGACCTGGAGGTCCTCCAGCGGCAGGTCTTTCTCGTCAATGTACTCGACGCCTCGCGACGTGACGCCTGTTTCGTCGAAGGTGATCGCGGCTTTGCCGCTCGCCGCTTCAGCTTCGAAGGCGTCCCACTGCTCACGCAGGGCTCTGCTGGCGGCCGAGGAGGGCTCGATCTCGCGGTCGACGCAGGAGCTCGGGTTGCCGGTGAAGATCAGGGCACCGCCGACAAGGGTCGCGCCGAGGCCGACGCCGATGAGAGTGATCAGCCCTATCAGCCCCCATTTGATTATCAGGCCGATGAGGCCCAGTCCTGTCGCCGCCGCTCCCGCACCAGCGCCTGCTCCCGCACCTACTCCTGCGCCAACGCCGGTGCCGACGCCGCCGTGAGGAGGGTGGTGATGAGGATGATGATGCGTGCCGGAGCCGCCGCCTAACGGCGCCCCGCCGGACGAAGCTCCGCTCCCTCCCGTGCCCGTGGTCCCTGCCGAGCCGGAAGCGCCGCCCGATGGCGTGGTTCCCGGCGTAGTCGTCGTTCCGCCGGGCGGTGTGCCGGTGGTCGTTCCGCCGGGCGGTGTGCCGCCGGGCGTTCCGCCTGTGGCCGTTCCGGTTCCGCCACCGGTCGATGTGCCGGCGCCACCTCCCGCCGACGTTCCAGTGCCGCCGGTGGACGTGCTGCTGGCGCCTCCAGTCGGAGTGCCGGTCCCGCCTCCGGTCGATCCACCGGCGCCTGAGCCGGACGACGTCCCCGATCCTTCCGTCCCTGAGGGTCCGTGGACGGAGGGCTGTTGCGTGAGGTCGGGCTTGACCGGCGGCTGTCCGCCCGGTCCCGCTCCCGAAGTGGGAGTGCCGGACGTTCCACCGCCTGCGCCTGTGCCGCTACCCGGCGCGCCGCCGCCGTGTTGCGCCCCGAAATGCTGTGCGCCGCCGTGCGTGAGGCCGGCGTCGCCGCCTCCCGCTTGACCGCCGCCGAGGGAGCCGCCCGCGGATCCACTGCCTGACGTTCCGCCGGACGAACCCATGTTGCCGGCTGCGTCGCTTATGGCCTTGGCTGCGGCGTCGAGAGTGCCTTCCGCCGCGCCGCCTGCTCCCGATGCTGCTGCGCCTGCTGCGCCTGCTGCGCCTGCCGCGCCTGCTCCTCCGGCTGCTGCTGCGCCTGCTCCTCCGGCTGCTGCTGCGCCTGCTCCTCCGGCTGCTGCTGCGCCTGCTCCTCCGGCTGCTGCCGCGCCCGCTCCTCCGGCTGCCGCCGCGCCGCCGCCTCCGCCGAGAGCGGACGCCAGTCCTATGCCTGCGCCTCCGAGACCAACGCCGGCGGCTCCCGCTTTGGCGGCCAGCCCCAGGAAGCCGGGCTTGCGACCGCCCTTTTCGGCGCTGTCGGGAATGGCGCCGCCGCATTCCTCGCAGAAGGCGCTGTCCGGCGGGTTGGCGGTGCCGCAGGCCGGGCAGGCGACGGTGGGCACGGAATCGGCGGCCGGGCTTTCCAGCTTCTGGCCGCAGCCCTCACAGAAAATCGCGTCGTCCGGCGCTTCCGCGCCGCAGAGCTTGCACAGTACCGCCATGGCAGGCCTCCTTACCTTGACCGAGGACTATCTGTTGACTTCGTTCATTGCGCGCCGTCCTGTCGCGAATTCTGCACGGCAGGGCGATGGTTGTCAATCGGCTATCGACTGATATCGATGTCGACGAGGTCGATGCTTTCGTCCGTTCGCGATCCCAACGGCCCGAAGTCGCAGGTCGAGAGACGCAACGTCTGCGGCCCCGCGGGCAGACTCGACATAACGACGAGGCTGTAGTCCTCCATTAGCGTATCGCCGGCCGCGATGCCGCCCTCCTGCCGGAGCCGCTCGATGAGGCCGAAGCCGAGCGTGTGTATCTCGCGGTAGCGCTCGTCGCCGAGGACGAGAGCTACCCTGTAGAGGTCGAGCGCCAGCGCCTTGTCGATCTGCCAGTAGAGCCGGAGGTGGAGCGTATCGCCCGGCGCGACCTGGGTGCGGTCGATGTCGAAGCCGAGGAGGCGGACGCCGTCCATCTCCCGTTCCATCGCGTACTCCGGTTGGGCGTGTTCGATGACGACGGCGGGCGGCTCCTTGCGCGCCTCGTAGAGCGTCAGCGGATGTCCGCCCAGCCAGGAGACATACGTTGAGGGCGCGGCGAGGACAGGGACGTACCACAGGCCCTCGGGCAACTGCTGATGGCGCTCAACCGTCTCCGGATCGAGGACGAGGTAGAGCGGCCGGCCCTCAAGCTCTGATGGCGCCACGCTGTAAGGGCTCTTCGCCTGCGGCACGTCGACGTCCGGCCGGGACGAGCCGACGAGGTAGTGATGAAAGAGGTCGAAGCCGGGCACGCCGGGCCGGCCCAGGAGCACGCTGTTCTGCGGCAGAACGCGGAACACGTGGCTGTAGAAGCCGCCGACGGTCGTGTCGTGGGAGTGGTCGTACTGCGACCAGCCGGTGGTGAGTTGACTCGATAGGGGCGCCGCAAAGAGGGCGCAGAAGGAGAGTGATACGGCGGCGCGGGCGGTCAGCCGTCGGGGCGCCAGGCCGTTGACGCTCGCCAGAACCCAGCGGAGGCCGAACGCGATCCAGACGGCGAAGATCAGGTGCGCAGGCAGGAAGAAGACGCTGATATCGGGCGCGTTGTACTCGAGGAAGTAGGCCACTTCGATCAGATAGGCCACGGCGAGAAGGCAGAAGGCCGGCCTCTGTCGACGGAACATGTCCCACATGCCGGCCAGCGCCAGGGCGCATCCCCAAATGCCGAAGTTGTGGTTCAAAAGGCCAGCATAGATGGAGAACCTTTCGGGAAGCGCCTGGAGCGGGAAGGCGAAGCGGATGTCGTGGAAGACATTGAAGACGTAGTTGTAGACGTTGAGGGCGTCGTCGGGCTTGTAGCGGAGCATGAGGTCGTCGTTCAGAGTCGAAGCGCGGAGAGGCAGCCAGACGAACTGACAGGCGCCCAGCACAAAAAGCCCACCACCCGCGAGAAGCGACTTCACGTGAACCGGCGCCGACTTCCGCAGGAGGAAGACGTAGAGCGCCAGCGCCGGCAGGAGCGCCAGGTTCGACATGTGCGTCCCCAAGCTCAGGCCGAAGATGAGGCACGCCGCGCAAAACAACAGCGACGACTTGAGGTCCTGCCCGGCGCCCAATCGACGGCGCAGTCGCTCGCCCCAGGCCAGGAACAGGAAGAGCGCCAGGGTCAGCATGAAGGCGTTCGGGGCGTAGACTTCCGCGATTACGGCCTGCGACCAGAGCACGGGCGAGAACGACATGAGCAGCGCGACGAATAGGGCAATGAGCCGTTTATTCGTCAGGAGGGCCGCGATGGCGAACAGCAGGGCGCAGGCTCCGGCGGCGCCCAGGGCCGACATGAGGTTCATGGAGTGAGCGGCGTCGCCGGCGGGCAACAGGGTGAAGAGCTTGCCGAGCCACGTGTAGAAGGGATAGCCGGGCGAATGCATGAGCCCGAGCTGATGCGGCACGGTCGCGGCCTCGTTTCCGTCGAGGCTCACGTAGGTGAGGCCCGGCGCCAGCGTCGCGTTGTAGACGATGAAGGTGAGGGAGAACACGCCGAGAGCAAGGGCGGAATCGAGGACGCGGGTGGATACGAGAGCGGAAGACAGCGTGCGCGAATGCCAGGCCCGAATGCCTTCAGCGGAAGCGGCGGCTGTGTCGATGACGGCGCCCATTCGTCCTCAGGCGGCGGGATTGGCGGCCCGCCGTCTCTCCCTGGACCGGCGAAGCATCCTGCTGCGACGCCCGTCTTCGCCTTAGGGTCGGTCGAATGACGCCGATTCTACCTAGGGGCTTCTTCCTATTCCGGCTTGTCGTTTCACCAACAGTCGCGGGCCTGCCGCGTCCTACTCCTCACATCGAAGCGGCACAAGCGTAGACGTCTTGTAGCGGATGGTGGCGTGGAATTCGAGATTAGGGGAGTCGGGGCCCGACGTGTCGGTGCTGTCCAGCTCCATTTCCTGCCAGTCATTGGCGCTGGTGATCCAGCCGGAGGTGGCCGTCGAAATGTCCAGGGCCGTGACCGGGATGCCGCCCACCATCCAGCCGCGCCTCATGTTCACAGTCACCGACGCCAGCAGGTCGGTGCCTGGAGTCACGCAGCCGAAGTCCGGCGGGTGCAGCGTCACCGGGTCGGGGAAGGTCAGGCCCATCGGTGCGCTGGTCTGGTCACAGGCGGGATTCACCGGATCAGAGGTCCCGTAGACTGCTATCCTGACGTCGAAGTTGGCGTAGGCGCCGGGCATGAGCGGTGGAGGCTGCACGTAGTCGAAGTCGACCTCTTCCAGTTCGACTCTGCTGATCTTCATGCCCGCCGAGGTCATGCTGAAGTGCTGGACGTCCCAGAAGGTCGAGAGGTTCGCGAGGCTGCCGTTCGAATCGTCGTACTGGACGAGTCTGGCCGCTGTCTGCGGCTCGTAGCCGAGGGCCGTGATCTCAAAGCTTACGGCCCCGGCCGCCGGCACGACGACATCGGCCTGGTCGAAGGCGTAGACGCCGCTGCCATCGGTTGTCGCCGTGCCACTGTTGTTGTTGGAATCGGTGTACGTGACTTCCGCGCCGACGATGGGGTCGCCGGTCTCGGCATCGGTCACAATGCCCCACATGCACCCGGTCATCAGGATCGCCAGCAGGCTGGACAGGGCAAACGTCAAGAGATACGGACGAGGGCTTCGCTTCTTGCTGATCATGGCTCTCCTCCTTGAATGGCTCGCATTCTATTGCCTGCGCTTCGAACCGTCAACGGGAGCGACTGTGGTGTCGGCAAGAATGACCGCTGGTGGGATGACGCTGATTTCGAGAGGGGGCGCACGGGTGTCCAGCGGCGTGGATTGTGGATTAAGGGGCGAAGCTGAGGGCCGCGCGGCGGACAAAAAAAGGGCCGCGCTGCCCCCCGATGTGTCCAGGCAATAGCTGTAACCGTCTCGAGGCGCGCAAGCCCAAACGTATAAACGCGAAGAAGGCTTGTACTGTTACATCGAAGGCGAGGCCGGAAGCTTCGCGCTTTCGCCGGCCTTCGACGCCATAGTACAATTAGCGGGTCAATCGAGCATGGGTTGGGTGGTGAGTTGGTGGCGACTCTCAGGCCTTCTCCAAGAGAAGCGGCAGCGCCAGGTCGCCTGCCGTACAGGCCCGCGCTCGACGGCATTCGCGGCCTGGCCGTGGCCGCCGTACTCGCCTATCACGCGGGCATGCCCTGGGCGCGCGGCGGCTTCCTCGGCGTCGACGCCTTCTTCGTGCTCAGCGGCTATCTCATTACAAGCCTTCTTCTGGCGGAATGGCGCTCCGAAGGCGGAATCGGCCTCGTTGCCTTCTGGTCGCGTCGCGCCCGGCGCCTCTTGCCGGCGCTCTTCCTCATGCTTGCCGGCGTCGGTATCTATGCCGCCGTCATCGCCCGGCCGGAAGAGCTCGACAGGCTGCGCGGCGACGCCCTGGCGACCATCGGCTACGTCGCCAACTGGCGACCGGTGCTCAGCGGGCAGTCCTACTTCGACCAGTTCTCGATCCCTTCGCCGCTGCGTCATACCTGGTCGTTGGCCATAGAGGAGCAGTACTACGCCGTCTGGCCGCTGCTGGTCCTGGCGCTAATCAAGGTGCGTCGCGGCTCGCTGCGCTTGCTGCTGCCGGCGTCGCTGGCGATGCTCGCGGCCTCGGCGCTGCTGATGGCCCTGCTGTTCGAGCCGGGCCGCGATCCTTCGCGCGTCTACTACGGCACGGATACGCGGGCGCAGTCGCTGCTCGTGGGCGCCGTGCTGTCGATGGTGCTGTATCGAGTCGGGCCGGTGCGCGGCTCCATTCCGAGAGGGATACTCCAGGTCGCCGCCCTGGCGTGCGTTGCTGGCCTCGGCTATGCCTGGGCAACGACCTCCTCCGATAGCGTCGTGCTTTATCGCGGCGGCTTCCTTCTGCTGGCGATGGGCGTCGCCGTCGTGATAGTCGCGGCCGTGCAGCGTGAGGGCGGGCCCGTCGCCGGGGCGCTGTCGTTGCCGCCGTTACGCGGCCTCGGTCTCATCTCTTACGGCGTCTATCTCTGGCACTGGCCGGTCTTCGTGCTGCTCACGCCCGATCGCCTGGGCATCGATGGCTACGGCCTCTTCTTCCTGCGCATCGCGGTCACGCTGGCGATCGCGACCGCCTCGTACCGCTTCGTCGAGATGCCGATACGACGCGGCGCTTTCCGCGGACGAAAGGTATCGTGGGCGTTTGCGCCGGCTACGGTGGGACTGGTGGTCGTCGGTTTGGTACTCGTGACAAGAGGGGGCGCGCCGGCCTTCTCGCTGTCGACTGTTCCCGCTGCTCCGATGCCGTCGACGGCGGCGACGGCGCCGTCGACCGTCGCGAAGGGCGCAGACGGCCCGCTTCGAGTGCTGCTCGTGGGTGATTCCGTCGGGCTAACGCTGGGATGGGGCTTCGAGAAAGAGGACCCGGCGCTCGGCCTGTCGACGTGGAACGCGGGAGGATACGGCTGCGGCTTCTTGAGCGTCGACGAAAGGCGCGATGATAACGGTAACTGGGTCTCCGAGCTGGAGAACTCGTGCAAGCGCTGGCGGAGCGGTTGGGCGGCCAACGTGCAGGACTTCCAGCCGGACGCCGTCGTGATGCTGTTTGGCCCCTGGGACGCGCTCGACTTGAAGGTCGAAGGGAATCTGCTGGAAGTCGGCACGCCCGAGTGGCGCTCTTACGCCTGGGGCCAGCTTCGGGGCGCCGTCGATACCTTGTCGTCGAGGGGCGCGAAGGTCATCCTGCTGACGGCGCCCTGCTTCAAGCCGCGGGACATGGCGATGGCGCAGACGATAGGCGGCCGGCACCTCACGGTCTGGCCGGTCGAGCCGCTGAATAGCCTCTACCACGACTTCGCGCGAGAGCACGCGGACCAGGCGTCGGTCATCGAGCTCGATGACTTCGTTTGCCCGGGCGGCGAGTACCGCGACCTGCAAATCGAAGGCGTTGAGATCCGCTCGGACGGCGTCCACTTCACTGAGGAGGGCGCGGCTGTGGTTGCCCGCTGGCTGGCGCCGCAGATCAGGGAGATCGTCGAGTCCGGCGATTAGTCGAGCGCTATGCTGCTGCTGACCCCTCGCTGCCGGTGTCGAGAGCGAACGGCGGGTACAGGTCCACCAGCGACGCGTGATAGCCGAGCAAGCGCGCTTCCCATCGCATTACGCCGCGCTGGAAGTCGAAGAGGCCCTCCGGGTAATTCTCCTGCGCCAGCACCATGATCGCGGCGATGACCCAGACCACCTCCGAAACCATGAGCAGGATGCTGAGGACGAAGGCGCTGGGAATGCTGAAGATGAGACGCAAGAGCGCAGAGCCGACGGTCGGCGTGCCGGCGGGCTGCACTTCGAAGCGGACGAGCTCCTCCGTCTTCTCTGAAGGGAAGCGGTCAGTGAGGATGAAGAGATAGGCGTAGTAGGCGATTATCCAGCGCAACCAGCCGGTTATCTTCGGCCCGTCTTCATCGAGGAACTTCTGCGAGCCCTTCTGCGATACGAAGATAGCCGAGGCAATCGGCAGCACGAGAAATGCCAGCCCCACGATCCAGCTCAGCAGGATCCACAACAGAATGCGAAGGAAGATCTGGGGGCGTTGGAACTTCTGCGGACGAACGACGTCGAATGTTACCGGGTAGCCGGTCATGAGAGTCTCCTTCCTCTGTTAGCCTGACTGCCGCGATGATACGAGTATCAGTGCGTTCTGTCGAGTGGCAAATCCCCTGATGCCGTGCGGCGCCTGCCTCGTTCTTCGATGTCCCGATCCACCGTTGCTCTGTCAGTGGTAGAATTGATCTACCGTAAAGGCAGGGCTGAGGAGGTAAGTCATGGGACTACGAGAGACCGTCATCGAACGCACGACCGGCCCTTACATGGTGGCGGCCTTGAAGCTCATGGCCTTCACCTTCAATCGTGACGCCGGTCTCAAGAGCCAGCTCTACCGTCGACGTAACGGGTCGCTGGAGCCGTTTGACACGCGCTACCAGTTCCGGACGGTCGACGGCGCCCTCAATCTCTATCTTACCATCGAGAACGGACGGATGCGCGCCGGCTCGGGCGCCGTCCGCGAGCCGCATCTCGTCGCCACCTTCAGCGACGTCTCTGCTCTGCGCGCCTTCCTGTCGCCGTTTGCGCGCAGCGATCCCCTGAACCTGATGATCGAGAACCGGCTCTCGTTTGAAGGCAACATGAGCTATCTGAGCCGATTGGGCCATCTGACGACCGTCGCCCGCAATCGACGCTGGCGACGCGCCCTGAGCGGGATTGAAGGCGTCGACGCCAAGACCCGGCGCGGCGACTCCATGCTGGCGACGTCGCAGGTTGAGAAACACCGCCAGACGCTCCGCTGCGAGAAGACGCCCGAGACCGCCGTCCTCGAGGACCCCTATCTCAGCCGCTACACCCTCGACGACTTCCCACGGCTGAAGACCATGCGCGCCGAGTTCTTCGGCGCCCGCGGCGAGATCTGCACCGAGCGCCCGCGTCTCGTCACCGAGTACTACCGTGAGAACGGATTCGAGGCCGACGCTGAAGGACGCGAAATCGACCCGGAGCTGCGACAAGCCGGCGCGCTGCATCATGTCCTCGTCAACAAGGAGCCGCTCATCCGCGACCGCGCGCTGCTTCCCGGCACGACGACGGCTCGATTCCCCGGCGTCGTTATCTATCCGGAGCTGAGCGGCACGAACATCTGGGCCGAGCTCGTGAGCGTCAGCGCCCGTGAGCTCAACCCTTATCGCATCTCGCCGGCGGACGTTGACCTGCTGAACCAGGACGTCTTTCCTTACTGGATCGACCGCAACGTCCGCGAGTGGACGCGACAGAAGTGGGACAACGCTCGCTGCCAGCAACTCGATGAGTACTGGGTGCTCTACTTCATGTGGAAGACCGCCGCGCTCTCACACACTATCCCCGACTACCCGGGCGTGCTCCAGCGGGGATTGCTAGGCTATCGAGAGGATGCCGCTCAGTACGAATTGCAGGCGACGGACGAGCGGAGGCGCGACTTCTATCGCGCCGTCGAAATGGTCATCGACGGTACGCTGCGCTATGCCGAGCGGCTGGCGGAGAAGGCGGAGTTGATGGCGTCGAAGATCGGCCCAGACGACGCCGCCCAGGTGGAGCGCCGCAACGAGCTGCTGGAGATGGCGCGAATCTGTCGCAAGGTGCCCGCCGGGCCCGCGGAGTCGCTGCATGAGGCGCTGAGCGTTATCCTGCTGATGCAAATCGCGCTCCACATGGAGAACATGAACGCTGGCCTGTCGCTTGGACGGCTGGACGCCTGGCTTCAGCCTTACTTCCTGCACGACGTCTCCCTGGCGAAGACCGACGAAGAGCGGGAAGCGGTCGTCAGGCGGGCCATCGAGCTCGTCGGATCGTTCTTCCTCCAGTGCAACGATCACCTGCCCCTGGTACCGAGCGTGGGCATGCGCCTCTTCGCGGGCAGCTCGTCGGACATGGCGCTGACGGTCGGCGGCGTGGATCGGGAAGGGAACAGCGCCGTCTGCGACATGACCTACGTCATCCTCAAGGTCGCCGAGATCCTGACCATGCGCGACCCTAACCTCAATGCCCGCTATCACCCGAAGGCCAACTCGCTGGAGTACCTGCGAAGGCTGTGCGAGGTGAACGTTATCACCACGTCGACGCCTTCTATCCATAACGACGAGGCCGTCATCGCAACGCTCGTCAACCAGGGTTTCGCCGTCGAGGACGCGCGTGATTGGGGCGCGACCGGCTGCGTGGAGCCGACAAGCTGTGGCAGGCACATCGGCCATACGAACTGCATGCTCCTCAACACGGTCGCGGCGATGGAGATGGCGCTGAACGACGGCTATCACCCGCTGATCCGCCAGCAGGTCGGCCCGCACACCGGCGACGTCGCCGACGAGAGTCGGTTCGACACCTTCGAGAAGTTCCTCGCCGCCTACAAGGACCAACTGGGGTACGTCATCGGCCAGTCAGTGGAATACAACAACCTGCTCGGCCGGGCGCATCAATATCTGCATCCGACGCCGCTGCTGTCGTCGCTCGTGCAGGGATGCATGGAGAGCGCGCGTGATGTCGTCCTCGGCGGCGCGATGTATAACAGCTCCGGCGCGGCGCTGGTGTCGGTCGCCGACGTAGTCGACAGCCTGCTGGTGATCAAGCAGCTTGTCTACGAAGAGAAGGCGGTCGACTTCAAGACGCTTTTGCGGGCCCTCCGCGATGACTTCGTCGGGCACGAGGCGCTGCACGCACGCATCATGAAGCGCGTCCCCAAGTTCGGCTCCGACGCGCCGGGCACCCGCGAGATGGCGGAGGACATCATCAACTTCATCTATGACGAATACCAGTCGAAGGAGAACTACAGGGGCGGACGCTACACCAGCGGTTTCTGGAGCATGTCGAACCATGTTGTGTTCGGCTCGCTTTCCGGCGCTCTTCCCAGCGGCCGCAAGCGGGGGAAGGCGTTCACGCCCGGCATCACGCCCTCGGCTTCGGCGTCGCCGAACTTGCTCGATAACATCCGGACCATCGCTGCCCTCGACCCGCTGAAGATGCCGAACAACATTGCCTTCAACGTGAAGCTGACGCCGGCAGCCGGCGAGCCGCACGCCGAGTTTGTCGAGCACGCGACGACATACGCGAAGACCTACTTCGAGCTCGGCGGGATGCAGATGCAGTTCAACATGGTGACGACGGAGACCTTGCGCGACGCCATGGAGCACCCCGAGAACTACCGCAACCTGATGGTGCGCATCTCGGGCTACAACGCCTACTTTGTCGAGCTGAACCGCGAGATGCAGATCGAGCTCATCGAGCGGGCGGAGTTCCGCTAGCGGCCATGGCAGGCGAAGTTGAAGTCGCGCCGGAGCGAAGGCGGCCTCTCATCGTCGACGTGCGGCCGAACTCGCTCGACGACGGCCCGGGCATCCGTACGACGGTGTTCTTCAAGGGCTGTCCCCTTGCCTGCGTGTGGTGCCACAATCCCGAAGCGATCCGCTCCTGCCCAGAGATCGCCTTCCTGGAGAAGGACTGCATTGCCTGTGGGGAATGCAGTCCCGTGTGCGAGCCGGCAGCCCTCAGCGCGGGCCCCGCCGTCGCCTTCGACCGCGCGCGCTGCGACTCATGCGGCGCCTGTGCCCGCGTCTGCCCGACGGGCGCTATGAAGCAGGTGGGACGGTACTGGGAGATTGACGAGCTGTTGCCGCTCCTCCTGCGAGACATGCCGTTCTATCGCAACTCCGGCGGCGGCGTCACCCTCTCCGGCGGCGAGGCGACGATGTTTCCGCGCTACGTTGAGGAGCTGTTGCGACGGCTTCGCGAGGCCGGCGTGCACACGCTCGTCGAGACGTGCGGCCTCTTCAGGCTAGCGACGTTCCGCGACCGGCTCCTGCCTCATCTCGACCAGGTCTACTTCGATGTCAAGTTTATCGATTCGAAGCTGCACGAGCGCTACACGGGCCGGCCAAACGGCGTCATCCTGGAGAACCTGGAAGCGCTGTCGAAGCTGGCGCCGGAACGCGTCCTGCCGCGCGTGCCCCTCATCCCGGGTCTCACCGCCGATCTCGATAACCTGCGCGCAATCGGCGCCTATTTGCGACGGCTAGGTTTCGCGGAGGCGCGCCTGCTGCCCTACAATCCGCTCTGGTCGGAGAAGGCCGAGAGCGTCGGCCGGGCGAGCGGCTATCGTCATGAGGGATGGCTCTCGCGCGAGGAGCAGGCCGCCTGCGAAAGCGCTTTCTTCGAAGCCCTCTGCGACTGAGCGGTCGCGACCCAGACGAATCGGAATCCCCCTGCTGTCCGCACGCAATGCTCCCTGGTCGGGCACCCGCCACAGGCGGGCAGGCGACGGCCGGACCATACTGGTCTGCGTATGCTGGCTGGTCGGGCACGGAGGCCCGACCCTACTGGATGGCTGTTTTGTATCCTGAACGCGCATCGGCGATACTGGTTGCGAAGCCATCCGTCGTGCTGGGGGATCGATGCTCGTCTTTCTGGAGGCGTTCGCACTGGGGGTTATCGTCGCGGCGCCGATTGGGCCCGTGAGTGTTGCTGTCATTCGAACCGGGCTGCTGTACGGCTTTGCCGCGGCGATGACCGTCGGATTCGGCGTGGCGCTGGCCGATGGAGTTTGTTTCGTGGCGGCGGTGGCCGGTGCGAACCAGGCGTTTCGGACGGTCTGGCTCGGCGTTCCCCTCTGGCTGGGAGGGACGGCCTTCCTGGCGTACCTGGGGATATCGGGCCTGGTGAGACGAGACGATGCGGTCGAAGAAGACGTCTCGACGTCGTATTCGCCGGCCGCCGCCTTCGGGCGCGGCGTTGTGATCACGATGGCGAACCCGCTGACCGTGGCTTCGTGGCTGGCGGTAGCGGGCAGTCTGGCGGTCTCGGTCGATGAGGTGGGCCTGTTGGTCGCTTCGAGCGTCTTTGTCGCCGCCGGCAGCGCCGCCTGGATGTCGCTCCTATCGCTGGGCGCGGCCTGGAGCCGGCGAATGGCGGGCAAGGCCTTCCTGCGATGGAGCGCGATGGCGGCAAGCGTGCTGATTCTGGCGTTTGCCGTACGCTTCCTTCTTCAGGGGCTGGGCGAATACGTGCTATAGGGTGATTGAGGAGAATCGCGAAGCCGGTCGAGGCGATGTCATGCGGACCGCGGTTGACGCGAGGCCTGGGGGAAGCCGCCGCGCGGCCAGGATTCCATTCGCAGGCAGGGGCCGATCCTGGTGGAGGCGCCGTCGGAGCTGGTGAGAAGCTCGCCTTTTTGATTGTACAGTTGATAACAAATGCTTTTTTCGATGTCGGCAGGCAGGTCCAGGAGCAGTTCGCCGTCTTCGGAGTGGACGCGAAGGCCATTCGGCGAGGTGCAGACGTCGTCCGACTCGGCGACGGGGTGTCCGTGAGAATCGTACAGGTGGAACTTGACGAGAAGGCGGCCTTCCGCGTCGGCGGCGATCTTCAGGATCACCTCTCCCGTCGGTCCATCGAGGAACGAGATCGAGGTGCCCGGGCGACGATGTCCTAGTCTCGTAGGTCCCTCCCGGCGGTGCTGCTTGTGGCGGGAGGACTGAAGTCCTCCCGCCACATTCTTCTACATTCTTCGCTGCTAGTGCCTTCGATGCGCGCCGCGGCCGCCGCGGCCGCCGTATCGCTTGACTCCCGACGAAGCGCGCTCCACGACCACGTCCATAGCGCGCCCTTTGAGCTCGGCGCCCTTCAAGGCGTCCATGGCGGTCGTAGCGGCTTCGTCGTCGAGCTCGACGAGGGCAAAGCCGCGCGCACGGCCCGCACGATCGCGGGCGACCCGCAGTGATCCGATCTCCCCGAACGGAGAGAACATAGCGCGCAGGTCGCTGGCGGTGGCGTCCGGAGACAGATTACCGACATACAGAGTGGTCAATCGCCCTCCCCGCAGCCGAATCAGCCGCGGACCGTGCTTTGCCTGCTTCCGCGCCCTCGCCTTATGAGGCGCGGGATGGAATCGTCAGCCTGGTTCTAGTAGCGGCTGGGCGCACGCTGCGAGAAGCAATCGCGGCAGTAGACGGGCCGGTCTCCTCGCGGCTCGAACGGCACCTCGGCGGTCTTTCCGCACTGCGCGCAGACGGCGGAAAACATCTGACGAGCAGATCCGCCGCCGTAGCTTCCGCGGCTATCGCCCCGCTCCGACTTGCGGGAGGCACGACAGGAGGAACACCGCTTGGGCTCATTGGTAAAGCCGCGGCTGGCGTGGTACTCCTGGTCCTCTGCTGAGAACGTGAATTCGGCGCCGCAATCGACGCAGGTTAGGGCTTTGTCTGTATAAGACACTCGACGACCTCCTTAGGGTCTGCTATTCCTCTAGTCGCCGAGTGCAAGACAAGATTTGGGGCTGTGCGTTGCAGTTCGAGGACAGGGGACACTTACTTACGGAAAGAGTATAGCATGTTCTCGCCGTTTTGTCATTCCCAGACGTCACTAAGCCCGCGCCACGTGGGCATGCTGCCCGCCACTGGACGGGACGAGCGGTCGGGTGGGACCTGCCTACCCTCCAAAGGCGGGCCAAGGCCGGCAGGCAGGCGCGCGACCTACGCGGAAGTCGACCCCGACAGCACATCACGTTCCCAGACATGACTGGATGCGTTAGCTGCACTATACTTGGGGTCGGCGAACCGCGGCGACGATTCATGGATCGATTATGACGGCGACTGTCGAGACGAGTAAGGGCGGGCTTCGCGGCGTGGAAGAAGACGGACTCTTCATTTTCCGCGGCGTCCACTATGCCAGGCCGCCTGTCGGAGAGATGCGTTTTCGCCCGCCGGAAGAAGCGAGTCCCTGGACCGGCGTCCGCGATGCAACGCAATTCGGCAGTCGGGCCATGCAGGTCCCCAACGAGGCGCTGGAAGCCATCCTCGGCCGGCCGGAGGGCCAACCGCCCCTCGAAGAAGACTGTCTCCATCTCAACGTCTGGACGCCCGGCCTGGACGGCAAGCGACGCCCCGTGATGGTCTGGATACACGGCGGCGGCTTCGCCATCGGCGCCGGCTCCGATCCGATCTACGACGGCCGAGCCCTCGCCTCTCGCGACGTGGTGGTGGTGACGATTAACTATCGCCTGGGGCCGTTCGGCTTTCTCTGCGTCCCGGGCTTCGCCGCCTCTCCCGATGAGCCGTGCGCCAACTTCGGCATCCTCGACCAGATAGCGGCCTTGAAGTGGGTGCGATCTGAGATCGAGGCGTTCGGCGGCGATTCCTCAAACGTGACCGTCTTCGGCGAGTCGGCCGGTGCGATGAGCATCGGCACGCTTCTGGGTTCGCCTCTGGCCGGCGGACTGTTCGACAAGGCAATTCTCCAGAGCGGCGCCGCACATCAGGCAATCGGCGAAGGGCTTGCCGCGAAGGGCGCCGACGAATTCGCGCAGGCGCTGGGCATTTCCGCTCCCGACGCCGCGTCTCTTCGCGCTCCGCCCGCGGGCGCAATCCTCGAAGCACAGGCGAAACTGGAGGCGGAGAGCGGTTGGGCGGTCCGGCGCAGCCTGGGCTTGGGGTTGCGCTACCAGCCGGTCATCGATGGGCGGGTCGTGCCTGCTCTGCCCATCGAGTCGGTCCGGCGCGGCTCGTCGGAGAACGTCCCCATCCTCATCGGGACGACGCTGGACGAGTACAAGCTGTTCGCCGCCCTGGTGCCGCGCCTGCGCGACGTCTCCGAAGACGAAGCGGCGAAGCGCGTCTCCTACCTGCTGCCCGACCGCGACATCGAACGTGGCCGCTATATGCTGCACGCCTACCGGCTGGCCCGACACTCCCGCCGCGAACGGACAGAGCCGTACGACCTGGTTTGCGCCATCGTCACGGATTTCGTGTTTCGCGTGCCGGCGGACCGCCTGGCGGAGGCGCAGTCGACGCAGCAGGAGAGCGTCTTCACCTATCGCCTCGACTGGTGTTCTCCGGTCGGCGAAGGCATTCTGGGGGCTTGTCACGCCATTGACGTGCCGTTCGTCTTCGGGACGCAGCGCTTGACGCGTCGCTGGCTCGGGCAGGGGGACGACGTCAACGCTCTTGCCAGGACAATCGGCGACGCGTGGGTGGCCTTCGCCAGGAGCGGTGATCCCAGAACCGACGCCCTAGCGTGGCCGCGCTTCGAACCCGCCAGCCGTAAGACGATGGTCCTGGACCGCGAATGCCGTGTCGAAGTGCGGCCACGCGAACCGGAGAGGGTCTGCTGGAACGAGATCATTCCGTAGGCGTCGACTGAAAAGGGAATCGCGGTGAGCACAGGTTGCTTCGCGGATAAGGCGCACCAGCCGTCGCGGCGAAGGGCAAGGCAGGGGCGCGCGGCCGATTTGGCCGGCTTCGACGGAACTTCACAACCAGGCGCCGCAATCTATTGATCATGGCGATCCGGCCCCTTATGATCGTCTTATAGGCCGTTTCAAAGTTCATGTTCGCAGGTTCAGAAATCAAGCTAATTCCCGTTCCGACCCCCCACGGGTTCCGCCGTTGTCGGTGGGGTCTTCCCGTTTTGCTGCTGCCGCTAGTCGTCGCGGCGGCGATTGCATTGGGCTGCAAGTCGACCGCCAAGAAGACAGATGACCTGTCCGGCGAGCCGCTGCGCTCCGACGCCCAGTCGAAGATCGTCGTTCCCGCGGGGCAGCCCATCGTGATCGGCCTCTCTGACGCGCTGACAGGCTCCGAAGCGGAAGCAGGAAAAGAAGACCGCGACGCCGTGGTCGCCAGCGTCATGCGCTGGAAGGAAGCGAACGGCGAACAGCTAAAGGGCCACGATATCGAAGTGCGCGCCGAGGACGACGGCTGCACGGAGGGCGAAATCGCGAAGGACGCCGCGGAGAGACTGCTGCGCACGCCGGGGCTTGTCGGCGTGCTGGGGCCGGGATGCAGCGCCGGCGCCGAAGAGGCTATCCCGTTGTATTCGAGGGCGGGCATCGTCACCATCTCCGGCTCGGCGACTCAGTCCGATCTGGCGACCGGTCAGCCGGAAGGAGGCTTCTTCTTCCGGACGTCATATCGCAGCGAGCTGCAGGGGATGATCGGCGGCCTGTTCGTCACCGACACGCTGGAGGCGAAGACGGCGTATCTGATCGACGACGGCGAGTCGTACGGGCGGGACCTGATCGACGCCGCTCGACGGGCGATGGAAAGCGGCGGCGTGACCGTCAGCCGCGAGACCATCCAGCGCGGCACAGGCGATTTCGGTTCGATCGCGAACAAGATAGCGCAGGCGAAGCCTGGCTTTGTCGGCTTCGGCGGTTTCAACCCTGAGGCTGTGCTGCTCTACCGGCAGTTGCGCGACGCCGGCTACGAGGGGCTGTTCGGCGCCGGTGACGCCGTCGCTTCCGTATCGACGTTTGTGGAGCCAGTGGGCGCAGAGGCGGCCGAGGGCGTTTACTTCGTCGGCTGCCCGCTGACGCTTCCCGACGATTTCCTCGCGGTCTTCACGAAGGTGCACGGCGGCCGCCCCGAGGCCTCCGCGTTCACGGCCCAATACGCCGACGCCGCGACGGTGCTGCTGAACGCGGTCAACGGCGTCGCTGAGGCGGAGGACGGAGCGCTGGTCATCGACCCGGCCGCTCTGCGCGACGAAATCCAGCAGACGCGCCTCATCGATGGTGTCTCAGGCCATCTTGCGTTCGACGGCAACGGCGACCGCATCGGCGAGGGGGGCGACCTGGCGGAGCAGGCGAAGGACCTGGGACTTGCCGCCTGCGTGGTTCAGGACGGAAAGCTGGTAAACCTGTTCCCATAAGAGAGATATCGGAGGAAGTCAGGACAGCCGGAGCATGAACGAAGCATCGAAGCAGGACGTGGCACAGGCGCCGTCGCTGGCGGCAAGGATAGCCGTATGGAGCGCGCGACACCGCCGCCGAATCGTGCTCGGCTGGGTGATCGCGATTATCGCCGCGGCTGCCGCCTGCTCCTTCGTGCCGGCCAATACTGAGATGGAGCAGCGTCCGCCGGGCGAATCGGGAGCCGCGCTCAGGTTGTTCCAGGAGCGCTTCGGCGAGGTGCAGGTGCCGGCGCAGGAGATCGTCGTCTTCTCGTCGTCGAAGCACAAGGTGACGGACCCCGTCTATCAGAGCACCGTGCAGGAGCTGATGGCCCAACTGAGCGATCTGCGAGAGACGGAGACGGCGACTTACGACGGCACGACCGTAACGTCGAGCACGCGCGTAGTCTCCGGCACGATGACGCACTACGATGTCGGCGCCTCGCGGGAGGCTTCGCCTTTTGTCGCGCCGGGCGAGAGCGGCGACGTCTCGTTTGCCCTCGTCAGCCTTCAGGGCACGGCGCTCACCGCCAAGGAGCACGTCCAGCCCGTGCTCGACGAGGTCGCCCGGGCAGGCAAGAACGCCGCCGGCTTCGACATCACGAGCGGTGGGCCGGCTTCGATCAACAGGCAGATGGACACCATATTGGAGCAGGACCTCCGCTTCGCGCTATACATGAACTTGTCCGTGACGCTGGTCATTCTTCTCCTCGTCTTCCGAGCGCCCGTCGCGGCTTCGATTCCGTTGGCGCTGGCCCTGGCGGCGGTCGTGACGGCGACGGCTGTTCTGGGAATCATAAGCCAGGCGATGGCGCTGAGCATGCTCTTCACGGAGGTCGTGCTCCTGATGGGGCTTGCGACGGGGATCGACTACGCTCTCTTCGTCGTAAGCCGCTTCCGCAATGAGCGACGGAAGGGGCGTTCGAAGGAGGACGCGCTCCAGGCGGCTGCCGGCACCTCCGGCAAGGCCGTCATCTTCGCCGGCTGCACGGTGGTGCTGGCGGTCGGCGGCATGTTCCTGGTCGGCGATCCGACGTTCAACAGCATCGGCCTGGCGTCGATAGTCGTCGTCGTGATCGCGGTGCTGATCTCGGTGACGCTCCTGCCGGCGCTCCTGATGATGCTGGCCGACCATATCGACCGCTTCAGGCTGCCCTTCCTCAAGGACTCCGGTGAAGGCGGCGGCATCTGGGGCTTCATCACCGACCACGTGCTGAGGCGGCCGGTCGTTCTCGCCGTTGGCACGCTGTCCGTGCTGGTCATTGTCGCGTCGCCGTTCCTCCAGCTCAACCTGGGCTTCAACGGCGCCAAGGGCCTGCCGGACGCGGTGGAGGCGAAGAAGGCGCTGCTGATCCTTCAGAACAACTTCACGCTTGGGTTGACTTCGCCGGCTCTGGTCGTCGTCGACGCGGGGAAGGACAAGAACATCTACGCGCCGGAGGTGCAAGCGCAGGTCCGCAACTTCATCGAAGCCGTGCAGAGCGAATCGACGGCCTCGGCCGGGCCGGACGCTCCGTTCGGCGTGCCCATCCAGACGAACGTCAATGACGCCGGCGATACGGAGGCGATACGCATCCCGCTCAACGCGGACACCGGCGAGAAGAAGGCACTCGACGCTGTGGAGCGCCTTCGCAACGACATGATACCGTCGTCGTTCGGCGGCGGTAACGTGTCGGCGATGGTCACGGGCGACACGGCGGGCAACATCGACTTCCGCGACAACATCATGTTCCGGACGCCGTTCGTGCTCGCTTTCGTGCTGGGGCTGGCGTTCCTGATCCTGCTGGTGACCTTCAGGTCGATTGTCATCGCCGTCAAGGCGATCATCCTGAACCTGCTTTCGGTCGGCGCGACCTACGGGTTGCTGGTGCTGGTTTTCCAGAAAGGCTGGTTCCTGGAAAGGGTCCTCGACTACAAGGCGACGGGGATCATCGAGTCGTGGCTGCCGCTCTTCCTGTTCACGATCCTGTTCGGCCTGTCGATGGACTACCACATGTTCGTGCTAAGTCGCATCAAGGAGGCGCACGAGCACGGCGCCAGCAGCAGCGAGGCGGTTTCGATCGGCATTCGCGCGACGGCGGGGACGATCACGAGCGCGGCGCTGATCATGGTTGCGGTGGCGATGATATTCGCTCTGACGCGCTACATCGGCCTCAAGCAGTTTGGCTTCGGGCTGGCGGTGGCGATCCTCATCGACGCCACGGTTATCCGCTCGATCCTGCTGCCGGCGAGCATGCGTCTCCTCGGCGACTACAACTGGTATCTGCCAAAGTGGCTGGAGTGGCTGCCAAAGGTGCGAATGGCTGAGTAGACTACTCGCCCGCGGCTTCGCCTTCCATCGATGGCGTCACTGCATCCTCTGCGCCAACGTGTGCGTACTCTCGCAGCGGCCTCTCCTGCAAGAACAAGGACACGATGAAGGCGACGGCAATCAGCGGCACGGCCCACAAGAACACGGCGTCCAGCGATAACGAGAACGCGTGCACGACGCCGGCATGAATGTCGGCGGGCAGCGCCTTCAACTGCTCGGGGCTGGCGGTAAGGGTGCGACGGCTCATCTGCCCCAACGCCGCCGACGGGATGGACTGCTGCAATTCGTAGGTCAGCCGGTTATTCAGGATCGAGCCGAAGATCGCGACGCCAAACGCGGAGCCGAGAGAGCGGAACAAGTTCACGCCCGCTGTGGCGGCGCCCATGTCGCGATGCATGACGGCGTTTTGCACGGCCAGGATCGGCACCTGCATCAGCATGCCGATGCCGATGCCCAGCAGGGCCATGTAGGACGCCGATTGCCAGGCCGACGTGTTCTCGTTCAGTTGCGCCAGCAGGCTCATGCCGACGAT
>Ga0315287_10001251_pt1 | contig 23296 bp, 26 predicted proteins | sample YL17G11_0_MG_FD_205037 | JGI IMG/M metagenome (GOLD analysis project Ga0315287, IMG submission 205037) | Sediment microbial communities from Yellowstone Lake, YNP, Wyoming, USA - YL17G11_0 | ecosystem: Environmental > Aquatic > Freshwater > Lake > Sediment | place: USA: Wyoming | collected... | reverse complement strand
AAAATTTGACTTGAGACGTTTGACGTTTTTCTTCTTAATAATCTGCAGGCAATAAGGGTAACCAAAATTTTTATTTAAAATTTACCCTTTGGAGCTTTTCTTAGTTTAGGATGTTCCGGTTCCCTCCTTGTTGAGGTAAAAACTGGAGTATTCCTCGGAAAAATTCTAAACTTCGGATCCTATGCCGTTGTCACTTGCCTGCAGGTTATTGAGAAGAATTGCTTGCCCCGCACTTGCGGGGTTTTATGCACCCAATATCCTTTCTGCTTCGTCCATGGTTGTGATTTTTTGAAGAACTTTTAATAATCCATCTTGTCTCATTAAAACCATCCCAGCTTTAATTGCGGCCTCTTTGATTTCAACATTAGACGGGGTTTTGAGAATAACCTTTTCCATTGCATCATTGACTATAAATAATTCAAACACCCCAATTCGTCCTTTGTATCCGGTAAAATTACAATAAGGGCAGCCTTGGGAGTTGGCTTGTTTTAGGGTGATATTATCTAATTTCGGCTTTGTTGCGCGGCTCGGTAATTCTGCTAAGCCGTTTTTTATTTTTTCTAAGGTTTCTTTGTCTGGGGTTATGTCTTGGGAGCATTTTGGACAAACTTTTCTGATTAACCTTTGGGCAATAATCAGATTTAAGGCCGGTGGAATCATGGTTGGGTTGATTTTCATATCAACCAAACGCGGAATTGCGCCAGCAGCATCATTGGTGTGCAAGGTGGAAAATACCAAGTGTCCGGTAAGTGCTGCGTTGATCGCGGTTGTGGCTGTTTCGGCATCTCTGATTTCTCCAACCAGTATAACATCCGGGTCTTGCCTTAAAATTGACCTTAGGCCCGCAGCAAATGTGTATCCTTTTTCTGCCTCAACCTGGGTCTGTTCGACCCCCTTTAAATGATATTCAATTGGGTCTTCGAGGGTGATAATTTTAGAGCCCGGATCATTAACAGCTTTAAGGAATGTGTACAATAGTGTGGTTTTGCCTGAACCAGTCGGACCAGTGGTAATTAACATTCCGTTCGGTTTTTTTAATTCATTTTCTATAATTTTGTAGTCGTAGTCTTGTATCCCCAGGTCTTCAAGTTTTAAGCCAATTGTTTTGGGGTCTAAAATCCTCAAAACCACATTCTCGCCATTATCTCCGGGAATAATTGAGGTTCTGATTTCAATTTCTGTACCTTCGGAGCTGAAGCTAAACCTTCCGTCTTGGGGTCTGTCGTGTATATTTAATTTTAATTCGGAAAGAATTTTTATTCTCGATGATAATAGTTGGTATGAAGCCGTTGAGATGTTTGCCACGTCTTGCAAAATGCCGTCTAGTCTAAATCTTAATCGCGTGGCACTGTCCTCGGCTTCAAAGTGGACGTCAGAGGCTTCTAGTTTTAGCCCCGCGGCCATAATTATGTTTAAAAGCTGGGTAATTTGAATATTTGGTTGTTCCAGTTTTTGTTTTAAATCGGCAATTGTGTTTATGCTGCTTTGTATTTGTTTTAGCTCTTCGGGGTTGATTTCTATTTTTTCGGTTATTTCTTTTTTTTCGGGCTTAATGTTTTTGTATCTTTCCCATGCCCTTCTTAAACTGCTTAGCGATGAAACATTTACTTTTGGCCGATATTCTTGTGCCTCGAGATTTTTTATAAAGGATTGGGTTTCTTTCAGGCGAGGATCCAAAACCGCGACATATAAATCTTTTTGCTTTTTTTGAATTATTGCTGCGCCGGCATCTTTCGAATCCGTTTCATTGGAAATTGCCAGGGCTTCGTCATCAATCGTAGAAATTTTCAAATCTAAATAAGGAAAACCCAGCTCATCGGCTAGGTCTTTAGCTTTTTTTTCTTCGGCTTCGCGATGAAGTAGGCTTATTTTTACATCTGCTTTCTTTTGTTTTTCTTTATCTTTAAGCGCCATATATTTTAATCTTATATCAAAGCACTTATTTTTGCAAGGGGGACGGCACGCGCCTATTGACAAAAAGATGTATTATATGCTATAATGATAATATCAAAAAAGGAGGTAAGAAATGAAAAAATATTTTGTTCTTTTGATTGGGATGGTTGTGCTGATGGGATGCGCTTCAATGATTCCCCCGGCGATTCGCGTGGACAACGCGATCGAAGAGGCGGGTCAGCAGTATAAAATTACTGCGAATGTCAGCGTGAATGTTTCGGGGATGGGGGCCCAAAACATAGAAGATGTTTTTTCTGATTTTGGTTTTCAGATCTCGAGCCAAGCCGATTATACGGTTAGGGTTGAGTCGGAAATCCTTGGTCAGAGTCGGGCCTGGGGGTATTTAATTTACCCCGTTAAGCTTCGCATGTGGGTTAAAGACACACGTAGTGGCCAAGAATATTTCTACAAAGCCAATGCGAATTTCAGCTATCATCTCAATTACGGTTATTCGGGTTATAATAGCGTACAGCATTATCCGAATGATCCGTACGGATTGGCTGCCAAAATCGCAGCCACCGAGGCTATCGGGAATTTTATCCAAGAGCAGGAAATCCCTCATCGATGGCCTGATGAATAGGAGGATTAGTTATTGCTCGGGGTTCGATTAACATCGAACCCCTTTTTTTATACCCTCAAAACTGATAAGATTAAATCAATGGAGCAATTTCTTGTTCAAAACAAAAAACAAACAGAAAATTTGGCAAAGATGCTGGCCAAAGAAATTTTGAAATATAAAAATAACAAAAAGCAGGCATTGGTTTTTGGATTTGTAGGGAATTTGGGTGCAGGCAAAACAACTTTTATTCAATCATTCGCAAAAGGACTGGGAATCAAAAATAGATTAACCAGCCCTACTTTTGTTTTAATGAAGAATTACGGCCATTTATATCACATTGATTGTTATAGAGTAAAAGATTATAAAGATATTTTAGCGCTCGATTTTGCGGAAATCGTCACAGATGCTAAAAATATCGTAGTAATAGAGTGGGCAGAAAAAATCCGTAAAATATTGCCCAAAGATACGGTTTGGATAAAATTTAAAATCCTGCCTCAAAATAGAAGAAAAATAGAAATTAATTGAATATGAAAAAACTTATTTTAATTGATGGTAATGCGATTGTGCATAGGAGCTTTCATGCTTTACCGCCATTAACCAACAGAAAAGGAGAAATGACTAATGCTGTTTATGGTTTTTCTTCGGTTTTAATAAAAGTTATTAATGAATTGAAGCCAGATTATATGGTGGCTGCATTTGATTTAGCGGCCCCTACATTCAGGCATATTGAATATGATCAATATAAAGCCAAAAGAGTAAAAGCGCCGGACGAGCTATATGAACAAATCCCGCGCACCAAAGAGGTTTTGAGAGCTTTTGGCGTACCAGTTTTAGAAAAAGAAGGATTTGAGGCAGATGACATTATTGGCACTGTGGCAAAAAAATATACAGACAAAGAAATAGATATTTTGATTATTACCGGCGACCTGGACACTCTGCAATTGATTGATGACAATATTCGCGTTTATACAATGAAAAAAGGATTAAGCGATACCATGATTTATGGCGAAAAAGAAGTTGAGGCAAGGTATGATTTAAAGGTCAGTCAAATGATTGATTATAAGGCATTGCGTGGAGACCCCTCGGATAATATTCCCGGAGTAAAAGGAATTGGAGAAATAACCGCGACATCATTATTAAAAGAATTTAAAACATTAGAGAATTTATATAAAAACATAGACAAGGTTAAAAGCAAGAATGTTTTAGAAAAATTAAAAAAAGATAAACAAATGGCATTTTTTAGCAAAAGCTTGGCCACTATTCGTTTGAACGTGCCAATTAAAATTGATTTGAAACAATTGGATTGGCAAAACCATTTTAATATGGATAAAGTGCGGGAATTATTTATTGAATTGGGATTCAATACCCTTCTGAGGCGCTTGCCCGGAGGAGAGCCGGAGAAAAAGCCGGAAACAAAATCCAAGCAAGCAAATTTATTTTAATTTAAATTATATGCCTGAACTTCCGGAAGTCGAGACAATTAAAAGAGAATTGGATAAAATTATTGTCGGTAAAAAAATTACCGATATTATAGTTAATAATGCAAAAGTAATTCGAGAACCGAAAAAAGAAAAATTTATCAAAGAATTAAAAAATGTTACGATTAAAAAAATAATTAGAAAAGGGAAGCTTCTGATTTTCGAACTGTCTTCGGGTAAAGCATTAACAATTCATTTAAAAATGACCGGACAATTGATTTACCCCCGCCAAGGCGGGGCAAGCCCGGGAAGGGCAACTAGGGTAAGTTTTAAATTGTCTAATGGAAAACTGTTAGATTTTAATGATACGAGATTGTTTGGAGAGTTAAGAGTTGTTGATCATTGGCAAAATTTGAAATTTATTAAAGAGTTGGGGCCAGAACCGTTTGATTTGATCATTGATGAATTTAAGGAAATTTTGAAAAACAGAAGAACCAAGGTTAAAGTTTTAATTATGGATCAGAAGGTTATTTCGGGAATCGGTAATTTGTATGCGAATGAGGCATTGTTCAGGGCAAAAATCGATCCAGGAAGGCCGGCGAATACATTGTCGGATAAAGAAAGAGAGCTATTGTTTAAAGAAATTAAATTGGTGCTTCGACAGGCGATCAAATACGGCGGTTCATCGGTTGATGACTATGTGAGGGTTTCGGGCAAAAAAGGAAATTATACGAAATTTCATCAGGTTTACGATAGAAAAGGAGAGGATTGCTTTAAATGTAAGGGCAAAATTCAAAGAATTTCTTTGGCTGGACGCGGAACATATTTTTGTTCAAAGTGCCAGAAATAGCATGAACCCCGTTACTAGATAACGGGGTCAATAGATTGTTTTAAATTAACCATTAATTGATTTCGACAAAACTAATATAAATATGTCGAAAATCTAGTAACGGGGTGAAAAAAATCAGAACAATTTTAATAGTTACGGTTATACTTATTGCTGCCGGAGTAATTTTCTGGTTTTTCGGAAATCGGAGTGTTAGCATTGAGAAAAACAATCAAAACCAAGGTCAGAACAATGAAAACAAGGGACAAATTAGCCCGATTACCGGAGAAAAATGCGAGAATTATAATCGCAGGCCAATTGCCGTAATGTTGTCAACCGATGCGGTTACTCGTCCCCTTTCGGGAATCAGCCAGGCAGACATTGTGATTGAAATGCCGGTAATTACCGGAAGTATTACTCGAATGATGGCAGTTTTTGGGTGTGAAACTCCGGATGAGATCGGATCTGTTCGAAGCGCACGTCATGATTTTATCCCTCTGGTCATGGGACTTGATGCGATTTATGCCCACTGGGGTGGATCGCATTTTGCATTAGAAAAATTAGACAAAGGAATCATGGACAATCTTGATGCCATGATAAATCCTTATAATAGTTTTTTTCGTAAAGCAGGAATCCCCATGCCTCATGATGGATTTACCACAATGGAAAGATTGTTGAATGCAGCACAAAAATTAAAATATTCGCTGGAAAATAAATTTGTTGGTTATCCTCATTTAAAAAAAACAGAGTCAAAATTGCCAAGCCCGAATACGGGCGGGCGCTTGAGCATTGGCTATGGCGGGGAGTTTAGAGTTTCTTATTCTTATAATAAAGAAGAAAATACCTATAGGAGATACAGGAACAACTTAAAAGAAACAGATAAAAATAACGGTAATCAAGTTGTGGCGAGCGTGGTAATAACAATGAGAGCAGAATCATATATGATTGAGCCGCCGAATTATAATGAGGTTAAAGTGGAAGGAGAAGGAGAGGTAAAAATTTACCAGAACGGAGAGGAAGTTAAGGGTTATTGGAAAAAAACCGGTACTTATAGCGATTCGAAGCTTACATTTTTGGATGGCAATGGTAAGGAAATTGAATTGGCCCCGGGTAAAATTTGGATAGAAATTGTTGAGCCGACGACGGAAGTTAAGTGGGAGGTTTTTTAATCGCTTAAATTTATTTTATATGTCGACACGTGTCGATTTCGCTGCGGCGAAGCCGCACTAATTCTCGACCGACTGCGGTCGGTCTCCGAAGTTGTCTCAGTATAAAATAAATTTTCGCTTAATGGATATGGTGATATTATTATATGGCTTAGATACATATCGTTCTAAGGAAGAATTAAGGAAAATGATTGAAAAGAGTAAAGGATCCACTCAAGATGGACAAGGTTGGTTTGATTTTGTTAGAATTGATGCCAGCAATAAACAATTAGACGTTTTTAAGGAATTGAAACAAACAGTTGATACGATGTCGATGTTTGGTTCGCAAAAATTGGTTATTATTGAAAATATTTTTGATTTAAACCAAGACGACCAAAACGAGATATTGGATTTTTTGAAAAAGAAGAAAATTGAAAATGACAAAAATATAACTATTATTTTGGGGGCAGAAGAAGTAGAGGCAAAAAATGAATTATTTAAGTATTTGAAGTCTAAGGCAGAATGTAAAGAATTTAAGTCGTTGGATAAACCACAGCTTAAAAAGTGGATTAAATATTTTGTTGATAAACAAAAAGCATCAATCGATAATTCTGCATCAGAAAGATTAATTGATTGGGTTGGAAATGATTTATGGAGAATGAGTAATGAAATTAATAAATTAATTTCATACAAGATACAAGGGACAAGAGACAATAACCAAATAAAAAGCGAAGACGTAGAATTATTTATAAAGCCGGAAATTGATTTAAATATTTTTGAAATGGTTGATGCGATAGGATACAAAAATAAGGCCAAGGCCCTGAAATTATTTAACCAACATCTAAAGGATGGAGCAGATGAATATTATTTACTTTCGATGTTTGTTTATCAAATTAGAAATTTAATTAGAGTAAAAACAACTAAAGCAATAGAGCTTTTGGGTTTGCATCCGTTTGTGGCGCGAAAAACCAGTCAGCAAGCCGAAAAATTCACATTTGAAGAATTAAAAAAAATCTATCATCATTTAATGACAATAGATTTTGAATCAAAGCTCGGAAAAACCAATATTAAAATAGCGCTCGAAAGATTTATTGCCGACTTATAAGCTTGGTTATTCTCGATTTTTTTCTGGCTGCAGTATTTTTCTTGATTACTCCTGTTTTACAAGCTTTATCGATTGCCTTATAGGCTAGTGGAAGAAGTTTTAATGCTTCTTCTGTTTTTTTAGCCTCAACTAATTTTTTGATTTTTTTAACCGTGTCCTTGAGAACGTTAAGCCGGCGAAGATTTTTTTCTCTTCGTCTTTTGTTTTGTCTTAATGCTTTTTTTGCCGATTTAGTTATTGGCATGATGTTTTATAGATTAGCAGATATTATTTTATTTGTCCAGTTTTTGAAGTTTAATTCGTCTATTTTAATTGAGTTCTCGATATTAAATTTGCCAATTTTTATTCTAGTAAGTTTTTCCAAATAGGCCCCGCAGCCGAGTTTTTGGCCAATATCATGAGCCAAGCTTCTGATATATGTGCCACGACTGCAGTCAACCTCGATTTCAAGACGAGGATATTCGTAATTTATAATCCTAATATTGTATATTTTTATTTTTCTTGGCTTCAAATCCGGCTTTATTCCTTGCCAGGCCAACTTATAGGCCCTTTCGCCATTTACTTTTATTGCGGAATGAATCGGTGGTACTTGTTCAATTTCGCCGATAAAGGTTTTTACGGTAGTTTGCAATAAATTTTCATCAATTTTGACGTTTGACATTTGATTTTTGATATTCCCTTCCACGTCATAGGTGCTGGAGGTTTCCCCTAATTTTAATGTTCCGATATAGGTTTTGGCCATATCCATAAATTTCGATTGAAGTTTGGTTGCATTGCCGACAAGAATAATAAGAACTCCCTCGGCAAAAGGGTCTAGGGTTCCAGCGTGGCCGACTTTTCGAATGCGGGTAATTTTGCGGATGCGGTCAACGATGTCGTGTGAGGTTGGACCAGTCGGCTTGTTTATGATTAAAATTCCGTCCATTGATTTAAATTAGAATTAAAGATAAAATGAAAGTATATGATCGGATTTATTGAGGGGAAAATTGAATTTAGTACTGACAAATATGCGGTTGTTGACGTTAATGGCGTTGGCTATAAAATTTATATTTCTTCGAGTGTATTTAAAAATTTACCGGGAACAGGGAATAAGGTAAAACTATTTACTCATTTGTATGTCAGAGAAGATATTTTGAGTTTATATGGGTTTTTGGACAAGAGCGACTTGGAATTTTTCGAATTATTAATTTCCATATCGGGTATTGGGCCGAAGGGAGCAATGAATATTTTAAGTGTAGCATCTGTTGAAACTTTAAAAAAGGCCATCATTAACGAAGAAAGCAGTATTTTAACCAAAGTTTCTGGAATCGGTAAAAAAATAGCAGAAAAAATTATTTTAGAACTAAAATCAAAAGTTAGCGGAGAGTATTTGGATGAAAGGGGTGGAGCGAGCGGCGAAGCGATTGATGCATTGGTGTCATTGGGCTATCGATTACAAGAAGCAAGAGAGGCGTTGAAGAAAATTCCAGAAAGCGTAGAAGAAGTTGGCGAGAAAGTTAAACATGCGCTTAAAATATTGGGCAAATCCCGCTAAAACGGGACAAGAAATAATGGAAAAGAAATCATTTTTACAATCAGAAGAATGGCTTGAATTTCAAAAGAAAATAGGGAAAAATGTTTGGCAGGTTGATGGAATTAATCTGATTGAGCATGTCTTACCGATTGGCAAGGCATATCTTTATTCTCCCCGCCTACGTCCAGACTGGAGTCAGGACTCCGGCGGGCAAGCCCGTCTTCAGTTATTCTTGGATAAAGTTAAGGAAATCGCCGAAAAAGAAAATGCGATTTTTTTCAAATTAGAACTTGAGAATAATATCAATGAAGAACTGTTAAAGAAATATGGATTTATAAAATCAAATAATGTACAACCCGTAAAAACATTGATATTGGATATCACCAAATCGGAAGAGGATTTATTAAACGGGATGCATCCCAAAATGCGCTATAATATTGGTTTGGCCCAAAAACATAGGGTTAAAATCAGAATGGCCAATAAAGATGATGATTTTACGGGATTTTGGCGATTAATGCTTCAAACATCAAAAAGAGATGGCTTTAGGGCTTATTCGCGCACATATTACGAAGAAATGTTGGAAATTCCCGGCGTAATGTTGTTTTTGGCAGAACACGGAAACGAGGTGATTGCCGCAAATATTGTGGTGTTTTATAAAAATATAGCGATTTATCTTCATGGAGCATCGAGTTATGAGCACAGAAATTTAATGGCAGTGCCATTATTGCAATGGTGTCAGATATTGGAAGCTAAAAAAATCGGTTGTATTGAATATGATTTTTGGGGAATCGATGAACAAAAATGGCCAGGCGTAACCAGGTTTAAAAAAGGATTCGGCGGAAAAGAAGTCGTCTATCCTGGCGCATACGATTTAGTTTTTAAGCCCATATGGTATAAATTATATAAACTCGCTAAAAAATTTTTATGAAGAAGCCAGACTTCTTATGAAAAAATTTATCCCTAAATTTGTTTTTAAAATATACCATTATTTATTGGCACTAGCGGGTGCTGTTGTTTGCGGTTTTCCGGCGAGAAAATTAATTGTTATCGGAGTTACCGGGACAAAAGGGAAATCAACAACCGTTGTTTTAGCCGGAAAAATATTTCAGGAAGCAGGATACAAGGTTGGTTGGGTGTCTTCTCTGACCATAAATTACGGGAAAGAGGAGATTATGAATAAATATCACATGACTATGCCGGGAAGATTTTTTATTCAGTCCGCTTTAGCCAAAATGGCAAAAAATGGTTGTAAGTATGCAATTATTGAAGTAACGTCTGAGGGGATTAAGCAATTTAGGCACAAATTTATTAATTTTTCTGGCGCGGCTTTTACAAATTTAGCGCCAGAACATATTGAAGCACATGGCAGCTTTGAAAAATATCGAGATGCAAAATTAGAGCTATTTAAAATAACCGCTAAAAATAAAAATAGTTTTGGAGTTTATAATATAGATGACGAGAATGTTGAATGGTTTTTAAAGTATCCGATTAAAAACCAATATAAATTTAGTTTAAAAAATAACAAAATTGATTTTAAATCAAATTTAATTGGAGAATTTAACGCGTATAATGTCCTGGCAGCGATAATTATTGCTAAATCTCAGGGAATCTCTGAGGGGGTTGCTCAAAAAGCACTGGAAAAGGTAAAATTTATTCCTGGTCGGGTTGAAGAAATTAATGAGGGTCAAGATTTTAAAGTAATTGTTGATTTGGCACACACGCCAGATTCATTCGAAAAGGTTTTTAAAGTTTTTAAGCAAATGCCGCACAAAAGAATAATTTCTGTATTCGGCGCAGCTGGAGGAGGCAGAGATAAATGGAAAAGGCCAGAATTGGGTAGAATCGCTTCGGAGAATTCGGATATAATGATTATTTGTAATGAAGACAGCTATGATGAAAGCGAACAAAAAATTGCTGATGAAATTGCTGCAGGATGCAAAAAAACAAAACCCGAGATAATTTTAGATAGAAGAAAGGCGATTAATAAGGCCCTTTCTTTGGCTCAAAAAGATGATATTGTTTTGATTTTGGGTAAGGGCACAGAGCAAACAATGGTTATTGGCAAAAATAAATCTTATTGGGATGATAGAGAAGTTGTTAGAGAGGAATTAAAAAAATCCCCTCATTGTTGAGGGGATTTTTGTTTATAGGATAGTTTCTTTTTTGGAAATAAAAGTTCTAATTGTTCCTGACAGACAGACAGTGGCCTGGTTTTCATTCTTTCTAACTCTTGTCGCACCAAGTGCTCTCTGAGACTGTCGGTCGGATGATATTGTTTGCAAAGTCCATCGTAATCGCATAAACCGCAGAAATTACCAGGTCTCTTGGGAAAGTGTTTTCTTTCGATGTCTTCCGGATTGAGAAACTTAAAGGGGAAATTTTCCCAGTTTTTTTCCCGTGGGCACGGTTCCAAAATATTTTTGGCATAAATCGTGGCCTCATCGAGCCAATATCCCAGTTGCATAAAATCCTCCTCGGTTCTTATGGGAACGATGTATTGTTCGCCAGAGGATAAATGATCCAGGAGCATTTTAATCGGGTTTTGACCGGTTTGTTTAAGCCAGGCAAGGTTGTAAAAAGTAAACTGTACATCGCGAGACAGTTCTTGCTCTTTCGGCTTTTTATATCCGGTTTTGTAATCCCAGATTTCCACTCCGCCATCGACTGGCTGGATGCGGTCCATGACCCCGGTAAGATTGTGTCCCTTAAATCTAAAATTAAAGCGTTGTTCTACTTGCGGCATCGGCAATTCCCCATTACGATAAGGAATGTTTTCGTACCAGAATTTTTTCAAAATTGCTATTCCGGCACCAAGGTAGTATGAAGTATCTTTGGGGTCTTTCATTCGTATTTTGTCGAGGTATCTTATTTTAAGCGTTCGTTCGAGCCAGAAGTATGTCCATGATCCAATAAACCTTTCCAGGGATTTGTATTTTTTTTTGAAAAATTCTTCGAGCATATGGTGAATTGCTCCACCGAAGATTTTTTGAATACCCTGTGAAACCTTACTTTTGGCTCCGATTTCAACATATTCGAAATAAAAACTTAAAGGACACTTAAACAAAAGTAAACTCAATCTGGTGGCACTCCACCTGTTCCATGGCATGGGTGTTTTTCCCATTTTGTCACCTCCTATTGATTTTAAATGTGCTATTGTTTCAGATTAGCAATTTTGGTAATTTTGTCAAATAGTATATGATTATAATTATGAGGAATATTTTGAGCCTGAAAATTGAAACAAAGGTTAGTTTGTTTATTGTACTAATATTTGTAGCCATATTTTTGGTTGCCGTATTCAGAAGTGTGCATAGTTTTAATAATTTCACCAATCAAATTAATCAATATGAAGAATTACGCTTCGAAAAGGGCATCAAGAGGTAAAACTACATATAGAACTCCGAGTCGATTTATTTATACTCAAAATTTCGTAAGAAATAAAAAACTCTCCGCAAATTGGCGAAGAGTTAATAAACAGAATAATTCTCAATAAATTTTACTCGTGTTTTCCGTGAATTGTAAAAAGCTCATTGGTTTCGATATCTCTTGCCATACAGCCCTCGATATTAACTCGTTTTCCTGCCTTTTTTGCTCGATCCGCGGCTTCAAATATTGCTTTTACCGGATCATCCGAGTTAACTGATTCAAGCTTGTCATCTCCCTCGCGCCAGTTTTTAATATCTAGCGATACCGCGTAGCCTTTTTTCTTGTTTTCCGAAGTAGGTTCAGATAATTTTTCTGTTTGTCTCGTTTTTCGTTTTTCTTTTTGTTTCGCCCTGTCCTCCATTGCTTTTTCGTAATCAAATACCATATTTTCCTCCTTTAAATATTTATATCTTTATGTTAGTATAGCAAATAATCATTAAATATACAAGTTATGGGCAAAATACAAAAAATTAGAGAAGAGAAAAAAATACAGGAACAAATTGATAACGAGTTACAGAAAAAGAAAAACAAGAAAGCCGTTATAATCGCAGGGATTGTTATAGTTGTCATAATCGGCACGGTTTTTGGAATTAGTTATTTGTTAAAAGGTAAAACAAATATTATGGGAAACGAAGCAACAAATACCACGATTAAAGTTACCATAGAAACCGCTAGGGGCAACATAGAACTGGAACTAAACAGAGAAGCAGCGCCAAATACGGTAGATAATTTTGTAAAATTATCCGAAGAAGGATTTTATGACGGTACTAGGTTTCATCGCGTTGTTGAGGACTTTGTAATTCAAGGCGGGGATCCATTATCCAAAGATCCAAATGCAGAAAATGTCGGGAGTGGCGGTCCGGGCTATACATTTAAAGACGAAATAAATCCGAGATCGCTCGGAGTGGACGAATCCGTAATTGCGCAATTGGAGGCAGCAGGCTATACGTTTAATTACTTATTAAAATCGATTCCCAATAACGTTGGGGCGATTTCAATGGCGAATTCAGGGCCAAATACCAATGGCAGCCAATTTTTTATTATAACCACCAAAGATCAGCCCTACCTAAATGGTAAACATACTGTCTTCGGTAACGTTATAAGTGGTATGGAGGTAGTGCAAAAAGTAGAGCAAGGTGATATAATTAATAAAATAACGATTAATGATTAAAAAATAAATTTATGTTAGACTTTTTTCAAATTAAGCAACATCGAATAGTTTTTTCGATTTTCGCGGGCCTAATCATTATTGTTTTGGCAATAATGATAGTTTCTGGTTTATTGTTTATGGGTAGAGGGAAAGCGGGGACAGGTATAAACACAAACACCATCGCTTTTAGTGGCGAGGGCAAGGTTTTCACAAAGCCGGATATTGCTTTTGTGGATTTTTCTGTGGTTACCCAGGGAACTCGCATAAAAGATGTACAAGATGCAAACACCAAGAAAATGAACAAGGTAATAACTTTTTTGAAAGATTCCGGCATTGATGAAAAAGACATCAAAACCACAAATTACAATCTTTATCCGCAATATACCTACGAGAATTATAAAATTCCTCAAATTATGGGTTATCAGATCAGTCAAACATTAAACATTAAGATAAGAAATCTGGATAAAGTCGGGGATATTTTACAGGGCGGAGTTGAAGTTGGAATAAATCAGGTTAATTCTTTGTATTTTGGAGTTGAAAATGACGAACAATTAAAAGAACAAGCCAGAAAAATGGCCATTGATGACGCCAAGGAAAAGGCAAAAAAATTGGCCAAAGAGCTTGGTATAAAATTAGGGAAATTAACCAATTTTTACGAAAATGTTGTAGGTTATCCTGTTCCGATGTATTCTTATAAAGAATCCGGAATGGGTGGAGGTGGTGCTACTCTGGATATTCAGGCTGGCGAAAACGAAATCATTGTAAGCATCACCCTGACCTACGAAGTCAAATAATGTTGCTTAAAACGCCCAAAAATACAGAAAGATTTGAATGGACAATGCACTCCGCTTCCAAGATGAAGCAATATAGTCTATCCGAAAATAGGGTTAAAAGAGTTATTAATAATCCAAAGAGAAAGGAAGTTGGCATTGCGCCCGGAACAATTGCGGTAATGCAACCCAATAGCTCAAGACATGCTTATGAGTTTTGGGCAATGTATAAAACCCTAAAAGGAGGCCTGCCTGCCGGTAGGCAGGGAAAGATAAGAATTATCACGGCCTGGAAATATCCTGGCAGAAGCCCAGTTAAAGGGCCGATACCGATACCGCCTGAAATTTTGGAGGAATTGGGCGAAATCGAATAAGTTAAATTTATGTTCAAGAAAATTAAACAATTATTTTTTAACATTAAGGCATTGATAATTTTATTGGTTGTTTTAATTGTCATCGGCTGGGGTTTAACTATTTATTTTGGTCTGAAATTAAATTCAAATAAAGATATTTGTCTCGACTACCGCACCAAAATAGAAAAATTAAACTATTATTCAAATCTACTATCGAAATCAATAAAATTAATTCGAGAAGAGAAAAGCCTCGACGTATTAGAAGAAGATGTCCGGCTATTAGACAACGGAGCAATATTGGCTGAATGGGAAGACGTTGTTGTTAGTGGAAACAGAACAGAAGATGTGAATGATTATCTTGATACAATAATTGATTCCTTAACCTTCTTTTCAAAATGAAAAAACTAATCCGGCTCTCGCCTTCAAGTTTAAATCTATTTTTGGAATGCCCCCGATGTTTTTGGTTGCAATTAAATGAAAATATCCACCGTCCGCGGGGGATATTTCCGTCTTTGCCTGGCGGAATGGATTTAGTAATTAAAGATTATTTCGATAAGTACAGAGAGAAAAATGAATTGCCGCCGGAATTAGAGGGCAAGGTTGAAGGAAATCTACTTCACGACCATGCACTTTTGAATAAATGGAGGAATTGGAGAACAGGGTTGGCATTTACGGATAATGATTTAGGGGTAACATTATTCGGAGCACTAGATGACTGCCTTGAAAATAATGGTAAATATGTGCCGCTGGATTACAAAACAAGGGGTTCGGCACCCAGGGAGGGCGATTCGGAAAAATACTATGGCAATCAATTGGATTGTTATACATTGATGCTTGAGGAAAATGGTTACCCGGCCGGAGAATATGGTTATTTGATATATTATTTTCCTGAACATGTTGAAGAAAACGGGACGGTCATTTTTAATGTTAAGCCAGTGAAGTTAAAAATAGACCCGAATAGGGCCAGGAAAACCTTAAAAGATGCGATGAAATTATTGAATGGTCCGATTCCCCCTCATCACTCCGAATGCGAATACTGTATTTGGGGAAGAAACAACGGAGAATAACAGGCTTTTATTTTAAATTTTTAATCATGTAGGTTTCTTTCAGTTTGTATCCGAGCCTTCTATAGTATTCGCGGACGCCGATACCGGCAATAACCGCGATTTTTTTAAATTTAAATTCATTTTTTGCAATTTTTTCTGCCTCTGTCATTAGTTGTTTGCCTAGGCTTTTATGCTGTTGGGCATTTTTAAATTTTTGAGAAATTGCTACGGCCTGACCGTAAGTATGAAGCTCTCTAATCAATGCGCAACCCTTTAAAGCTGATAGTGACCATTCATTGGTTAAGCGTATCCTTAAAAACGCCAAGATTTTGTCATTTTTTGTATCCTCAAACGATAAAAATATTTCTTTTCCGCCAGAAGCATTATATTCTCTGCGGAGTAATTTTGAATTTTGAATTTTGAATTTTGAATTGCGGATTTCTCGACAGCGAATACATCTGCACTTCGCCTTTTTTTGCTGTATAACTTGCCTCAGATTCGATATTTTGTTTCCAGCAATAATACTTTGTGAGGGGATATCGCGGATGATCCTGACAATCCTTACATATGGCGGAATTTTTGCCTTTATTTTTATTAAGAGATTTAATAATTGCTTGTCGGTATATGGTTTATATTTTTTATTTTTCCATAATTTATAAAGTGGGGCATTTTTTAAAACCACGCAGGGGTAGATTTTCAATTGGTCGGGTTGAAAATTTGGATTTGAAAATAATTCTTCAAACATTTTTTCGTCTTTCTTAATGCTTGAACCGGGTAATCCTGGCATCATGTGATAAGTAATTTTAATCCCAGCGTTTTTTAAGAGTTTCGTTGCTTTAATGGTTTTTTCTAGATTGTGTCCCCTGTTGTTTTTCTTTAATACGTCATCATAAATTGATTGCATCCCTAATTCTACCCTGGTACAACCCAATTTGCGCATTCTTTGAATTTCTTCTTTATTAATAAAGTCTGGCCGCGTTTCTAATGTTAATCCGATTATTCGATGATTGGCGCTTTCATTGATTTTTTGGGCCCACTGTAACGTTTTAGAGGTTTTATTGTTTGTGGCATCAAAGCATCTTTTGATAAACCAATTTTGATATGCTTTGGGATAAAAAGACCACGTTCCACCCAAAACAATCAGTTCTATTTTGTCCGTAGAATGGCCAGTCATTTTCAAGGAATCTAAGCGGGCTTTTGTTTGTTTATATGGATCAAATTTTGTTAAAACAGCTCGCATGCAAGCGGGCTCATTAGCCAAATAGCTTTTGGGCATATCTTTTTCCTGGGGGCAGTATAGGCATTTTCCGGGACACGAATAGGGCTTGGTAATAACCGTGATCGCCACTATTCCGGATAATGTTCTAACTTTTCTGGTTTTTAAAATATTTTCTAAAATTATTGATTTTTTATTCTTGTTTTTAGCGGCAATATCGTGATATGATTTAAGTAGTTTTATATTGGTAGGAATGGGCGACTTAAATTTTAAAGATGCTCGGCGCTTAAGGGCATCAAGTTTTTTCTCGGTAATTTTTTTCTGGCTTAATATTGAATTAATAATGTGGTTTTCAATTGTCATGAAGTTAGATAAGGCGAATAAAATTTTAGAAGAAAACAAGGCCACTTATAATGAAATTTCTGATGAGTTTTCAAACACCCGAAATTATATTTGGCCGGAATTAGAAGAGCTGAAAAAATATGTTTTTGATAATCAGCGCGTATTAGATGCTGGTTGCGGCAATGGAAGATTATATCAAATATTTGTTGGCAAAAACATCGATTATACGGGTATAGATTTTTCGGAAAATTTAATTAAGAGGGCCCAGGAAAAATATGGCGACCATTTTAAAGTAGCTGATATATTAAATTTACCATTTCCCGACCAATATTTCGACTCTGTATGGTCGATTGCGGTTTTGCATCACATACCTACCACCGAACTGAGAAAACGCGCCTTGGGTGAGATTAAGAGGGTTTTAAGGCCAAATGGAAGAGTGATAGCAACCTTCTGGGAAATAAAGTCATTTTGGCGTAAAGATGTTTTTATTCCGTTTCAGGGTAGAAGGAGATATTACCACGTATTTTCAAAAAGAGAAATAAGAAATTTATTTAAGGGCTCGGGATTCAAGATAGAGGAATTAAAGTTTTTAAAGCGTAATAATAAAAAAACTAATATATTAATAGTTGCAATCCCGTAAGACGGGGCAAGAATTATGAAATTAACATTTTTGGGCGGCGCTGGCGAGGTGACTGGTGTCAGATATTTATTAGAGGCTAAAACCAAGACAAAGGGGGTGGTTAAAATTTTAATCGACTGCGGAATGTTGCAAGGTGGTAGGGAATCGCACGAAAAAAATTATGAGCCATTTTCTTTTGATACCAAAGAAATCAATTATGTGTTTATTACTCATGCTCATATTGATCATGTTGGCTTGATTCCCAAATTATATAAATATGGTTTTAGGGGAGAAATTATAATGACCCCTCCAACAAGAGATTTGGCCGAAATTACCCTGCTTGATAGTTGTGGCTTATTGGAGAGGGAGTCGTGGGAAAAGGGAGTTGACCCAATTTTTAAGGAAGAAGACGTTAGGGGGGCTTTGGACTTGGTGAAAAAAGTTAAATACGGCAGAAAAAATAAATTAGAGGAAGGGGTTTATTTTAAGTTAAATGACGCCGGTCATATGTTGGGTTCATCAATAATTGAAATTTGGGCAGAAGGAAAGAAGATTGTTTTTTCTGGTGATTTGGGGAACGCTCCCACCCCTCTTTTGAAGCCCCCAACAAAAATCAGGGAAGCAGATTATGTTTTGGTTGAATCAACTTATGGTAATAAAATTCACGAAGGAAGAGAACAAAGAAAAGAAAATTTGGAAAATATTATCGAAGAGACGTATAACAACAAGGGAGTATTAATGATTCCGGCCTTTGCGGTTGAGAGAACCCAGGAACTTCTTTGTGAATTGGATGAATTGGCTGAAAACAATAGAATACCAAGGGTGCCCGTGTTTATTGATAGTCCAATGGCAGTTAAAGCAACGGGGATTTATAAAAAATATCCCGAATATTTCAATAAAGAGGCAGAGAAGCAAGTTTTGGCCGGGGGAGATTTTTTTAAATTTCCGGGCCTTGTCTATACAGAAGGTGTTAATGATTCCAAGGGGATTAACAGAATTTCTCCACCCAAAATTATTATAGCGGGATCGGGAATGTCGACTGGGGGAAGAATTTTGTTTCATGAAAAATTATATCTTTCCGATCCAAGAAGTTGTCTCTTAATTACCAATTACCAGGTTAGGGGTACGCTGGGAAGAAAGCTTTTAGAGGGAGAAAAAAGGATTAAAATTTTTGAAGAAGAGATAGAGGTTAGGGCCAAGGTAACCTCAATTCAAGGATATTCTTCACATGCAGATCAAAAAGCTACTTATGACTGGTTGAGTAATTTTACAAAGCCGGTTAAACACATTTGGGCGGTACAAGGAGAACCAGAATCTTCAGAGGCATTGGCATTGCTAATTGAAGACCACTTGGGTATTTCGGCGTCAGTACCGCAACTTGGAGAAGTGGTTGAATTATAGTATAATTAAGGCATATGAAATATAAAATTTGTGTGTCTGGGGCAGCCGAAACAGGCCATTGCCAAAAGGGCGCCCTGGAAAAGGCAAAAGAAATTGGCCGCGAAATAATAAGACAAAACGGCATTCTGGTTACCGGAGCCACAACGGGTATTCCCTATTGGTCTGCCATTGGGGCTAAAGAAGAGGGGGGAGTTGTTTTTGGTTTATCTCCAGCAGCTTCGAAAATAGCGCACGTAAAGACATATCACTTGCCCACCGACTATCATGATGTTATAATTTATACTGGATTTGAATATGCGGGCAGGAACCTTATCTTGACTCGATCTTCTGATGCAATAATTGTTATTTGTGGCAGAATAGGAACATTAAATGAATTTACTATTGCCTTTGAAGACAATAAGCCAATAGGCGTTTTAATAGGCACCGGAGGAACTGCGGATACGATAAAACGCGTGATCAAAGATAGTCACAGGGGCGAAGGAATGGTGGTTTACGATTCAGATCCTAAAAAATTAATAACAAAGGTCATAAAATTAATCAATAAACAAAAAATTAATTAATATGAAAAAGAAAACAAAAAAAATAACCAAAAAGGTGGTTAAAAAAGCCAAAAAAACAGTAAAAAAAGTCGTTAAAAAGGCAATAAAAAAAGTTGTGGCCAAAGAGGAGCTGATTGGTAAAATTATCCATTACTATGACCACATTGAGGTGGGGATAGTGGAGGTAACCAAGGGCTCGTTAGAGGTTGGAGAAAAAATACACATTAAGGGCGTTACTACAGATTTTGAACAAGACGTTAAATCAATGCAAATTGAACACGAACAAATAAGCAAAGCAAAGAAAGGAGACATTGTTGGATTGAAGGCGAAAGATAAGGTTAGAGAAGGAGATTTGGTTTATAGGGCGTAAAATTATTAATGTTTATTAATGTTTAGCAATTATGATCCTGTCTTTTAAAAAGAACGTGACCGAGATTAGTTCTAAGCAGAAATGGCTTGTTATTGGCATTATAATTGCCTTTTTTAGCCCCATTTTTTCTGGCCTGGTAATAGCTTTCGGCTTTTTAACCGAACCACGGTTGAGAAAAGAGGGAAGGATAATCTTAGCTTTTAGTTTTGTTTGGGCAATAATTTGGGGATACCTAATGAATTGGTTGTTAAAAGGAGGATACCTATAATAGAAATTTCCAATTCTTAAATCCTAAATAATTTACGAATGTTTTTAAATCCGAGTTTGATGAGAACTCGGATTTAAGTTACAATTAAATTGTATGAAAAAAGAACTTTTTCTAGCCATAGCGGTTTTAATGAGTACGATTATAGGTGCTGGTGTTTTTGGACTTCCTTACGCCGGAGCTCAATCAGGATTTTTAATTGCAGCACTTTTTTTATTTATCCTGACAGGAATCATAATACTGCTGCATCTATTCTACGGGGAGGTTATACATAAAACCAATAAGGAATTTCAGTTAACGGGATATGTGAGACAATATCTTGGCGATAAAGTGGGAAAGTTTATTGGGTTTTTTGCAGTAATTGGATTTTACGGATCTTTATTGGTTTATATGATTATAGGAGGAGATTTTCTTTATGTGGCCTTTTCTCCATTTGTTGGTTTGCCACCTATTTTTTTCAGTTTGGTTATTTTTGTTATCGGGTCAATCGCAATTTATTTTGGTTTAAAATTAGTATCTAGGTGGGATCTTGTAATTAATGCGGTATTGATTATTGTTATTGTTTTGTTATTCTGTTGGGCGTCAAAAATAATTAACATAGACAATTTAAAAGTAGTAAATTTTAATAAAATTATTACGCCATACGGAGCAATTTTTTATTCATTAATTGGTATAGCGGCCCTTCCGGAGGTGTGGAGGGTTTTTTCAATTAAAAACAAGAGCAAATACAGAAAAGCAATTGTCATAGGAACAATAATACCTGCCATTATATATTTAGTTTTTATGGTTACGATTATTGGATTAAATGGTCAAAATGTTCTACCTGAAGCTATTCGTGGGCTAGATAAATATTTAAGCAAAGAAATCATTTTGGCTGGTTCGATATTTGGCTTCTTAATGGTTTTGTCTTCATTCTTTTCTTTGGGAATAGCGTTAAAACAAACATATATATGTGACTTTAAAATAAATAAAAATATTGCATGGTTGTTAACTTGTTTTGTGCCGTTTGCCCTATTGTTGGCTGGGTTACGTAATTTTATAGTAATTATTGAAGTAATGGGGGCACTAATCGGCGCCACGGAGGGAACCGCCATTATTTTAATGTACAAAAAGGCCATAAGACCAAAGGCAAAAGCGTTTAACATAATCGGAGGGTTTATGATTTTATTATTAATATCCGGGTTTGTATATACAATTATAAACAATTTAATATAACCTTAATAAACCTTAATAAAATGGCTTAATATAACGAGTGTAACATATTAAGCCAAAGCACATAAAACAATAAAAATAAGGCCACAAAAGCCCGGAAACCCTTCCAAAGAACAATTTTCGATAGCAAGGTACCTTAACCACCCCAAATGGGGCGGTTTTTAGTTATAAAACACCCCTTCTCCTTAGGTAGAGAAGTGGGTTTTGGTTATCCACAGGGTGTTAACGAGAATTATATGATGCATAGTATAAGCAAAACCAGTGTTATATTATTGGTTAAAAAAGGAACATTTTTTCCCGTACAAATTATCCACAGTTTGAAGCTATTGACACGGCTAATTTGTGCTATAATTAATGATATATGGGATATACCATATTTGAGGCTAAATTTAGGATGTTTATGTAATATGAAGGAGGCGAAAAATAAAACAGAAAACAGAAAATATATTTCGTTAAATGAGGCGGCGAAAATTTATGGTTGCACGCAGAAACATTTGAATTTGATGGCCCGCAAAAAAAAGTTGAAAGCAGTCAAGCTTGGCAGGAACTGGATGACCACATTTGAATGGCTACAAGAATACACAAAAAAGATTGAAATCTTAACACGGCATGCTGAAGCCTCAACCAAAGCACATAAAATCTTTCAAATAAAACCCTTGGCCAAAAGCATTATATCTACATCTTTAATAGCTATAATGCTTTTTGCTTTTTTCGCTTCGTCATACGTTTCAACAAAAAATGGCGTTCTTCAAACCCCGGATTCCATAAGGGGCATTGTCACAATATTTTCTAAAGCCAATATCGGAAAATTATTTGCCTCAACAATTAATTTGGGTTTGGCGAGTATTATTCAAAACATTGAACAAAGCAGATCAGACAGTAAAATTATAGAGGCTGCCAAAACAATAATTAAAGGAGCTAAAAAAATAGACAAATCCTCCAATGAATTTTTTGGAGGTATTTTTGATTCTGTTTTTGGGTTTTTTGACAAAATTATTTGTCCTGTTGGTAATTTTGTAATTAATATTAATTATTTCATTTTTAATTCAATTGCAGATACTCCGCAAAAAATTTCTCCCTTGGTTAAAAACTCAATTATTGGTTTTAACGATATAATTTCTAAATTTTCAATTAATTCTTTATTGCCGTTTTCATATAACCCAGCTCCATCTAATCAGTCACTTGTTTCGATTCGTGATTTGTATCATAAATTAAAACAAACACGCGAGTTAATAGAGGGCAAAACAATAGTAATTACGGAAAGAACACAACAGATTAACGAAAGGGTAATTAAGGAAATAACCACAATACAAAACCAAGACATCGAAGCCCGCTTAGCTGCATTCAAAAACGAAATTCTCTCTCAGGTGGCCAGCGATGTTACCAATTTTCAAACCAAAATAGGCAGTCAAATCATTACCCAAAATAACTACTATTACTCCGAGGCAACAAAAGTAGGCAGAATAGATTCGTTTAACAATGAAATTACTTTTAATGCTTTAGCCACATTTACAAGTGGTATAACTGTTTCCGGTTCAGCAAATTTTGTCGGACCACTAACAATAGGTGCTTACACTCTTCCTGTAATAGACGGCACTAATGGTTATGTATTAAAAACCGACGGCAGTGGAACAGTGACGTGGCAAGCAGATAATACCGGGGGAAGCAGTAATACTTTTTCTAATCCCTTATCCTTGCTTGGCACGGACGTCTCAATCGATTATGCGTCAGCAACAGGTGGTGGTTACTTATTGGCAGATGACTGGATTTTATTTAACGCAAAACTATCACCAATATCATCTTTTTCATTCCAAACCACGGGCAATTTAGCAATTGATGGCACGGCATCAATCTCTGGGGCAGTTACCTTGAATGATTTAGCAAATTGTAACACCATTGATACAGATTCCGAAGGTAATTTAGTTTGTGGTATAGACGAAGGGGGAGGAAGTGGTATGGCTCAGCATTCTCTGTTAGGTGACGAGTGGCATTCTGATGTAACCGCAGCTTCAGCATCAAGAGGAAGTTTAATTTACGGAGATAGCGGTAATAAATGGGCAGAATTAACCAT
>Ga0315287_10001250_pt1 | contig 23299 bp, 13 predicted proteins | sample YL17G11_0_MG_FD_205037 | JGI IMG/M metagenome (GOLD analysis project Ga0315287, IMG submission 205037) | Sediment microbial communities from Yellowstone Lake, YNP, Wyoming, USA - YL17G11_0 | ecosystem: Environmental > Aquatic > Freshwater > Lake > Sediment | place: USA: Wyoming | collected... | reverse complement strand
GTATTCGTAGCCGTAGTTGATTTCGGCTACGATCGAATTGACTCCCATCTCGGCAAGACCGTTGACCACTTGTGTAAGTTGTTCTGCATTGTCTTTGGTGGTCAGCATTACGTGTACTCCAAGCCACGGTTTTTTCCAGGTCGGGGCGGCTGAGCATAGCGTGATGGGGGAGACTGTCAGAATAAGGAACAAGCTGATACCATAATTCTTCTTCATACGTTCTGTCCTTTCCATTCATTGGATTATTCCTTCGCCCCGTACTTACGCAACAGGTCAGCGATGGAGGGGTGACCGACACGGCTTTGGACGGCGGTCGCAAGGCTCATGGCTCCATAGTACCATATCTACCATGTCATGCAATCGTAGTAGTCCGGTGATCGAGGGGTGATGATGGGGCAAAATGCGAGAGCGGAGCCTGGGGACGTGAGTATCTGTTATTCAAGCGGATAGGAGGTGCCCAGGGTGGTCGTACTGGTGCTTGGCGCGACGCCGGTTACTCCGCCCTGCCTATCAGTTGTGGTTCCTTGGTCGGGCCAAAACCTACGTTCGCCTCGCAGTTACATTGCAGCTGCTGCCCGAAGAACTTCAAGCGGATCGTGATGATGAACGGGGTCTCATAGAAGCAGAGTGTGGCTGTGAATGTGTCGTCTTCGGTCCACGCACCGCTTGCCGCCGCCGGTTGCTCGGGCAACTGGCCCCAGACCATCCGCTCCTTCTGCCATACGCCGCGGCCGCAGGCAATCCGTCGTTCGACGCCGTCGAATCGGGTGACAAGAGTCACGGCACCATCGTTGCCGTCGCTCTGGAGCGTGATCGCTTCCAGCTTACGCTCGTTCGCCGCAAATACGTACTTCTTGCCCAATACCTTCGCGGGAGCGCCAGAGCCTTCCTGAGGGCGCAGCGACAGACCCTTCAGCGTTTGTTTGAGTTCCTTCCTTGCCGCATCGTCGGGGGCAAGAGGCGATGACTTCATGGCCGGCAGAAGTTTGTCCCAGACTAGGTTCAGAACGGACTGCATATCTTTCACTCCACTGGTGATGGCGATCACTGCATCATGCTCGGGCGACACGATGCAGTATTGACCGAATGCTCCATCGCCCCGATAGACGCCGTTGCGGCAGCGCCAGAATTGGTAGCCGTAGCCCTGGTCCCAGTCGCTGTTCGGGTTGCTACCATTCGAGGTCTGTCGGGCGGTGGCCGCCTCGACCCAGGCCTCGGGCACGAGCTGCTTGCCCTGCCATTTGCCCTTCTGCAAGTAGAGTTGGCCAAAGCGTGCGATGTCCTCGGTGCGAATACTCAAGCCGTAACCGCCGGTTGTGATGCCTTCCGGGCTGGTTTCCCAGGTCGGGCGTTCGATGCCCAGAGGCTCGAACAGACGCGGCCGAAGGTAATCAAGAACGGTCATGCCCGTCGCCTTCTGGACAATGGCCGAGAGCATGTACGTCCCCGAGGTGTTGTAGAGGAAATGAGTCCCGGGTTTGAAAGGGACGGGATGCGCAAGGAATGTCTTGGTCCAGGGCTGATCCGCCGTGCGCGGCGGCTCGGTCTGATGTCCCGTGGACATGCGGAGCAAGTCGCTGACCCGCATCGCCTTGAGGTTGTTGCTCGGGTCAGATGGAGCATTCTCGGGAAAGAACTTCAGCACCTCGTCGTCCAGGCTGAGTTTCCCCTCCGAGATGGCCAGCCCTACCGCCGTGGATGTGAAGCTCTTGCTCAGTGAATACAGGGAGTGGGGAGACTCGGCGTCGTATGGTGACCACCAGCCCTCCGCTACCACGTGACCGTGGCGCAGGAGCATGAAGCTGTGCATCGAGTCGATGTCGTTGTCGGCCGCCTCGACAAACGAGAGAACGGCTGACGGGGAGACGCCTTGTGCCTCCGGGCTGCTGCGTGGCAGGTCTGCCCCGATGCAGACAGAGCTACTCACAGCGATCAGTGCGGTGATGGAGAGAGTCTTCATGCTTGTGACCTCACGAGAATTGAGAGTGCGAGGCAGAAACGCCGGTTTCCGGAGTCGCAGATACCAACCATCGGCGGTAAGTCCTCGGTTCTCACCTCTTCCCTTTCTTGTTCTTTTGTCTGCCTATTCGGCCAGCCGCAGGGCCGCCTCGAAACGCCAGCGAACCGCTGCCACGTCAAAGCAGGCTGTTCTCTGCCCAAGGGTCGTCCCCTCGGTTTCAGGGCCGATGCGATTATTGTAGGGGCAAGCCGGCGGAAGGCAAATGGGAAACCTGGAGAAGGGCCCGGGGTGTGCGACTACATTCCGTGGCGAAAGAGGACTATTCGTTTCAGCATTATTTGACTGTTTTAAAAAAATGACAGGGAACAATCTTTGACAGTTCAGGACTGCGGCTGGGGGTCTGTCGCACAAACCAAGTCTCAGCTGTCGCGGGGCGGGTTGGGCTGTTAGCTGTAGCGGTACGGATGAGCGGGTCCTCCGCCACCTGGTCGCTGCCACGTGCCTCGCGTACAACCTTATTCGACCGGTCAGGCGACAGCTATTTCACTTTCACATACTTGATAGTCGCAGCACCAGGCTTACAGAGAATTTCGACGCTCAGGCCTTTCTCCATCAGCTCCTTGCCGGAGATGCGATCCTGGCCAAGCTCATCGTAATTCTTCAGTATGTAAGTCGCCTCCGCATCCAGACCCCGCAGTTCCAGTTGAGCCTTGCTGTAGATGCACTGATCACGCCGGAAAGCCTGCACAAAGCCTTCGCCAGCCTCAGGACAATGAAACTGCCACGCCAGCCATTCCGTCGGACACAGATTGTACTCTGTCAATGGATAGTAATCTCCGAAGTAATCCCGTCCAATCTCCAGCCATTCCCGATACAGCTTCAGCAGCAGATCGTCATCTACTTTTACGCGGAGGTCAAAACAAGCTGTATTGCTCGGACACATATTGCTCCGCCGCGTATACGGCTCATACGAAACCCCGCCGGTTCCCCAGCCCCAGCCGGTCGTATTCGATGGGCAATACCCCGTTCCGTGAAATGGAATCCAGAATGACAACCCATAGGTGTGTCCCTGCTGACCGACCGGCTCGAACAGATAGTCACTGCGCAACAATGGCACCGCCCGACGCATCGTCTCCAGGTCATTGCGATGCCCGCCCGAGGCGCACGAATCGATCACCATTCCCGGATGACGCCGCCGCAGCTCATCCCAATACGCCAAATAACCCATCACGTACTTGTTCTCCGTGATACCCTGTCGGTCCGGCGTATCGTTCTTCTGCCAGTACGTCCATGGATCAATGTTGTAGTCCTGTCGATAGCAGTCGATCCCTTCGTCGGTGATCATCTTGTCGATATGATTCACCACCCAGTTCCACGCTTCCGGGTCGCCCACGTTTAGCAGACCGCCTTCTGAACCGCCCAGGATCCACTCCGGATGCTCCGTCGCCAGCCACGTCCCCGCAACCACGCGCTCCGGCTCGAACCAGACAATAGTATCCACACCCCTACTGTCGGCATGATCACTGATGGGTCTTAACCCCCTCGGGAACCGGTGCTCACGACGATCTACTTCCCACGTGCCGGTCCAGGTCCAACCGTTCTCCGCGGCCCCCACGTACCAGCCGGCATCCATCCACCAGTAATCCAGCTTGAAACCCTTCTCCAGATAGGCGTCTATAAACTCAATCTGGCTCTGCTCGTTTGCCTTAGTCATCTCCGCGAACTGGTGCGAGCTGCAGGCGTTCAACATCGGCAGAGGCAACTGCTTGCCCTTGCGACGCACGATATTATGCTTGACCATCCACCGGCGCCAATTGTTCTGTGCATCTATCCAATCTCCCCCTTTCCGGAACTGCATCACGATCAAAGGCGTTCGCACTGTTTCGCCCGGTGACAGTTTGAAGTGCGTCACCTCCTGCCCGGCGGTTACCTTCAACCCGGTATCGCCATCACGCTGAAAACTGACGTACCAACGCCCCGGCCAGCCGATCGCCAGAATAATCCCCTCGCCTCCGGCATCGAGATTGTAATAAGGCCATTCACCTGCCGTTCCGGTCAAACGCGTCCCACCCGGACGAAAAGCAAGCTTTTGACCTGTCCCCAGAACAGTACTGCTGGGAGCAAAATCTTCTGCCTTGACTAACGTGCCCTTCCAGTGTCGCAATACGTATTCCTGGCCTTGGCCTCGGCGCAGGTATACATTTAGCGCTTTGATATCCTCAACAATCGGCGTTTCGGCCGTCGCCGTGTTCCGCAGATAGGTCGTCCACTCGATGCTTTCAAAATCTGTGAACTCTATACCTTTCCAACAAACCTCCAAACCCGTCTGTGGGTCCAGCCACGTCAACACATGTGAAATCCGGTTCTCATCCAGCTTCTTGTGCTCAGCCCCGAACTTCCAATCCTTCAGCAGCTCACCCGAAGACTGCCCGCCATACACAAACGAAAAAGGCGGCATCACGCCAGCCAAATCGTATCTCTGCTCCCAAGTGCCGTCCTTATTATTCGGCCCAATTTTCATGGCCGCCACCGTGCTGATCCATAGCAACCAATTCGCCGGCGGGGAAGCAAGCTCTTCCACCTTGATCGTGAACTGGCCGACCAAATCTGGCTGACCGCTCGGCGTCGTCTCGCTCGGCCCGACCAGGTCTAGATTCCCCGCCGCCTCTGATGTCAGTATCTTGAAATCCGTAATCGTGTATTTCTTCTCTGGCGCAACATCTTCGTGGATCCACAGCGAGCCATCCGCCCACGAATAGCTCAGCGTGCCCGCCCCTGCCACAGTACTCAATGGCCAACCCATCGTATTGCCCGAACTGTTGACCTCAAATCGCATCGGCCGCGACGTATCGCGCGTCACCGGAACATACAGCGAAATCATCGGCTCACTTCGGCCTACAGCAAACAGGTTCAGGCCAAAAATCCCCACATCCGCCCCGCAATCGAAATGAAACGTGTATGTCGTACTCCCCTTGCCCGGCACGAGTTTAACCATGTGCGTCTGTGGATCATTCAGCCACATTGGCCGCTTGCCTTTCTGGACAAGCTCTCCCTCGTATATAAATATGTCCCAACACGCATCGATTGGCCCTGTATTCCACCTAGCATACCCGTCCTGCGTGCCCTTGGCATCACAGCCAAACACCGTGAACGCCCCAATCTCCGATCCGTAGCTCACCGAGCCCACGCTCGGTATAACCAATAACATCAGCACAGATACAAAGCGCATCTTCATGACAGTTCTTCACATCAATTGGCTTCACTGTGATCGTTCACACTGACTCATATTACAACGGCCAGAAGAAGTCTCAAGGATTTTCAGGGCCGCATCATCGTTTAGGCAGCTTACAGCAAAATTATTTCACAGCAGCCCGACGATGACAATTTGCCCATGCGGAGACCTGGAAAGAAGCCAGAGCTTAACTCATGACAACGCGCATTGAAAACGTTGCACACTCTCCAGTCTTTTCTTAAGTTCTTAAAACAGCAGCACTTACGGAGTGAGAATTTTTTCAAAATTGGGAGATAATGGGTGTTTGGGTTGTAGCGGTTGTAGTCGTTCGCCAGGGAAGAACGCCCAATCCACGGGACAATATGATAGTATGAGGACGAACGATGGAAACATATTTGGTGAAACCGCTCTGCAATCTGACCTCGGCAGACCTTAGGATTCGACATAAAGGAGCAGCAGGCTCGTGAGAAGACGTACCAGACAGTTGTGGCTCAGTGTTGCTCTGACTATAGCGGCAGTGTGTCCAGCCATCTCGTCGCCAATAAATGAAGCGATTATCATCAAGGACGCCCGGCACTTGAAGGTATTCTATGAGAAAGGCCGATTCGCAGGCTGGCCAGCCAACAACGGTATCTGGCAGTGGGATAACGAAATCCTCGTGGGTTTTAGTCTTGGCTATCTTGCACCGCCGGAAGAAGAGGGTTTGCACCAGATCGATCCTACGCGGCCGCGGAGTACTATGCTTGCGAGAAGCTTGGACGGCGGGGAAACCTGGCGTGTCTCCGAAGCCGGTTATCCTGACGGCGAACTCAAGCCGTTCCCTACGGATATTGCATTCAACGCGCCTGGCTTTGCCCTGAACGCACGCGGCGAGTCAGCTTTCGTTTCGTTGGATAAAGGCCGAACTTGGAGCGGTCCTTTTCGTTTGCCTTTTGCCGATCTGCATCTGCGTGCGCGCACCGATTATCAAGTACTTGGGCCAAAAGATCTGATGCTATTTCTGACTGCGCAAAATACAAATGATCGAGAAGGCCGCCCGTTCTGCGCACGCACCCGAACCGGAGGCATCCACTGGAGCCAATTTTCCTGGATCGGGGCGGAACCTCCCAACGGTTATTCGATTATGCCGTCATCGATTCTCATGCCTAATGGCGATCTCCTTGTGGCTCTGCGCCGCCGAGACAACGAACCAGCAGAGCACAACTTTATCGAATTGTTCAGCTCGCAGGATGGCGGTCTGAACTGGCAATGGGTGGCAAATCCGGTCGAAGATAACGGCGGACACAGTGGTAATCCACCTTCCTTGATCCGGTTGAGCGACGGACGGCTCTGCATCACCTACGCCAATCGGAATGAACCACGCACCATCCGGGCAGTGTTCAGCAGCAACCAAGGCACAACCTGGGGGCCTGAATCTATAATCCAATCCGGCGCAGGCGAACCGGACGTGGGCTATACGCGGACTGTACAGCGTCCGGACGGTAGATTAGTTACGGTCTACTACTGGTTGGACGAGCCCCGTACGGAGCGATACATAGCTGTTACTATCTGGGTGGCGCCCGACACCATTGAAACAAATGAAGTCAACAATCGCAAATCGACGTTGACAGTGCCCCATGGAAAGTACATAAGAAACTCGAACTTGGTCTCGAAACTCAAAGGTGGGATTGTATTGAAAATGGATTTCGCGCTGCCGCAAAGCGAGAAAGACCCAACGCCTGTTTCTGGCACGCTGAAGCCGGGATGGACACCTTTTGTGGCGGCACGCTGGGCTGACATGTATATGCACGATGCGGTTTGGGAAGATGGCTCCAGTGGAATCACACCTCCGAAAACGTCGGGTTTGGCAGGCTCGGGAGTCCACGTCCTGATTGACTGCGGCGGCAGCGGAAATGGTGGGTTTCACGTACACGGCTTATGCCGGGACAATCTTGGCGGTGGTGGACGACCCAGCGGCAAGCCGGAGGGCGATCCGATCGCCAACGGCTGGTTCCACAATATCGACTGGGGCGGAGAGAATTGCGGAGACATTCTTCTGCGCATTAACGGACTGCTGGCCGGTGACTATGAGATGACCTGTTATCATAACCATTGGGAGCCGAAGAAGCAGAGTACGCGTAACTGTCTGGATCAGCCGTCAGAAATGCCGCCCATCACCAGTGTCCGTGCAATGGCGCTGCCTGCTGAGCCGCTGCCGGGCTATCGAGGCTGGAGTATGGGTTTGGGGACAGGCAAGGGCGTCAAATCACTGGGAGAGGCCAAGAACATCACTGTAACCAGCGTCACCTCCGACGCCAAGGTTGGCACATCACACATACTGTTCCAGACTGATGGCAGCAACGACGTGTTGGTCATCATCGACGGAGGTGACAACGAATACCCGGACCCCGCAAGAAAGGGACGCGAAGGTCACAAGGGGATACTTAACGCTTTCGAAGTCAAACAAGTTAAATGAAGGAGGAGTAGGTCATTGAATCCGTTGCACGATTCCCAGCTTTTGCCTAACCATTTACTAATACAGCACTTATGGCATGGACATTTTTGGCGAAATGGCAGATAATGGGGTTTCGGGTTGTACAAAGTTGTAGCGGTCTGCGAGCGAAAATTGGGTTATTCAGGAACCTTTCACGTGTGTACGTAGAACCTGAGGTTGAGATTGCCCCATTTGCGAAATGGTGTGACACTTGGCGGCATCACGAAATGGTCAGGAACGTTACCCATGATGATGTGTACCACGGCCGGCGTGAGAGGATCTTGGCAAAGCGACCACAGTGAAAACGAAGAACGGTTCTTGAAAGGAAACAGTACAACAGTACAATGACACCCAGGGCCGAAATCGTCTTCTAACTCAGAGACCTTTTTGTCTCATTCTTGCTGACGACTACACTCTGGTCCCAGTCGTTAAACTACTCAAAAATATATGGTTGCCCATTAAGATGACAAAAGGCAGCAGTGGCATGATGACGACGAGTATCCCCAGGCGTACATTTCTCAGAAAAACGATGACGTGGGGCTCTGCACTGGCGTTAAGCGGGCTGTCCTTTGCGAAGGATGAACAGGGCGCTAGGGCCTGCGTCTCTTTGCGACCGCGGAGGCCGAACGTTTTGGTCATCGTGGCCGACGACATGGGATATTCGGACACCGGATGCTATGGCGGCGAAATCATGACGCCCAATCTCGACCGGCTGGCGGCTAACGGAATTCGCTTTACTCAGTGCTACTCCTCGGGCCGTTGCTGGCCTTCGCGAGCATCACTTTTGACGGGCTACTACGCACAACAGGTCCGCATGGATCCACCCCAGGGACGATTGCCAGCCTGGACCCGCGTGGCGCCACACTATCTCAAGCCGTTAGGATATAGGTGCTATCACTCCGGCAAGTGGCACCTAATGGGCGCACCCAAGGTTGTCGCAGACGGTGGATTCGACCGTTCCTATGTTCTGCATGACCACGACCGGTACTTCACACCGAAGAACCACGAACTGGACGACCAGAAGCTTGCTCCCATTGAGGAAGGGGCGAACTTCTATGTTACGACGGCTATTGCGAATTACGCCATTGACTTCCTTAAGGAGCACGCTGAAAAGTATCGTGATCAGCCGTTCTATTGCTATCTGGCCTTTACCTCGCCGCATTTTCCGCTACATGCTATACAGAAGGACATCGCTCGGTACCGGGACTGCTACCTCAAAGGATGGGACGCCGTGCGTCAACAACGATGGAAGCGGATGCGCGAACTTGGCTTAGTCAACTGCGACCTGGCGCCGCTTGAGCCTGACGTGATCCCAAGCTGGAACCTTTCCAAGGACAAACTGTGGGAAATGATAGGGCCTGGCGAAGCGGACCGAGCTGTGGCGTGGAAGGATCTGACCGAGGAACAGAAGAAATTTCAGGTGGCGAAGATGGCGATTCACGCAGCGATGATTGACCGCATGGATAGCGAGATTGGGCGAGTGCTTGACCAGGTCAACAAGGTGGACGCTTTTGAGAACACTGTAATCTTCTTCGTCTCGGACAATGGTGCCAGTGCCGAACAGATCATCCGCGGCGACAAACATGATCGCTCAGCGGCGCCCGGATCGGCACGCTCGTACCTGTGTATTGGACCCGGATGGTCCAGCGCGGCCAACACCCCCTTCCGTCTGCACAAGTCTTGGGTACACGAGGGCGGTATCTCTTCGCCGCTTATCGTCCATTGGCCGGTAGGTATTGAGGTTCACGGTGAACTGCGTCACAATCCATGCCACTTTATTGATATTCTGCCGACCATCATTGACTTGGCCGGAGGCAACGATTTTTCTCCAAAGTGGAACGGCGAGGCTGCACCGCCACTTCCTGGCACGAGCCTGTCACCAGTGTTTGCGAAAGACGGCGCCGTCACACACGAATTCATTTACTTTCACCACATGGAGAACCGCGCTATTCGAGTTGGCGACTGGAAACTGGTAGTCAAGGGAAACAATGGTCCGTGGGAACTCTACGATCTGAAGACGGACCGCTGCGAATCAAAGAACTTGGCGGATAAGCATCCGGACAAGGTCCACGTGATGTCAGCGCTGTGGCAGAAGTGCGAAGACGAATTCAGACAGCAGGCAGGGCTGCCTCTCACCAAAGGCGGGTGAGTTTGAAAGCCGCCGGCCAAATAGAAAAGAGGCATTACTTAATATCTTGATGTCGCTCTAATTGAATAGACGAGCTTGACTGTGGCGTGCCGGTAGAGAAGGGTAGTGGTATGGTTTCTAACGTCTGGGTATTGTCATAATACTGTTGAAATGGCAGCAGTTCTGTCAGATTTAGAATTCAAATAGTAGGAGAACAGGAAATGCCAAACATCGCCGCAGTACTTAAAAAAGAAATATTACGACTCGCTCGTAAGGAAATCCGGAGTGAAACAACCACTTTCAAAAAGGCGTCTGCTCAGCATAGGCGAGATATCGCCGAACTGAAACGCCAGGTCATTAACCTTCAGGGCAGAGTAGCTCTGCTGGAGAAACAGGTGCTCAGAGATGTTTCATCCCAAGTTACCGAAGCTGATGCAAAAGGTGTAAGGTTTACAGCGAAGCGTCTGCGTTCACAAAGGAAACGATTGGGTTTCCGTGCGGAGGATTACGGTAAACTTGTTGGTGTCACTGCTCAGAGCATTTACAGCTGGGAGAATGAGGAGAGCCGCCCCCGCAAGAAGCAGTTGCCGGTTCTTGCCTCGCTCCGCAACATGGGCAAAAGAGAAGCCCAGGCCCGTCTGGGGCAACTGAGTAAAAGCAATCGGAAGAAGTAAAAAAGCAGGCCCACATAGTGACGATATCATGTGGGCCTGTTTGACATATCCCTATTCTTAAAAAGGTTAGACCATATCTTTCAGATTCTTAAGGGGCCGAATCTTCACAACATTACGTGCTGGTTTGGCCTTGAAAATAGTCTCTTCGCCAGTGAAGGGGTTGATACCTTTGCGAGCCTCTGTTGCAGGTTTCCGTTGTACGACCAACTTCATCAAGCCGGGAACGGCATATGCACCTGGGCCATTTCGACCGAGGCTCTTTTTAATCTGAGCCGCCATTGCTTCAAACACAGAATTGACATCCTTCTTTGCCAATCCTGTAGCCTTGGAGATTCCCGATATGATCTCACTCTTGGTCATCGATTTAACAGGTGCTTTCGTGTTTGGCATAATACGCTCTCCTTACGAAGAAAAAAATTAGAAAAAAAGTGTCCTTTCGGCAAGGGTGCATGAAATGATTGATTCTGGTTGGTATCGTCAGTCGTGACCGGCACGTTCCGCTTTATAGGCATCCTATGTGAGGGGTCGCCGGGCGGAGCGGCGAGGTCATTTTCTGGAGAACCGACTGATGAGTACCAGACAGCAAGCAACAGTTGCCCGCGCCTTGTGCAGAGCCCGTCGCCAGTTCGACCAGTGGCGCAGGGGACATCACAAACATACACGACTGCCTCAAGAACTCTGGCTTCAGGCCGCGGTCTTGGCCCGTGAGCATGGGCTCAACAAGACCTCCCGCATCTTGGGCTTGAAGTATTACTCACTCAAAAAGCACCTCGATGAGATGACCTGTAACGAGCCGGTCACTACAAAGGCCGAGCCTGACTTCATTGAGCTTGTGCCCGGCGTGATGACGCCCGGTATCATTGAATGCACAATCGAGTGGGCCGATGGAGGCGGCTCAACGGTGCGGATGCATATCAAGGGTGTCGCCCTGCCTGAGCTGGTCTCTTTGGCTGGCGTGTTACGGGGTGTCCGGGCATGATCCAGGTCACACCTCAGATGCGAATCCGGGTGGCGGTCGAACCTGTTGATTTTCGCAAGGGCATAGACGGGCTGGCATGCCTGTGTCGTGTGGCGCTTGGTAGCGACCCTTTCAGTGGGTCTGTTTTTGTCTTCTGCAACAAGAGCCGCAAGGCGGTCAAGGTCCTGGTCTATGATGGCCAGGGTTTCTGGCTGTGCCAGAAGCGGCTATCAAAAGGCCGGTTCCCATGGTGGCCTGCGAGCATCTCGTCTGCGAGCAAAACTCTGGAGGCCCACCAGCTTACGGTCTTGCTCTCAGGCGGTGACCCGGCGGCGGCCAAAGGAGTGCGGCCCTGGCGTCGGGTGGATATGGGCCAGTGATAAGAAGCAACTCGCTGCTAAGCCTTCGGTGTATCGCGGATATCTGAAGCAAAAGCGTGCTTTTGTCCGATAATCTTTCTGTTGGTTCTCACGATGGTTCTGTGATGTGTTGTGTGGGTAACGATGGGCCATCTGCGAAGAATGCGAAGACACAGCGACAAGCTACGCCGGGCACAAGGCAGGCCAACTTGGCAAGGCAATCCTGAGCGAATCGACCTTGAGATGAGCGAGCTGAAGGCGATTCTGGCACATGCGAAGACGGCGTTGAGCGAAGAGGAATACGCCAAGCTTCACGCAGCGATGGAGACACTGGTGTTTCTGACGCAGGAGCTGGAGAAGAAGCGGGTATCGGTCCAGCGTCTCAAGCAACTGCTGTTCGGGGCCGCCACAGAAACGACACGCAAGGTGATGGAGAGGATTCTTGACGAGGCCGGGAAGGAAGGCAAGTGCGGTGACGGCGTGGGGGAGGGGAAAGAAACAGAGTCCCGGCAGAAGTCGAAAGGGCATGGCCGTAACGGCGCCGAAGAGTACGTGGGCGCCGAGAAGATCCGTGTGCCGCACGAGTCGCTCAAGGCGGGGGATGCCTGCCCGAACTGCAAAAAGGGCACGGTGTACCAGAGCGTGGAACCGGGCCACCTTGTGCGGATCAGAGGCCAGGCGCCCCTTGGGGCCACGGTGTACGAATTGCAGAAGCTGCGATGCAACCTGTGTGGGGAGATATTCACGGCCCAGACGCCGCCGGGTGTAGGGCCGGACAAGTACGACGCCGAATCGGCGAGCATGATTGCGCTGCTGAAGTATGGCAGCGGGCTTCCATTCAATCGTCTCGAACGGCTGGAGGGGAGTCTGGGTATCCCCCTGCCGGCCGCCACACAGTGGGAGATCGTCCGGGACAGTGCCGATAGGATCGAGCCGGTCTTCGAGGAACTGGTCTATCAGGCGGCTCAGGGTCGGCTGTTGCACCATGACGACACGACGATGAAGATACTGGGTCTGGCCAAGGGGCGTCAGAAACCAACGGATGCAGAAGCGGCGCAGAGACCCGACCGCACGGGCGTGTTCACTTCCGGTATCGTCTCGGTCCTCGATGACCACCGGATCGCGTTGTTCTTTACAGGCCGCCGCCATGCCGGAGAGAACCTGGCCGGCGTGTTGAAACAGCGTGCATCAGAGCTTGATCGGCCGATCCAGATGTGTGATGCCCTGTCCCGCAACATGCCTGAAGGACTCAAGACCATCGTGGCCAACTGCCTGGCCCACGGACGCAGGTATTTTGTCGACGTGGCAACGAACTTCCCCGACGAGTGCCTTTATGTTCTGGAGATCCTCAAGGATGTCTACAAGAATGATGCTGAGGCCAAAAGCCAGAGCTTGTCCCCCGAGCAACGGTTGCGGTGGCATCAGACTGAAAGCGGCCCGAAGATGGCTGAACTCAAGAGCTGGCTGACCGAACAGATAGAGCAGCACAAGGTCGAGCCCAACAGCGGTCTGGGCGAGGCGATCACCTACATGCTCAAGCACTGGGAGACGCTGACCCTGTTCCTCAGACACCCCGGAACCCCCTTGGACAACAACGTATGCGAACAGGCCCTCAAGAAAGCGATCCTGCATCGCAAGAACGCCTACTTTTACAAGACTCAGAACGGAGCCCGTGTGGGAGACCTGTTCATGAGTCTGATCCACACCTGCGAACTGAACAAGACAAACCCCTTCGACTATCTCACCCAACTGCAAAAGCACGCCAGTGAGCTGTTCTCAGACCTCGATAGCTGGATGCCTTGGAACTACCGCGAGACGCTCAAAAGAACGGACACCCGCTGATAAATTCAGATTTTTTTCAGGCTTGCCGAAAGGACACGAAAAAAACAATCCATTCGGCCACGGATTCTACCAAGCCAAATCTCTTAACAACTTCCAACCACTCTAACAGACATTGTGATGTTGTCAAGCAGGGCATCCCTATCCCGTTTTTGGCATATTCTGAGCCTCTCCTAATGCCTACCAGGCATATTTGCCTGTGGTCTTTGAGATTAGTGCCGGAGCAACAGTACCTGCAGACTTAGCTGCCGGAAGTCATTAACTGCTCGAGGCAACACTCAGTTCCGAAACCTCTGATTGTCAATTCATTCCTCTTGAAATCAGGGTTTTCCAAAAGATTTCACGTTTGACCACATGCCACTCAGATCAGGCATGGCGAGACACCACAGCGAAGCAGACTGCCAGTGCACTTCCTGAAATCGTCCATAACGAATAAACGAATAATGGCTTTTCGAGGCGTTTTACCGCCTCGGAAACCATCTTGTACTAAAGGCCGGGTGGGAACGCGGCAGCTATTTGGCCTATTTTTATGCAATGGAGGGGCAATCTGGCGACGGTAGCTATGACTTGATGGGGTATTCTTGCTGTAAATGGAGGGGGCGTTCTGCGTTTTTAAGCTGAGATTGGGTATTTGGCAGACGGAGGGTGGTGGCCCGGCACACTGTGTCAGAACCGGCTTATTGCTTTAGATGTTGGGAGTTTTTCAAGTACAGGCGGATATTTGAGGGGATGGGCTGCGTGCATGCGGTCCGGGTAACTGCACGCCGACCGCTGCTGTAGCACACAGAGCGGACCTGGGAGTATGTTGGTCGAGGTCCTGGTGACCCGACGAATAATGTGACTGAGCGGGTGATTGGGCTGACGTATAAGATTCGAGCCAAGACTATGCGGGGATTCAAGAGTTAGGACAAGGCCCTGACGCATCCTTATCTACCGCAGTACTTACGTGGAGAAAACGGCGTATGTGACCTGCGGATGGTAATTTGAGGCCTGACCAAGCGACGGAGAATCCCCCTCCAAAATTCTACCACAATCGTTGGGACGATTACTGACGACCAGAGGCGTTGAAATTTAACCGCATATGATGCTATTATAGAGGCCGTAGTGTGCAGGCGTACTGTTTGTGACGTCATATGGGAAATGTCGGATCAGTTGAACCGGTGAGACGATGAGCTGGCCTGTGGTTCTCGCGTGGCTAGCGGCCGCGCTGCCCTGCGCAGCCCAGAAACAGATCGAAATCGACTGGGGGTGCGAGATCGCGCCGCTCGCGCCCATCTGGGCCTCGACCCATTTCGACCCGGCGCGGCAGGTCTTTGAGCCAGCCATGCGGCAAAACCTCCTCCTGCTAGGCGCCGTGCCACACCGCGGGATCGAGTTCATCAAGATCCACGGCATGCTCGACCTCGTATCGGCGGAAGGACTGGGGACGGAAAACCCGCGTTACGACTGGTCGCTTCTGGACGCGGCGATGGACCTCGTCCGGCAGTGCGGCCTGAAGCACTTCTTCGAACTGATGGGTAACCCGTCAAGGTACTTCGACAACTGGCGGGATGATCGGAAGCTACACGCCTGGCGGCGCCTGGTTCGGGACCTAGCAAGACGCTACATGGAACGTTATGGCCACGCCGAGGTGGAGAGCTGGTATTTCGCCACTTGGAACGAGCCGGAAACGTGGAAGGAGGAGGACTTCAACAACTACTACGACGCCTGCTCGGAAGGGCTGCGGGAGGCCAATCCACGGCTCCGATTCGGCGGGCCGGGTACCTTTGTTACGCTGTCGCCAGTGCTGAAATCAATGCTCCGCCACTGCGACTCGGGCGCGAACTACTTTACGCGGGAAGAGGGAGTCCGGCTGGACTTCATTTCGGTGCACGAGAAAGCCGTCAAGAGTCGCCGCGACAAAGACAAGAATCCCGACACGCGGGTGATCGTGTCGCGCAGCATGGAGGCGGTAGAGTACATCCGCAGCAATCACCAGCGCTTCCGCAACCTGCCCTTCATCAACGACGAAGCCGACGCACAGGCCGGGTGGAACATCCCCAAGACCTGGCGCGCGGGCGCGTACTACCCGGCCATCATCGCGAAGATCCTGAACCAGCAACTGCTCGAACTGGTGGACAAAGAGGGCGTGAACTACCCGATGCTCGAGCACTGCAACGCATTTATCGGCGACTGGTCGACGCAAACGATGCTGGCCCTTTTCGGTGACCCGGATGGCAACGGTTTCGCGCAGGTGAAGAAGCCGGTGCTGAATCTCTACACGATGCTCTCGCTCCTCGGGGACCATCGCCTGCGCGCGCCGGGCGAGGCGATGGACAGCCTGGGTGTGCTAGCGACGCGGCGGGGCGAGGACCAGATGGCCGTTCTGCTATACCACAGCGCGGACGATCCCGCAGTTCGGGGTTCGGTGGAGATTAACTTGCAGTTGCGAAGCGTGCCGTTCGGAAAGGGGATGCTGGCCCGCTACCGGATCGACGACCTTCAGGAGCATCCCTACCGTTCGTGGCAGAAGATGGGATCGCCAGAGGCGCCGGCGCGGGAGCAGATCGCGGCGCTGCGGGCGCAGCAGGAGTTGGTTCTGGCCGCCCCGCCTCAGGAGGTGGCTTTGACCGGGGGCGGCCTTTCGCTCGGCTTCGAGTTGCCACTGCCGGGAGTCCATCTGGTCCTGCTGAGCCGGAAACCCCTGACCGGTCCCGACGCCGTGAAAGGGTTGCGCATCGAGCGGTTCGGCAGTGAAATCCTGCTGCTGTGGAGCGGCTTGCCGTCGCGGGTCCTGCGCACCTACGAAGTACTCTTGGACGGCCGGAGAATCAACGCGGCGGACTCACTCGACACGGCCTTCCTGGCGCCCGACCGGCCGGGCCGGTACAGCGTACGAGCGTTGGACTACTGGGGCCGGAAGGGCAGGGCGTCTGACGCGGTTCAGAACCCTGGGGTCAAGCCGACACCGCCCGAGGGAGTCAGTATTGGTGACAAGTTTCGGTGACCTGAGCCAGTGGGGTGATCAGATCAGCCAGTTCAGTAAGGTGCTGAACCGTGGACCGTCAAAAAAACAGTTTCCTGCTGTCAATGAATTCCTATCAGTCCCTATGGCTGGGTACGAGCGGAATTGAAAGGAGAAGTGCATGAGGAATGGCTAGCAGTATTTCGATGGACTTCGTGCTGATTCAACGTAATCCTGGCAAACACCCCGCGCAGGGCTTGACTTTTTGGGCTGGGATATGGTAAAGACCTTCTACATTGGAGGGAGAACGGCCGACACTTGTGTTTGAAGATCGAATCCTATAATACGAGAGGATAGGCGGATTATCCCGACTGGCCCATTGGCGCTTGACAGGCACAGCGGGTTCCATGATGGTCCTGCCGGCGCTTGACAGGTACACCCGGTCGCTAAAGCCCACGAAGCGGTTTGATTAGCTTGTGGGCTCATTTATCCTTCGTGCCGTTCACGACAAACTGCTGTATCACGGACCCGACGCTCTCATAGGTTTTGCTTTGTTCATATTCGTTCCCCCACACGATATTGTCTTTGTCATGCACCAGCCGGAGCTCTTTCGTGAGAGTCACGCTAACGGTCACCGTCCCGCCCGTCCCGTCTGACATGCCTGTTATCAGCCCGGTGTCGGCGTTGATGCTCATCCAGCTCGGTTTTTGCGTGAGCGAAAACGTAAGCGGCTCAATCTTCCAGAATTTGGCTCCGGGCTTCGGCTTGGCGGCATCCCTTCTCGTGAGGTCGCCTATGGAACGGATGGCCTTGACTTGATAGCTATAAGGCTGGCCCGCGGGCGCGCTCGTGACGGGTGCGCTGTAGATGAACGGCCGGGGCGCTTCGGCATAATCCGAATCCCCGCTTCTTTTATCCCTGGTATCCACCGCCACGACGCGGTAATAGGTCTTGTTGGCGTTCGGAAGAGCGTTGTCGACTCCGACCACATCCAGGGAAGTGCCTGCAACTTCGGCCACGAAGTTGGCCGGAAAAGGGTTGGCGAGCTCTTCTGTGTCGCCAAGCTTGACCTCGTAGGGAGTGTCATGGACTGTGAAGCCCTTCTCATCGCTGCCATATACTCTGTACTTGGCGGGCGGCCTTCCCACCGGATTGGCTCTCCATGTCAATGTACCTATTCCGGTGTCAGGGTTGTGTTTGATCGCCACGTCCAGGGGATACGCTGGCCCCTGCGCGGTGAAACTCCAGGTACCGCTCCACGGCCCCCAGACGCCGTTTGAATCCTTTGCTTTCACGTGCCAGTGATAGGTCTTGCCGTGCGTCAAGAGGCCGGGGCGCGGAAGCGTGTAGTAGGTCTTGCCTTTGTCGGGCGTCTTGGAAATGTATTTGTCGAAATTGGGAGACATGGGCCATCTCATGTCGGGACGGTCCGAAAGCTGGAAATGATAATCCGCTATGGCGTCACCTTCTGGGTCTGTGGCGGCGTTCCACTGGAATACCACGTCCGTGCCGTCGCTCTCGCCGCCGTTGGCTGGATAGACGGGAGATTCGGGCGCTTTCGGAGGGCGTGTCTTCGACCTTTCGACCCAGGTATGCGTGATCCTCAGATTCCTATCGGCGTTTGCGCCGGTCTTGTTGTCCGTGTGCTCCAAGTACGTGAAACTGTTGTTTCCCACGGTCATGGACGGCATGGCCAGAGGCGCCATCTGGATGTCGTTCTTGATTTTGACGGCGCTCAAGGAAGCTTTGCCCGTCAAGGTGCATCTGAGCCAGTACTCATAAGCGTCGCCTGTACGGCCTTTGAACTTGCCGTCAAACTCGGCCAACGGCGCCAGCGGCATGTAAACGGTCTTCCTCCAATCTTTCGGGTCCAGGAAACCAATCTCGAAAGCATATCCGTCGCCCGATGCGGAAAGGGTGCCTCCGATGAATTGATAAGGCACTTTCATATGCCAAAGGATGGTGCCCGTACCTCCATCCGTGACCGTGAGGACACCGTCTTTGTTGGTGATGTTCGTCACGGTCGCTCCAGCCCGCCACTGCGAATCGTTATGGAAGTCCGGAGCATATTCCCAGAGGCCGTTATAGATCGTGTCTGGAACTATCGGGGGATATCCCGCCATGTCGCCGTGATATTTCACCGGAGTCTCGTGCCCCCGCCTCCATTCAATGGCTTCGTGCGGACGCAGGACCATGCCCATATTCCACCAGGCCCAGCCGTCGAGTTGCACTGTCGTGTTCCCCTCCCATGTGTAATACTGCGCGTAGTCCTCATTGTTCTTGAGAGGATTCATGGGACTCATGATTCCATACTGATGCACGCGTTTTATTAGGTCGTGGTCCCGGACCAAATCCAACTCGTTGGCAAGGGTGTGGTTGTCCCGCATGAGCATGAAGGTGGCCATGTCGCCGTCAAGCGTGTTGTACTTGCCGTCGAAGAAAACCTGCGGGACGACATGGCCAGGGCAATGGCTGAATATGCAATCACGCATTCCAACTTTGTCAAGCAGGTCCGATATACACAGCGTGCTGTTTCCGCAGGTATTGAATCCGAATACGTTCATCGCTTGCGAAACGTCGCCCTGCGCTGTGTTGTCCCCATTGCCTTTGTGGTAGCGATGGGTTATGTAGAAATAGAAAATTGCGAGGGCCTTTTCTCTGTTGGTCGAAAGCCCCTCGACAACCGAGTCTGCAATAGTCTGCTGGGAGTAGAAGTCAATGGGGCCTATCTTCAGCCACGGATTGATCACCTTTGCCGCGCCGACGTTCTCCATGCGTATCGAACGGTTTGACTCCCAAGTCTGCTCGTACGGTTCCCATACGCCGGGAAGCGTGGTGCACATCTTCCCGTCCATCGTGCCGCCCTGCGTGATGTTGTAGGTGAAAGGCGAGGTGGTGACGTCCTGGACGTGGCGTTTAGGAACGTCCGTGGGGTCAGTGTTGGACGCCCATGGCTCGAACGCCCCCTTTGACTGGGGGATCGGACAAACAGCCGAAAAAACCGCCATGCACGCAACCAGTCTAAACGCTTTCAGCATAATTGGACTACTTTAGAAGAAAGGCTGTGCAAAGTCCAGATGCTCTTTCGATCAACATTGGACCGGCTGAAGCCAAACGCTCGTGATCCGCAACGGGTACACGATTCGGAAGGGACCGGACAGACATACGCATTCCCCGGATCGCGGAATGGTATATCGGTGGTATCACGAGGCCATCGGGAACGTAACCCCTGATGATGTCCGCCGCGTCCGCCGTGAGAAGATCTTGGCAAAGCGAGCTGTGCTGAGATACAGAACAGTTCTTGAAAGGAAACAATACAACAGTACAATGACACCAGGAGCCGAAATCGTCTCCCAACTCAGAGACGTTTGTGTCTCATTCTTGATAAAGACCTACAGTTATTAGGAGAGCATCAGAAATGAAAAGACGTGCCTTTTTGAAAAGCTTGTGTTCCGCGGTGGCAACGCCGCTGCTGACTGAGAAGCTGTTCGCCGGCGCTGTTCCCCCCGTCGGAGGTCAGCGGCCGAACGTGATCCTAATCATGACCGATCAGCAGTTCGGCGATGCGATGAGCTGTCGGATGGGCAGGCAGTATCTCCACACACCGACCATGGACAATCTGGCGGCTGGCGGCATGGTCTTCACGCGTGCGTACAGCACCAATCCGTTGTGCATGCCGTTTCGCAACTCACTGTTCACCGGGCGGTATCCGCACGAGACGGGGGTGACCAAGAACGCCTGTCCCAAGGGCGGCCTGGACCCCAAAGAATTCGTCTGCATGGGGACCTACTTTAAGAACGCTGGCTACGAGACGGCCTACAGTGGCAAGTGGCACCTGTGTTTCGAGCAGAAAGATCCGAGCGTTCATGGCTTTGAGATCATGAAAAGCCGAATCACGGACAACCACGATTTTGGCGTGGCGGATGGGGCGGTACAGTTCCTTGCCTGTAGGCACGACAGGCCATTTCTGCTCGTGGCCAGTTTCCTGAATCCACATAACATCTGCGAGTGGGCGCGGCGGGCAGCGGGTCGCGAGCAGAGACTGTCATGCGGCGAAATCGGCGATCCCCCGGCCCTGGACCAGCTTCCGCCGGCGCCGACCAACCTTGCGCCGCCCAGGAACGAACCGGACGGCATGACGCTGATACGACGGGCCTACCAAGTTGAAGATGGTCCATTTCCGGTCGGGAAATTCACGGCGGAGGATTGGCGCAAGCAGCGTTGGGGCTATTACCGGATGATCGAGAAGGTGGACGCGGAGATCGGCAAGGTTCTGGAGGCGTTGCGGAAAGCGGGGCAGGAGAACAACACACTCATCGTCTTCACCGCCGACCACGGCGAGTGCGCGGGTGCGCACGGCTTCAACCAGAAAACCGTGTTCTACGAAGAATCGGTGCGCGTGCCGCTGATCGTCGCGTGGAAAGGCAAGACCTCGGCGGGAACCAGCGACAAGCTGGTGAACACCGGCATTGACATCCTGCCGACCCTGTTTGACTGCGCGAGTCTGGAAACCCCGAAAAGACTGCCCGGCCGCAGTCTGTGGCCCCTGGCGCTCGGCAAATCAGTAAGCGAGTGGCGTGATCATGTGGTGGCGCAAAACAACATGTCGCAAACGGGGGAAGTGGATGGGCTGAGGCCGGTGATGGAGGGGAGGATGGTGCGAACAGAGCGATACAAGTACTGTATATACAGCCGGGGCAATCGGCGGGAGTCCCTGGTGGACTTGCAGACCGATTCCGGCGAGATGAACGATCTGGCCGCAGATCCGAAGCACCGCGATGTTCTCCTCACGCACCGGGAACTGCTCGCGCGGTTTGGCAAGGAACACAACGACCCGCTGGTCGCCGAACTCTTGGCTGACAACGTCAAGGCGGTTCCATTCACGGCGGATACCTCCCGGAAGAGACCGAGATAAACATTCCCAAATAGCTTGGAGCGAACAATAATGAAGTCACTGAACCATCATCTCCTTCTGGCCATGCTGATCCTGTGCCTCTACGTCCTTGGCAGCCTCGCCTATGGCGCTCAGCCTAAGCGGGCCCAAGTCAGGGCCGTAAAGAAAGAGCAAGCCGATGCCCCAAAAAGTGCGGACGCCAAAAAACAAAAGAATGCGAAAGCCGGTGACCTGGAAAGTAATCTCGCCTTGCTGAACCAGTGGGGCCAACAGAGCGAGACAACCAATCGCTTGTACGCGGCCGCCTACGGGGTATTGGCGGCCAAGCGCGATGCGACGTTCATGGATGTGGCCAGCGATGCCGACATACAGCACATCTGCGAGGAAAACGGGATCGTGCACTTGGGCGGCCCGATGCTTGGGTCAGTTACTCAGGATGGGGCAAGGGTATGGCTTCGCACGTTCCAGCCCGCAAAGGTTGAGGTGCGCGTGATCGTTGATGGGTTGGAAAGAACATACGGGCCGGTCCGGAGCACGCCGGAAACGGACCTGACCGCCATCTTGCCGATTACCGGTCTGGCGCCGGGAACCAGCCATCCATATCGTGTCTTGGTGGACGGCAAAGCTATTGCCATTCCGAGCCACGCGGCCATCACAACTGCGCCGAGCAATGAGAAGCCTGGGAAGGTCCGCATCGCCTTCGGCAGTTGTTTTCACCGATGGGGGATAGGCAACAAACAGCAGGCAGATCTCATCCGAAGCCGTGCACCGGCAGCCCTGCTGACCATAGGCGACATTGCCGTACAGGACAGGGACAATCACTTCGGCCTTCACCGGGCGGACTATCTTCAGCGTGACTTCCAGCCTGCTTGGCAGAACCTGGTGGCCGCCATTCCTGTTTTCGCAACCTGGGACGACCATGACTACTTTCACAATGACGCGGCAGGAATTCCGAAAGGCTTCACCAGGCAGGACCAGGTCGGAGTCTGGGAGGTATTCCGCCTCGCCTGGAATAATCCCTCCTATGGTTTTGGCGATGACCGTCGCGGCGTCTTCCTGCGTACGCGGATCGGTTCATGCGACGTAATCATGACGGACGACAGATACTTCCGTACGGGGGACGAGGGCTCATTTCTCGGCGAGGACCAACTGAAATGGCTGGAGACCCAGTTGCTCGACTGCAAGGGGCCATTCGTCATAATGTCCTGTGGAACCATGTGGAGCGACTATGTTTCAAATGGCAAGGATTCCTGGGGCAGGTGGGACCCGAAAGGACGAGAGCGAATTCTCAGCTTCATTGAGAAGAACCGAATCGGCGGCGTGCTGCTGATTTCGGGCGATCGGCACGGTGCGCGCGGGTTCCGCATTCCGCGTCCATCAGGGTTCAACTTCTATGAATTCGAAGCCGCCAGCCTGGGCGGCAGGAGCGGCCCCCCCGTCACCATCCCTGGTTGCTCGGAGCAGTTTTACGGGATTTCCGAGAAGTACGCCTTCGGCGAGTTCACGTTCGACGCCACCATTCCAGACCCTGAAGTCGTATTTCGTCTGGTCGGCGAGGACGGGACGGTCATCCACGAAATGAAACTGACGCGCAGCCAACTGACACCTCCAGACAATTGAAACACCGAAGAAGCACTGGAGCCGAGAAAATCGCCGCCACCTTCAGAATCGCCTCGTTGGAGTCTCGAATCGCAGGGACAATCGTCCCGAATTCAAAACCACTCCATCAAGGCCTTTACAACAAGTTCATGGCCTTCTCGATTAGGGTGGTTAGCTTGAGACATCAGATCCTTCAGACGACCTGCATTGGAGATATAGGCCCGAAATTCTGCAAGACT
>Ga0315287_10001249_pt1 | contig 23302 bp, 21 predicted proteins | sample YL17G11_0_MG_FD_205037 | JGI IMG/M metagenome (GOLD analysis project Ga0315287, IMG submission 205037) | Sediment microbial communities from Yellowstone Lake, YNP, Wyoming, USA - YL17G11_0 | ecosystem: Environmental > Aquatic > Freshwater > Lake > Sediment | place: USA: Wyoming | collected... | reverse complement strand
GTGTATGGCTCCGCGACGCCGGAGTTCTTCGTGACAACACGGAAATTCGCTATCTGTTCGCTCTTAACGCTATTGTCGAATTCGATGTCGCTCGGCCGGACTATCCCGCTTACCTCAATCCTCTGTATGTCGCCCGAAATGTTCCGGTCGCGCATCCCCATTATCACGAGGTTCCGGTTCGGCAGAATGTCCACAACAACCACCGAAACGCGATCAACAAAGCTCCGCTCGTCTTTGTAATCAGCCTTGCCCTTCAGCTCGTTGCTCGATGTCGCCGCCATCGTAAATCCGGGTATGCTCGGCAGTATGTGGTCGATCCCAAGCTCGCCGTTAAACGTGGTTGACTTGTCGGTCTCCTTCTTGAGGTCCCTCTTTGCCTTGTTATCGACCTTGCTGGCCTCCGTGATCTTCACCGTCAGAATATCGCCTATCCGGCGAGCCACGTCGTCTGAGTACAAACTCCTCGTGTTGTTATCTCTCTTGGCCCATATAGAGTCCGCCAGGACACAGCCGCTCCAGTTGAGCAGGAAAGATATCACAATAACTGCCAGCATTATTCTATTTCTCATCGTTTTCCCTTCTATAAAACCGGTTCCACTGTTCCGTCTTCGTTGACCCTCGCCAGGATTATTCGTTGCGAATCCACGTTCCGCACCCTCACGTATTCCCCGGCGCTGCCTTCTTCCACCGTCTGTCCCATCGCAGTAACAACAAGCCCGCCCGCCGCAATACGAATAATGACGTTCTGATTACGCTTGACCACTATCGCCGGCTCGACCGGACCTATCATATTGGAGCCAAGCACGGTATTCGCCGGCAGCCGGCGTCTGGCGACCAAACCGTAAGGTGTGCTCCAATCGGCAGGCTCGGGATAGCTCGACACCGTCTTTTCCACCTTCACATTCTCCGGGCTGACAACCCCGCCGGCCGGTATCTCAACCAGAGTCACCACCTTGTGGCAGTTGAACTTCAGGCGAAAGCCCACCTCACGGCTTGCAATCTCTTTGCCTCCCGAAACCACGGCAATTTGAATCCTGACCTGGTTTGGAGCGCTGCTCCGAAGCAGGCGAGGGGAAAGTTTTACGTCCTGGCGCGATCCATCAAGAATCAGATCGACCGGCCCACGCATCAGCTCAGATTCGCAAATCGACCTTGCCGGCGGGTTCCTCTCCAGAAACAACCGAGCCAGACCCACAAATTCATCCGCAATGATCGTCTGGCCTTGTTGACGCACCTTTATCTCCTCGGCGCCGGTCAGTTTGACTTTCGACGCAGGAATCCCGTTGCTCGCCAGCCTGCTCAAAACGGTCGCCCTGTCAATCGTGACCTGCTGGCCCGGCGCAGCAATGCGCCCCATCGCAATCTTGCCCGCCCTGACGGCGAGAGATTTCTCCCCCTGAATTATGCCGATTTGGCCAAGACTCGGAACATTGCTGTCAACCGCAATTTCTCTCGGCAGGTGAATTCGCAGCGAATCGTCCTGCGGCTCATTGCCGGCCCTGCCGCACGGCGAAACCACAAGACACACAATTGCCATAATACCGATCGTTCTGCTCATCATTGCCCCGCTATTAGAACCTTGCAATCTGAATTGCCTGTCGAAGCATCTCATCGGCGGCCAGTATTGCGCGTGAGTTCGTTTCATACGCACGCTGGGCCGTTATCAAATTCACAAGCTCGGTTATCATTTGCACATTGGACTTCTCCAGAAATCCCGCCTGAATCTGTCCAAATCCATTCTCTCCCGCCGTACCGGTCAGCGGCGAACCGCTCGCCTCGGTCTGAGCCAAAAGATTATCGCCCTCGCTCGATAGGCCCGACGGGTTTGGAAACCGCGCCAACTGTATATTGCCCACAACCGACTGACTTCCCGAAGATGTCGTGACATTCACGCCTCCATCCGTCCCGATATTGACGGCTATCGCGTCTGTCGGGATGGTAATGGCCGGCTCTAAGTAGTAGCCGGTAGCCGTTACCAGCTCACCGTTGGGGCCTTGCTGCAATGCCCCGTCCCGGGTGTACTTTGTCGAGCCGTCCGGCATGCTCACTTGAAGAAAGCCGTCGCCGGTAATGGCTATGTCCAAGTTTCTGCCCGTGGTCATAAGCTCGCCCAGAGTGAACACTTTCACCGTCGATGCCGCCCTGACTCCGCTGCCCACGTCTAAGCCGCTTGGAGACTTCATACCCGACGACACCTCCGTGCCCGGCTCCCTGATCTTCACGTACAGCAAATCCTGAAAGTCAATCTGGCTCCGCTTGAAACCGTTCGTGTTGATATTTGCAAGGTTGTTGGCGGTCACATTAACCATCATCTCCTGGGCGCTCATACCCGTCGCCGCCGTCGAAAACGCTCTCAACATCTTGTTCTTCTCCTTAATTTACCGGCTGAAAAATACAGACCGGATAAATCAGCTCATAGCCACATCAATAATGCTTCTGGAGGTGTCTCTCTTCGCCGAGAAAAACTGCATATTCGCCTCGTAGAGCCTCGACACCATCATCATATCCACCAGTTCCTCAACTAAATGAACGTTCGATGATTCCTGATACCCCTGCTTGACAACTACATTTGCCGCAGCTTCCGGCTTCACATCCGCCGGCGCCGCAAAACAGCTCGCCCCCGCCATAAAAAGCTCCTTCTCGTTCTCCTTGAAATCCGCCAGCCTGAATTTGCCTATCTCCGCCCCCGCCCCGCTTATCCTTCCCTCACTTGAAACGCTGACCTGCGAAAGCGCGACATTCGGAGGAATCGTTATCGGCCCCGATTCGCCCGCCACAAGCCTTCCCTCTGCATCCACTACTTGACCGTTCTGATTCAGCCGAAACATCCCGTTGCGCGTATAGAGCTGGCCTTCCGGCGTCTCTATCACAAAAAAGCCCTTCCCCGCCAGTGCAAAGTCCAGCGGACCACCGCTTTCTACAAAGCCGCCCTGTGTAAAATCATGCACCGACTCCAGCTCCGCCCCCTCGCCCGTCTCGGCCTGCGTGCCCGCATCCTGAGCCATCAGCGACTTTGAAAACGTGTTGCAGCGGCGCTTAAAGCCAACGGTGCTTACGTTCGCCATATTGTGCGCGATGACGTCGAATTCCTGCCTTAGACCGCTGATGGATGAACTTACCTGTGACACAATATCCGACATTTCATACTCCCTGGGCAACCGAAGACTCCACAACGGCTTCTTGCTCGCCAACCGAAGCACGCGCCTGCCCGCCAGGCCGCTCGGCCCCCCCGCCAGGAGCCCTGGGGGCTTGGTGGGCCGACGCGGGGGCTTTGGCGCTTGCTCGAAGCGATGCGGCATTCGTCGCGCAAATCAGCTCATCCACGTCCGAGTCCTTCAAGCTCGTCAATTCAACCGCTATTGAAAAACCGTTTCCCGCGGCTCTGATGTGCCTGACCTCGCCGACGTCTTCCACTACCCTCACCGCCGACACCTTGCCCGCCGCGGCGGGCTGGCCGCCGGCCTCCGCTCGCATCAAATCGGCGTCCTCCTCATCCAAGCTGAATACCACAAGCACTCTCTCGCCTACATCCACTGCCAAAGCGGACTCGATTCGCAATCCCGGACCGGCCAGCTCCGTCACCACCCCCGCCACAAATTCAGGTGGACCCCACTTATCAGAAGACGTTCCCGCCATATCTCGTCCTGTTCTCCCATCATCCGGCCCCGCGCCGCCGCTCCCAGCGAATACCCTCGCAAACGGAAAATGCGCAACAAAACAACGCAGCCGCGTCTCAACACGCAGAAAACGTCTGCGATTGACAAACCGCACGTTATTGCTGTGGTTCAATACCAGAGTGTCGCCGTCGTAGCTGATCACCGTAGTATCAAATTCCCAAACCGATGCCCCGGAATAGTACCGCACACACCACGTCTCGCCAAAAATGACCTTCACCGGCGTCGTCAGCGTGACGGCAAGCTCCGCATCGCTGTTTCTCTTGACGGTTGCCTCAATATCCGTTGAAGCACGAGCCTTTCGTCTGGTGACATAGAGCTTCTTGCCCGCCGGAATCTGCCTGCTGCTCAGCACCTTCGGTCCGCCCGCTGATTCTCCCGTAGCAGATGGTTGTTTGCCGAAACCAAGCTTCTCACGCAGAAATGAAATCTCCGTCTTCGACAGCTCGCTGTCGCCATCCGTCCGCTCGCCGCCTATGCCTTCCTCGAGCACCCTGGCCGCACCAATCCCAAAAGCCGAGCCCATCGTAAAAATCGACTCCGGCCGCTTCAGCCCCGCTTTATTCGCCACTATCGCCAGAAGCTGGCACTCACGATTGCTCAAACCTCGCTGCCTGGCATATTCAATAAACGATCTGCCCGTGCTCTTTCGCTCCTGCCTCGCCTGATTAAAGCTCACCCATAAGAACAGCCCCACCAGCAGAATCAACGCCGCAATGCACACAAAAATCATCCGATGATCCAGTGTGAAGTTGCTGGTCAACCTGCGGAGGGCGTACCAACGCTCCAATGGCGTCAGCGCCACAAAGACCCCATCGAGAACGAAACTAATTGCAGGCAAAGTCGTCATTGTTCCTACCTGATAAGCCCGCTCAATTCTCTGAGTATGTCGTTCGCAACTAGTATTGTCCTCGCATTCGCCTGGAAGCCGTTCTGCGCCTGAATCATATTGACGAACTCGCTCGCCACATCCGCGTTCGATTTCTCCAGTGCCCCCCCGTGAACGGAACCCGCCCCGCCGGTCATTGCCTGTGTCGCCACGGCCTCACCGGAGTTGGCCGAAGGAGTAAGGTAGCCGTTCCCGATACTCTCCAGACCGGAGGTATTCTGGAATAACCCTATTTGAATTGTCGCGATGTTCTTCTTGATGCCGTTGGAGAACGCGCCGATGACTATTCCCTCGTTATTCACCGAGACCGTTGAAAGTCTCCCTGCCTCGTAGCCGTCCTGCTCCCTCGCCACCGCCGTCGAGTTCCCGGCGAACTGGGTCAAGCCGTTAAGCTGCCCCGCCGTACCTAAGGACATCGCAATGGTTTGAGGATTCGCGGTGTCGTGTGCAAAGGTCGCGACAAATTGCGCTGTATCGCCAATGGTGGAATTCAGACCCGCGTAGGTGCCCGTGCTTGCATCGAACTCTATGCCTCGTATCCGCCGGTTGTCGGGCGTGATGGCGCTGACATCGCCGGTAATCGAGGTGAGCACCATGTCCCACGTATTGGCCGTGTCGGTCCTGACAAACGCCCCCGAAAGCACGTGCTTGCCTCCCTGCGTATCGAAAACGGTGATGTTGACGTTCTTAACCTCCTCGCCGCCCACGCTCGCAAGCTCAAAATAGGTCGGCAGCGTCAACGAGTCCGTCCCGTCGCTCGAAGCCGTATAAGAAAGCGCCACGTCCGACCTGCTGTAACCCGGGCTGCTGTCGGTCACTACTATTCTGCCGTTGGTTATGCTCGCCGTCACGTTGCCTGAGCCTAACTGGCTCTCAATATAGCTCAGCACATTGGCCAAAGTCGTCGTCGCGCCGACATCCAGACCCGTGCTGTCCGTCACCGCCGTCCCGTCGGGCTGATAACCGGTGACATACAGCTTGCCGTCCGTATCCGTCGTGCCGAATGAGCCGCCGAACTGATCCAGATCGCCGACCAGCGTGCTCGCAGTCGCCCCCGTGCCGCCGCCCGTCGCGAAAGTCGTGTTCGACGACAGCTTTTGTGTTTGCGCCGTGGCAAATGTCGCATCGGAGCTCAAGTTGCCCGCCAGCGCTACCTCAGACGTGGCATTTGCCGCCATCGCCACATCGTAGGGAAGCTTCAGATTGCTGTCGCCGGCGGTCTGAAAACCGTCGCTTATCCCGACCGAGCCGATGCGCTGAACAAGAAAACCCGTCGCAGGATCGATAAGATTCGAGTCCGCATCAACGGCGAATGCCCCGGCACGAGTGTAAACGTCTTTCGAGCCGTCGCTCAGCACAAAATAGCCTTCCCCTTCCATCGCCAGGTCGAGCGGATTGCCCGTGTTCACAATGTTGCCCTGCTGCATATTGGGCGATATGCCGGCAATCCCGACGCCGCTGCCCATCTGCTGCGGATTGGTTCCGCCGACCGTGCCGGTGGGCTGCGAAGCCTTCTTTATCGTCTGGCTCAGCAGCTCCGAAAAAGTGATTCGGCTGGACTTAAAACCGGTCGTGGTAATATTCGCAAGGTTGTTGCCCGCTACATCCAGCATTTTCTGATGGGCCTGAAGCCCCGTAACGCCCGCTGATAGTGCAAAACTCATTTCTGTCTCTCCTTATCCTGACACTCAACTAATATCTATATCTCAGTTCTTCACCGATACGATGTCTTCCAGACTGATAGTCTGGCCGTCCGCCACCAATACAATCTTCCCCTCAACGTTGTTGAAAACCTGCTCCACCACGCCGCTCGTGAGCTCTCCCGACTCCGCCCCATCCCCTCCCACAAATGAAACCTCCTTCCCTATCAAAGAGGCCGCGTAGGTACGCTGAATGCCAGCAAGCACGTCCGAAAAACTCGTGTTCATCGACTCGAGCTGCTGAAGCTGCGAAAACTGCGCTAATTGAGAAGCCATCTCATTATTATCTAACGGCTCAAGAGGATTCTGATTCTGCAGTTGGGTGATCAGAAGCTTCATATAATCCATCTGAATGTTACTTGCCGTGTTTATCCCTGATGCCGTGCTCATAATTTTCCTGCCCGTAAAAACCAATAAAAAACAGTCAACCCATTCACATGCAAATCGCACAAGCCGGCACACCCGGCTCACTTACCGGCAGCAATCACCGTGCCACAACACAGGACCCCCTGTGACCACTGACATCTAAAACCTTGCCCCAATATGACTTATCTGCGCCTGAAAAATCCGGCGCGCCCCAAGACTCCACTACCCCTCGCGCTCACCGGACAATCCCCCCGGACAATACTTCCGCCCATACGGAAAATGCTGCCGCCTCCGCCTTCGTATGTCCTCGCGGCACGATCATCTGTCCTCGTGGCACGGCCATCCCCGCAAGGGGCCCGAGGGGCTTGGCCGTGGTCTCACGGGCTTCAAGCCCGTGCCACTGGAAACCCGTGCTGCGCCGGATGTGCGCTCGGTATCACTGTCGCCTCCAGCCGCGAGCGATCAAGTGACATTAGCAAGTCTTCCCTTGGCTCAATTAGGCGTCACCATACAGTCCCATAAGAAGCAGCACCGCCTCTCTAACAACTCGGACAGTATGGCGAAGTCCCATAACACAGATTGTGCGCCGCTTGAGTGACATTGAGAAGTCCCATAAGACGCAACGCGGCCTTGTTGCAAACCGGTCCGCACCAAGCAACCTCCGCAATTGGCCGAATTCCGCCCGATAAATGCCGACCGCACGACCGACACGCTTCCATACACCCAAGAAGGTGACATTATTGGCCCGTCCAATAAAAAATTTAAGTCGTCTCAACTGCCCGGACGATTAACCGGACATTATTCTCTGTGCGAACACACAATCAACAAAGACCCGGCAGGGGCTGGATGTTATGGTTGGGGCCAAATGAGTTTACGCAGAACCGTTGCACTGAGCAGGCAAGCCGAAATTCACGAATTGGCTCGCCATGTTAGCCGGGAGGTGTTTACCGCTGACACCATCGCCGAAGCCTCCGACCTCATCGAGGCGAGCAATCCGGACCTGATCCTTCTTGACCGGCGGTTCATTCCTCATATTGAACAATTTCTCCTTACCGCCGATAAAATCTCCGATGCGCCAATTGTGGTAATCGGTAGCAACGAAGACGCCGGCGAGATCGCCGCCCTCGAAAAAATGGGCGCTTATGACTATCTGCGAGGGAAAAACGACCTAAGCCGCCTCAAAGAAATTGCAGAGCGAATCGAAGAGCAGTCAAACGTCCGCGCAAGCGGCCCTTGGGGCAATACCCCCCAGAAGACTCCTGACTATTTCTTCGCCGAGGACTTCGCCGCACAGGTCTGTCTGGTCGGCCACAGCGACGCAATCAGGCACACGCTCAAAATGACCAAGCTCGTCGCGGCCAGCCGGTGCAATCCAGTCCTGATAGTCGGTGAAACCGGCACAGGAAAAGAGCTCGCCGCCAGGGCAATACATCTTCTAAGACACCCCCCCGCCACCCAGCCAGCGGCCCCTGGCGCAGGCCCCGTGTGGGCTCCGGACCCGAAAGTACCCTTTGTCGCCGTGAACTGCGCCGCACTGACCGCAAACCTCCTCGAGAGTGAGCTCTTCGGCCACGTAAGAGGCTCCTTCACCGGCGCCGACCGTGACAAAGCAGGTCTGCTCGAGCTGGCCGCCAACGGCACTCTCTTCCTCGATGAAATAAGCGAAATACCCATCGACCTGCAGGCCAAACTCCTCCGCGTCCTTCAGGAACAGGCTTTCCGTAAAGTCGGAGGCATCAAAGACATTCAATCCGACGCCACGATAATTGCATCGAGCAACCGCAACCTCAAAAAAGAAATCGACGCCCACCGCTTTCGCCGGGACCTTTACTATCGCCTCAACATCAGTCCAATCACCATCGCTCCCCTCGGATCGCCCCGGCGAAAACAGGACATCCCCCTTCTCGCCGAATATTTCCTAAAGACATCCGCCATTTGTCCTGAAAAGTCCGGCAAGATTACGTCCTTGACTAAACTGGCCCTGGAGGCGATTGAGAAATACCATTGGCCCGGCAACGTCCGTGAGCTTCGCAATGTCATTGATAGAGCTATTCTTTATGAAACGACCGACAAAATCGGCGTTAACAGTATAGTTATCGACCCTACCGACCCCTGTGAATTCTCCGATGGCTCCGCCGCCGGCGGAATCAGAGACTACTCCCTCGTAAAGGCCGAACGCGAGCTTATCTCCCGTGCACTCCAGGAAACCGGCGGGCAGAAAACCAGGGCCGCCGCCCTCCTCGGCATCACCAGGGCCACTCTCTATGCCAAGGTCAAGCAGTACAATATCGTCGAAAAGACGCCGCACGCCCCGGAACGTCCCGCCCCGCAATTCTCCTCGCCCGCCCCCGGAGCCCCTAACGGGGAGCCTGTCGCCGCCGCATATTGACCCCCTCGAGCATCGAGTATCGAGCATTGTCCTGTCAGAAATTCCCCCGCACCGTCTAAAATTCTGACATCTCCCTACAGGTTCAAGGACGTGATTCAAAACACAAAAACACCTTTTTTCGCCCCTGGGCCGCCAAATCCGCGTCCCCCCGCGCCTCCGACCCACTCTGGCATAGATATTGCTACCCCTTACAAGTGGTGCAGGCCCGCGTTGTGCAGCTACAGCAGGAAAGGGCCACCCGAAATGCTCACGCTCGCGTTAAATATAAAGGGCGCTGGGCGGTGAATACGAAGCTGACAGTTATGCCGGAAAAAGAGCCAAAACAGACTCCCGACCAGAGCCTTCCCGCCACGCCGGAAGCCCCCGGGCCCCAGGCTGCCGGCGGACCCTCTGGCGCGGATAGCGAGCTGCCCGAAGGCCTGCCCGCCAGCGCTTGGGCGGGCCAGTCCCTCGAAGAGATCCCGGAAGGGCAGGTTTTCGTCGCGGACGACGATCTCTACAAATCACTCGAGCAAACCGTAGAACCCCCGGCCATCGCGGAAACCCCAGGCAAACGCCTCAAAGTCCGAATCCCGCGATTGCACCTCTCAACCGCCCAGAAGATCCTTGTCGCCGGCATTGTTCTGATTGTGGTGCTGCTGTTGCGCACCCTGCTGACCTCTTCGTCGCGCAGCACCGCCGCATCATCCAAACCCTCCGCCCAAAATGCCATACCCGCAGATCAAAAGCAGCCAGCCCGCCAGGAAGCCACGTCCCACTTGCCTGGCGTGGGAGGGCCGGTGCAGGTCCGCCTGGGGACGGCTGGCGCCGGACTCACAGCGGAGGGGCCTGCCACAAGGACCCCTAACGGGGCGCCTGCGCCTCAATCCCTTCAGCCGACATCCTTGAAAGTCGCTCAGGATTTCTACGCCGCCGGCGAATACGACAACGCTTACGCAACCTGCAACCAGCTCTATCGGAGTCTCCCCACTGACGCGAATAGCCACAGAGATTTGCTTCGCCTGAAGATGGCTCTCTGTCGGGCCAAATCAGGACAGATCGAAGAGGCCGACCGTCTCCTCGATGAAATTGCCAGAAGCACCTCCAACGCACTCAGGCTGATGGCCAACTACCATCGCATCTCCCTCGAAATGCAAAAAAAGCAGTATTTGAACGCACGGACAAGGGCCTATCGCGCGATGGCCCTCATCGACGTCGTCGATACCGACGCAAAAGTCAAATCGTCGCTCCGAAGCAACTGCCACTTCCTGATCGCAGAAGCGCTGACTAAACACGTCCTTTCGCTCAGCGACCTCGACGCAGACCTTCCGCCGAAGCTCTGGGCAGCCCCCGCCGAGATCGACCCGTTCCTCGGCTTGGATGACCGCCGGCTCGATGACCTCTTGAATTCCGGCGCCGATTATCTCAACGACGCGCTGCTCCGGCCCCAAATCCGCAAGATTCGCCGTGACGACGGCTCGACCTGCTGGTCCGTCGTTGCCAACGGCGCACCTATTGAAGAGCTCCTGGCCAGATTCGCCGCAAACGCCTACCTCGATATCTCCTGGACGTTCGGCAGCGCTCAGGACCCGCAGGCCCAAGGCCCCGTGGGGGGATCGGCAGACCCCGCCCACAACAGGCCCGTCATTCTGTATATGCCCGCAGCAACTGCACAGCAGGTCGTCACCGCCGCCGCCGGACAGGTTGGCCTGCTGGCCCGCATCGATCAGAACGACGTCGTAACCATTATTCAGCCGGCGGAGTCCTCTTCGTTCTCGCAATCAATATCTCTGCTTTGCAGTGAGACTATCTCATTATGGCAGAGGTTCCTGCTCAGTTTCGATGACGACCGGCGCGCCGCCAATGCACATTTCGCACTCGGCCTTCTGCACTCCCAACAAGGCGGTATCCCGGAAGCAATAGCAGAATACAAATTGACGGCTAATCGTTTCCCATCCTCGTCCTTGGCGCCCTACGCCCTGCTCAACTCGAGCAAATTGAAAAGCAGCCCACACATGCGAGACTACGCCGGCGCCGCCGACGACCTGAAGCAGGTCGTGGAGCAATATCCCGACGACAGAATTGCCACCAGAGCTTACGTACATCTCGCCGAATACACCGAAAAGGCTGGAACCCTCGGCGAAGCCGCCAGGCTCTATCGCAAAGTCTATTATCTCGGCTTCTCGCCCGAATCACAATGCAGCGCCGCCTTTGGAGCCGGCAAATGCTACTATCAAATGGGCGATTACGATTCCGCCGTCGAATGGCTGGCAAACTACATCGACCTCATGCAAGAAAAAAAGAACCCCGACGTCTGCTCCGCCTGCTTCCTCCTCGGCAAAGCTTACCTGAATCTCAACGAACCTCAGCAGGCCTGCCGTGCATTTCAATATGCCCTGGCCGGACCGCTCCCAAAAAATGAATACGTCGAGACAATCTCAGCCTTGACCGATGCGTATATCGCTCAGAAACAATTCCTCCAGGCGCTCGATCTCCTCGAAAACGTTGACTCCTATCAGTTTTCACAAGCCGAATTGGTCAGGATATTATTGCTCCGGGGCAAAGTCCTCCGGGAAATGGGCCTGGTTGACAACGCCGTCACATTGCTCAGCAGCAGGATCGAGTACGCATCCGACCCCCGGCTAAAGGCTGAAATATCCTTTGAGCTGACCAACTGCTATATCGCAAGGAACCAACTGGATCTCGCTCACAAGAAACTCACCGAGATTCTCGTCGTCGTCCCACCCGGACCTCTGGCGTACGAGGTCTCGCTCAAGCTGGCGCAGACGTGCCTGATGCTCAGCCAGGATTCACAGGCAATATCCGTCTGTTCCCAGCTCCTCGATTCAGCCGCGCCCGAGCAAATCAGAACCGAAGCCGCCCAAATGCTCGCCACGGCGTACAGCCGGCAGAAAAACTACGACAAAGCGGCTTTGGCCCTTTTGGACCGCCCAAAATGAAGACGAATAACGACTCCAAAAAGCAAACCTGCCGCCTCAAATCCGAAGCCCCCGCAACGGCGGGCTTCAGGGCCTGTCTCCGCGCCTTCTGCCTGACTTGGCTGCTGCTTTGCCTCCACGGATCCCCGGCCATAGCTAAGCTCTCACCGGCTCTGCCCGACCCGAAAAATCCTTCACCACCCACATTGGCCGAAGCCCCAACCGACACGACCGCAGACTCTAACTCGCAAATCGCTGAGAAACCGCCCGCCCGCAACTGGCTAATCGCAAAAAGCCCAACTACCGACATTGGACGCAAACTCTGGCAGACCAGAATAACTGTACCCAACAGCAAAGACGATACCGGCAGTAACGATGACCTGCGGCGAATAATCGAGATGATCCGCTCCGTTGAGTTCAAGCCCCGTAACAAAACCCCCGAACCTCTCGCTGCCCTCAAATCCCCCACGCGAGTCGAGCCAAACGAAACCGCAAGCGAACCATCGCCCGGGAAAAACGCCCAAACGCAGCAAATCAAGCCGGAACCTCGCCCCGGAATGTTGTCCGAAGAGACCCTGAAAATCCTCGCTAAGCAATTGCAGAATCCCGAACAGATCAAAAACCCGTTTGAGCTCGCAGAAGTCCTCTTTCACAGCGGCCGTCTCAAAGAAGCCGCAATATGCTACCAGCAGGTCCTCCTTCGAACCGACCCAAACCAGCCCGCCGGTGCTTGGGCGGGCCAGCCCGACCCGAACCGCCAAATCGACTGGATCCTGTTTCAGATAGGCAACTGCCTGCGAAACGACGACCCTCCCAAAGCAATGGAAGTCTATTCGCGCCTGTGCAACGACCACGCAGGCTCGATGTGGGCCGACCTCGCAAAGGCCCGCAGCATGCTGCTGAGCTGGTACCGCCAGGATGAACCCAGAAAGCTCATCGAACAGAATCGACCTGCCCCCGCGTCTTCCGACGCGAGTCGGGGTGGCGGGCGGCAGACAACAGATTACACGAACGAAAATGACCACGTCCTAACGACAGAATCCCTACCCCAAACGGAGCAAGCAAAAGGTGGATAGCGCCCGCGCAGACGAAAACCAAGTCACGCAAACTAGCCCGCCGGTGATTGGGCGGGCCGGCCTCATTGCAAACGTGCTGATAGTGGACGACGACCCACAGGCCGCCGGACTTATGCTCAGGACATTGGCCCAAAAAGGCATCCGCGGAATAATCGCCGACAGCGCCGAGGCCGCAATAGACTCCCTCGACAAAGTCGATTACGACCTTGTCTTCACCAGCGACAGAATATGCCAGCGCCACGGCCTTGCCCCCAAACCGCAAAACGCCTTCGACCTGCTCCACAGAATCAAACAGAACTCGCCTGAAATGCCTGTCATTATGATGGCCGACTCCTGCAGACAGGATGCGCCAGATCATCAACAAATCGCCGCCGCCGCGGTCAAAGCCGTAAGAGCCGGCTGTTGCGACTTCCTCGTCAAACCCCTCGACCTTCAAAAACTCCGGGCCATCCTGGACACCTTACTGCCAAACCACACCGTCCAGGCCTGCGAGTCCGCGGAGCACGGCATCCACAGCCTCTACCAGATTGTCGGAAAGAGCAAAAAGCTCCTCCAGACCGTCACCCTCGCAAAGAGAATAGCGCCCACTTCCGTCCCCGTCTTAATCAGCGGTGAAAGTGGAACAGGCAAGGAATTGATCTCGTACCTCATCCATCACAACAGCAAACGCGCACAGGCCCCTTACATCAGGGTCAATTGTGCTGCGCTCAGCGACACGCTTCTCGAAAGCGAGCTCTTCGGCCACGAAAAAGGCGCATTCACCGGGGCCTATAACCAGCGCAAAGGACGATTCGAAATGGCCCACGGAGGAACCCTCCTCCTCGACGAAATCACCGAAACTCCGATGAGATTCCAGGCCAAGCTCCTCAGGGTCCTCGAACAGCAGAATCTCGAACGCGTCGGCGGAAACGACAATATCAAGATCAACGTGCGAATAATAAGCACTACCAACAAAGACCTCCTCCACGAAGTCGAGCAGGGCCGATTCCGCCGCGACCTCTACTATCGCCTAAGTGCGGTAAGATTGATCATCTGTCCTCTGAGCCGGCGAACCGAGGACCTCCCGGACCTCGTATGGCATTTCGTAAATCTATACGCCCGCGAAGCCCAGCGCCGCATAACCGCCCTTGACCCGGCTATGATGGATATCTTCGCCAAATACCACTGGCCCGGCAACGTCCGCCAGCTCCGAAACGTCGTCCTGACCTCGCTGCTCTTAGGCGTCGGCCAGACCCTCTCCCTCGCCGATGTCTCATGGCTATTCGATGAGCTCCAGCCCCGGCAGCAGGAAAACACACAGTGGCACGGGCTTCCAGCCCGTGAGACCACGGCCAGGCCTGTCCCGATCCAAGCATGCCCTGAGCCGAGTCAAAGGGTCGAGGGAATGGTCGTGCCGGCAGCTGCGTCACTGGGCGGAATACCGCTCGTGGAAATAGAGAAGCAGGCCATTCTCGATACATTGCGACAAACAGAAGGCAACAGAACCGAAGCCGCGAGGGTCCTTGGAATAAGCGACCGAACCCTGCGCGACAAAATACGCAGATACCGGCAGGCAGAATCGCTCCAGCCCGTCGGATAATCGCCGGCTTGTATTTGAGGTGGAAAAATGGCGGATGAAAAAACCAAAGAGAAACAGGAAGACTCAAAAGAGCAGGAAGCCTCCAAGACAGGCATTTTGCCCTGGGTTATCCTCGCCGCTGTAGTGCTACTTTGCGCCGGCGGCGGTTTCCTGCTCGGCCGGTTGCTCACCGGCTCCTCCATCACCGGGGCGGCCCAGGCCTCTGAAGAAGACGAAACCGCCCAGCCGGCCTCGCAGGCCGACAATGCGGCCTCAAAGACCGAAAAAACCTCGTTTCACGACCTCGAACCCGTGGTCGCAAATCTCAACGAGCCGGGCGCAACCCGGTACGCCCGAGTCACCTTGACCCTCGAAATGACCCCTGACGCCTCGCAAAAAGATGCCGCAAAAATCCTCGAAGAAAAAACGCCCCTCCTGACAAATTGGCTCACCATTTATCTCTCAAGCCTGAGCATCGAGGATATCCGGGGAGATAAAAACCTCAAACGAATGCAATTACAAATACTTGATGCCTTTAACGAAGAGCTGTTCCCCAGTCAAAAGCCCAGAATTAAGAAGGTCCTCTTTAAGGAATTCGCCGTACAATGACCAACGCAGTTGCAGCCCAATTGAGTGCCGAAAAGATACGACAGTTGCTCGCCGCCGTGCGTCTCGAGCCGGGCGAAGATGCCGCAAAAAACGCCGACCTCTGCCGGTACGACTGGCGCCGGCCTCATTACTTCAGCCGAAGCCAGCTCAACGAGCTTAAGTACTTCGCAGAAAATGTGTCCGCGGCGGTGGCTGGGAAATTCACCCGCCTCTACCGCAGCAATTACAACGTCACAACTGAGTCGATCTCAGAGCATTTTGCCGACGAATTTCTCCGCCATAGCTCAAATGGCGAGCAGCCCGACTATTACCTGCTCTTTGGCCCCAGGTCCCTCCGCCAGGAGTCCCAAGCGGGACGTGGGGGGGCCGGCCCGGCCCCGTCCCCCCAGGCAAAAGCCAACGCCTCCGCAGAACACCAGCCCTGGGGCTGCGTTGGAATACCGCATCAAACAGCGCTGGCCTGGGCGACTCAATCGCTCGGCGAGGCCAAACCTGATGAAGCTTCCGCAAGGAGTCTGTCGCAGCTGGAGAAATCCCTCTTGCTCGACATCGCATCGCTGTTCATCGAGGCCCTCTGTGAATCTTACGACGACTACGATTTCCACGCAATCGGCGGAATTGTTACCGGCCAGCTCCCTCTTGACCTCGAAGGCACAAAGGAGCTCTGCAAAGTCACCTTCAACGCCAAACAAGCAGACTCGCAGGCCCCAACCCAAGCTTACCTGCTCATGCCCTGCGATAAGCTGCTGCCTGTCGCCAAGACTACCGCCACAACCACAGAGAATCTCTCAGCCGAGGACGTCTCAAAAGCAATCATCGGCCACTTGCACCAGATGCGCGTCTCCCTGACGACCCAGCTCGGCTCCGGAACACTCACTTTTGCCGAACTGATGAGTCTTAGCGTCAACGACATACTGATGCTCGATGCGCCGGTCAGCGAACCCGTCAAATTGATCGTCCAAGGGATCGAACTCTTTAAGGGTCGGCTCGCAAAATCAGCCGGCAAGTATGCCGTCGTAATCGCAGAACCCGCCGCCACGGTGGCAAGGGCCGCCGCCGGGGTGGAAGGGGCCACTTTAGCCAATGCAAGGTGAAACAAATGCCAAAGTACGTGAACTCGATAACTAAAAGGAAATAGAAACATGGCACAAGCAGCTCAAGCCGTAGAAGAAAAGGTCGAAGCAGAACAGGAACAAAACAGCGGCCCCGCCGTGGCAAGGCCACAAACCGCACAGCGCGACTCCAAAAAGCAGGTGCAGGCCGTCGAGTTTTCGGAAGTTGCCGAGAACGAAGCCCCCGGCGCCGGCGCGAATATCGATGTCCTGCTGGACATGAGCGTGCCCGTTACGGCCGTCATTGATAAAACAGAGATATCGGTCCGCCGGCTCTTGCAGCTCGGACCCGGCTCCGTGCTCAAGCTCCATAAGCCCGTCGGCGCGCCCGTGGATCTGTATCTCAAAGACGTTAAGCTGGCCACCGCAACCGTGGTGGTGATAGACGACAGGTTCGCTGTCAGAATAGAAGAGATTCTCGGGCCCGGCCCCGGAGGAGCAGCAACTGCCGCCGACGCGCCAGATGCCTAAGACAACCTAAGGAAAATTCCGCTCCGGAGAAATAGTAACAATGGCGGTTTCTAACAAATCGAGAATGGCGCCGATGGGGTCGCTCGAGCCCCCCTTTGCCTCGCAAAGCAATGTCATCCTGACTGTCGGCCTCGTCACCATCCTCGTCACCCTGCTGATACCTCTGCCGACCATGCTGCTCGACGCACTCCTCGCCGCCAGCATCTCCCTGTCTATTGCCGTCCTGATAGTAACCCTCTCCTCGAAAGAAGCCCTCGAATTATCCACCTTCCCCTCGCTGCTGCTCTTCGTAACGCTCTTTCGACTCTCTCTAAATGTCGCATCCACCAGGCTCATACTCCTCCAGGGAAACGCCGGCAAAATCATACAGACCTTCGGTGATTTCGTCGCGGGCGGCAGCTTCGTCGTCGGGCTCGTTATATTCCTCATACTTGTCGTCATACAATTCATTGTTATCACAAAAGGCGCCGAGAGAATCAGCGAAGTTGCCGCGCGATTCACACTCGACGCGATGCCCGGAAAGCAAATGGCCATCGACGCCGACCTCAACGCCGGAATGATCACCGAGGTCCAGGCAAACGAAAGAAGAGCAAAAATCGTCAAGGAAAGCGAATTCTACGGCGCAATGGACGGCGCCAGCAAATTCATCCGGGGCGACGCAAAGGCCGGAATAATCATCACCGCAATCAACATCATCGGCGGCATCGCCATGGGATATTCACGCGGCCTGCCAATTGCCGCCGCCGTAAGGACATATTGCATCCTCTCCATCGGCGACGGACTCGTCAGCCAGATACCTTCGATGATTATCTCCATAAGCTCCGGCTTTCTCGTTACAAAAATCTCCTCGAACCACAGTGTCGGCCAGGACCTCAGCAGACAATTCCTCAAGGCCAGCGAGCCGCTCACCGTAGCATCCTTCATAATCGCCGCAATGGCCCTCGTGCCCGGCCTGCCACCGGTGCCTTTCCTGCTTCTGGCCGCAGGCACTGCTCTGACGGGGCGAATGGCTGCCAGATCAGAAGAACCCCACCCACAAAAAACCCAGCCGCCACAGCAGCAGCCGACAGACAAACAACCCGTCGAAGACCTCCTCGACCTCGACCGAATCTCCGTCCAGGTCGGCGTCAGGCTAATTGCGCTCGTTGACCCGCGAAAGCAAAGCACAATCTTCGACCGCATCGGGGCACTGCGAAGAAAATTCGCCCAGGAGTTCGGCCTCATTATGCCCCTGGTCCGCATCAGAGACAATATCAACCTCGAACCGGCAACCTACCAAATCCGAATATTCGACCACATCGTTGCCGAGGGACGACTTGAGCCTAATATGTTCCTCGCTATGGACGCCGGCAGTGTCCGCGAAAAAGTCGGCGGAATCAAGACCGCCGAGCCGGTGTACGGGCTGCCCGCTCTCTGGATCGCACCAAATGACAAGGAAAAGGCTGAGCTAAATGGGTACACCATCATCGACCCCGAATCCGTCTTCATCACCCACCTCTCGGAAACGCTCAAAAAGCACGCCGACGAGCTGCTGACGCGAGAAGACGTCCAGCTCCTCGTTGACCGCCTCCGAAAAACCCAGCCCTCACTCGTCGGAGAAGCCGTCGGCGAGCTTGTCCCCATCGGATTGCTCCAGCGAGTCCTCAGGAATCTCCTCAACGACAAGATACCCATTCGTGAGCTTACCACCATACTCGAATCGCTCGCAGAGCACGCCGCAAAAACCAAGAACACAAACGTCCTTACCGAGCTGGTCAGAAAATCCCTCGCCAGAACCATCACGGAGCAGTACAAGAACCAGACCGGCAGAATCTCCGCCATAACGCTCGAACCGGTCCTCGAACACCGGATGAGCGCAGCCCTCCAGCAGGATGCCGAACAGCTTAGCCTCGCCCTGCCGACGGACCTGGCAATGGATATAAGCCGACAAATCGCACGCGCCTGGAAAACAGCTATGGACAAAGGTATTGAGAAAATCGTTTTGCTCTGCGACTCAAGATTGCGCAGCTCGTTGGCCGCTATGCTCGCCCGAACGGTCCCCCCGCTGCCCATCGTTGCTTATGACGAAATTGTCCTCGGAACCGAAATAGACCCCGTGCAGGTTATAGCCCTTCCGCCTCCGGGGTGGCAAGGGCCGCAAACCGCCCAGACTGAGCCGAGAGACGCAGAGCTTGTCAGTGCATTTTAGTCAGGAATCTTATGAAGAATAGAACCGCCGCAACAGAAAGGAAAAAACGTTTATGCCGCTGAACATCCGGTCAACCGCCGTCAGCATCGCCGTTATATGCCTCTTCGCAGTCAGTTTCATAGCCTGGCTCAGCGGCCTTTCGCCATTCACCTGCTGCAAAAGAGCGATAACCGCAGCGCTCCTAACCTATATCGCAGCCGCCTTCGCGCTGAAGGCCATAAACGCCATCCTGATCAGTGCGATGGTGGAAAGTCAAATGCGCCAGCAGAAGGAACAAAACAGTGGCGACGAAAACTGAAAATACCCCCGAATGTCCGCTCGTCGAAGAAAGCCAGAAGCGGCTTAGAACCGCCGCCCGGCGGGCGTACGCCGGCCAGAAGCAGCAGCTCATCGATAATGACCGGATCGCCGAGTTGTTGCCTCTGGTCCATAATGTCGTTCAGCGCGTCGTGACATACCTCAAGCCCCCCCTGTCCTACGAAGACCTCGTCTCGGCAGGCACGCTCGGACTCGTCAAGGCCGCAAGAGACTATGACCCCTCCTTCCAGGCCGAATTCAAAACCTACGCCTACATCAGAATCAGAGGCGCCATCCTCGACGAGCTCAGAAACTGGTCCTTCGTCCCGGCAAATGTTGACAAACAAATCCGCGAAACCCTCCAGGCAAGCCTCGAAATCATCGACCGCACCGGTTTGACGCCAACGGATACTGAGCTGGCCGAAAAACTCGATATCACCATCGATCAGCTCTACGACATATTCGAAAGCGCCCGTGCAAAACACTTTGTCTCTATCGACAGTTCGCCCGAAGATGCGCCGCCGCTCGGCGAATTCCTCGCCGCAGAAAATACAAGCACGCCGCACGACCACGTTGAAAAAAATGAGCTTATTAAGCAGTTGACCGAGGCCGTCAGCCATTTGGACCCCAGGCAGCGCCAGATAATCATACTCTACTATCAGCAGCAATTGACAATGAAGCAGATAGCCGAGGTCTTTGACATTACCGAACCGCGTGTCAGCCAGCTACACGCAAGTGCTTTGTTCAGATTGTCCTTAAAATTGAGGCAATGGAAAGATGGCAAATAGCGATTACAACATAATCAAGCCGGTGGAAAACCTGCAGACTGTCGGAAGTCTGACCCCGGCGAACAAGCAAAATGAAAAAAAACGGCGCCAAAATACTCAGCAGCAAGAGCAACAGCAGCCGGGCGAATCAGGCGAAGCCGACCGCGAAAAGGAAACTGCAAAAGGCCGGCCGGACCGCCCTTCCATCGATTATTGCGCTTGACTTGATAGACCCCTTTGGCGCGGCAAGAGCAGATGAACCATGACAAAAACCGAGACAAATATCTTAAAAAGCAGCGACGTTAAAATCGAGGGACGATTCCATCTCAATGTTGACCCCGGCCCTCGTCCCGCGCCGCCGCAGCGAAAGAATCGCGACCTCCCGCCGCAGGTCCGCATCGTTGAAAAGCACCCCGAATTCGCCGTCTTGGAGTTGACCTGTTCCTGCGGAAACAAATCGTATATCAGGTGTGAGTATGACAATGCTCGGCCTGAGGACCTCAAATCTCAACGGAACTAACGAGGAAGAACACTATGCGAACCAACAAAACAAATCTACAGTATCTGATTCTCACGGCCCTGACAATCCTCTGCGCAGGCTGCACAATCGAAAAGCCGGCCGAACTTGTTGCCAGGCCCGGCTCCACCGGAGGATTAGTCGGTAATGCAGATACGCCCAGAAGGTTCAAAGACCCCGCCGAAGGAGCGCCGACTGCCATCGAGTCCGCGATGGAGCTGTCGGCAAAATACGCAAACCTCTCTGACGAAATGGCCGTGCTCAAACAAAAAAACCAGCAGCTCCTCGCCGAGAACCAGGACCTCAAGGACCGCCTCGCCCCCTGCCAGGCACAGCTTGTGCAGGCCCAAAAGGAGCTCGCCGAAGCCAACGACCTCCTTATCGAGATGCGCGTCGAGCTGAACAACTGGCAGGCCAACGTCATCGGATTCCGAGACGAAATACGGGACGCCGACAAAGCACAGCTTGAAGCATTGCTCAAGATACTCCAGGTCCTCGGCGGTGAAACAAAGACCCAATCCGTCTCGGACCTCAAAAAGGACTCCGCCAATACCACGCCCCAGGAACCAAACCGCACTCAACAGGAGTCCCCCCAGGCAGGTACTACTACAGGTGAGCTCAATGGATAGCCCAAGAACAATACTACCGTCTGAAACCGCAAAACGCGCAGTCTTGCGCGCCGCGATGCTCCTGGCGCTTGCTTGCCTGCCCGGCTGCAATGTCATCTACAAAACCTCATTGCACCAGCCGGATTATTATTACCTCAATCCGCACAAGAACTTGCCCGCTGTCGGCAAGGTCGTCATCCTCGATATGCACAACGACTCGATCTACCCGCAAATCTCCGCCGATATGACAGAAGCCCTCTTCCAGGCATTGCAGAAAGAGCAGCTCTTCAGCATCACCGTCGTCCGCCGGACCGATCCGTCCTGGAAGAGCCTGCAATTGGATGCGGACGCGCCGTACACCCTCCAGCAGCTCGCAGAAATGCGAAAAGCCCTGAACTGCAATGCCGTTATCGTTGGCTCTGTTACCACGTATCAGCCCTACCCCCAAATGATCATAGGACTGAGGCTGAAACTTGTTGACCTGACGGATGGACAACTGCTCTGGGCAATCGAGCAAATCTGGGATACGACCGATAAAACAATGGAAAAACGAGTCAAAGACTATTATCAGGATCAGATTCACTCCGGCTTCGGCCCTCTCCGCGAACAATTGGTCCTCGTCAGCTCGCTCAACTTCATTAAGTTCGTTGCATACGAGGTGGCCCAGACAATGTAGAAAACGGCGTGAAATCACAGAGGCCCGTATTCGTCAAAAAGAAGCACCGACTTTAGAAAAAATTTGATATTGTGCCGGAAAATCGTAAAGTTTTTGCAGAATCATGCGAAAAGGACTGTGAAACGAAAATTGAAATGAGAAAACGATACTGCGATGATAGATAAAATCAATGCCAATCAGATTCGAGACATCCTGGAGAAGTCGGCCTCCCAGCCCGCCAACTCCTCCAAAACCCCGACTGATAGCCAGCCGGATGCGTCGCTTCACGTTGACTTTGCGACACTGATTGAAAACGCCGCTCAACTCCCCCAGGCCGACGCCGACGCCGTCCGCAGGGCACAGCAGCTTTTGGCCTCCGGCCAGCTTGAAAGCCCCGAGAATATCCGGGCCGCTGTTGAAAACATCCTTGAATACGGCATATAAAAGCTCACAAAACAGAATATATCCAGAGGCCGACCACGGACGGTCGTTGCAATAGCCCTGAAGGATTCATAAACTCGGCGAGGAAACGCGTACTACTGGCCCCCACCAGTTATCCCCCCTCGCCGTTTTTTTTGTGATTCCCCCTGCCCACTATGGTATGATCTTGGCACAGAAGATTGCCGATCAGGCATAAAAATCAAGAATCCGGCCCGCACAATCTTCCCCCAAGGGTATCTCCACGGCTCCCCGCCGGGATCTATAAACTACCGAATTGTCGGGCGACTTGAAACTGATGTTCACAGCGTCAACGGAACCGCCCCAGGAGACTTCGGCATCCAAATGCCCAGCTCGCCGCGATGCACCGCCGCTCCTCTTAAAAGGAACCGACCGGACGACCCTGCATGAGATTCTCTTTACCACTTCACCACACCCCCATTTGGTGTAGATTGTAGCAGATTTCGCCCGACAAATCAAGCAGAATCCCGTTCCCCCGGCTGATAAACAACCGGCCAATCCCCCATCCACGAATGCCGCCAAAACCAAAACGATATTATGGGAGCACCGGCTAAGAATTTATGATGGACACCGCCGGCCACGGCATTAGAATCTGTCCTTGAGCCGCCTTCGAAGATGGATTTTACCCTTTGGAAAAGGGGACCGTTGATGCAGATTATCGCCAAATGCCCGCAATGCGGCAACGCCTGGCGCCTCGACGCCTCCGCAGCGGACAGAAGAATTCGATGTCGCAAATGCCGCAGACTGTTCAAAGTCCCCAGGCTGGAAGACCTGCCAAACGCTACCGAGGCAATAAGGCAGGCAAAAGGCTCCATCTATGTTGACGAAACCGGCAAAACCTACGGCTGAAAACGTCGCCCCCGTTCCACAAATAGCGTTCTTGTCATTCCTGCGAAACCCGTCCTGAGCGAAGTCGAAGGAGCAGGAATCCAGTTCTCAGACGATAGACCCCTGCTTGCACAGGGGTGACTTCTCTGATTCTGCTTTCCGCGACAGATGCCAACCAAGACACAACACCGCTCCCCTCAGCTCGCACCCGCAACCCCGCT
>Ga0315287_10001247_pt1 | contig 23309 bp, 17 predicted proteins | sample YL17G11_0_MG_FD_205037 | JGI IMG/M metagenome (GOLD analysis project Ga0315287, IMG submission 205037) | Sediment microbial communities from Yellowstone Lake, YNP, Wyoming, USA - YL17G11_0 | ecosystem: Environmental > Aquatic > Freshwater > Lake > Sediment | place: USA: Wyoming | collected... | reverse complement strand
CCCCCCACCCCGCCTCAGCAAACAACAAAACAGATGCATCACGTTTTACAGCGTATACAGAAGCTTCAAAAAGACTGGAAAACTCGAAATCAAAACCACAGCAGCGGCACGAGGCCCAACAGGCACCCGACGCTGACGCCGACGACGCTGCCGGCGACCCTCGCGGCCCGCACGCTCGCGCTCCCCGCGTCGGCCGCACTGAGCACCACGGGCGCGCCCGCCCTCGTCCTCCGCGACCTGGCCTCTATCTGGTCGGCCAGCCCCAGCCCCGCGACGTCCGATACGAGGTTCCCCAGCCCGGCCGCAGCGAGCGTCGAGAGGCCGAACCGCGCCCCGAAGACGGCCTCGATCTCCTCCCCGGCCAGCAGCATGACGAAGTTGTCCACGAAGCCGAATCCCACGAACGGGAGGCCGACGGCCAAGGCGATGCGGGAGAGCGTGCGAGCGGAGAGCGGCGAGGCCGCCGAGAGCGCCGCGGCGGCGCCGGCGGCGTCGTGGGCTCCCAGGGCGGCGGACAGCTCTTTTCGGTCGAGGGAGCCCCTCGGGTTCGCCGTGTCCGAGGCGTCGAAGATGGCGTCGACGTAGGACGAGGGGGGGCGAGGGAAGGAGGGCGAGGCGAGAGGGAGAGGGGAAGCAGAGGGGGGAGAAGCGGGGGCCGAGGTCGATCCTCGCTCGTCTTCTCCTCTTCCTCCTCCTGGTCCCGACGTCGCAACGACGACGGCGTCCGTCGCCCCGCTCCGCAGCTCCGCGCCCGCCAGAGCCGCTATCAGGTGCCTGCGCTCCGCTGGCCGCAGCTGGGAGGACAGGGCCGCGGCCGCGGACTCGGCGCCGCTGGGCGACGAGCGGAGGAGGTCGGCGACGAGGGCGGCGAGCCGAGCTCGGGCCTCGCCGCCGCCGCCGCCTCCTGCTGACGATGGTGTCCCTTCTACTTTCGCTGAGTGGGGCCGCGACTGGGAGCTGATTTTGCTGGCGTCAATGCCGCAATGTCGTGCAGAGCACGCTCGTGAAAGAGTGGAACTAAGAGAAGAAGAGCTGCCGCCGCTGCTCCTGGAGCCGCATCGGAGGATCGACGAGAGCATCGGAAGGGGACAGTGGCACAACCCACAGTCGACGGACGTCGAGGAAGAAAATAAAAAGAATCACGATGTCGCCTCGTTCGCGCCGCTCCTGCCTCCTGAGGGGGGCCGGCGGCCTCGCCGCCGCGCTGCTCTTTGCGGCCTTCGCGCTCTCCGTCTCGTCGGCGGCGGTGGCGTCCAAGGAGGTAAGGGAGGGTTGAAGCTCGAGTCGAGTCGGGGCACTTGGCCGATCGCGGCTCGAACGTTGCAACTCGAAAAGAGGCCACCTCTCTACGGCCTCCAAAGCTCGATGTGCTTTCCATTTCTCGCTCGAAACGGAGTTTCGATCGTGCATTGAGTCCACCAAAGCAGCGAAAGAGAGCATTCGTGGATCTCGTATTGCGAGACCTCGACGTGTGATGTCTCCCTCTCTTCAGCGTTCCCCATCACATCCATCGATCGCGCGTCCTCTCTCGTTTCTTTTCAAAAAAAAGGCTCTCATCCCCCCCCCTTCCCTCCCCCACCCCCCCCCCCTCCTCCCTCCTCCCCACAGTCCGTCCTCGACGAGCTCCGCTCCCTCCGAGCCTCCTCCCCCGACGCCGTCGTCGCCATCCCCTCCGTCGACGCCTTCGAGCGCTTCACGAGGGGGCCCCGCGGAGGGCGCAGCCACGGCCTCGTCGTGTTCTGCACTGCGAAGCACCTGCTCGACAAGCCGCAGCTCGGGCTGCGCAAGATGCGACGCGAGTTCGGCACGGTCGCCAAGACGGCACGGAAGACCCTCGCCGAGCACGCGAAGGGGGCCAACGCCTCGAGCCCCGCCTCCCCTCTCGACGCGCTGTTCTTCGCGACGCTGGACTTTGAGCAGGCGCGCGAGGCGTTCCACCGGCTCGGCGTGCAGTCGCTGCCCTGGGTCATCTCGGTCTCCCCGGCCGCCGCGGTCCCCGCCGAGGGCGACATCGAGCTGCTGGGAGACGCGGTGATGCGGCACGCGCGGTACGGACACCGGCACTGGAGCGCCGCGGACTTTGCGAGGTTCGCGTCTGACCGCATCGAGGCCTGGCGCGGCGAGGACGGCGGCGACGACTCTGCCGGCCCCGCGTCCTCCGCGACCGATTTCCCGCCCGCCATCGTCATCCACGAGGCGCCCCCCCGTCCCTCGGTCGTCAACGTCTTTTTGGGGCTCGCGATGCTCTCGGGCCTCGCCGCCGTCGGATGGAAGCTCTACAACTCGCGGCTGGCCAAGAGCCTCCCCCTGTGGACGCTCGCCTGCCTGTCGGTCTGGTGGTTCTCGACCTCGGGCGGGATGTACAACATCATCCGCGGCATGCCGATGGTCCTGCCCCAGAGGGACGGCACCGTCAAGCTGTTCCTGGAAGGCAGCGGGCAGGTGGGCTTCGAGGGGTTCCTGATGGGGTCGCTCTACGCGACGGTCGGCCTCGCGTTCCTCGCGGTCTCTGCCGCGGCGACGCGCCTCGCCGACGAGGGGTCGAGGCGCGTGGCGGGTTACTCCGCTCTCTGCCTGGCCTGGTTCGCATACAGGAGGGTGGTGTCGATCCACGACTGGAAGACAAGCTTCGGGTGGCACTCATTCCTGTGGTGAAGAGAAAGGAAAAGAGGAGGCGGAAGAAAGAAAGAGAGGGGAAGTTTTTCGCGTTGCTTTTCGAGCTCTCGACCCCTCCCCCCTGCTTTTGTGATTACCTTGTGATTTCTGCTGGGATTTTTTTTTGCTCGCTCGTTCGTTTCGTTAACAGTCTCTCTCTACGAGTTTTTCGAATCTCTCTCTTTGGGTCAGAGCTCTTGTTTCTAAAGAAAAAGAAGAAAAAAGAAGAAGGAGAAAATGGAAGAAACAAAGAGCTATTCATCGACAGCGACGACCTCCTGGTTCTTCTTCTCTTCTCCCTCTCCTCCTCCTTTCTTCAAACCAACCGCCGCCGCCACAGCCACCCCGAGCTCCGCGAACACCTCGTCCAGCAGCCTCTCCGAGTCGGGCCCGTCTGCCAGGTGCCTCGCGAGAGACAGCCTCGCCTTCTCGGCCTTGGTCAGCGCCGCGCCGACCGGGGCCCCCCCGCTCGCGAACGAGAACGAGCGCCACGGCAGCGACAGGTCGACGGCGTCGGCCTCGAGCCTCGAGTCTCTGGCCACGCCCAGAAGCGCCTCCCGCAGGCTGCTCGATGAAGGGACCGCGTCGGAGGAGGAGGAGGAGGAGGAGGAAACGGGGGGGCACTGCGCCCGGTCGCCGACCCTGCAGCGGAGCGAGAAGGGCGCGAGCTCCGCCGCCGCGCCGCCGCCGACGCCGCCCGCGCCGACGCCGCCCGTCGCCGAGGCGGCCGGGGCCGCCGCGACGCAGAACCAGGAGGTGACCGCCGCGGGCGAGGGCAGCGCCTGGTCGTAGGGACCGACGATGGCGCCGACAAAGGGCTCGATGTTGCTGATGCTGCTGGTGTTGCCCTTCTTCGGCGCTTTGCCGCCGCAGCACCCGCCGCCGACGGCGCCGCTCTTCTCGCCTCCCTCCTCTGCCTCCTCTGCCTCCTCTCCCTCCTCTCCTTGCCCTTCTCTCTCCTCCTCTCCTTCCTCTCCTCCCATCCTGAAGAGAGCCTGGTAGTTCCTCTGGTTCTCGGCGTCCTTCCTCGACGGGGTCGGGGCGAAGACGGGGTGAGAATGGTACCAACCGACCGGCACGAGCCCGGCGGCGGCCATCGCCGCGCGCGCGCTCACCTCGGCCGCGGCGCAGAGCTCTACCGACGTGCGGCTGCCCGTGCCGCTCGCCCGCGCGCAGGGGAAGGCCCTCGCGACGGACACGGTTGGCGGGCCGCCGCCGCCCCTCCCGCTCTCCCACCGCCCCCCGAGGAGCCCGATGATCTCCTCGTGGTGCAGATGCGCGTGGAGGTCCATCACTGCGAGCGCCGCCCTCGACACCTCCAGCGCGAAGGGCTGCGCCAGCGGCAGCCCGCAGCCGGGCTCGAGCGCGGCGGGGAACTCGCGGCACGCGAGCAGCTCGAGCGACTCGGAGGTGGCGCCGAGGCGGAGGGCCGCAGCGGCGGCGGCGGAGCGCTGCGGGGCGGCGCGGCGCGGGCGAGAGAGGGCGTACTCTGTTCGCTCGGGGCGCTGGCGCGGGGGCGAGGGCGGGGGCTGCTGCTGCGGCGGCGGCGGCGGCGGCAGTTGGAAGGGGGCACGGGGCGGAGCGGGCGCGCCTTTTTCCCCTTGCCCTTTTCCCCTCGCCTCCTCCGCCGCCGCCGCTTCCGCTTCCGCCTCCTTCCTCGCCCCGTCGTCGCCCAGAGCAGCAGAAACAGCAACAGCAGGGGGGTCAGCAGAGGGAGCAGCTTCTTTCCTCTCCTCCTCCGCCGCCGCCTCACTCCCTCCGACGGCGACGACAAGCGCCGAGGGCGTCGGCGCCTCGCCCGACGCCGCCGCGGCCGGGGCCGCAGAGGCCGCGGCGGAGGCGGCGGCGGCGGCGGCCGTCGCTCCCGCTGCCTCTGCTTTCTTGGCGGCGGAGGTGCCCGCGGCGGCGCCCCCGTTCTCGTCGTTGGCCGCCCCGCTGGGAGCGGCGCGCGCTTCCGCTCCCGCTCCCGCTCCCGCTCCCGCTTTTCCGACGTTCCCCCCCTTGACCGCCGCCGCCGCCGCGCCGTCCTCCTCGGCGGGCGGCAGCGGCAGCAGCATCCCGGGCATCTCCCTCCCCTCCTCCAGGAACGCGCGGATCGCCCCGACCTTGAGGCCGTAGGCCCTCGCCGTCGCCGACCCCGCGTCCAGCGGCCTCCCCGACAGCGTGTACCCCTCGCCGCCGCTCTCGGCGACGCGGCGGGGCACGCGCTCGCCGCGCATCGCCAGGCGGACGAACCACTTTTGCGCGTGGCTCGCGACGGCCCTCGCGTCGCGCGTGCCGACGGCGGCCGCCACGGCCCTCCAGTCGCGGCCGTGCTCGCTGAGGGCGGCCTCGAAGAGCTGAGTCTCGGCGGCGGACCAGCCGCGGGCCGGGGCGCGGCGGGCGGCGCCGGCGTCTTTGCGCTTGCGGCGGCCCGACTGCGACGTGGAGCCGTCGCCTTCTCGGCTTCCTCCCTCTTCTCCGTCTCCCTCCTCGCCGCTGGCTGGCGTTTCCTCTACCCTCCTGTCGCCGGCGCCGTCGCCGTCGCCGTCGCCTTCGGAGGCGTCTTTCTTCGCGGGAGCGGGGGGCTTGGCTGTTTGTGTGGAGGAGGGGAGAAGGAAAAGGGAAAAAGGAAGAGGAGGTCAGAGAGGGGGAGAGCTGTCGTCGGAGAGGCGTCGTCGCGCGATGAAAAAAAAACAAATTCAAAACGCTTTGCTGCATTTCGCCTCTCGCTCTTCTTCTCTTTCCCTTTCTTCTCTCCACCTGATGACTGTCACTCAGATGCATCACGCACCAGCCTTGCTCTCGCGCTGCTTCTTGGCCGGAGGAGGAGCCGCGGCCTTCTTCTTCGCCAAATGCTGCTTCTTCTTCTTCGTCTTCTTGCTCCCGCCGCCACCGCCCCAGTCCGAGTCGCCCGACGAATCGCCCCCGCTGCTCCCCACGGCGTCGTGGTAGTAGCCTCCGCCGGCGCCGCCGCCACCCTGCTCCTCGGCGAGCATACGGGCGATGAGGGCCGCCGTGGCGGCGTCTGGGTCCGCCATCGTTGAGTGGAAGAGAGTCGTTTCTATTCTCGTTTGGTCTGTCGACTTTTTCTCTGTAGCGATGAATGGAATGAGAGTGTTTTTTTTTTTGCATTTTTTTTTGGTTTTCTCTCTCGACCCCGACCTCTCTCTCTTTTCTCTCACTCTCTCTCTTTTCTCTCTTTCTCTCTCTTTCCCAACAAGTGAGTGAATGTTCATCGTTTCTCTCGTGCGTTTTGTTCTGATGTTGTTGTTGTTGTTCATGTATTCCCCCCATTCTCTCCACTCTGAAAAGCAAAAAAGGAAGGGAAAAAAAACGTGTCTCTCTCTCACGCCAGGCCCGCCGTCCCTCCTTCGCCGCCGCCATCGCCCTTGTCCACCTCCATCGCCGAGGCCGCAGCAGGAGCAGCGGCAGGAGCGCTCGTTTGAGCAGCAGCAGCCTTCGCAGCAGCAGCAGCAGCAGCAGCAGCAGCCGAAGCCCCCCCGGCCTTGCCCCCTCCGAAGGGCACCCACGCCCCGCGCAGCTCCCCCAGCAGCGCCGGCATCGGGTCCTCGAACTCCCGCGTCAGCTCGCTCCAGCGGCTGTCGAACGCCGGGCTGCCGTAGATCTTGCCCTCGTTCCGGAACGACCACAGCGTGCCGACCTTCCACATCGCGTCCGGGCGCGTCGAGACGTGCTCGAGCATCGCCGCGCGGTCCCGCTGCTGGTACCGCGAGCGCGCGCAGCCGCCGTAGCACGACTCGACGTCCGGCAGCGAGATCGTGCCGCGCCGCTCGGCCGACAGCGAGGCCGTCGGGTCGTAGACCGTCTGCTTGAACCAGCCCGAGAGCTGGCCCCAGATGAACCAGGGGCCGTACTTCTTGGCGAGCCCGGCCCGCGCGGCCGTGGCCTCGTCGACGAGCCCGGCCTCGTCGTCGGCGGCGGGGGGGAGGTGCGGGGGCACCGGGTCGCAGAGGGCGCCCTCGGGCAGCGGGAGGAGGTCGCTCTCCGGGCCCGGGGGAGCGGGAGCGGGAGGGGGAGCTGCCCCGGCGGCTCCCGCTGCTGCTGCTGCTGCTGCTGCTGTTGCGGCGGCGTCGGCGGGAGCAGCAGCGGCGGCGGGAGCGGGAGCAGCAGCGGCGTCGGGAGCGGGAGCAGCAGCGGCGTCGGGTGCGGGAGCAGCAGCGGCGTCGGGAGCGGGAGCAGCAGCGGCGTCGGGAGCGGGAGCAGCAGCGGCGTCGGGAGCGGGAGCAGCTTCTGCTGCCGTCGTCGCCGTCGTCGCCGCCGCGTCCGCCGTCGCGGCGGGAGCAGGCTCCGAAGTCGCAGCAGCAGCAGCAGCAGCAGCAGCAGGAGCGCCTGCCGCGGTCTCTTCCGCTGCAGCAGAAGCAGCAGGAGCGGCAGCCGTCGCAGCAGCGGCGGGATGCTCGCCAGAAGCAGAAGCAGCAGCAGCAGCAGCAGCTCCTGCCGCTTCCGCTTCCGCCTCCCCCTCCGCTGCCGTCGCCGCAGGGCTCGCCGACTTGGAATCCGTCTTCTTCTTCTTCGCCCCGACCTTTTGCTTCTTCTTCGCGGGGCCCCCGCCCACCCCGCCCCCCGCCGCGCCGCCCCCGTCACCGATCACGCACAGGTCCGAGGGAGCCAGCCTCACGGCGGGACTCGTGAACGACGCGAACCGGCGCTCGGCCGAGAACCAGACGCGGGTCCGGGCGTACATCGTCGCGATGTCGGCCGCGGCGGTGTGCCCTCCCCGCGCCTCGGCGTCAAACCGCCGCAGCATCGGGACGAGGTCGGAGAGCCTCCGCCTGGCCTCCTCGAACGAGGCGGCGGGCGGGTCGCGCAGCACGGCCTCGGCGAGCTCGTGGAGCTGCGGGTGATGGCCCAGCCCGGGGCCGACGCCGGACCTCTCGAGCGCCCTGCGCACCTCGGCCGCCGTCGCCGCCGCGACGACACCGCGCGCGACCTGCGGCGAGCTCAGCGCTGGCGCCGCGGCGCGCAGCAGCCTCCGCGCGATCGACCGGTCCCCGTTCCACACGTGGTCGGCCGCCTCGGCGTCAGACAGCCGGCGCAGCGGAGGGCACGACTGGGACGACTCGTCGGCGGCCTTGAACGACTGGGAGAGGACGTACTTGATCTTGTCGACGGTGATGACGACGTTCTGCAGGCGCGAGTCGGCGACGCCGCGCGCCTCGAGCGCGGCGGCCGAGCGCGAGTAGCCGCCCCCGAGCGCCGGCGGCAGCGCGAGCAGGGCCGCGGGCAGCAGCTCGCGCTCCCGCTCGACGAAGTGGAGGATGAGGGCGGCCCACTTCTCCAGCCACGGGGGCACGCGGCGGGCCATCACGCCGCCGGCGGCGGCCTCCTCCGCCGGGCCGAGGCCTCCCCGGCCCAAGGCGGAGTCGCGGACGCCGAAGCGGTCGAGCACGGCCCTGTCCGCGTCCGTCAGCCCGCTCGAGTCCCCGGCGTGCAGGATGATCGCCTGGCGGTGGAGCACGTTGTGCCTCTCGTTCATCACGGCCTGGAACGCGCGCGAGCCGCTGAAGGTCAGGAACGACCCGCGGCAGCCCGAGGTGCCGCAGAGGCAGATGGCGTCGCGGAACTCCTTCTCGGACTCGGTCACGGAGGCGTAGTCGAAGGTCAGCTCCTCGCCCTCGTGGACGTGGCGGAGGGTGTAGACGGCGATGGTGAGGCGGCCTGGAGATGAGTTGGTTTTGTTTTTTTGGAGTTGGTTTTCGGGGAAAAGAGATTTAAAAAAGTGGGTTTTTTGTCTTGTTTTTTTCCGTCGTCGCGCCTGCCTCTCTCTCGACCTCGACCTCGAAAAGAAAACCTCAAAACTCATAACTCATAACTCAAAACTCAAAAAAAATGCTCACCGCCGCAAGCCATCACCACGGCCTGGCAGTTGGGCGTGCACGAGTGCGACATCCTCGACGCGAACGCTCCCCGGGACGCGGCATCAACAAACAGCGCGTCGTAGCCAGCCGGGTCGTCGCGGGGTCGCTCGAGCACGATGTTGTAAAAGTCGGGCAGCTCGTCCTTGGTGACCTTCTTCAGCGCGTCCTGCACCTCGAACCAGCGCCACGGCGAGTGCACCTCTCCCAGGTACTCCTCGACAAAGGTCAGGCGGGGGAGGCCCCCCGGGCGGATCACCTGCATGCCCACTCCCTTCGGGTGGACGCGGAAGTAGTCGGAGCCGACGTCGCGGAAGCGCGCGGCGACGGCCGCGGCGGCGAGGGCCGAGGCGGGCGAGGTCGCGTCGACGGACGCGGCGGTCAGGGCCGCCTCGGCCTCGCCTGCAGAGGGCGGAGCGTCCTTGCCAGCAGCAGCAGCGGCAGCGGGAGCAGCAGCAGCAGCAGCGGGAGCAGCAGCGGCAGCAGCGGGAGCAGCAGCGGCAGCAGCGGGAGCAGCAGCAGCAGCAGCAGCGGGAGCAGCAGCGGGCGCCGCCGCCGCCGCCGCCGCCGCGCCCTCGCCGCCGCCGCCGCCGCGCTGCTCCAGACGCCGCAGCGCGCGGGCCAGGTCCCACCCCTGCGCGCCCTGCGAGTTGACGGCGGGCTGCAGCACGCGCTCGACCCAGTCGTTGACCCGGTCCCTCGTCGCGGCGGAGCAGCAGCGGGCCGTGAGGGCCGCGGAGCCCGGGCGGGAGGCCGGGGGGCTGGGGCCCTCGTCCGTGTCCTTTTCGGTCTTGGCGCCGGCGCCGGCCTCGGCGCGGTGGATTTTCTCCCCGCGCGCCAGCGCCGCGGCCTGCGCCTCGGCGGCCCTGGCGAGAGCTCGGTAGTCCGGCTTCACGTAGGACCCGAAGGCCTGCGACTCGAGGACCGCGTCGACGATGTTTCGCCGCGAGTAGCAGTCCATGCCCCACGCGTTGACCTCCTGCACGTCCTTGTTCAAGACCAAGGTCTCGCGGCGCGTGACGGCGCGGTTGGCGCACGCCGCGGGGAACTCGGTCGAGGTCGGGTCCTCCGAAAACTGCTTCCTCCGCCGCGCGGCCTCGGCGCAGCCGCAGTTGGGCCCGCACTCCAGGTTGCTCTTGAGGCAGGCGCACTCGGTGTCGAAGGCCTCCATCTCCAGGGAGTACGTCCCCAGGGACCCGGGCGCGACGGCGCACGCCGACCCGTCGCACCGGCCCCGCTTTTCCGTGGTGAGCTTCCACTCGACCAGGGGCTTCGACATCGAGTTCACCTTGTAGGCCTTGAGGCGCTCGTAGGGCCTCGGCGCGTAGGGGCGACGGCGCCAGGCGCCGTGGAGGTAGGGCTCGCGGTTCGCCTGGATGGCCTCGGGCATCGGCCCCGTGCGGAGGCGGGCCGGGGAGGCGACGGCGACTGGGTTGCCGTTTTCGTCGAGCTGCGGCGGCGCGGTGGGGTCCGCCGCGGAAGCGCCGCCGCCGCCCTCCGCCCCGCCTCCCCCTCCCGCGGCGGCGGCCCTCGTCGCCCGCCTCATCTTCGCCTTCTTGCGGTCGGCGGAGCCGAAATCCATGGCGACCTCCGCGACCGCCGAGGTGAGCGCGGCGACGAACTGGTCCGCGAGGCCCAGGAGCTTCCCTTTCCGCATCGTCGACGCCGCGCCGCCGAGCCCGCCCGCCGCGCCGCGCCCGCGCCCTGGGCCGTCGTCCCCCGGCGCGACCGAGGCCGCCGCCCTCGCCGCCGCCTCCGCCGCGCTCGTCGCCAGCGCCTCCGCGCTCGCCTCGGCGGCGCCGCGGACGGCGGCGGCGACGTCCGCGCAGAGCGCCTCGACGTCGTCGTAGCCGCCGGACCGCAGCGCCGCGGCAATGGCCGACGCGTCGACGTCCAGCACCCTCGCAACCTCGCCCGCGCGCGTGGCGCGGAGGAGCGCGACGCGCCTGCGGCAGGCCTCGCGGATGCGGTGGGAGCCCTTTGGAGGGGGAGGGGAGGAAGGGGCGGGGGCGGCGGGCTGCTGCTGCTGCTCGCCGCCGCCGCCGCCGTCGGCGGGGTCGGCGGGCTCGGTCGAAGCAGCAGCAGCAGCAGCAGCGGCGGCGGCGGCGCCAGCGGGAGCTGTCGGAGCCGCCTCCGCCGCCTCCTCCTCTGGCTCGGGCTCGGGCTCGGGCTCGTCCTCCCTCTCCTCAAGGACCGCGGGCGCCACGGCGCGCTCGATCATGGTGGCCAGCTCGTGGGCCAGCACCGCGGGGAGGTCGGAGGGCGAGGGGAGGAGGCCGGAGGGGGCCTTGCGGGCGAAGGCCGCTCCCGCGCCGGCCGCGCCGCCGCCGCCCGCCTTGCCGCCCCTCTTCGCCGCGGCGCCCCCGCCCTTTTTCGCCCCCGCCTTCCCGCCGCGCGCGCCTCCCCCTCCATACTCCCCCGCGGCGACGCCACGAGAGGCAGCCTCGCCGTCCCCGCCGGCGACCCCCAGGGCCGCCTCCTGCCTCGCCGCGGCGCGGTCGGCGCCCGGCCGCGCCTTGAGGTTGGCCGGGCCGCGGGCCGCCGCGAGCGCCAGCAGGTCGGCGGGGGGCCGGGCGGGCGCGCCCCCCTTCCAGAACCCCGCATCCGTCATCTCCACCGCGGCGAAGGCCGTCGCCGCGGAGCCGGCGGGGACGGCCGCGCCGCTCTGGCCGAGGAGCACCGCCTGGGAGACGCGGGCGTTGGCGGCGTCGAGGAGGGCCGAGACGGCGTCCGCGTCGGCCCCGTGCGGGCCGCCGAAGAGCGCCACGAGGGCGTCCGAGGCGCAGGAGCGGAGCGCGGCGACGAGCGCGGCGCCGGCGTTCGGCGGGGGGCTGGGCGAGGCGAGGGACTCGAGGGCGGTGCTGGTTGTTGTGAAGGTTGGTGTCGAGGTCGAGAGGAAGTTTTCAAAGTGAGTGAGAAGAGCGACGGAAAAAAAAACCATCGCGCTGCACGCACCCTTTGCGGGCTGAATGCGCACGCTTACGAGGCGTTTCTGGTGGCTCCGTTACTCTCTACGTGTAGATCAGGCCATCGCCTCGCGCTCGGGATTGAAAAAACCAGATGAAAACAGCAAAAACGAGAGGGCGCGCCTCCTTGAATGAAAACAAGTCCCCCACTCGCCTTTGGCCTCGACAGGTAGAAGCACGAATCGGCGCCCATCCCTCCCTCTCCTCTCTCTCAATCTCTCAACTCCCTCTTTCAAGAAAACTCACCGGTACGCCTTCGTAAAGTCCCTCCCGCCTCCCACGGGGCCGGAGAGGAATCCCAGAGTGTCCAGGACCGTCAGCTCTGAGGCCATCGTCAGCAGCGCCGCCCTGGCGACGGGAGCCTCGAGGGGACTGCTGGGTGTCGTCGACGCCGTCGACGCCGCCGCCGCTGCCGTCGATGCAACGCCGACGCCGACCGCATTGGTCCCTGCTGTCGCCGCAGCGTAGGCCGTCGAGACGCGCGGCAGGGGGACGCGGTCGGCCATCGTCATGTGTTGTCCTCCGCGCGTCGACAGGCGGGGACCTTTTGACGTGAACGCGAGAAAAAAGAAGGAGAAGAAACACTTCTCGCTCTCTCTTTCGTTTTCGAAAAAAAATAGAGGACGTTTGACCTCTTTCGTCTTCTTCTCCTTTCATCTTGTTTTCTTTTCGCCCTTCTTCCTTCCAAAACTACTCAAAGTGGCGATGCTCCTGGTGTTACAAGAAAAGGGGGGAAACGCTCATTTCAAGAGCCTCCTCCTCTGCTGCTGCGCCCTCCCGCGGAGCAGGGCCAAGGCCACGGCGGCGACGGCGAGGACCGAGGCCGATACCGCCGCGGCGACGGCGACGCCCCGCCTCCTTCGACACCTCCTCTTCCTTCCTTCTTCCAGAGTAAATATCCTCTCATCGGCCTCCCGGGTCACCCGGGCCAGCTCCTCGTCGTCGAAGCGCTTGACGATGCGGAAGACTGTCGGAGGGGCGGAGTCTGGGGAGGTGACACCTGTTGAATTTTGAAATGAAAGGTTTCGAGTTTTTTTGGCAGTGAGAGAGAGAGAGAGAGAGGGAGAAGGAGGGAGAGAGACAGGAAGACGAAACGAAGAGAAAAAAGAAACTAACTCACCGGCACTCTCCACGACGCCCCCGTGCCCCTTGTAGTACTCCACCAGCCCCCTCTTTCCTCCCTCGACCGTGGCTGAGATCGCAGAGAGATTTCTGGCGCGGGCCGCGGCCTGCAGAGAGTGCATCAGTCGGGCGCCGAGCCCGCGGCCGCGGAGCCGGGGGGCGACGCCGAGGCCGAAGCCGAAGAGCGACGAGGAGTAGGGGACGCCCGCGACCAAACCCACGAGCTCGCCTTTTTTCTTCATCTGTTGCTGCTGCTGTTGCTCCTCTTCTGAAGGAGAAGAAGCGGCGGGTGCCTTGTTGAGGAAGGGGAGCCAGGACGCGAGAAACGAGGAGGATGAAGGGGAGGAAGAGGGAGCCTCGTCTTCTCCGTCGAGCTCGTAGAGGAGAATCCAAGCGCAGTCCGCGGGCTCGTGGCAGAAGGTGGCGCGCTGGAGCCAGTCGGCGTCGGCTCTGCCGCCGCTGCCTTCTTCGTCTCCGCTCTTCTCGTCCGGGAAGCAGAGCTCGTGGACAGCTCGGATCTGCTTTTTTTTCAAAACAAAAAAAACGTTTCGGTGGAGTCGAGAATTTCTTTTTGAGCAAAAAATACGTCGAGAGAGCCAAGAGAAAGAAAAGAAAAGAAACCCTCTCCCTCCGTCTTTTCACTCTCTCCTTGCCTCCTTCAGCAGCTCCGGGGTCAGGTCCCGAGCTGCGTGCGTGTCTATCATGTACAGCCCCTGGCCTGCGACGACCGAGCCCCGCAGAGGATAGGAAGGGGGAGGAGAGGAAGCGGCGGCGAGCTCCGGCTCCGGCGACGACGACGGGGAGACGAGCACGCCTTCTTCGCTCGAGCCATTGCTCCCCGCGTCGTCGCCGTCGCCTCGCCCTCCTCCTCCTCCTCCTTCGTTGGGTCGTCGCCGCGCTTCTCCTTGGGCATGGGGGACGATGATGGGTTCTTCTTCCATCTTGTGGAGACGGGCGAAACAGGGGAGACGAAGCTCTCGGAGAGGGGAGGGCGCCGAGAGAGAAAGAGATCGATGAACGCCTCTGGCGAAAGAAGTGAAGGAGAGGTTGACACAAACACACGAACGGCAGACGACGAAGAAGAAGAAGAAGAAGAAGAAGAAGAGGCGATGGAGGACGGTCGCGACTTCGACGCCGACTCTCGCAGGCAGGGGCGCTCGCGCTCGCAGACGCCACAGGGCGCGCTGCCGCCCCCGCTTCCGCAGCAAGGGACGATGCAGCAGCAGCAGCAGCAGACATTCCAGCAGCAGCAAATGCCGATTCCGCCGCCGCCGCCGCCGCCGCCGCCACCGCCGCCGTTTCGACCTCCCCCCGGAGGCAACAACCCCTTCCCGCCGGGCCCGCCGCCTCAACAGCAGCAGCACTGGCAACAAGGCGCTGGTCGAGGCCGCGGCGGAGTAGGAAACTGGGGCTACCAGCAGCAGCAGTGGCAGCAGCAGCAGCCTCGCCCGCAAGGAGGTGGCTTTCTCCGGCCTCCGTTCCAGCCGCAGCCGCAGCAGCAAGGAGGCGTGATGAGCAACCCTTTCCAGCAGCAGCAGCAGCAGCCTCAGAGGCCTCCCTTTTACCCGCAGCAGCAGCTGCAGCACCACCAACAGCAGCAAGGAGGATTCGTCTTCCACGGCGGCGGCGCCGCCGCCGCGGCCGCCGCCGCCGCCGTCGCCGCCGCGCAGGAGTTCTCCCGCTTCTCGGCCCCGCTGCCCCACCCCACCTCCTCGGACCGCGCCGCCACAACGGCCCGCGAGGCCCTCGTGCGGGTCGTCGCGCTGGCAGACGCGCTCCCGGCGGCGCTGCTGTCGACGAGGGACGGCGCGTCGAGGGTCAGGAGGGCCCGCGCAGCGGCCGCCGCGGCCGCCGCCGCCGCCCTCGGCGGCGCTCCCTCCGCCTCGGCCGCCATCTCGCGACTCGAGGCCGTGGCGGCCGCCGACGCCCTCTCGACGAGGCCTCTGGCCGCGGCGGAGGCGGGAGCGCTGTGGAGGGAGCTCGTGCCCGCCGAATCGGAGGTCGAGCGGAGGGCGCGAGCGGGCGAGGGGGGGGCGGGCGGAGGGGCCGCCTCGGGCGCCGCCGCGGCGGAGGAGAGGCTGCGGGGGGCCCTCGAGCTCGTGCGCTCTTTCGAGGCGCACCAGATCGAGGGGGGGTGGCTCGCCGCCCCCTCAGCGAAGGGGGGCGCGTGCTTGCTTCGTCCCGTGTCCTCTTGAGAAGGTGCGAAAGAAAAGGAAAATAAGAAAGGAGGTGGAGGAATGAACTTTTGGTTGTGTAACACTAGAGCTTTCGTCGAACGCGGAATCGCGATTTCAATGTAAGTGGCTGCCTTTCCCTTCTCTCTCACGCGCGCACTGCCGCCGCCGCGGACGAGGCACCGCCGAGGGAAGAGAGCAGTGAGGCCTCCGCGGCGGCGGCGCGCCCCCCGAGCCCCGTCGCGCCGGCCGCGACGGCGTCGAGCGCCGCCGCGAGCCGCCGCAGAGCCGCCGACCTCGCGTCCCCCGTCTCTTCCCTTCTGTTCCTCCTGTGCAACGACGCTCCGAGGAGCGGCGAGCGCGCCGGGGGGAGGGCGGGCCGCGGCGGCGGCGGCGGCGGCGGCGGGGCCGGAGTCGGCGGCGGGGAGGCCCGGACGCGCCACGTCCGCACGATCGCGTCCCCCGCTCCCCCTCCGGCGGTCGCCAGCAGGAAGTCCCCCTCCCTCCCGTCGCCGCTGCCCCGCAGGGAGCGAGACGCGCAGAGAGCCAGGGCCCCGCGGCCGCCGCCGCCGCTCGACGAGCGGGGCGAGGGGTGGCCGCCCGGCCCCAGCGCGACCCTCGTCGCCCGGGGCGCCCGCGGGTCGCACCAGAGGACCCCCCCGCCGCCGCCCGCCGCCGACGAGGCCGAAGAGGCCGCCAGCGAGGTCTGGGAGCCCCAAGCGAGCCGCGTCAGGACGCCGGCGGCGAGGGGGAGCTCGATCTCGGCCGCGGCCGCCGCCCCGGCGCGCGAGTCGCAGAGGAAGAGCCTCGAGGAAGAGGAGGAGGCGCCGGGGGAGGCCCCGGGGGAGGCCGCGACGGCGACAATGCGGCCGTCTCCGGGACACGCGGCCAGCGCGGAGACCGCCCCAAGGGGAAGGGACACCGCGGCCGAGACCGCGGCGCCCGAAGAAGAGGAAGAAGAAGAGGAGGAGGAGGAGGACGAGAAGAAGGAGGAGGAGGAGGAGGAGGAGGAGGAGGAGGAGGAGGAGGAGGAGCAGCCTCGAGGAGCCGGGGCAGAGCCCGCGAGGTCCCACCAGCAGACGCGCCCGTCGCTCGCCCCGCCCGTCACGGCGACGAGGGCGGGGGAGGGCGCCGACGACTGGGGGCGACAGCCGCAGCAGGGGGCCAGGGCGGCGCAGGAGATCCAGCCGCTGTGGGCGCCGCGCAGCGACGAGACCAGGCGCGGCGGAGCGGGAGACGGGGAGCGAGGGGCGGCGGGCGAAGAGGCGGAGGAGGCCGCGCCGGCGGCGGCGGCGGCGCCGGGGCCGACGTCGAGGGCCCAAACTCTCGCCGCGCCGCCGCTCGTCCAGGTCAGCATGGAGCTCCCGTCCGCCGAGAGGCCGATGCCCCTGACGGGCGAGGCCCCCCCCGGGTGCGCGACGAAGGACGCGACGGGTATGTGGCTCGGCAGGGGAGAAGAGAAGGACGGGGGGGAGGAGGAGGAGGAGGGGGAGCAGCGGCTCCAGAGGCGGACTCTGCCGTCGCCGGCGCCCGTCGCGGCGAGCGGCGAAGCCCCGCCCTCGCCCCCTCCGCCTCCTCCCCCGCCGCTCGCGGTGGCGATCGCGGTGACGCCCCCGACGTGCTCCCCGCTCATCCTCAGCGTCGACGCCCTGTCTCCGCCTGAGGGAGGGGGCGACGCGTCGAAGGCGAGCAGGCGGCCGCGCCCGTCGCCGGCGAGCAGCAACAGGCCGCGGCGGCGCCCCGGGTGGCGGCGGGCCGGGCCCCCCCCCCCCCCCCCGCCGCCTCCGCCGCCTCCTCCGCCGCCTCCCCCCCAGAACGCCACCGCCGTTACGGGAGCCCTCAGGCCGCTGTACTCGAGATGGGGGCAGGCCTGGGGGCCTGCCGTCGACAGGGAGGGGCCGCCGCTCTGGCGAGAAGGAGAGGCGAGAGAGGGAGTCATATCTTCGGTCAACGAGTGTAGAAATGATGGGGGAAGAAAAGGAGAAAAAAGTCAAGAAACTGAAAAGTTTCGACTTTTTCCCATTTCTTCTCTTGTTTCTTTTTTTTTTCCCTTTCGACGTGTTTTCGAAATGACCCCCGACCAACTCCAGCAAAAGGAGAAGGCGCGCGTCGTCGCCATCGTCGCCGCCGACGACAACTTTTCTTCCGCTTCTCCTTCTCGAACAGCAATGGAAGCTCCTCGCACTCCCTCCGCTCCTCCTCTCTCCGCGGCTCGCACAAAGACCAGCTTCAACAGCAGCAGCAGCAGCAGCGGGACCAAGGGCGCCAAGCGCTTCTCCGTCTTTGCCGCCGGGGCTTCCCGGGCTTCGTCGGCGTCGGGCGCCAGGGCGGCCTCGTCCGCCGCGGCCGACGCGCTGCGCTTCTACGCGCAGACCCTCCCGACGTCGCTCGTCTTCGCCGCGTTCATGTTTTGCCTCTACGCGGCGACGAGCTACGGGCTGCCGCACGTGCTCTGCAAGAGCTCGGCGACGGACGAGGTGAAAGGAGAGAGAAATGTTTTTTTTTCGCTGCGCCCCTTTGTCGGATCGAGCAGGCGCGCCGGAGAGAAAAAAAGAAGCTGACTTTTTTTTTCAACCTCATCAAAAAAAACAAAAAAACAATAGACGATCGTCGACAACTTCACCTCGTTCGTGCGCTGCGTGTACAACAGGGACCAGAATTACAGCACGAACAGGGCGAGGAAGGTACGTGATGACACAGAGAGAGAAAAGGACGGGAAAAAAAGAAAGAAAGAAAGAAAGAAAGAAAGAAAGAAAAAGAGTGCCCTCTCACCCCCCCCCCCCCCTTTGCGCGCGCCCGGCCTTTGAGAAACAAAAAAAACTTGAAATCAGATCTTCTTCGTCTTCTACCAGGCCTGCCTCCTCACATGGCTCGTCGTCGCCCCTCTGGTCAACGGCCTCGCGATGTGGCCGCAGACCACAAGGGGGAAACCCGCACTGCTCGGCGCCGTGGCCATCGTCGGCTGCATGGCCGTCGCGCTCGCCGCGCCCGGGCTCGGCCTGCCGCTCAACTCCAATCACTACTACTTCACGGTCCCTTTCCTCTTCGGCTTCTCGGTGAACCTCGTCATCGGGCGGGCCCTGGTCAAGTCGACGGGAGACCCGATCGACCAGGCGCGGTTCTTCGCGATCGAGCTGTTCGCCGGGGTCGTCAGCCTGGTGTTCACCCTTTTCATGCAGCGGTGAGAGAGAGAGAGAGAGAGAGAGAGAGGGAGAGAGAGGGAGAGGGAGGGAAGAGAGAAGGAAGAGAGAGGGGAGTTTTTTTTTCTCCTCCCCCTGTTTTTTTCTTCGACTTTTTCGGCGTGTTTGCTCTACTCCTCAAAAACAAAAACAAAAACAAAAAAACGACTTCTTGTAGCGTCGTCACCCGCCGCGCCTTCTCCAAGCCCCTGCAGCTCCTCGGCACGCGCCTCATCTTCCACACGGGCGTGTGGGACGCCGTCGATTTAGCATTTCAGCACCTGAGCCGTTACATCGTCAATTCGGGAGCGGGTATCTTCAAGACGCCGGCGATGTCGTTGTCGGTCCTCTTCGTGTGGCCGTCGATGTACAGGGGCGTCTACGGCCGGTTCCTGCTCTCGCAGCTCGACACGGCCGGCAACGTGGCAGTGCTCAACGTGGCGCTCGCTTTCTTGGGCCTAGCCACCCGCGTCGCGGGCAGGCCCGCCGGCGGGGCCCTGCTGTCGAGAATGTACTCCGACCGTGCCGCGGCGGGCGCCGAGGCGTCGGGGGCGATCGGGGAGGTCAGGGCCGCGAAGCGGTACATGGATTTCCTGGCAGAGATCACGGGCATCGTGTGCGCGGCCTCGGTGTACACGTTCGGGGTCGTCAGCCGTGAGTGTTTGAGAAAAGTTGGCAGTTTTTTGAAAGAGAAAAGAGAAAGTCATTTTTTTCGGCCACTCGTTTTTTTCGCCTCAAACACAAAAAAACCGAAATACTTCCAACGTGAATGATGACAGCCGACGGCGTCAACAAGTACCCGATCAAGAGCATCTGGCTCTCTGCCCTCTACCAGGCCATCACGACGTTCATCGCCGAAGGGATCGCCCTCATTGTCGACGCGGTCTTCCACGGGATCGACTACCGCAAAAACTGGCCTCTGACCAGAAAGGGCGCTTTTACTTTCCTGGGTTGGCTCCTGCTGATCGCGTTCGTGGGAGGGTCGAGGATCTGCTTCGACATCCTGATCCTGTTCTGCCCGAGCGTCAACGCGGAGGGGAAGGCGATGATGTCGTTCTGCAACGCGCCGAGCCTCTTTGACAGGATTTGAAGAATAAAAAAGTTGAAAGTTTTTTTTCATCGCTCAACTTCCTTCTCTTCTCTTTTTTTCTCTCTCTTTCTCTTTTCTCTTTCTCTTTTCGCTTCTTCTCTTCTGTTGATACAAGTGCTCTCGCGTTCAACAGTGCTGAATTATGAGCTGTAAGTTACAAAATAATGTGTGATCCGAGTCTCCTTTCAAAAAAATCGAAGGAAAGAAAAAGTTCACTTGATTTCTGGCGCCCTCCACAGCTGCAGGCTCAGCGAGTTGAGCATCACCGTCGCCGACGACGCCGCCATCAGCGCCCCGCTCGCCGCTGGAGTCAGAGCTATGCCCCTCGAAGGGAGCAGGACGCCCGCGGCGAGCGGCAGCGCGCACGCGTTGTACGCCGCGGCCCAGAACAGGTTTTGCTTGACCTTCCGCAGTGTCGCCCGCGACAGGGCCAGGGCCTCGACGGCCGCCAGCAGCGAGCGGTCTCCTCCGGCGAGGAGCACGATGTCCGCCGCGTCCGAGGCCGGCGTGGCGGAGGATCTGGAGGCCTCCGCCGCGCCGGAGAACGACGAGGAGGAGGGAGAAATCGAGGAAGAAGAGAGGGTCGACTTGGTGACGGCCATCCCGACGTCGGCCGCCGCGAGCGCCGGCGCGTCGTTGACGCCGTCGCCGACCATGGCGACGACCAACCCTCTCTTCCGCAGCTCTTGGATGGCCTCCGCCTTAGCCCGCGGGCGCACCCCGCCGCGGGCCGCGTCCCTGGGTAATCCCAAAGCCTCGGCGGTGTCCCCGGCGGCCTCGGTGGTGTCTCCCGACAGCAGAAGGACCCTGTAACCACGAGCCCTCAGAGCGCGGACCGCGGGCGCGGCCGTCGGCCTGAGCTCGTCGACGAGGTCGAGGCTGGCCGCGAGCCTGCCGTTGACAGCGATAAAGGCCCTGGCGCGGCACGAAGAAGCTCCATTTCCCTTTCCATCTGCCTTCTTCTGGATTTCCTCGAGGTCCTCAAGGGTTGTCTGAGGAGCAGAAGGGGGAGGAGGAGGAGGAGGCGAGAGGAGCGCGTTTTGCGACGAAAGCGCTCCTCCTCCTTCGCCCGGGCCGCCTTTCCCCTCCTCCTTCTTTGCCTTGTTCTTGCGCTCCTTCTTTGCCCTCGCTCCCTCCTCCCGGATCGCGATCTCCGAGGAGATAAAGTCCCAGCTCCCCACGGCGACGCGCCTGCCCCTCACAGTCCCCACGGCTCCGGCCCCGGGCTCGACGCGAACGTCGGAGGCGCTCAGAGGAGAGGCTCTCGGATCGTTCTTTCTCCGGATCTCGGCGGCGGCGAGGACGATCGCGGCCGCGACGGGGTGCGGCGCCCCGGCCTCGACCGCGGCGGCCAGCTCCAGCGGGCTCCACCCTTCCCCACCGTCTCCGAACCCGGGCTCGGCGCGCACGCGGGCCAGCGTGGGCCTCCCCCTCGTCAGCGTGCCCGTCTTGTCGAAGACGACGACGTCGACGGCCGCGGCCCTCTCCAGGACGTCCCCGCCGCGGACGAGCAGGCCCCGGCGCGCGCCGGCTGAGGTCCCCACCAGGACCGCCGTCGGCGTCGCGAGCCCCAGGGAGCAGGGGCAGGCGACCACCAGCACCGAGGCCGCGAGCTGGAGGCCCAGAAGGGCCGCGGCGGCCCCGGGGGGGCTCGAGGCGCGGTAGGCCTTGATCGCGGCCGGGAAGAGGCGCGCGCCGGGGCCGAGGGACCAGAACGCGGCCGTCGCCGCCGAGAGCACGAGCACGCCCGAGGCGAAGGTGCCCGCGGCGGCGTCGGCGGCGCGGGCGAGGCGCGGGGGCCTCGCCTGCGCGGCCTCGACGGCGGCTACGACGTCTCCCAGGGCAGTGGAGGATCCCACGGCCGTGGCGCGGAGGACGAGCTCCCCGTCCAGCGGGACGGCGCCGGCGGGGACGAACGAGGGAGAAGAAGATGATGACGACGACAGAGGCGATCGCGGCGCCGCCAGAGGGGCAACGGCGCGGGGCACGGGCTCGCCGGTCAGCGCCGACTCGTCGACCAGCGCTGTCCCCCTCACGACGACGCCGTCGCAGGGGACCCTGTCCCCCGGGAGGGCGACGACGAGGTCTCCCACGGCCAGGGACGAAGCCTCGACATCCCTCCAAGGAGAAGAAGAAGAAGAAGAAGAAGAAGACGAGGTCGGCAAAAGGGAGGAAGAAGCGGCAACAGAAGAAGACAAAGCAGGGGCGGCGCGCTTCTTCCTCCATCTCAGCGGGCTCCACTTCGATCCCCGTTCTCCGTCTGCAGCAGCAGCAGCAACAGAAACCTCCTCTTCGGCGCCCCTCGAGGCAAGCAAGCGCGCCCTCGCCGGCATCAGCGCCGCCAGCGCCCCCATGTCGCTCGCCGCCGCGACCTTGGCCCGCCCCTCCGCGGCCCTCCCCGCCAGCACCACGCCCAGGAGCATCGCCGGCTCCTCAAAGTACGACCCCCAGCGCAGCGCCGGCCTGAGCGCCGAGACCGTGGACACGGCGAAGGAGCTCAGGGCGCCGAGGGACACGAGCGAGTTCATGTCCGGCCTCCCCCGGGCGGCGGCCCTCGCGCCGTCGAGCAGCAGCGCGCGGCCCGGGCCCAGCATCGCGAACAGCGACAGCCCCGCGTTGAGCCGGGGGCTCCCGAGGGCGCGGACCCAGGTCGGCGCCCTGGGGACGCAGCAGCTGACGTGGCCGATCCCGGCGACGAGGGCGAGGGCGGCGGCCAGGGCGAGCTCGCCCCTGTTGGCGTCGAGGGCGAGCTCGCGGGCGCGGCGCTTGGCGGCGAGCGAGGTCGAGGAGGAGGAGGGGGGGGCGGAGGAGGGAGCGGGGGGAGGGGTCGAGCCTGCTTCTCCCCCTCCCGCATTCTCGTTCTGGCTGCTCACTTCCTTCTTCTCGGCGGTGACCCGGAGCGTCGAAGGGAAGCCCGCGTCGGCGAGCATAGAGGCCAGCGCGAGAGCGACGGCAGAGTCTTCGCCGCTGCCCTGGCTAGCTCTTTTACTAGGAGGTCGATCTCGGCTAGCTTCTTCTTCTCCTTCTTCACCGTCGCCGCCGCTTTCGAGCTCGACCCTGGCCACCTCTGTCGCCAGATTCACGCTCGCCCTTCGCACGCCCCGGTGGGACTCGAGGAGCTTGGTCACGGCGGAGACGCACCCGCCGCAGTGCATTCCCGAGACGTCAAAGGTCAGAGAAGGAGAAGAAGACGAAGAGGTCGCCAACGACGCTGACGACGACGATTCTCGCCGCCTCTCGCCTTCCTCTTCCTGTCGAGCGCCTCCACTCGTCGAGATCTCGACGGCCCCCTTTGCAGGGCCGGAGTCTCCCCAGCCTTCGCCGGAGCTGCCGCCATCTCCTCCAGAACCGCCAGAGCCGCCGCCGAAGCCGTTGATATTGCCGCCACCGCCGCGGGCATCGCAAGTCACCAGCGACGAGACCGAAGAAGCATTGCCGGCGGGATTTGGCAGGGTCAGGGCCGCCGTCGCCGCCGCCAGGCTCGGCACTGCGAGGGCCAAGAATGAGAGGCCGCACCTGGAGGAGATAGAATGCGTTTCTTCTCGACCGAGCGGAGGACGAGAGGAAGAGGAAGAGGAAGAAGAAGAAGAAGCAAAGGTGACGACGACGACGGCTCTCTGTAATTGGACAGAGCGGTGGCGACGCTGCTGTTGCACTTCCGTGTTCCTCCCTCTTCTCGCCGTCACAGCGAGATTAGATGATGCGAGGATCATCTCGAGGAGCTAGTGACGAGGAACACGCAGAGAGAGAAAGAGAGCGGTCGTCTGCGCCGAGATAAGACTCGACGCAGAGCAGAGAGAACGAGACAGAGTGCGGAGGGGGTGGTAAAAAACGTTTTCTTTTTTTTGCTTCGTCATTCTCGATAAGGCTTCTCTTCTCTCTTTCCATTTTTCGATAGCAGGCAAACTTCAAGCTCCACTCGCTTCCTTGCTCGAATTCGCATAACCAGACGCGGATCTTGATATCGCCCCAGCGAAGGGGCGCCCCTGTGGCCTTAAGCACCGACACATTGACTGAACGACAAGCTCCCTCCAGCACTGATCAAAATGCGCTCCCTGATTCCGTCGTCGGCTGCGTCGACGTCGGCATCGTCGAGGATGAGGACCGTCGCCTCCTCCTCCTCCCCCTCGCAGTCCCTCCGCCCCCGAGCCTGCTTCTCCTTCGCCGCCGCCACCGTGAGCAGTCGCACACTGTCGTCTCTTCCGTCCACTGCTGCTGCAAAGGGAATGGCCAGAGGCGGCGCCTTCAGGTCGAAACTCAAGCGG
>Ga0315287_10001246_pt1 | contig 23310 bp, 29 predicted proteins | sample YL17G11_0_MG_FD_205037 | JGI IMG/M metagenome (GOLD analysis project Ga0315287, IMG submission 205037) | Sediment microbial communities from Yellowstone Lake, YNP, Wyoming, USA - YL17G11_0 | ecosystem: Environmental > Aquatic > Freshwater > Lake > Sediment | place: USA: Wyoming | collected... | reverse complement strand
GAAGGACGAGGACAAGGGCAAGGACGAGGACGAAAAGAAGGAGGATGAAAAGAAGGAGGACGAGAAGAAAGAGGGTTCGGTGAAGACTGCTTCCCTTCGCGCGGGCGATCTCATCTCTCGCCTTCGCTCGGTCCATACGAGGTAACCCGGTGAGGGACCTTCTGGCCAAGTTTGGCGAGCGACTCGTCCCGTTTCTGAGAACTCGGTTGCGCGAGGGTTCGTCTCTCCGCCCGGTAGAGGCGGACCCTCGCGCAATCAAAACCGAGAATTTTCTGGAAGAGACGGCTCGCTTGCAGAATCCGACGAAGTCAGAGAAACTGACCAAAGTCATTTCCACGGCGGATTGAGTGTGAACTATGTCGAGCGTAAGTCTCTCTACCCTGGGGACGACCCTGGGGATCATGCGCATGAAGTCGGCGCTGAAAGATGCCAAAGGCTTCTTTCAAGAGGGTCCGGAGCAGCTCGAAGAAGTCAAGCGTCTGGTCGAAGAAGAAATAAAGAACGATCCTTCGATCAAGGATATAAAAGTCGTCTTCGCCCCAGGGACATCCGGAGCGTATGACCCTCGAACAGACACGATCTACTTGGGGGTTATCAATCCGGCTGTTCTCGCCCATGAGATTGGTCACGCGAAGAATATCCGTGGGTCCACGGTATACCGGAATCTCCTTAGTCTAGGGGGTTTGGCCAACACAGTAACGTCGACTGCAGCGCTTCCGACCACTTTGGCGCTTCGCGCCTTTATGGATGACCGGAAGAAACGAAACGAAGTGTTCAATGTTCTCACAGCGCTCACTGCCATAAGCGCTGCTCCGATGTTGGCCGAGGAGCTCATGGCGTCCGCGGATGCTGTACGGCATTCTAACAGTAAACTCCAAGCAATGAAATCGTTGCTCCCAGCGTACTTGACGTATCTGGGGACCACCGCGGTTCCGATCGGAATTTACCAGTATTTGGGCAAGCAATAAGGAGAGGCGAACATGCCGCCAGTTTCCCCTAGAACCGAAGCCTTCATGCAGCCGCCTCCGTCAGAGGAAGACGCGACCCTGGCATTCGAGAATGGCTTTAGTCAGCTCGCTCATCGGGCCTTTTCGACCAAGTTCCCTGAGCTCGTTGAGTACATGGTCACCTTCAAGGTGGTCGACTCCGATCTCAAAACGGGAGCCGCAACGGGCGCTTTTATCCTCACGGTGGACGGGGAGTCCGTTATTGTTCCAGTGATCCTTGCTCGAAACCAACTCAAGCCAATCGAGGTCATGTATCTTAAGAGGAAAGATATCTTTCTTCCTCTCTCCCGGGATTGGCTCAAAGAGGTCTCCCGATCATCTTTGGACAATCTTGGAGAAGGGGTTACCCCACCCAAGGCTATGGAGTACGACGAGGACATTCGCCGTCTGGTCGTCCCTCCAACAATCGGCCGTTTCTCCTACGCGGCTGAGAACCCTAAGGGCCTGAGACTTGCTCAGTTCTTGGATGGGGCGCCGAATTACGTCAAACAAGCTTTCTCGATCATCTTGCAGAAAGATCGAAAACTCCTCAAATTCGCCTTTGAGCATTATGATCGAGATATGCTACTCACTGCCCTCAAGCCCAAGCTTGAGAAGATCGCAGCTGAAGAACCCAAACTCTATTGGTTGACTCCGGACGCTTCTGAGTCAGAATTCCGCGCGATTTTTGGCAAGCAGGCGGGCTACGCTTACCAAGAAGCAGTGAAGAAAGGTTACGTCGTTCAGGATGAACGTCCGATCACCAACAAGATCGTGGATGTCGAAGGACCGCTGCGCCTGACTTCGGTCAACCAAACCGGGTTCTTCGAAGTCCTGATGCAGGACGGGACCAAGCAGCCGGCGCTCTGCTTGTTCAATCCACAGAGCTTCACCCAGCATTTCTACGCTGGGAAGCGGACCGGTCAGACTCAGTACCCGGATCAGTACCGGGAGCATCACAAGAAGAAGATCCAGAACCTGATCGAGGGAGAACCCGACAATACCCAGCATGAGAACGAACCTGGGCATCTCAACCAGATGACCGTCGTCATCTTTGAGAACAAGACCTACGTTCAGACTCGTGAACCGGTAACGGGCAAAGAGATCCCCCTGCAAGCAGTTCCTGCGGGGCTCCTTTCCATGTTCGAATCCGACGCTACCCCACATGGATTGGGTATCTTCATTCGCCTGCGCGGCGGACGAGCCCAGGCCACTGAACCAGTACAAATCGAATCGATGGTGGTCGGCTCGGACAAGGTTCGGCGACTCAAGATCTTCGCTGGGGGCGATCGTTCGGTCGTCACCGACCCGAAGAGCGCCGTCGACCAGATCATTGTCCCCAAGGACTCGAACCTGGCTTACCTGCCCTCGACCTACCGGTTCGTGTCTCTCGACGGAGAGCGGAACGCTTGGGAGCTCTTGAGAGGGGCCCACAAGACATTGCCCTTCCTACAGATGCTGGAGAAAGCCGGCGCGATCTCGATCAAGCTGATCGATGCCAAGGGTGGCGGATTCTCCATCGGCGGTCTGGAATCGCAGGACAAGACGGCCACGGTTCGTGACCTCGTGGCCGGATGCCAGCTGCGCGTCAACGACGCCGAGGCCATGGTCGAGAAGGTAGCTGAATGCGGGACGTCCTGCTTTTACTTGGTAAATGACGCCCAGCTGCGCCACTTTGCCAAGCTCGCCCAGGGCGGAGCAGCGCCACAACAAGAGGCGGCCCCAGCCCCGAGTGGAACCGGCGCGGATCCCAATGCAACGGGTGAAATGGGCGGAATGCCCACGGACCCGAACATGATGGACCCGAGCATGATGGGCATGGACCCGAGCATGATGGGCATGGACCCGAGCATGATGGCACCGCCCTCCCCGCCTCCCCCCAGCCCTGTCGAGCTGGCGGTCGGGCAGATGAGCAGCGAGGTTGCCCAGGCTACCGCCGATATCTCTAAGGCGCTGGCCCAGCAGCACCAACAGCTCGCTGACAAGCTCAATATTCTCAACGAAGTGAAGAATCGTGCGGCTCAAATCGCCATGGAGTCCGGGATGCCGCCCGAGATGAGCGCGGAGCCCATGGGCTCAATGCCCCCTGAAATGGCTGGCATGCCGCCCGATATGTCCGAAATGTCCGGAATGTCCGGGATGTCCGGAATGCCCGGGATGTCACCTGATATGGCAGGGCCCATGGGGTCTCCTGGTCCCATGCCTACTGCGGCGCCGGGCCCAGAGATGGGCGCCCCCTCGTCTGTTACTGGCCCGGCTGCCGCAGGACCTGCTGGAGCTCAGATCCCTCCGACGGAACTGGCCCAGCAAGCAGCGCCGTACATGCAGAACGCCGCTGGTCTCGACGATCCCGATGCGTTCGAGGCGACTTCGATCGGTGCCCTCGGGGCTATGTCGCAGGACAGCAACTTGAAGAGCTCTCTCGCGGACTACATTCCGGTTCTCGAAGAAGCTCTCGATAACCTCGGCCGAATGATCATGGCCCTGTGGATGAATGAGGACAAGTTCCGCGAGGACATGGGTGACGAAGATTTCGCTGAACTCGAAGAGAAGTTAACGACTGTATTCGACAACCTGGGAACGCTGGTCCTGATGATCAACCAGCTCCTCGTACCGGTGGTTTCGACCAAGGATGAAGCAATTTCTCGATCATAGGCACCAAGCGGTGCTCAGTGCGGTTCGCGATATGCGAACTCCGACTGATCGTTTCGAGCAGGAGCTCTTCAAGTTTCTGACTACGGGATGCGCTTGCCCAGAAGTCATACGCGCTCTAGACATCAATCGGCACGCGTACAAACGAGAAGTGCTCGAATCGTTTCTACTCGTTGATATTGACCCAAAAGAGATCTACGCGATCCTCAAGGTCCCTCTCAATGTGATTCGGGCTTATTCGTGTTTGTTCTTCGATACGAGTACGTTCGAGGACGAGTTGGATCGAATCGACTACGCACACACTTATAGTCGAGATTCTTTTGGGAAGACCCTGAAAGAATTCGCGATTGATGTTGGTCCAGAGAGTTTGAAGATTCGAATGTCGCGAGGAACTTACTACATCAAGAATATCGACGTTCATAGTGGCATCCGGTCCACGGCCTATCTAATGGGCCAGATGGCCAAAGTGAATCCGATGGACTCTCAGGTAGCCAAGGAATCCTTGCGTTGGGCTCAGCTAGGATTGAAAGCTGCTACCACTGACGAAGAGAGTGAGCAAGAGCAAGAAGCACGCGGGATCAATCAGATTCTGTGCGCGTTAGAGTCAAAGGACGAGACGTTGTCCCCTGAGACGAGCGGGATTGCACCAGAAGAAATTTTGCACTGAGGTGACATTCATGAGAGTTCTGACCCTGGACGACGTGGAGAAGATGGCCGAGACGGTGGTCGCGGAGCACCTGGGCGAGAATGTCCCGCTGGTCGATAGCCTGACCAAGAAAGCCTGTGGTGAGGGGCTCAATCCTGACCAAGTTACAAATCTAGTGCAGATAGCCAATGTGCTAACGCACATGAAGCTCTTTGATCAGAAAAACGATGGGGACAAGATCGTCAATTTCGAACCCATCGACCCCAATATGGTGCTGAAGAAGGTCTACTCCAACACTGATCCGACGACGGGTTCAACGGAGAAAGTGATCGTCATGGAAGGGAACGGAACTGCGACCGACACGGCATCCAAGGCAATGGACTTCTTTGGGGATCTCCCCTGTTGCGGAGGAGGCGACGATGGCGGTATGGCGACATCTTCCGGGCGGGAAACGGGTGAGAGCGGATCTTCCGGAAACCCCCGAAGCCAATCCATCGCTATCATCCGCATTCGCAAGGTGGCTGAAGATCTTCGAGATCGCCGTGAAGCGTTGGCGGTCGAATATGGCGAAGAGCTCGACAAGCTCGCCTCCGACTTCGCCCAGCTCTACGGACCTGACCTCGAAGAGTTCGAAAAGAATGCAGTCGCGATCTACGGGACGTCCGCTGTAGATTCGCTTTCCGCGATTCGCGAACGTCTGCGGGTTCCTTCGGTCCGGTACCCCCTGACCAAGACTGCGGGAATCGTCGACACAGAGACTCCGCAGTTCAAATCGCTGCAAAAGCTCATGAAGCTCGCCACTGGCTATGGTGAGTTGGTCGAGGCGAGTAACTACGTGCAGACGAAATTCGGAGGTGTCCTGTGAGATTCTCGAGTCCGGAACAGTATCTGGAAAAAATTGGAGGCCTGGGGGATGTCCTTAAATCCGTTTCAGGTGCGGGGAAGTCTGCGATCACCACAGGATCTCGATCCGGTGTCACTATCGGTTTGGGCGAAACATTACTTAACGCCATCAAAAACAATCCTCTTACCTCCACTTTAGCGATTGGGGGGCTTGTTGGTCTAGGTGGCTTAGGCGGCTTCAAAGCTATGGAGGGTGGTCAACCTGGCGACACTTATAGCTATCGGATCAACAAAAGTCTGAACAGTCTGCTCGACCGAATTCGTTACGACGAAGTTGCTGGGGAGTCTTTCGCCAAGCAACTTGGTTCGCAATCAGCCGAGTCTCTGATGGGTCTGGCCACCGACATGGCCTCGAAGACAGTTGATACGATCAAGTCAGTGACCATGGACAGCCCGGCGCGTAACGCTATCTTCAGCGCTCTTCGGAAAGAAGACCCAATCATCGCCCAAGCTGACATGAAGACCCTGAACGATGCTTTCCACACCATGGCCAACGTGGCCCCATCGCTTTCTACGGACAAGAACGCGGTGAAGTCAGTACTTCGGCTCGCAGCGACTTCTGGTGGTGGCCTGGACTACCAGACCATCAAAGGTCTAGCCGATGCCGAGACCTCCCTGAAAAAAGCAAGGGGTGAAATGCGATGAAAATCTCAGTCGACCATCTCATGTCTCCGGCGCTCCGAGAAGCGTCCACGAACTTTCAGCTGCACAAAGTCGCGGCTCAGCGCGTCGGCGCCGAACAGTTCTTCATGCCCGAAGCGCTCAAGGCGATTGGGGAGCGAATTTTTCTGAAAAACGCTGAGTACAAGAACGTTTTGTTGGGTCTGGAGTGCCTTCAGGATCTCCAGAAGGGGGAGTGACATGTTCGCTCCGCTTTATTCGAGAATGCCGGATGTGGTTCGCAGCGTGCTTCTCTCGACTAACCTGGAGAAGATCGCCTGTGAAAATCAGCAAGACCCCGAATTGTGCGATGCGGCTTGGCATGCCAAGATCGCTGTCGATGCAGAAATCTTTGGTCATGCACAGTGCTTCGCTCAGACCCTGACCAAGACTGCTGCGCTTGGTGAAGCAGTTGCTGGGGCGGCAAAAGAGGCCCTGCCGACCATGGGTGACGCACTCAAACGTGGCCTTGGGTACGGAGCAGGGATCGGGATCCCACTGACCGCTGGTGGCGCTTACCTCGCTCATCGCGGACGGGTCGAGTCCGAGGGGGCAGCTGAGTCGCTGCGGAACCAGGTGCTTTTGACTGCCCTTGGGTTGGGCGGAATTGGTGCCGGAGCCTACGGGTTGAGTCGCGCGATGGACAAGCAGTCGTCGGCGAATGGCTTACAGAAACAGGCCGCCCTCCAGGAGTCTGAGACCCAAGAGCTAACCGAGAAGCTCGGTTCGGTTGGAATGCTCGAGGACCTGTTGGACCAGGTGGACTTCGAGAAGCTCAGCTCTGAGGCTCAAGACGAATACCTCCAGGCGCGTGTCCTGAATCGGGGCTACGGGATTCGACTTCTATACGAGGCGATGCAAGCATGAGAAAGCTGATCGAGCTCCCCGAGCTGTCAGACCACTTCGAACCGACAATACAGATTGTCCGGGCGGGGGAATACAACCGTCACGAGAAGACGGCCAGCGAGGCGCTCGAATACATCAAGCATGTTCGACCAACTCCGGGGAAGACATCCATTCTTGTTCTGGCCATGACTGCGTCTGACTACTTTGGTGGGAACCGAAACGGGGACGGCTGGAACGAGCATGAAGTAATGGCCGGCCCCGAACGAATCTCCGTCGAAGACGGCATCACTCATTCGTACAAAACTTTTGAGACTGACGGAAACATCTTCAAGCATCATTGCAATAAAAATCCAGCGAACCGACTCGGCGAAGTTTCGAAAGCATTCTATAACCAAAAAATGCACCGGGTCGAGCTCCTGTTGTCGCTTCTTCACAACTTGGCTGAGGACATTATCGAGCGCATCGAGCGTGGAGAATTCCCAGCAGTATCAATGGGTTGCAAAGTTCGTCACGACATTTGTGGAATTTGTGGCAACAAAGCTCCCACTCGCGCGCAATACTGCGATCACGCTAAGTGGAATCTTGGCCAGATGTTGCCCAACGGCAAGCGGGTCATCGTCTGGAACCCCAAGGCCAAGTTCTTTGATATCTCCATGGTGCGAAAGCCCGCCGATCGAATCGCGTATATGATGAAGAAGGTCGCCGAAGAAAGCGTATACGAAGTCATATCGTCGGCTGAACTTGGCGAACATCTCGACTGGACAGAAAACAAACTTGCCGAACTAGGTAAGCTTTCCCTCATTCAAAAGATCATCAATGGCAATGCGGTAGCTCTGAAGGACGATGATGGCATCACTCCCGATGCACGAGCAATCGAGAGTTTTTGTAACAACGTCGCAGTGCCAGCGTCCCGAACCATGCCACAATTTGATGATAATACGGTTCGCCAGCTGGTTCAGCGTCACCCAGCTGAAGTCTTGGCCACGTTGTCCGATATGGGCATTGTGCTGACCACTCCAGAGTTCATGAAGTATTTCACTTGGCGACTTGATCCGAGTGTTCAAATTCCTCAACGGGCACTTGAAAATGCCATCGCTCTACAGAGCAAGATCTTTCAGATGTTCGCGCAAAATCCCGCGTTGCTCGATGAGCTTGGTGAAAGTAAGATCTTCGATTTTGGCACGGAGAACATTTCGGATAAAGTAGCCGAAGTCCTGAGACCATTTCTGGAGAAACGATCCCAGTACAGCTCCTATCTGTATCGGCATGCGGTACCGGGCTACTTCAAGCCACTCTCATCCCAGGGAAATCTGGACGTTCTGAACGTGGACGATCCGAATACGGGACGTCGGTTTCAGACAACCCGAGGTGCCCAGCGAGCCGCAGAAGACGTAGCTGTCGAGCGCCGGACCAAGAACATGCTCGGTGGTGCGGCGATGCTGGCCGGGGGTGGGTGGTTAGCTACTCGCCCCATGGCGCCTGGGTTACTCCGTGGGATAGGCGGAGTTGGAGCGGGTCTGGGGCTCATCCATGGTGCTCGGCAATTTGGGCAAGGCTACTATGGCTACCCAACGATACGAGCGCAGACAGGCGAGAATGTCAATTTGCGAGCCCCTCGCAATATTTGGCATGATTGGCCCTATCGCGGGACTGAGCTGGTTGAGAAGCGGTCTGACGAGAAGTCGCTGCGCGACTCCTCGGGCGAGTCGCTCGAAAAGCACGCTTCTATTCGAGCCGCAATGGAAGCTTGTCATTACCCCGGTGCTCGGGTCAAAATAGCACAGTTTCAGAACTGGGAGATCAAAGTGTCTTCCCTGGACGAGGCAGCTCAGGTTCTTGGGGAAGTGATTCTTATTTGAACACTTGTGGAGAGGAAGCTAACGTCCTACTATTTTCCCTGAAAAGGGACAGGGTTATCACGGAAGGAGAGCCACCAAATGGCCAAGACGACACTGAAGCTGAACGAAATTCTCCAGGACCTCAAGACCGTCGGATCTGCCGGTTTGGAGAAGACGGCTGGGGTACAACCGCAGTCGAAAGCAGTCGCGACAGCTCGGAACGAGTTGATCGGCGCATTGAACGGCGCAATGACCAAGACCGCTTCCGTCGCCCCTGCCCCCAAGCAGGGCGGGGCCGCGGTGAACCAAGTCCTGAAGATCGCTGGCGACCTTGCGGCCAGTGAGCAGGAAGCCCTCAAGAAGGAAGCGGCCTTCTTCGGCGCGGCCTTCATGGATGGGGCGATTGCTCGGCTGCATCAGTACGAGCAGGCGACCGGGAACGTGAAGACCGCTTCCGCCCCGGTGTCAGCCGAGGCTGAGTTCGAGAAGTTCGCAGCGGAGAATCCCGAGCTCGTCCGTGAAGCAGTCCAGCTCGGGTATCTGCACGGAAAGCAGCAGATCGAGCAGATCAAGCAGGGTGCGCTTGCCCAGCAGAATCCTGGCCAAATCAAGCAGGCTGAGGAGGCCCAGTTGGTCAAAGCGGCCCAGCAGGGGTACCAGGACACGATGCAGGAGCTGACCAAGCTTTCGACCGATGTGTTCAACAACGGGTACGTCGATACCGTTCGGATCCTGAGAAGCATGTGAGATGCCAAAGACGGTCCTTACAGAGATGCTGGCGAGCCTGAAAAGGCCTGCCAAGCAGGCGGTTCTTGCTGAGACGCTTGCTGGACTCGGACTGCTTGGAGCCGGAGTCGGCATCCCCTATGCGTATCAACAGGGACAGCAAAAAGCTCTGGAAGACGAAAGTCTCAAGAGACTCATGGCATTCGGATCAGGAGCATTGACTGGGTATACTGCTCCTAAGTTGTTGAACAAACTGACAGAAAAAGGTTTTGGGGTAATGGGCTCCGGTTTTCCTGATCTTTCGCAGCTTCAAGAGCTGCCCGGAATGTCCGATATCCCGCAACTTTCCGAACTGTCGTCGGAGTACACATGACCGGCTCGATCGGAACATTGACGGAAGAGATCCTGCATGAGGTGCGAAGCGCCAAGTTGACCAAACTCGCAGAGCATCAGATGATAAAGGAAGCCTGCGAAAAACGGCCCCCGACCACAGAGCTTGGCAAGCAGCTTCTCAAACTTGCGACCGAGCTCCGGTCCATGGGGGATGAGATCACAGTCGACGATCTCCAGAAGTTTGTGGACGGAGGAGCCCATGTACAGTGAGCTTCGTAAACTCGCTGCTTGGCTTCGTCAGGAAGAGCGCGACCGGGAGCAACGGCGCTTGGAAAAATGCGCGAAACTGGCCATGGCTCTAGTCAGTCTGGAAACCTTACGCAGAAAGATCCACGAGGTGTAAACATGAACCTCTCTCAAGTTGCAGATATTCTGGAGAAGACCGCTGTGTTTGTGGAGGCTGTCGAGGCGACCAACGCCGAGGCCGTCACCAACGACCGGCAAAAGATCGCTCAGATCCTGAACGAACAGTACGAAGAAGCGACAGGGGATTCGCTCGATGACGAAGCATTGCGAAAGTTGGCCAACGCCGATCTCGATGTTCTTTCGGCTTTCGACAAGCTCGCCGGAAGCCATCAGGCATCGGTCAGTGATATGGGCGGGCCCGCGACAAGGCGTGACCCGTCTGCCGCATTGACGTCCAAGGAGGCGTCGGACAGAGCGGACGAGGATTTTTTGAATTTCATCATGAGCTAGAAATAAAGGAGCGAAACCATGTCGAATCTCAACTCGGTTTTCGACGTCCCGCGCGGCTATCCCTTCACGAGCGCGCTTGAGGACAATTTCGAACCGGCTTACGGGGTGAGCCTGCCGGAGGGAAAGATCGTTTTCTCTTCGACCCGTCAGCTACCCAACGTCTCGGTCCTCAAGATGAAGAGCGACGCCACCCTCGCGGGCGCACCCCCGACGCTTACTGCCGATGACGCGGGCCTCGCCTTTGTGGTCGACACCTGGGGTGCCGGCTACAACGATGGCGACATCGTTGAGTGGGACGGTACGGACTTCGTGGTCATTGTGGAAAACGATGACGATGTGCCCCCGTACGGAACCCGGGTGATCGTAGTGGCGACCGGCGCCGCTGGCTCGTTCTCGGGCAAAGCCAATCACATCATGACCTACACCGAGGGTGTAGGCGAAGCCCCCGATGTTTGGGTCGACACCACCACCCCGGCGACGATGAACAAGATCCGCGTCACTGGCGACGGCAGCCGGTACGAGGGTATGTGGTTCGACTACCACGATAGCGCGTGGGTGACCTCGGTGTTCCAGAAGCCGCCCCTGCCTACCGTGAATGTGCTGACTTCGGCAGCGCTGGCCGACCATCCCAAAGATGATGCCTGGATCGTGATTCAAGGCAACGATCAGTCGGATTCGGCCTTTGCCAATCTGGTGACCTGCTTGAAGCTCGCGAGCGGTTGCACTTTCACCATTTCTCACACCGCGGCCAATACGCTGGTCCCGGGCACACTGCTTCAGGCAAACGCTGGAGTGCTCGAGGCCTACACGTCCAACTGGCCTGTGGGAATGGTGATCGTGTCCAACGGCGTCGCGGGATCTTTGGGCAAGATCACCGTAGCGTCCATGTAAGGAGAGAACCATGTCGAACCTCAATAGCCAGTTCCAGCTCATGGCCGGTCGCCCGCCGCATGGTGCGAGTGCCATGGAGGGCAACTTCCTCCAAAAAACCAGTGAGTCTCCCGTCCTAACCGAAGGCATGATCGGCAAGATCGAGAATGTCGCCGGAAACGCGCGGATGAGCAAGCTCACTGGGGGCACCACCGGCGCTACCCCCGATTACCCCTGGCTGGTGATCGAGGGTGCAGATATGTCCGATTCCCAGTTCACCGGTCTGGCCGCCAACCCCCGTTTGACCGTGCTTGCGGTCAAGACCGGCCTGATTTTCAAGGTCGATACGGCGGTCTCACTGGTAGTAGGCGATCTGGTTTGGGCCAACGCCGGTGTCATTGCCAAGGTGAGCACCACCAAGCAGGCAATTGGTCAGGTCATCGGGGTCAACAGTTCGGCTCAGTGGGCCGTCATCGCCTGCTAAAGGAGACAGACTATGTCGTACCTCACTTCCAAGTTCGATGTGCTCCGCGGAGTCGAAGGCAAGGAGGGGAGCAGCGCGGTGGTCTGGGACTTTGTCCAGGCTACCGGGGCCTCTCCGGACATCCAAGAGGGCACAGTCGTATCGATCGTCAACGCGAGCAGTCCGACCTCGGTCAACCGCCACACCTCAGCCCTGTTGACTGGCAACAACTACGACCATCCCTGGTTGGTCATCCGGGGCAAGGAGTCGTCCGAGAGCCAGTTCGTCAACAAGCTCACCTGCGCCAAGTTGCGCACAGGGATCAAGTTCAAGATTGCAACAGATTTGACCCCGACTGTTGAGGATCTGCTGTGGGCCGCCGCTGGTGTCCTCACCAACATCGATCCGGGTAGCGGAAAGCCCCATCTGGGCAAGGTGATCGGCTTCGACGCCGACAATGGTCTCATGATTGTGGAGTCTTGAACAAACAGACATTTCTCCAATAAGGAGCCGCTAAAATGAAAGTCGAAACTTCCAAAGTGAGTGCGCAGTTCGTCAACTCTTCGTTCATCCGCAAGCTGGAGGAGGGAAGGACGAAGGAGGCCCAGGATCAGGGGACCGCTTTCATCCGTATGAAGATGCGTCAAGCGGCCTTCTGCCGTGAGATCCTGCCGCCCGTGGTGATCTCCGAGGACGAGATCGACCGCGATGTGAACACCGATCTTCCGCAGAAGATCATCGAGAAGGAGCCCGATTCGATCGCCACGTTCGTGACCTTCAAGGGCACCGGCGACCGGACCTGGTTCAGCGGTCCGCGCTACAAGGTCATCTTCGGCAAGGTCGAGAGCCAGCGCTTCGTGAAGTCGAAGTTCGAGCTCATGACCTACCAGAACGACATCCGGCAGATCCTGTCCGACAACTCGGTCAAGGACATGGCCGATGTTGAAGACGGCAAGTTCATCGAGACGGCCGCTGCCTCGGTGTACGGCAAGCCGACCCAGGATCTGGCGCTGTCCGGCAACCTGGACCAGGACAAGATCGCCGCCGCGCTCAAGAAGCACGTCGAGCGCAAGGTTCCGGTGGGCAAGATCCTGGCGACCAAGTCCCTGGCCTACGACCTGCTCAAACTGCAGGCGACCAACGTCGGAAACGACGTGGCGAGCCGGCACTATGACAACGGGATCGAGGAGGAGACGAAGTTGTGGGGCATCCCGCTGATCACCACGATCAAAACGGACATCCTGCCCAACAACCAGTTCTACATCTTCTCCCCCCAGAACTACCTGGGGAACTTCTTCCTGCTGCAGGATGCGACCCTGTTCATCAAGCAGGAAGCCGACATCGTGGAGTTCTGGTCCTATGCCGCTCCCGGCATGGGCATCGGCAACACCAGCGGCATCACCCGCGTGACGCTGAGCTGATAGCATTCGCGGTGCAAGAAGAGCAATCTGAGTGACTCCGGCGCCGGAGACGCGAGGTTGCTCTTCTTGCTCCGCTCCCAGATTGGAGACCCAAATGAAGATCCTTGTGAACGAATCCACACAGCACATCATCTTCTTGCAAATCCGCAAGGAGATCGAACAGCACGGTACGCTCGAACTCAGCGACGAAGAGGCCAACGATTCCGAGGTGAGGCATTACTTCAATCAGCGGTTGGTTTCTTTCAAGGGTGCTGAGCTGCCCGAGGTCAAGCCCGAGGTCAAGCCCGAGGTCAAGCCCGAGCCTGTGAAGGTCGAACCGCCGAAGCCGGAGCTCGTGAAGGAAAAGACCCCGACCCAGCCAACGACCCCAGTGTCCGAGGTCAAGAAGGAAGAGATCAAACCCGCCTCCGACGCCGCGAAGAAGAAGTAGCATTCGCCCACCGGAGGCGGCCTAGACTCTCTTTGTGGGTGAGAAAGGAAGGGCCCCGTGGCATTGACCCCCGGTGACGTCACCCAGTTCCTACGGGATTACGGAAGCTACAACATCCTGTTGGATGATGTCCAGTTCACTGAAGATGAAGTCAACGCAGCGATGCGTTTCACAGTCAGCAGGTATAACCTGCTCTCCCCGACCACAACCTATGACGAGAGCAGTTTTCCGAACGAGTGGTTGTTCTTGATCGGGGTCTGCTCGCACTTGATGCATTCGGAAGCATTTTTGCAGTTGCGCAATCAAGCCGAGTACCAAGACGGTGACGTTCAGAATCCGGGAATCGACAACAAGTTCCCTATTTACAAGCAACTGAGTGACTCCCTGGCGGGCGACTGGACCAGCAATGCCCAGAAGCTCAAGCAGCAGATGAACATGGAGGGCTGCTATGATAGCCTGTCCTCTGGTTATCGCTACTTGAGAACGGGCATGAGGAATATCGTCTAAAGGAACATCGTATGATCGACCGGTCGTTCTTGATCGAGCAGTCATATCGTTCGCTCGAACCCGAGGGGATGGAGAAAGACGCCTTTCTCGCTCCGCTCGCGGCTAATATCGCTCGACTGTTTGGACTTGGAACTCGCGCAGCCGGCGCTGCTAGCGCTGCTGGAGTCGCTGGAGCTGCTGCAAAGCCGAGTTTTCTTCAGCACGCCGGATCACTTCTCGGGTTCGGCGGTAGAGAAGGAACGCTCGGTTACAAAATGGGCAAGCCGCTCAGCTGGATCCCGGGAATCGGTGGGCGCGAGGGCGCGGCCAACGCAATCGCTTTCGGTGGTATCGGTGGAGTACTTGGTGCCGCTATGCCAGGTGAGGGGGAATCTCGTCTAGAATCAGGACTCAAAGGATTCGGAATGGGGACGCTCAGTGGCCTCGGCTGGGAAGCGGGCCAGCGTGGGTTCACCAAAGGTCTGAAGCGCTTCATGAAGCCGACGGGCACATTCGGTCGGGCTTCTGAGCTTGGCTGGGGAGACATCTGGAACCGTACCACGGGTTCTCAGATGCCAAAGCTTCTAGGGGCAAAAGCTCTCATGAGCACGAGCGGGCTCGCCGCGGGTATCGGGGGTAGTGCGGGGATCGAGCACCTCTACGACAAGACCTTCGGTAAGAAGTCCACGGATCCGTATTCTTTCAAAGGTTTCGGGGCTACACCGACCAGTTCGTCCGGGATCAGTGGCTACGGCGGTGGGACGATTCCAAGTGGAATGCAAGGAGGGTTCAATGGATAACGAACTTTCTCTCGCTGATTTACTTCGTAAATGCGCTGCAATGATGCAGGGTACGACTATGCGTGGGTTGACCAGCAGTCTTGCCCCTAAGCTCCCCTCGCCCAAGCTCGCTGTGAATCCGAATAAGCCCATGGCCACTTTGACCCCGGCCATGCCTGGAAAAACTGCGCCAAATCCGATCAGTACGAGAGTTCCAACTGGGAACCAGCTTCCTGGCATGAACTCCAAAGGTATGCCCAAGGAGATGATCTAATGAGCAAACTCTGCTCCCTACATATTCCTCCGGAGATCCGTCAGGACCTCTTGTTGAAAGAAGCCAATTTCGACGTGCCCGACACGGCCGGGGGCGTCAAATTCACTCTGTGGTGGGATCATGCACGAGATCACGAGAAGCGCGCAGTGCTGCGTTTGGCGCACGAGGCCGATATCGATGTTCTCGAGGCCAAGACGCGTCTGGAAAGCGACTCTATCCCTGAGCTCGGGTAAACATGCGTGCGGTCATCACTAAGATCACACCCTGGTTCCCACACAAGGTCAACTTGCAATGGGATCTGGAGGCGATTAGCTCAGTCGGAGTGTTTCACTTCGATGTCGAGCGGTCTGGGTCACCCGGAGGGCCCTGGACAACTGTGGTGACCGGCCTGCACGACGTCTATCTCTATGAAGATGATCTGACGACCGAGAAAGTCAACGTCCTCGCGCTCAACCGCGACCTCTACTATCGAATCAAGTCTACTCCGCCTACCGGGCCAGTGGTCTACTCGGATCCGGTGAACCTCGAAGGCCAGACTGTCTCAACGATCAACGATCATCAACCGGTGATTGGTTACACGGTTGACTTTCGATCGCAGGTCGAGCCGAATCCGGTTACCGGGATCATGCCCCGACCAGGTATTCGCCGTCGAAAGCGTTTGCTTCGACGAAAGATTCTGCGCGATGAGTATATCGTTCTTCGCGCGCTGAACGGAATCGAGTTCTTTCTACTAAAAAGAAGGCACTTTGGCACTCGTTGCACGGTCTGTTACGATCCGGCGTCTCGTCGGGTCCTTCGTTCCGCTTGTCCTGCATGCTATGGTACATCTTGGACTAACGGTTATTTCACACCGATTCTACTCTTGGGGCGAAAGCTCCCCAGCCAAATTCAAACCCAAGAGGCCCCTCAAGCCAAAGTTGAAGTGAACCAGACCAAGATCCAATTTCTCGATTTTCCTCGAATCGATGAAGAGGATGTTCTGATCGAAAAAAATACGAACAAGCGGTTTCTGGTCATGCAGCGCTATTTTACATCTCTGAAAACCATTCCGATCCATCAAACGATCACGGTATCGGAATTCGAACGTCAGGCCGTGGAGTACAATATCCCGGTCGACCTGTGAGGTATGCCAATGTCCATGCTAAAAACAGCGTATCAGTACGGTTTGAAACTCGCTTTCGACGAAGGGGGTTTCTCTCCCGAGCAGATGGGAGCCGCGTCTCGCCTGGGCGGTCTCGGTGGTGGGATGCTTGGCGCTGGCCTTGGTGGCGGACTCGGGACCTATCTCGGGGGCCAGCTTGGAGAAAGGAACGACTGGAACCCGGCACTCTCCAAACTGCTTGGCGGAGGTCTCGGTGCTTTGCTCGGCGGGGGTATCGGTGCTTATGCCGGAACCCAGGCCCCGCATCTCAAAGGGACCAATCCGGAGGCTTCCGCACTAGAACCATCGAGTCTCCTACCAGAAGAAGTGCTCGGTTTGCTCCAGACGATCCCGGGATTCAGTCCTGGTGCTGAGCCGTCTTACCCGGGGGGCGGGCCCGGATTTATGGATGACTCGGGATTCGGTGGGTATTATTGATAGGTGACCGATGGACCCCCGTCCGTCTCCAGAAGCAGCACCGAATGTCACTTTATCGACTCCGCTCGTGGTGATCGGTATGGTGGCTTATATTATTCGCCAGCGGTTCAAGCTGGCGCCAATGGCATTGCCAGTTCTACCCTGGATTTGGAACGAGGATCTGGAGAATACCGGAATTTTCATCGAAGCCGGTTTCAACAAAGAGCTCGAAGCACGAACAACTCGTCCCGGTGTCTGGGTCGATCAGATGCAAAATGTCTACACGCGCTCAAGCCTCGGGCACCAGGACCAGAATCCGATCGACTTCAAAACGAGTCGGGAAGAGTTTCACATCTTCGGTAATATTGACGTTGCGATTGACTGCACTTCCCCGAACAATGGTGAGAGCTTGATGCTTGGAAGCATTGTTCAAGATTTCATCCAAATGTCGACTTTCCTGATCCAGAAATGGTTTGGGATGCGAGAAATTTCCGAGGTTCTGCTCAATCGAACCGCTCCGTTCGAGCAAGACGACCAACTCTGGAACACGCAGGTTCAGTTCCGATTGGGGTACGAAACGCGCTGGGCTGCCATGCAAATCTTGCCGTTGCTCAATCAGATCGAAATGACTTTGAAAGACATCAGCGTTAACCCCGAAGAGGCTCGTCGGATCCTAATTCAAAGGATGTTCGAAGAGTAGGACTCGTTGTGGATTCCAAATGAGTGACCTACTATTTCCCTAGAAATTCAAGTGTGTTCCTATAAAAGGAGAAACACCATGGCATTCGTACGGCCCGCTATTCTCGTGTACCAGGAGTTTCAGACCGTCACGGTGGCCCCTGACACACCCGACCTGAATTGCTGTCTGGTGGGGCCTGCCTTCTACATTCAGGACTACCCGACCGACAAAACTTCCATTCTTGCTGGGAACTTCGTCAAGACCGGGTTCACCGCCGATGCTCCCTGCCTGGCTGATGGAACGAGTGCAGGCAAGCCTGACAACGGTACGGATTTCCTCACGTTGAGCAATCCGCCCAATCATACCGCCGGTGGCGTGCTGGATGCCGCGAGCGTGGCCCTGGTGTTCGACGATGTCTACCTCGACCTGAATCACGGCATCGATGGCGCCGTATTCGCCGAGGGAGACAACAAGTTCACTTCGGCGAGCGCCAGCTTCATCACCAAGAAGATTGCAGCCGGTGATCGACTGATCATGACCAAGTCGATCAATCCCGGTGAGACTTCGTTCACCGTGGTCAAGATGGTGAAGGAAGTGGTCGATCCGAACACGATTCGGACGACGACAACTTTCAAGTCCACTGATACCACCAAGATCGGATCCTCGAGCGTTCTGTGGCGCGTCGAGCACAAACTCGACGACCAGACCATCGGCAGCGCGTATCGCACGATCGTTGGAAATGCGATCACCATCAAGACGGGCTCGACGGGAATCCAGCTCGCCTACGAGAGCGCATCGTTCGCGGTGAATTACGCCCAGATGTATATCGGCTATCGCGAGCTCAGAACCGATCTACAGGATGTGAAGTCCATCACCGGCCCCGATGACATCACCTCGGTCATTGGCCGAGTGGACGAACGGAACCCGTTGGCCGCGGGTCTCCAGGTAGCGATGGCCAATACCGGCACCCCGATCCAGGCGTTCGGCGTGGTCTCCGATGACCTGTCCGGCCACACCTCGGCGCGCGACAAGATGTCGTCTCGCAACGACATCTACGCGATCGTCCCCTTGACCGATCCTGCGACTGGAGTATCCGGGGCCGATTGGGTGTCGGTGACCGGGATGTGGAAAGCGCACTGCGCCGCCTACGAGGACGCCGATCGCTCGAAGTTCCGAGTGGTACTCGGATCCTACGACGAGCTACCGACCGAGAAGAGCTCGGCCCCGCCGAGCACGACCGGCTTCACGCTTCCCGGGAATCCCTCGACGGATCCATACGATGTGTTCGTCGATCCCAACGCCGAGACGAAGTTCGTCACCAACGGCGTGAGCAGCGACCACGTTCTCGATGTCGCTCGCGCTTCCGACGCCGCTCTGAACACGGTCGGCTCGGGTCTGCACATCTTCTCCCCGGGCTACTTCACTGATGGCGTCCCTCATTCGAAGGGCCTTCTCGGAGCAATCGGCGAAAAGCGCCTCCGCACGACGATCGCCGACAAGTGGATTGCTGGTGGCCACGCGGCTGAGCGATGCTGCTACGCTGTTCGTGAAGCCGTCCTGCGGTCCGAGGGTGGGACCCCCAAGGCCGCTCTTGTCACCGTCGCGATCGATGAGGGTGCCGATGGTGACACGGGCAAGGTCAAGCTGACCAAGGCCAGTGGCTTCATTGGTGTGGTGGTTGGCGACGTGGTCCACGTCCAGAACGCGAGCGTCTCCGGGTACAACGGAGGCTGGCTGGTTCGCACCAAGACCGACGACAGCAACATCGTGCTCCAATTGGCCTACACTGGAGCATCCGACCCGGCAACCTACGTCGATGTCTACGCTCCGGCCACTTCGCTGTCCGGGGCCACGGCCTCGACCGGCCCCAATGCCATCACCGCGACGGGCAAGTTCGCCAACGTCGCGGCCGGAGACATCCTGTACGTCCTCCACGACGCAGTCGGTGGCAACGAAGGCATGTGGATCATCACCGCCGTGATCAGCGCAAACGAGGTCCGGGTCTCGGGTGGCACAGACAACCTGACCTCGAGCGTGGCTGGGACCGACTTCGCCGTGTTCAGCGTTGCCGCGGAGTCCAACGGTAGCACCCTGGCCACGGTTCGTCAGCGTCTGACCCGGCTGCGGGACGACAGCGCGAGCTTCCTGACCACGGTCGAGGCTGGCGAGGACATCGAGATCCCCTACCCGTCAGTGACGGATCCTACTCTGTGGGATACCACGACGACCCAGTGGAAGATCGACACGATCGTGGCCGACGAGCTTCTGGACGCCGATCTGGACGATCTCGAGGAGCTCGCTCCTTACCAGTTCACGACGGGATTCAGTGGGCCGAGCCACTACTGTTCCTATCGGATCAACATCGACTTGAATTCGGATGCTCAGGTGACCGAGCTGAATACCATCACCACCAGCCTTGCGAATCATCGCTGTGTGATGGTGTGGCCGAACCAGTGCTACGTGAGTGACCTGCAGAACGAGCTGACCGGCGTGCAAAACAAGCAGCCGGGCCAGTACCTCGCTTGCATGGTGGGTGGCATGGTGGCCGGGCTACCCTCGCACCAGGGCTTCTCGTACCTGGGCGGTACGGGCATCCAGCAGATCTTCAACTCGAATTTCTACTTCAGCGACACGCAGTTGACCAACCTCCGGAACGGTGGCTGGTATGTGATCGTGCAGGACTCGGAGACCTCGTTGCCGTATACGATTCATGAGGTCACGACCGATGTCTCGGCCTATGCGTTCGGCGAGTTCATGAACGTGAAGAACTACGACTTCTGCTCGCTGTACCTCAAAGAGATCCTGATGCAGTTCCCGGGTCGGTACAACATCTACGCCGACACCTTGAACATGATCAAGGGCTCCCTGGAGGGTGGAATCCAGTACTTGAAGCTCAGAATCTTCCCGAAGATCGGCACTCCGCTCCTGGACGCGACCGTGATCAGCGTGGCCCAGCTCGAGAGCGAGGAAGATCGGGTCGAGGCTTATGTCGAGCTCTCACTGCCCAAGGTACTCAATCGAATTGGTCTGCACCTGCGTTCGTGATTCAATCTTGATTCTGAACGAGTTTTCGGCATAGAATTAGGTTGAAATCACCGGAGGAAGGTATGCCGTTCAAGAGCAAGGCCCAACAGAGGTTTATGTTTGCTGCAGAAGATCGCGGCGACCTCCCGAAAGGGACTGCAAAGGGATGGGCCGAGCATACCCCGAGCATCAAGAAACTCCCCGAACACGCCAAGAAGAGAGAAGCCAAGCACGCTGAGTTGCTCGAGATGGCCTTCCAGCTAGGTGTGAAAGAGGCCATGGAGAAATCGGGAATCGTCGAATCAGCCCTCAGTGGCCTCGTTCGTGGGTCAGCGCATCTCTGGGGCCCTGCCGCACTCGGCGCATATGCGGCTGGACCCGACAACCGTGCTTGGGGAGCCGGGGCGGGTATGGCCCTCGGATCGCTTGGAAAGCGGGTTGGCCGGGGACTGCTGCGTAGCAGTCAGTTCATGCCCGAAGAACTTGCTCTGCTTCAGAAGATCGAGAACGTCAACCCCGAGAAGCTCACCCCAGAGCTGATTCAAAATATCTTGAAGAAACACCCTGGCGTTGCCCAAGGTCTCGAAGGTATCAAGAAGAATGACCCTGCAGCTCTTGTGGCAAAGATTCAAGGCGCGGCTCAGCAAGTACCTATGGCCGAATGGGCTGGGCGACTCGGCCTCGCGGGAGTAGGTGGGCATCTCGTCTCGAAGATGGGACCAGGAGGCACGGGAGGCACGGGAGGAGCACCCCCGGGTTACCTCCCCTATGGGCCCAGCGCCTATGCGGCCCCGGCGGTATCCGACATGAGCGCTCATTACATGGGTTTTACCCCGAACGGGTAGAAAATTTTGATCGAACAACTCACCATTCGAAGGAGTTGAGATATGGCCATAAGCACCCTCCCAACTGCTGTAACGTCGGCCACTGACTGGCAGTTCCAGAACAGCTACGTCGAGCGGTTGATGGATCACTCGGCGCTGACCGCGGCTCATCCGGATGACACTCTGATTCTGGCCGGGCCCTCTCGCTTCTTGACCTCCAATGGTAAAGCAACAATCGCCTACGAAACTCTCTTTCCTCTCGGCATGGTCCAGAACATGCAGATCACCAGCCAGAATCCGGTCATCCCGGCGCAGGCGGTGGGCTCGGGCCGATATTTCTATCTGGTCGGAAAGCCCAATCACGGCGCGAACATCGCTCGGCTCTTCGTCAAGGGCAAGAACATGCTGCGCGCGCTGTATTCCAACGCGATCGAAGCCGGGATCGATCCTTCGGCCTTCGATGACAAAGCGAGCTGGTTGAAGGCTGATACGTTCCTGGCCAACATGGACTCCGAGCTGTTCCGGATCCCCTTTGGCCTGGCTATCTTTTTCAGAGACAAGATCCATGATTCGTTGGGGGCGTTGTACATGGAAATGTGCTTGCTGACCAACTGGTCTCTGGGCGTGACCGCTGGGCAGAGCATGATCATGGAGAACGTAAACCTCATCTCCGATCGCGTCATTCCGATCGATCCGAAGGCGATTGGTGAACGTTCCCCGTCCTACAGCAACTACGATCCGAAGCAGGCTGGCTCGTCGGCGTTGTTCAAGGCTATATTCCAAGGCGACCCGGGCCCCCACTCCTGATTCTTTTCAAATTTCGATAAAAGTTGCACTCTTTCCCGCCTCACGTTATTTTTAGCCATGAGCCTTGATACGAATCAGCGTAAAGAACGCCGTCGTGGCAGTCCCTTCGAAGATCAGCGAGAAGAGCGCTCGGTTATTGGAACCATCGTCGATGTCCAACCGGAGACATGCTCGTGCCGCGTGAAGTTGGACGAGGGAGGTGGTGTCTACGAATCTTTGCCTCTGCCTGGATTGATTCAGGACTCGCAAGGCGGTGGGGGAGAAGTGTTCGTTCCCAGGACCGGACAGCGCGTCGAACTCAAGATCGGTGGGCAAGCCGGGGTTCGGATACGAGGGTACGTTCCCACACCGGCGCCCGCTCTTCTTTCAGAATCGTCTACACCCTCTTTGTTCCCTGAGAATCTCCCTTCCAATCAGCGCGGCCGAGTGAATTTTCGTGGAAGACTCCCAAGAAATCTCGTCTCTGGTGACTGGTGTCGCATTGGCAACCAGAATCAGTATATTGGGTGTTTCGACGGGGGATTGACCACTCTGTTCGGTTCTCCCTGGGCTCAGATCAATGCTATCGGCGGAACCAACACAGATACGATCAACATCGCGGCTCGCCGCCTGAAGGTTCTCACTGGCTTCGGGCTTTTGGAATGTAAGAGCGAGAATGGAAGACAATCGATCGAGTTCTGCGGAGGACTCGATCAGATGACCGAGACGGGATACGATCAAACGAAATGGACGTACCAGGGCGGACTCGGTGTTGGGGACAATTTCCACACTTTCGCTATCAGGAGCAAGGGTGGGGATCCGATTTACCGAGTAAATCTGGGGACCAACAGCAATTACCAAGCCTTCTATGCTGGAGAGCATATTCAGACGATTCAAGGGGATAAAGGGACTAGCGTCAATGGAGGCTACTGGCGAGCGGTCATTGGTAACGCTTACAAAGAAATTGGCGGTGATCAGAACGAAGTCTTCAAGAAGAGCCGAACGTGCCGTATCAACATCAATGACACGGTTCAGATCATGGGCAAGTCGGTTGTTACCATTCAGGGGTCTCGGACAGTAACCTGCCAGACGCTCGCGCATAACGTATCGGGTTCCCCAACTTCGATTGAGGGGAGCACGTCCTACTCCCTAAAAGTCGGCAATGGGTCCTGGGATGTCGAGATCGGGAAACTTATCCCTCCACTACAAAAACCAATTGGAAGCTTCAACGTGACCGTCTTTTCACCAACTGGTGGTATCAATATGAACAGCAAGTTCGGTACCGTCAGCATCAACGCGGGTCGAACAATGACAGTCAAGGCTCTGACCGATCTCACTCTCGAAGGGGCTACTCGAACCATTATAAATGG
>Ga0315287_10001245_pt1 | contig 23310 bp, 18 predicted proteins | sample YL17G11_0_MG_FD_205037 | JGI IMG/M metagenome (GOLD analysis project Ga0315287, IMG submission 205037) | Sediment microbial communities from Yellowstone Lake, YNP, Wyoming, USA - YL17G11_0 | ecosystem: Environmental > Aquatic > Freshwater > Lake > Sediment | place: USA: Wyoming | collected... | reverse complement strand
ATTCGAAGGAAAGTTGGATGGGAGCGGATTCCGCATCGGCATCGTCGCGAGCCGCTTCAACCATCTCATCACCGGGCAGCTCCTGGATGGAGCTCTCGACCGGCTCCGCCGATCGAACGTCCCGGAGAAGTCGACCGACGTGTGTTGGGTGCCCGGCGCGTTCGAGGTGCCCCGAGCGGTCAAGGAAATGGCGTCGACCGGAAGGTACGACGGCATCCTCGCCCTCGCGGCGGTGATCCGCGGCGCGACGCCCCACTTCGAGTACGTGGCGAGCGAGATCAGTAAGGGGATCGCGCGCATCAGCCTCGAGGCCGACGTCCCGGTGACGTTCGGCGTCATCACCGCGGACACCATCGAGCAAGCCCTCGAGCGAGCGGGAACCAAGTCCGGGAACAAGGGGGCTGACGCCGCCGAGGGCTTGATCGAGATGATCAGCGTCCTGCGACAGGTCCGATGAGCTACGACCGAGTCCGGGGGATGTACGACATTCTCCCCGACGAGATCCCTTGGTGGAGACTCGCCGAGGAAGCGGTGCGTGAAATCGCGCGGTGCTACAACTACCGCGAGATTCGCGTTCCCCTCGTCGAGCATACCGAGCTCTTCACCCGCGGCGTCGGCGAGGCAACCGACATCGTCACCAAGGAGATGTACACGTTCCGGGACCGCGGCGAGCGCAGTCTCACCCTCCGCCCAGAGGGCACCGCGTCCGTCGCGCGCGCCTACCTCACGCACGGGTGGCAGACATCGGAGCCGTTCCAGAAACTCTTCTACCTCGGACCGATGTTTCGCTACGAGAAGCCGCAGAAAGGGCGGAACCGCCAGTTTCACCAGTACGGAATCGAAGTGCTGGGCGCCCTCGACCCGAGCGTTGATGCCGAGGTCATTGCCTTCGCCTGGTCGCTGATGGAGCACCTCGGCCTCGGCGGTCTGCGCCTGCGCCTCAACTCAATCGGCTGCTCTGAGGATCGCGCCACCTATCGCGAGATCCTGCGCGAGTTCTTCGCTCCGTCGGCCGATCGGATGTGCGCCGACTGCCGCCGCCGGCTCCTGGAGAACCCGCTCCGAATCCTCGACTGCAAGGAGACGGCCTGCCAGTCGTTCATCGCGCAAGCGCCCGGGAGCGCCGACCATCTCTGCCCCGAGTGCGCCGCGCACTTCGTGGCTGTTCAGGGCTGGCTCAATCGACTCGGTCTCGCCTACGACATCGACCCGCGCCTCGTCCGCGGCCTCGACTACTACACCCGCACCGTGTTCGAGCTCATGTCCTCCGACCTTGGCGCGCAAGACACGCTCATCGGCGGCGGCCGCTACGACGACCTGATCGAGATGCTCGGCGGCCCGCCCACTCCCGGAATTGGGTTCGCCGGCGGCATCGAGCGCCTTGTACTTGTGCTCCAGGAGCGACGCGCCGAGACCGTCGACACGAAGCGCCTCGACCTCTTCCTTGCCACCCTCGGCGAGGAAGGACGCCGCGCCGGAATGAAGCTCGCAATAGAGCTTCGGAAGCGCGGCGTCTCCGTCGACGTCGACCACCGCGCCCGCACGTTGCGCAAACAGATGACTCAGGCGAACCAGCTCTATGCTCGCAGCGTCCTCGTCCTTGGCGAAGACGAAGCCCGCGCCGGACGCGGCAAGCTCAAGGACATGGACTCAGGCGAGGAGCGGGAGGTCGCGCTCGATCCCGAAAGTCTGGAAAAGCTCTTGTCTTCGAGCTGCGACTGCGATGCGTAGGGAGATGGTGCCGTGGACCTAGATCTTGTAGAGATCGAGAACCCCGACGGATTGAACGTGATCCTCGGGCAGAGCCACTTCCTCAAGACGGTCGAGGACCTGCACGAGGCGCTCGTCAGCGCGGTGCCCGGGATCCAGTTTGGCCTTGCCTTCTGCGAGGCGTCCGGCGACTGCCTCGTCCGCCACAGCGGCACCGAGCCCACCCTGGAGGCACTCGCAGTGCGTAACGCTCTCGCCATCGGCGCCGGGCACTCGTTCCTCATCGTGCTCGGGAACGCGTTTCCGATCAACGTCCTCGCCTCCGTCAAGGCCACCGTGGAGGTCTGCTCGATCTTCTGCGCCACGGCGAACCCTCTCGAGGTCGTGGTGGCGGAGACGCCGCAGGGACGTGGAATTCTCGGCGTCATCGACGGCGCCGCACCGAAGGGCGTCGAGGGCGCGGACGGGGTGGCGTGGCGCAAGGGATTCTTGAGGAAGATCGGGTACAAACTGTAGCGGAGGTAGGATGAAGCCTCGGGGAGACGCCATCTGGAAGGCGCTGTTCCGCCTCGTCCGCTATCGGACGCTGTGGGTCGCCGCTGTCGTCGCGGTCCTCGCCGCCTTTGCCTACATCTACACGCGCGACGTGCCGCTGCGAAGCTCGTACTTCGATCTCCTGCCGAAGAACGACCCGCTCATCCTCGCGTACCAAGAAAACCAGATCTACCTCGCCTCGACGGATTCGGTCGTGCTTCTCCTCACGCTTTGCGATTCGGAGGGCATGACTCTCGACCAACGCAAGGCGACTCTGCTCCAGGCCGCGGAAGCGATCGCACGGCCCCTGCGCGCCGATCCGGAGTTCAAGTCCGTGATCTACCTGATTGAGCCGGCGCCCGCCATCCCCGACCAGTACGTCGCGTTGTGGCGCCTGGACAAAGAGAGTCTCGCCAAGATCGAGGACAGCGTCGCCCTCGTCCGCGGGTCGCTCGGACAGACCGTCGCGAGCGTCCCGACGGACGTGAACCTCGCCGGGGTGTACCGCGCCACGAGCTCGATGGTCGACGATATCGTGGCCGGCGGCTTCTCCTTCGCGAGCGGCGGCACGCCCCCCGATCTCTCAAGCCTCCTTGTCCTCAACCAGGCTGTGCTCGCGGGCACCGACCGCGTCTCGGAGTTCCCGCGAATGACCGAGGCGGTGAGTCAGATTGCCGACCTGCTCGCACCGATGGCTCAAGTCGTGCGCGAAGGGATCCCGTTCTTCTCCCGCGACGCGACGAGTCTCCTCATGAGCGCGTTACCGCAACAAGCGGCTCAGGTGAGCGTCGCCTACTGCCGGAAAGTCCAAGAGACCCTCCAGAAGGATCTTGATCAGGTGGATCTCGCCGTGCTCGGGGTAACGGTCGGCGTCGCAGGCTCGTACTCGTTGATCGCCGAGACGAACGAGGCTGTCAGTCGCGACATGCAACGCACGGGGCTGATCACGGCCGCCGGCGTGATGGTCGTCTTTCTCATCTCGTTCGGCTCCGTCCTCTACAGTCTGATCGCCACGATTCCCCTCCTCGTCGCGCTCCTGTTCACGTCCGTGTGGACGAAGGGCGCTCTCGGAGGCTTCAACCTCCTCACCACGTTCGTCCCCTCGCTCATCCTCGGAATGGGTGACGACTTCGCCATCCACCTCATCTCGCGCTACACCGAGGAACGCAGCCACGGACTCACGTTCAGCAAGTCGCTGTTCATCATGCTGGCTCGCAAGGGGCCGGCCATCTTCCTCGGCGCCACGACGATTTTCCTCGTCTTCCTCGGCCTCCTCACCGCGCGTTCGCGCGCCCTGTTCGAGTTGGGCGCCATCGCCAGCGTCGGCATCATGCTCGCCATCCTCAGCGCCCTCGTGCTCATTCCGACGTTGCTGACGTTGTCAAGGTTCCTGCGCGGCAGACGGCGGCGACGCGAGAAGGTCGCCGCGCTCTCCCCCCACTTCGCTGGCTTCTTCCGGACGTTGACTCACCCCGTCGGGGCCACGGTGGTCGTCGTGGTCATTGGCTGCGTCACCGGGCTCGCCCTGTACCTCGCCACCGGAGTACGCTTCCAGTTCTCGTCGAACGACCTTGTCCCGCGCACGCAGAGCAACGAGAACCTCGACAAGATCCTCACGTCGTTCGAACTCGGCGGCGCGAACGCGCAGCTCGGCACGAGCTTCCTCTTCTTCGCTAGGACGGAGGGAGAGATGGCGGAGTTGGGGCGCCGCCTCGCCGTGCACCCGCTCGTCTTGGCCGTGGACTCGGCAGTGCAGTACCTACCCGCGAACCTTGCAGAGCAGCAGGCGGCGCTGCGCGAGGTGAACCTGACGGCCTACGCGGACCAGCTCGCCGCGCTCGATCGAAGCCTCGCCGCACGCGACGAGGTGCTTCTCGAAACCCGCACCCTCCTGACGCGGCTGACCCTCGTACAGTACGCGGCGACTCTGAATGGCTACGCCAAACTCGGTTTCCAGGCGTCCGAGGCCGAGGGCCAGCTCCTCGAGATCCAAACCGCGCTGCGCACGATCGACGTGCCCTCGGCGCGCGTTGCAGCGCAGGAGCTCGAGTCCGCCGTCCGGTCGCTCGACACCCGGCTGGCCGGCGTTCGCGACCTTCCGCCCGCCGAGACGCTCCTACGCGACATTCTCCGCAGCTTCCCCGCCGAGATTAGGACACGCTACTTGACGGAAGAAGGCCGCTACATCGTGCGCGCCCGCATGAGCCCCAACCTGTACGGCCGATCGAACCTGATCGGGTTCATCCAGTTCGCGGACTCGATTTCGTCCGACTATTTCGGCGTCCCGCTCGTCGTCCGCGACCTGGAGAGCGTGATGAAGCGCGACTTCTTCCTCTCGACCGCCTTGGCCGCCCTTCTCATCTCGTTCATCGTGTGGCGGTCCTTCCGCACGCTGCCCAAGACGCTGCTCGCGCTCTCCCCCGTGATCCTCGGTTACGTGTGGATGCTCGGCGGGATGAGGCTTCTCGGCGTCCATTTCAACTTCATCAACATCACGATCTCGCCGCTCCTCATCGGCCTGGGGATCGAAAGCGGCGTGACGCTCCTCTTCCGCTACCAGGAAGAGCAAGAGAAGGACCGGCACGACGCCATGGTCCGCGCCGGAGCGACGACGATCGTCGCCATTCTGGCCTCCATGTTCACGACGATGCTCGTTTTCGCATCGCTCCTGCTCGCGCGCACGCCGGGGCTGCGTTTCCTCGGGACGTGCGCCCTGCTCGGCATCGGGTTCTCGCTCCTCATCACGATCGTCTTCATCCCCGCCGCCACGGCCCTTACTCACCCAGGCGAACACGGGAAGAAGGGAACCGCGACCGACTGAGGAAGAAGGACACGAAGACCGAACGCCATGCCGCTCCGTGGCGAACCCGCCGGAGCGCCCCCCCAGGGGGGCGGCGCCTTCACACCCTTGCCATAGCGGAACCGCGATCTCTCCACGCACCCCACGTACGGTGATAAGCAATGGCTTCGCCCTGATACGGGCGGGGAGGAGAGGCGGGACGTATGCAAAACCATGGACAGGGCGCAAGGTGCCGGCCGATACGATTCGAATGGCTTCTCTCGCGGGTCGATCACGTGGCAGCGTGGATCTCGGCCGCGATCATGCTCCTCTACATTCTGAGCGGCTATGGGATGACCCAGGCCGCCCGCGCTCAAACGCTCACCGGAGGCCTGATGACGCCGGGGCGGGCCTTCACGTTGCACAACAATCTCTACATCCCACTCCTGATCACGTTCGCCTTCCATACGTTCATGGGTCTGCGCCGCGTCCTGATTCGGACCACGAGGCGCAAGCGCGTCGCGGGGTGGATGACTGCGGGAATCGGAGCTGTGGCGCTCGTCTACTTCACGCTTCTCGGGGGAGTCTAGCGGCCGCGGCCCCGACGCGGACGGCTCCGAGTTGGGGGAAAGAAGGAGGCCTCGGGCATCGGCCCGAGGCCCTTGCGCTTCAGATGAGAATGAAGTCTAGAGGTGCGTCTGAACCTCGACGAGCAGCTTCCGCGCGTTGTCCTGCGCGTACGCGTTCATGAGCGGGTACTTGGTGCCGATCGGCTCGGCAAGCACGGCCTGAAGCACGGCAGCGGCCTCGGCCCACATGTCCTTCTCCATGTAGTAGAACTCGGCGATAAACGTGCGGTTCTCGAAGTATTCGTCGGCGCCGGCAAGCGCTGGCTGACAGTCGCCGCACCCACTGCAGATGGGCTCGGACACAACGTGGCAGAGGAAGTAGAGCGCCTTGACCATGTCCTTGCCGATGGGAAGGCCGGACCAGTAGGCGCCGAGCGAGCGGTACGAGCCGCCGGCAACGTAGCCCGGATCCAGCTCGAGAGTGCGCTCGGACATCGCCTGCGTCTTCGCCGGCACGCCGGCGAACACAGCCGCGAGCGCGTTCTTCTGCGACACGCGGAGCCAGTTGGCCGTCGCCCAGTAGAGGGCGGCGACGTCGGTCTCGGCCTTGGCGGCGTCGACAAAGCTCTTCTTCTCGAGTTCAACGAACCCGGGATTCATGCGCAGACTCTTCAGTCCCCAGTGCTTGCCCCTGAGGTAGGTCGCCTCGTTCGTCTCGGGGGTGTAAAACACGTTCGCCAGGGTGTAGTAGGCCTGCGATAGCTTGGTGACGACGTCCTTCAGGCTCGCGTCCACGACGAACGCCATAACTTGGTCCTCGTCCTCTTCGTTCAGGGCGTCGGTCACGCCGAGCGCCGCGCGCAGGGTGGCGATGACCTCGAGCAGTTGCTCGCGCCCCGCGTCGGTGTAGGTCACGGCAATGTTGTCGTTCTGGAAGAGGGCGAGCGCCCCGTCGAGCGTCATCGCAAGACCGCTCGCGCCGATCGCGCAAAGAGTCACCAGCGCGAGACCAAGAATCTTCTTCATCATGTTGGACCTCCTAGATAGAGTCCGCATCCTCATCGTTCCGGCATTGCCGGTTCCGGCATTGCCGGTTCCAGCCGCGCCGATCTCGGCATCGGACCTAGAGATGCTTCTCCACGTCCGCGAGGAGTTCGCGGGCCAGGACCTGATCGAACGCGTTGTACAACGGATAGAGATCGCCGACCGGCTCGTCGAGGATGCTCTGGAGCACGCGGGCGGCTTCGGTCCATTCGGACTTCTTCATCAAGTAGTACTGCGCGAAGATGAGGCGGTTTTCGAAGTACTGGTTGCAGTCGGGATCGAACGGGCATACGGCGCACTCCACGCAGGTCGCGGGTTCGGTGAGCACCGGACAGAGGTAGGACAGCGCGCGCAGTAGGTCCTGGCGGTAGGTGCCGAAGGGAAGCGACGGCAAGCTCCCCCAAAACGCGGCAAGCGAGCGGTACGCGCCGTACGAGATGTACGCTGGGTTGATCTCGAGCGCCCGCTCGATCAGCGCCTCAAGCTTCGGTGGATCGTTGCGGAAGACGGCGCCAAGAATGTCGGACTCGTCTTTGCGCGCCCAGTTGCCATACGTCCAATAGAGGGCCGCGACGTCGGTCTCCTGTTTGACCGCGTCGATGAAGCTGTTCGAAGATCGCTCGATCTGCGCGAACGCGGGATTCATGCGCAGGCTCTTCAGCCCCCACAGCTGCCCCCGTTCAAACGCCGTCTTTGCCCCATCCTCGCCGTGCAGGAACACGTCGCCGAGCGTGTAGTACGCCTGCGACAGCTTGCTCGCCAGATTCTTCTGCTCGACCGGGACGGCGAGCGCCGTGTAGTCGCCCTCGCTCGTCGGGTCGAACGAGGCCGTCACTCCCACCGCGGCCTCGAGCGCGCCGATCGCAGCCTCGAGCGCACCGCGCCCGGCGTCGTCGTAGGTGATGGCCACGTCCCCATCGTCGGCAATGAGCGTCAGGGCAGCATCGAGCGCCGCGTCGGCCCACGCGAGGGGAGCGATCGCGAGGCAGATGACACCAGCAAATAGAGCCACTCGGTTCACCATTCGGGTCCCCCTCCTTGCCTCTCGAATGGCCTTGACTATAGCCGATCGCTTGAAGCGCTCAAACCCGGGCGCGAGTCGGTTGGCGACGACCCGCGGCTGTGCTATCCTTCCGCCACCTCATCGGTAGGAAGGAGGAGTCGATGTCCAAGCCCGTTGTCGATCAGGACATGTGTGTTGGCTGCGGTCTTTGCGCCCAGGTGTGTTCGGACGTCTTCGAACTGAAGGCGGACGGCAAGGCCCACGTCATCAAGGGCGCCGATTACGATGACGACTGCGTCCAGGACGCCGTCGATCAGTGCCCGGTCGGAGCGATCAGCGAGTAGAGTTGTCGGACGCGGAGAGTCCCGCGGCTCGAAAGTCGCGCGCTCTCCGCGTTTGGCTTGGTCGCGCCCGCCACCGGGCGGGCCGGCGGCTCATTGTCTCCAACCCCCGTCAAGGCTAGGATGATGCCGGGGAGGTGGCATGGCAAGACCGACGGTCGGACTGGCTCTGTCAAGCGGCGGAGCGCGCGGGTCGGCGCACATCGGCGTCCTTCGGGTTCTCGAGGAGAACGGGATCGTTCCCGATGTCATCGCCGGGACCAGCATGGGCGCCTACGTCGGCGGAGCCTACGCATCGGGAGTCTGTCTCGATGACCTGGAAGCTGCGTGGCATTCCATGTCGGTTCTGCGAGCGGCGAAAACTCTTCTTCCGACGATCCCTTGGTCCGGATGGACGTCGGGCGGCGAGATCGTGCGCACCTTGCGGCGAACGTTCGGTGACCGCCGCATCCAGGATCTCGACCGCCCCTTCGCGGCGGTGGCGACCGATCTGGAGTCCGGGACGCCCTACGTCATCACCGAGGGGAGCCTTGTCGACGCCGTGCGGGCCAGCCTCTCGGTGCCCGGGTTGTTCACGCCCGTTTGGCTGGACGACCACCTGCTCGTCGACGGCGGCGTCTCGAACCCTCTCCCGCTCGATGTCGTGCGCGACATGGGCGCCGACATCGTCATCGCCATCGATGTCCTCGTCGACCCGGCGGAAGTCCACATGTCCGGTCTTCCGTACTTCGGGACTAGGGAGCGGCAGCTCGGAGTCGCCAAGAGCCCGCATCCCGACGCGAGCTGCGCGCGCAGATACCACCCGAGCGTCTTCTCGGTCCTGTTCCAGATGTCGACCGTCTTCCAGAGGCGGCTGTGCGATCTTGCTTTGGCCGCCTCCCCCCCCGACGTCCGCGTGAGGCCCGACTTCTCCGCGGATCCGCCCACCTACAGCCGCGTCGGCTGCGGAATCGAGGCCGGAGCGGAAGCAGCTCGACGCGCTCTCCCCGCGATCCGCCAGGCGATTGCCGTGGCCGGATAGGATATGGCTGGCCGTTCCTCGCTTTACGCAAAGATCGCCATCGGAGTTGTCGCCGTCTCGTCCGGCGCCGTCCTGGTTCGGCTCGCCGCTGGGGTGTCTCCGCTCGCCGTGGCCGCGTGGCGTCTCGTCCTCGCGTCCGCGATCCTGGTCCCGATCGCCCTAGCGCAGGGCAAGCTGCGCGCTCTCAAGCGGAAGGACCTGGCTCTCGGGGTGCTCAGCGGCGCGGCCCTCGCCGTCCACTTCGTCCTCTGGATCTCGTCGCTCGGCCTCACGTCGGTGGCAAGCTCCGTCCTCTTCGTCAGCACGCACCCGATCTTCGTCGGCGTGGGCGGCGCACTATTCCTCCGTGAGCGAGTCAGCCGTTCCCTCGCCGTCGGCATCGCGGTGACTCTCGCCGGCGGAATCCTCGTGGGCTCTGGCGATCTCCGTCTTGGCGCGTGGACAGGCGACCTCCTCGCGCTCGGCGGCGGTCTGTTTGCCGCTGTGTACTTCCTCATCGGCCGCCGCCTGCGCCCTCACGTATCCCTTGTCGATTACACGGCCATCACCTACGGCACGGCAGCCGCCCTCACGGTCGCGGCGTGCCTCGTCTTCCGCGTCCGCCTGGTCGGGTTCGCTCCGCCGACCTACCTATGGCTGGCGCTACTCGCGATCGGCCCTCAGCTCATCGGGCACAGCACGTTCAACTGGGCCTTGCGGCACCTCCCGGCGGCCAAGGTGTCGATCCTCATTCTCGGGGAGCCGGTCGGCGCGGCCGCCCTCGCGTATCTTGTCTTCGGCGAGACGTTGACGTGGCTTGGAGCACTCGGAGCCGCGATCCTTCTCGCCGGCATCACGATCGGTCTTCGCGACAAGAAGGAGGTCACCGATGGAACGAAGTCGGGGGCGGGAGAAGATCGAGTGGGCGGCTAGTCACATGCCGCTCCTCGGGGAGTTGCGCCGCGAGTTCGCGGCGGAGCAGCCGTTCCGTGGGCGCCGCATTGCGATGAGCATTCACCTCGAGGCCAAGACAGCGTGCCTCGCCATCCTCTTGCGCGACGGCGGAGGGCGCGTGGCGGTCACGGGCAGCAACCCGCTCTCGACGCAGGATGACGTGGCCTTGGCTCTCGCCGAGGAGGACGGGATCTCGGTGCACGCAAGGAGAGGGGTCTCGCCAGAGGAGTACACGGACCACCTTCGCCAGACCCTCGCGGTGCGCCCGGACTTGGTGCTCGACGACGGCGGGGACCTGGTCGAAGTCCTTCACGAGGACAGCGCGCGTGGAATCCACGGAGGATGTGAGGAGACGACGACCGGCGTGGCCCGCCTTCGCCGGCGGGCGAGCCGCGGCGAGCTCGCCTTCCCGATGTTCGCGGTCAATGACGCGCGGATGAAGTGTCTGTTTGACAATCGCCATGGAACCGGCCAGTCGGTCTGGGATGCCATCCTCCGCTCGACGAACCTCCTCGTCGCCGGGAAGAACGTCGTCGTCGCCGGCTACGGCTGGTGCGGGCGCGGCATCGCCCTTCGCGCCCGCGGCCTTGGCGCCCGCGTCACGGTGACGGAGATCGATCCGGTGAAAGCGCTCGAAGCCACGATGGACGGGTTCTCCGTTGCCCCCATGCGTCAGGCCATCCGAGAGGCCGACTTCGTCGTCACCGCCACGGGGTGCATCGACGTGGTGTCCGCGGACGACCTCGCCGTGGCCAAGGACGGCGTGCTTCTCTCCAACGCCGGACACTTCAACGTGGAGATCAACCTCGACGACGTGCGGCGCCTGACGCGAGCATCCCGGCGCGTTCGCGACGGCATCGACGAGCACACGCTCCACGACGGTCGGCGGGTGTACGTCCTCGGGGAGGGTCGTCTCGTGAACCTCGTGCTCGGCGATGGGCACCCGGTGGAGATCATGGACATCTCGTTCGCGCTTCAGGCCCTCACCCTGCGGCACATTGCCTCCCGCCCGACGCTCTCTCCTGGAGTTTACGCCGTCCCGGACGAGGTGGATCTGGATGTGGCGCGCCGCCGTCTCGCTGCGGTCGGAACTTCCATCGATGAGTGGACGGAGGCTCAGCGGGCGTACATGAGTCCGGGCGGCGCGTGACCTTGGGCGCCCGCCCCGCCCAGTGTAGTCGGCGGGGCGCAAGCGCACACCGTCTCGCCGCCACTTCCACCCACATCGATGTGTGGACGGAAGCTCAGCGGGCGTACCGGGAGGTCGGTGACAGGGTGCGGGCTCTACCGAGCGAGAGCCGCCGCGAGTACAATCCTCGCGAAACGGGGTGAGGCACATGATGCGAACCGTCCTACGGAGAACTCTTGCGGTGCTGGTCCCGACCCTCCTGGTCGTGTGTGCGGTCAGCACGGGCGGCTCGCAACAGCAGACGCCCGCCGACCTGTTCGACCCGGTCTACCAGATCTACCAGTACGTCGAGAGCTACTTCTACAAGCCCGAGCTGATCGATGACCAGAGCGCCCTCTACGGAGCCATGAAGGGCGTCGTCGAGCAACTCGACGATCCCTACAGCGAGTTCCTCGATCCGCAGGATCGCCGGCAGTTCGACGAGAGCCTCGAGGGGGAATTCAGCGGCGTCGGGATCGAGATCTCGATCGAGGACAGCGTGTTGTCGGTCGTCACTCCGCTCGTCGGCACTCCGGCGGAGGCGGCCGGCATCATGGCCGGAGACCAGATTCTCGCCATCGACGGCGAGAGCACCGAGGGCTTCACGTTGACCAAGGCCGGCGTGCGCATCCGCGGCGAGACGGGAACGACGGTGACCCTCACGATCCGCCACGAGGACGGGACGATCGTCGACATCCCCATCGTGCGAGCGACCATCACCATCGACCCCGTCACGAGCGATACGCTGGCCGATGGGACGATCGCTTACATCCGCATCCTCCGATTCGAGTCGGAGACCGTGGCCTTGCTCGACGAGGCTCTCGGGTCGTTCGACCTTGAAGCGATGACCGGACTTATCCTCGACCTTCGCAATGATCCGGGAGGCCTGATGACCGCGGCCACCTCCACGGCCGGCCGCTTCGTCGACGAGGGGATCGTGTTGCGCACGAACGATCGCCTTTCGGGCGAGAAGCTCTACTGGTCGAAAGGGAACCGCGTGCCGAACCTTCCTCTCGCCGTGCTCATCAATCGCGGTAGCGCGAGCGCGTCAGAGATCGCTGCCGGCGCGATTCGAGACAACAACATGGGCGTCCTCATCGGCCAGACCTCGTACGGCAAGGGAGTATTCCAGCAGTTGATCGACTTCCCCGACGGCTCGGCGCTCAAGATCACCGCTGGCGAGTACTTCACGCCGGCAGGACACGTGGTCAACAACGTCGGGCTGACCCCCGACATCGTGGTCGAGGAGGACGGGGATCCCGTTGCCGTCGCTGTGCAGTGGATCCAAGACCACGCCGGCACGGTCATGCCGATCGACCTCGGCGTTGCCGTCACGCCATGAAGTTCGCTGTCCTCGGCGCAGGAGGATGGGGAACCGCGTTCTCTCGACTTCTGGCAAACGCCGGCCACGAGACGACGTTGTGGGCTCGCGATCCTGCGCAAGCCGCGGCCGTCGCCCATGCGCGGGAGAACGTGAAATACCTGCCCGGGGTGCGGCTTCCTGAACGTGGACTCACGGTGACCCACGATCTGAAGGCGGCATCGTGTGGCGATGCGCTGTTCCTCGCGGTCCCGTCGTTCGCCATGGACGACACGTGCAGACAGATCGCACCGTTCCTCACCCATCGCTCCGTCCTCGTAAGTCTGTCCAAGGGACTTGACCGCGCGTCCGGTCAGACCATGTCGGAAGTCATTCGAGCGCGCATCCCAGGAGCGGCCGTGTTCGCACTCTCGGGCCCGAGCCACGCCGAGGAGGTCGGGCGCGACATGCCGACCGCCGTCGTACTCGCGGGCGAAGATCAGGACCTCGGTCGCAGGCTCCAATCCGCCGCCGGGACGAGTCGTTTCCGCATCTACCTGTCGAGCGACATCCGCGGCGTGGAGCTCTGCGCCGCCGTGAAGAACGTCATTGCCATCGCGACGGGGATCTCGGATGGGCTGGGCTACGGCGACAACAGTCGCGGGGCGCTGATCACCCGCGGTCTTGCCGAAATGGTGCGGTTCGCGCGATCGCTCGACGTTCGCGAGTCGACGTTCTTCGGACTGTCGGGCCTCGGGGATCTCGTGGCCACGTGCACGAGCCTGCACAGCCGCAATCGCGCGGTCGGCGTTCGGCTCGGCCGCGGCGAGCCTCTCGAAGCCATTCTGAAGGGCATGGTGATGGTGGCGGAAGGCGTCTTTGCGACGCGCATCGTTCGCGACGTGGCGAGAGCGCGGGGAATCGAGATGCCGATTACCGAGGCCGTCGATCGCCTCCTCGAGGGAACCGTGGACGCGCTGTCGCTCGTCGACGAGATCATGACCCGCGAACCTAAGGCCGAGGGACGCTAGCTTCCATGCAACGATTCGATGTCATCGTCGTCGGGGGAGGGCCGGCCGGCGCGGTCACGGCGCGCGTCGCCGCGGCCGCCGGCGCCTCGGTGCTCGTGCTCGAACGGCGAACGTGCATCGAAGAGCCCTCGGCGTGCGCCGGTCTCATCAGCCCCCGGACCTTGTCCGTCCTCGGAGCGTCGGAGGCTTGCGTGATTCGCCGTGTCCGCGGCATCACGTTCCACGCGCCGGGCGGCGGCAGCCTCTCGGTGCGGGCCACATCCGATCGCGCCCTGGTGGTCGACCGCTCGGTGCTTGAACGGGAACTGCTCGCGTGCGCGGCAAAGGTCGGCGCCGACGTTCGTCTAGGAGTGACAGCCACCGGCTGGCGCGACGGCATCGTTCGTTTCGACTCCCCCGGCGGGGAGGAATCTGCCTCCTGTGCCGTGCTCGTCGGCGCCGATGGTCCCGGGAGCGGGGTGGCGTCGTGGTCAGGCCTCCGGGCCGCCTCCGGCGGCCTGTGCGCAGTTCAGGTTGAGATCGAATTCCCGCCCGGGGGGGCGGACAACGTCCACGTATTCGTGGGTCGACGCATCGCGCCCGGTTTCTTCGCCTGGTCGATTCCGGCACAGGATGGGCGCTTTCGCGTCGGCCTCGCCGTCGGCACCGGCATGGATCCGGCACCGCACCTGGAGGCGCTCCTCGCGGCCCGTTTCCCGGAGGGCCGCATCGTGTCCCGAGTCAAAGGCGTGATCCCTCTCGCTCCCGGGGGGTGCATCGCCGGGAACGGCGTGCTGCTGGTAGGCGACGCAGCCGCTCACGTGAAGCCTCTTTCGGGCGGTGGCCTCTACTTCGGCGGCCTGTGCGCCCATGCCGCCGGCCGCGCCGCAGCCGCCACGGCCGCCACCGGCGACCGACTCGCGCCGTTGCGCCACTACGAAGACGCATGTCGGCAGCTCATCGGTACCGAGACGCGATTTGGAGCCACGGCCCGTTCCATCCGGGATGCCCTCGACGACGAAGAATGGAACAACGTTCTCGCGATCCTTGACGACCCCGACCTCCTCGCGCTGGTCGCCGAGCGCATCGATCTGGACCACCTGCGCCACATGATTCCCCACGTTGTGGGGCATCCACGCCTGTGGGGGACGCTGCTCCGTCTCTGGGAAGTCGTTCGCGCTCACGCCGGGGATGCTTCTGCAAGCGACGTCCTCGGCGTTGCCTCACCCCACGACGAGTTCCTATAATCGCGCCATGACGAAGAGAAAGGTCACGAAGAAGACGGCGAGTGCCGCGCGCCCGGGGCTCCGCACCGACCGCATCCTGGTCTACGGTCTTGCGTTCACGCTGTTCGCGCTGCCGCTCTTCATCCTGCCGAATGCGACAGAATACGGGTACACGAAGACGATCCTCGCGATCGTCCTCGCCTCGATCCTTGGCATCCTGTGGGGAATCGATGGGTGGCGCAAGGGGACGTGGGCCGTTCGCATCCCGTGGATCACGTGGCCATTCCTTGCGTTCGTCGCCGCGTCGCTCTTTTCGCTCCTCGGGGCGGCGAACGGCCGGTTCGTCGTCCAGAGTCTCGTCCTTCTCGTCGTTTTCTTCTTCCTCTTCGTTCTCACTTCGAACGCGGCGCGGGAGAAGCGCGACGTCACGCTCCTCCTCGGGTCGTTCCTCGCATCGATTTCCCTCGTCTCGCTCTACGGCCTCCTCCAGTACGCGGGCGTGCTCGCCGGACCCGGAGCGGGCAAGGGATTGGGGCAGGTCATCTCGACGATCGGCAATAAGGAGTACGTCTCGGGCCCTCTCTGTTACATCCTCCTCCCGGCCGTGATCCTCATCTTTCGCCTTCGCTCAACTCTCGTGCGACTCGCCGCCCTCGTCCTCATTGCCTTCAACTTCGGGGCACTCATGCTGTTTGATCAGGCCGGCGCAAACGTCGCGCTCATCGCCGCGTTCCTTGCCGCCGTCATCGGGTGGCTCGTCTTCCGTCCCGTGGAGCCCCTTCGAAGAGCTCGCGCGTGGATTCTCGCCCTGATCCTCGTCGTCGGCCTCGCCTACCTCGTCGAAGCGCCCTCCGGACCTCTCAACTCGGTCGTCGGGCTCTCGGCGGACGGGACGTCGTGGATCGGGACCGTTTGGCGGCAGAACTCGGGCGCTACCCGAGCGTGGGACTGGTGGATCGGGCTCGAGATGTGGAAGGACAGTCCGTGGGTCGGCGTGGGTCTTGGGAACTACAAGCTCGAGTTCCTTCCGTACAAGGCGCGATTCCTGCAAACCCCGCAGGGGGCGAACTACGACTTCTACATCCCCCGCGCCGCGCAGGCCCACAACGAGTACGTTCAAATCCTAGCGGAGGTCGGCGTGTTCGGTTTGGCGGCCGTCGCCGCGTTCCTCGTCTTCCTCCTGACCTCGCTCTTGAGCCGCCTGCGGCGCACTACGGACGAGGGAGACCGACTCGATCTCATTCTGTGTTCCGCCGGACTGGTGGCCGTCGTTGTCCACGCCCTCGTCAGTTTCCCCGCCCACCTTCCCGCCTCGAGTCTCGCGGCGATTCTCGTCTGCGGCTTGGCGCTGTCCCCGGCCTACGGAGACCGCGCGACGGCCAGCTTCCACGTGCGCGGGTGGAAGCTCCGCGCCGCTGTGATGGTCATGGCGGTCACGGGCGTCGCCATCTCGACCGTCGCCGTCCGCGACCTGGCGTCGAACGCCCTCATGAAGGAGGGAATCGAGCAGCTCCAGTTTGGCCAAACCGAGGCAGGCAAGGCGACGCTCGAGCGCAGCCTGCGCCTCGACTTCGCGCCTCACATGACGTACTTCTACCTCGGCATGGCCGACGCCCGACTCGGCAATCTGGAGGCCGCCTTCCAGAGCTTCGAACGCTGCCAAACGAGATTCCTCGAGGAGAACACGTATCTCATCTACGCCGAACTGGCCGCCAACTTGGGCAAGACGGCGGCGGCCCGAGAAGCGATCGCCACGTTGCTCGCGACGCGCCCTGCTCCGGACATCGGGCAGCGAGCGCGCTACGTAGGCGCGATCGTCTCTCTCCGCGAGGGAGATAGTCAAGCAGCGAGCGTGGAGCTCGAGAATCTCGTCCGCGACGCTCCGGACTTCGAGGCAGCGCGCATCACGCTCGCGAACGTACTCCTTGCCCGAGGCCTCCGGGACGCCGCGGCGAGCGAGTACACACGAGCGCTCGCGATCGTCGAAAGGAAGCTGGCGGCCGCTGAGAAGACGATGGCGTCTGCCCCCCGCATGGCGGCCTCCGCGTACGGCGAGCTCCGCTCGACGATCGCCACGCTGCGTTCGGAGCGGGACTCGATCCTCGAGCGTCTCAAGCCACTTCGAGGTTCCTAGTTCCCCTTGCGGAGTCCCCGTACCTACTCGCGAAGCGAGCAAGGACCCGAGGCCTCCTTGCGACAAAGGAGCAAGGGTCCTTATACTGACCGCTTGCCATGGCCCTTGAGAGCATCCGCCGCGCGATCGATTTCCTTCTCGGACAGACGAACGCCCAGCAGCTCCGGCGCTACGATGGGGAGCTCGCCCAGGTCAATCGTCTCGCCGACGGCATGGCCGCGCTCAGCGATGCGGAGCTCAAGGCGAAGACGGCCGAGTTCCGCGCGCGCCTGAACGCCGGCGAATCAACGCACGCCGTGCGGCCCGCGGCGTATGCTGTTGCGCGCGAGGTGGCAAAGCGCACGGTTGGAATGCGTCCGTTCGACGTGCAGATCGTCGGAGCGCTGGCCCTCGACGAACACCGCATTGCCGAGATGCAGACGGGGGAAGGGAAGACGCTCGTCGCCACCCTTCCCGCCTACCTCAACGCGCTCGTGGGGAACGTCCACATCGTCACCGTCAACGACTACCTCGCGAAGCGCGATCGCGAGTGGATGGGGCCGATCTACGAGTTCCTCGGGCTCTCGGTCGGCCTGTTACAGGAGGATACGCCGCCTCCAGAGCGCCAGACCGCCTATGCGGCCAACATCACGTACGGGACGAACAACCAGTTCGGCTTCGACTACCTGAGGGACAACATGGTCCTCGCGGCGAACGAGAAAGTGCAGGGATCGCTTGACTTCGCCATCGTCGACGAGATTGACAACATCCTCATCGATGAGGCCCGCACGCCGCTTATCATCTCGGGCTCGACCGCCGATGCCTACGACCTGTACAAGAAATTCGCGTCCCTCGCGCGGCGCTTCCACCGCGACGAGGACTTCGAGATCGACGAGGAGTCCAAGCGCCTCACCCTGACCGATGACGGCATCCACAAGGCGGAGCGTGAACTCGGCGTGGAGAACCTCTTCTCTCCCGACCACGTCGAAACTCAGCACTACATCGAGAACGCATTGCGCGCGCTCCACATGTTCAAAGTGGAAGAGCAGTACATCGTCAGGGAAGACCGCGTCATGATCGTCGACGAATTCACCGGCCGCCTCATGCCCGATCGACGGTACTCGGACGGCCTACATCAGGCGCTGGAGGCGAAAGAGGGTATCACGATCCAGCGCGAGTCGCAGACGCTCGCCCAGATCACTCTTCAACACTACTTCCAGCTCTACAAGGGACTCTGCGGCATGACAGGAACTGCGAAGACCGAGGAGGAGGAGTTCAAGCAGATCTACGCGCTCCCGGTCCTCGTCGTCCCGCCCAATCGTACGCTCCGTCGCGACTCGAAGCCCGACACGCTATTCCGAACGCGCAAGGCGAAATTTGAAGCGGCCGCCGACGAGATCGCCCGTCTCCACGAGCAAGGGCGTCCCGTCCTCATTGGGACGAATTCCATCGACGTGTCGGAGCTGGTCTCCCACCTGCTGAAAGCGCGCAAGCTGCCGCACCATGTCCTGAACGCCAAGTATCACGAGAAGGAGGCGGAGATCGTCGCTCAGGCCGGCCAACGGGGCATCATCACCGTCGCCACGAACATGGCGGGCCGCGGCACGGACATCAAGTTGGGTGACGGCGTCGCCGAGCTCGGCGGCCTTCACGTACTGGGCTGTCAGCGACACGAGTCGCGGCGCATCGACAATCAGCTTCTCGGACGGGCAGGACGCCAGGGAGACCCGGGCTCCTCGCAATTCTACCTCTCGCTCGAGGATGACCTCCTGCGCGTGTTCGGCGGCGAGACGATCGGCACGGTCATGGATCGCCTCGGGATGAAGGAAGGGGAGGCGATCGAACACAATCTTCTGACGGGTGCGATCCGCCGCGCGCAGAAGCGGGTGGAAGGCCGCAACTTCGAGATCCGCAAGCGCCTTCTTGAGTTCGATCTCGTCCTAGCCAAGCAACGCAACGCCATCTACTCGCTGCGAGATCGGTTCCTACTCCCGTCCCGCGACGGCGGCCGGCTGCCGGAGAGCGCCGCGGCGGACCTGGATCTGTACCTACACGACCTGTTCGAGGAGTTCGCCGAGCGCCTCGTCGCGGCCCACGCCGGGAAGGCCCGGCCGGCCGGCGAATGGAATCTCGACGGGCTCGCACGCGAGCTCGCCGCCTTCCAGCCATTCGATGTCGCGTCGCTCGATGGGATCGCCCTCGCCGACCTTGTCCCGCGGGCCGTCGACCACCTCGATCAAGCGCTCATCGCGCAGAAGGCGCGCCTCGGCGCCCCCTTCCCGCTCGTCGCGCGCTACCTGATCCTCACCTCGCTGGACGAGGCGTGGCGCACGCACTTGTACAACCTCGACGACCTCAAGGGCGGCATCGGGTGGACGGCGTTCGGCGGCACCGATCCTCTCGTTGCGTTCAAGCGCGAGTCGTTCGTCCTCTTCCAGGAGATGCTCGCGCAGACCGCCGAAAAGATCGTGCGCATCCTGCTCAACCCTCGACTCACGATCGCACAGGAGGGCACGCCGGAGGCAAAGGCCGCGCCCGCGCGCTCGCTGCGCTTCGAGCGGCCCGATGTGTCTCAGGCAGCGCCGACACCGCGTGCCGAGCAACCCGGGGCAAGGCGCCCGGTGAAGGCCGTCGTCGTTCCGGGGCGCAACAAGCCGTGCCCGTGCGGCTCCGGCAAGAAGTACAAGAAGTGCTGCGGACGTCCACGATAGGCGGCGCAGAAACGCCCACGAGTTGGCCTCGGCTCCTCCCTCATCCGGGTTCCCCTCGCAACTGGATGCCCGCGCGTTGACAAGGAGCGACCTCTTCTCTATGATTAGCAGACAGCGCCATGGAGTGCTAATCGAAAAGGAGGAGACCCTCAAATGCCGCTCCCGGAGAGGCAGCGCCTGATCCTGAAGGAGGTTGTGGACCGGTACATCCGGCTCCGCGAACCTGTCTCCTCGCGCATGATCCTCGAGGACTACGGGCTCGCCGTCAGTTCCGCCACGGTGCGGAACGACATGAACGACCTCGAACGCCAGGGGTACATTGCCAAGCCCTACTCCTCCTCGGGACGCATTCCAACGGAGAAGGGATACCGTTTCTTCGTCGAGTGGCTGCTGGACCTGTCAGAACTGGCCAAGAAGGAACACTTCGACATCGTCGAAACGTTCGAAGCCCGCATTCTCGACATGGGAGAAGCGATGCGCCACGCCGCGTTCTTGCTCGGAAGCATGACGCACTACGCAGCGTTCGTCATTCCCCCACGCCTGGAGGCAGCGTGCCTGGAACGCGTGGTGCTGGCACGAATGTCCGATCACATGGCATTCCTCGTCATCGTCTCCGATACGGGCATCGTCGAGCAGGGACTCATTCCTCTCGAATCCGCCACGACGGAGGACGAGATCGAGAGCATGATGCGGACGATCAACCGGACACTGCGGGGCGCTAACCTCGAGGAGGTCCGGCGAATGGCGACCGCCGAGGAGGCCACGGAGGACTGGCACGAACGGCCGGAACGCCAGGCCCTAGACATCGTCACTCGGCTTCTCGAGACGCGGATGAGTCCACGGGGGGTCGTCGACGGACTCCTGCACCTTCTCGAAGCCCTGCAGGACCTTATCCCCCAGGAGGCGATGGCCAGATTCTCCCGTCTCAGCCGGACGATCCAAGATGAGGAGGCGCTCCCTCGCGCGCTGGAAACGGCGCGTGCCGGTCGCCATGGGATCGTCGTGAATATCAGCGACCTGTCTCTTGAAGGATTCGAGAACTGGAGCGTCGTGAGCTGCGACTACGGACCGCACAACGGCGTCCTTGGCGTGATCGCCCCTCTATGGATGGACTACGGACGCGCCATGTCGGCGGTGACGTTCGTGGCCGGCCGCCTCGAGGCGCTGCTCGTTGCCGCGCGATCCCGAGGACAGGAAAGGAGCGCCCATGCTGCCTGAAGAGACGAGACAGGACCCGATGGCCGACGCCGCTGCTGCCCAGCCGGACAATGCCCAGGCCGGCGAGGTGGACCTCCAGGCCCAGTGGGCCGCGAAGGACGATGAGGTCCGTTCGCTCGTCGATCGCTTGAAGCGTCTCCAGGCCGAATTTGAGAACTACCGGAAGCGGATCCTGCGCGATCTCGCCGCCGTCGAGGAGCGGACGTCCGACCAAGAGATCCTTGCCTTTCTGCCGCTGTACGACAACCTGGCGCGCGCGTTCTCCGCGTTCGCCAAGGACGCAGACGTCGACGCGTTCGTGTCCGGCACGGAAAGGATCTTCGGCCAGTTCGCACAGATACTCGATCAGAAGGGCGTGCAGCTCATCCCGGCGATGGGAGAGCGATTCGATCCCTCGCTCCACGAGGCCCTTTTATCCGTCCACAGTGAGCAAGGGAGAAACGTGATTCTTGAGGAATTCTCCCCCGGATACGTTCGCGGCGCCCGAACCCTGCAGCCAAGCAAGGTCGCGGTAAGCCAAGGTCCGGCGCAGGAAGAGAAGGAGGAACAATGAGAGAGAAGATTATCGGCATCGACTTGGGAACCACATTCTCCTGCGTCGCCGTTCTGGAGGGAGGATCCCCGACGGTCATCACCAACTCGGAAGGCGAGCGGATCACTCCGTCGGTCGTCGCCTTCACGGAGACCGGGGAACGGCTCGTCGGGCGCCTCGCCCGACGCCAAGCCATCACCAACCCCACGAACACCATCTCGTCGATCAAGCGGCAAATGGGCACGGACCATCGCGTGAAGATCCACGCCGACGGGAAGGTCACCGAGTACTCGCCGGAACAGATCTCGGCCATGATTCTGCAGAAGCTGAAGCTGGACGCCGAGGCTCACCTCGGGGGAAAGGTCAGCAAAGCGGTCATCACCGTTCCCGCCTATTTCAACGACTCCCAGCGCCAAGCGACGAAAGACGCGGGCACGATCGCCGGCCTCGAAGTCATGCGCATCATCAACGAGCCGACGGCCGCGGCGCTGGCGTACGGCCTCGACAAGCGGCACGAGCAGACGATCCTCGTCTACGACCTCGGCGGCGGGACGTTCGATGTGTCGATCCTCGAGATCGGCGACGGGGTATTCGACGTCTTGGCGACGGACGGCGACACGCGTCTAGGCGGCGACGACTTCGATCAGCGCGTCGTCGACTGGTTGCGCGACGAGTTCCGCAAGGACACGGGCATTGACCTGTCGCAGGACGCGAGCGCTATGCAGCGCCTGCGGGATGCGGCCGAGTCAGCCAAGAAGGAACTCTCCAGCCGCATGGAGACGACAATCCATCTGCCGTACATCACGGCCGACGCCGCGGGGCCGAAGCACCTCGAAAAGAAGGTCACCCGCGCGAAGTTCGAGTCGATGATCGACGACTACCTGCAACGCACCATCTCGATTGTCGACGCAACCCTGCGCGAAGCAGGGAAGACGGCCGACACGATCCACCAGGTGGTCCTCGTCGGAGGCTCGACGCGCATCCCCAAGGTGCAGGAACTGGTGGGCCAGCGGATCCCGGGCAAGATCAACCGCGAGATTAACCCCGACGAGGTCGTGGCCGCCGGCGCGGCCATCCAGGGCGGCGTTCTCGCCGGAGAAGTTGACGAGATTGTTCTCCTCGACGTCACGCCTCTCACCCTGTCGATCGAGACGTTGGGGGGTGTGGCAACGCCCCTGATCGAACGCAACACGACGATCCCCACGGAGAAGTCGAAGACGTTCACCACGGCCGACGACAACCAGCCGGCCGTCGAGATCCACGTGGTGCAAGGCGAACGCAAAATGGCGTCCGACAACAAGGCGCTCGGCAAGTTCCAGCTGACAGGCCTCCCGCCGGCTCCGCGCGGGATCCCTCAGATCGACGTGACGTTCAACATCGATGCCGACGGGATTCTGCACGTCACCGCCAAGGACAAAGCGACCGAAAAGACGTCGTCGATCACGATCAAGGACTCCGCCCATCTCGATTCGAACGAAATCGAGCGCATGCGAAAGGAGGCGTCCGAGCACGCGGAGGAGGACCGTCAGAAGGCAGAACATGCCGAGGTCCGAAACCGCGCAGATCAGTTGACCTACTCGGTCGAGAAGGCGATGTCCGACTTGGGCGGCAAGGTCGACGGAGACAAGCGAGCGGAGATCGAGGAGCGCATCCGAACACTTCGGGCGCAGCTCGACCGGAATGCGCCGACGGAAGAGTTGAAGCGCGGCATGGACGACCTCTCGAAGAGCGCCCAAGACGTCATCTCCAAAGCCTACGAGCAGGCCCAAGGAGCACAGCCGTCGGGCGACTCCGGCGGCACATCGCAGGGCGACGGAAGCGCTCCGGAAGACGGCGGCGACTACATCGACGCGGAGTACGACAAGAAGTAGCATCTGCCGACGGCGGGAGGTCGGTGTGGCGAAACTAGACTACTACGAGATCCTCGGGGTTCCGCGCGACGCGATCGAGGCGGACATCAAGAAGGCGTACCGCCAAAAGGCGAAGGAGCTTCACCCCGATCGGAACCCCGAGGATCGCAAGCGCGCCGAGGAGGACTTCAAGCAAGTCGCCGAGGCCTACGAAGTCCTCTCCGACTCGCAGAAGCGCGCGCAGTACG
>Ga0315287_10001243_pt1 | contig 23331 bp, 29 predicted proteins | sample YL17G11_0_MG_FD_205037 | JGI IMG/M metagenome (GOLD analysis project Ga0315287, IMG submission 205037) | Sediment microbial communities from Yellowstone Lake, YNP, Wyoming, USA - YL17G11_0 | ecosystem: Environmental > Aquatic > Freshwater > Lake > Sediment | place: USA: Wyoming | collected... | reverse complement strand
CCGCCGAAGGCTTCGAGCATTCCGCGCTCGTCCGCCGCGCTGATGGCGGCGGCGGCGTTCTCGACAAGCAGCGTGACCTTGTGCTCCGGCAGGCCCCACTGCTCGAACATCTTGACGAGCAGGAAGCGCATCATCTCGCGGGAGATGCCGACGTGCGAGCCGTCATCGCGCAGGATGCGAGGCACCGTCCCATGCGCGATGTCACAGGCGCTGGCAAGATCGAGCGCGAGAATATTGTTGGCGTAGCCGATTTGCTTGCGGCCGTTATCGCCGTCGAAAATAATTTGGATGTCGCTGCGCAGATCGTCGAATACCACAAACTCCATGAATTTCAGCTTGGAGCGGTCGCGCAAAAGCTGGTCGGGCATATCGCCGTGCGCCGCGGCGTAGCCGAGCGTGAGCATCTTGCGGTCGGACTGGCGCTTGGGCAACAATCGGCGAAGATTATCATAACTCCAGCCGCGCGGGAGGTCGCCGGGCCGGACGATCCGGCTGCCTGTCGGCGACCTGCCCGCGCCGCTTAACCATTTATCATACGTGCCATACGCCGGCACGTCTAAACAACCAGCGATCCACTCGCTGATGAAATTCCGATAGACGGCCTTGAAGCCGTCGTCCGGGCGCTTGCACTGCGAAAAATACTGGATCAGAAACGCGCGGAATTTCTCGAAGTCCTCCTTCGGCAGGCCGAGATTTTTCTCCTTGCCGCCCCACGATGGCACCAGCGCCCGCCAGCCGCCGGATTTGAACTTCTTGTAGTTCATGTAAAGACTGCCGGGAGTGTGGCCGCGCCTTCCTTGGGCGGCCAAAGAGGCTTTCTTGCATCCGGCCAGCAATGATTTTTCACTCTCAATAATGCCGAACAATAGAATCAGCTGGTTGATCCTTGCCCGGATGATTTCCGGCAGCCGGTTGAAGTCGCCCATTTCCTCCGCAGGCATAAGTCCCGGCGGCAGCATCATTATTGAGTTTGCTTGCATTGGCTAATTTTAAAATGGTTAGTTTTTATCTTTTGGCGGCTCTTCCATCCCGGCATATTCCTTCGCCTTCAGATATCGCTGATAGAGCGCGTCGGAGAGCGGCTTCCAGTGCCGCTTCGGGGAAAGGTATTCCACGCCTTTAGCCTCAAACAAAGCGTCAATGGATTTGATTTGAAAATCCCACGATTCCCAAAGCTCAGTCTGGCGCTCTTGGATTTGCTGGAGCGGCGTTTTCTGCGGCGGCTCTTTCTTCAGAGGCTGATCTTCCTCGTCGGCGTCTTTTTTTGCCTCGGCAAAATCGGTCACCATCCGGCGCAGAGAACGCCCGGCGATAAATGCTTTTAACGCATTATTAAGACCTTGTTTTTGAATGGGTGTTAAAGCCTCTTTGTTAATTATATCTTGCGGGGTAAGAGTCTGTAAAATTGAAGGGACTGGCGGCTCCGCAGCCCTCCCGTCCAGCCATAATCCCTGCTCCAGATTCGCAAGGAAGCGGCGCGCAAGGAACATGTAGATTTGAACTGTGCGAAAGGCACGTTCATCAAAAGCGCAACGCGTTGCGCTTTTGAGGCTTAATATAAATGGCTTAAATTCTCCATGATGAAGGCTTTCCTTCTTCATCAGAAACAGGACACCGGCCAAAATGGCCTGCGCGCAGAATTTTTTTCTGGACTCTTCTACAAAAGAATAAACCTCGGCCAACTGCGCGTCGGAAACCTTCTTTCCCGCCTCCTTCAAGGCTTCTGCAAGGCGCTTGCTGGGGCAGCCGGGGGAAAGAATTTCTGATTTCTGATTGATGAGTGCTGAACTGGGTTCAGGATTTTTGGGGTCAGGTAGTTTTGGTTTCATGGTTAAGCGGATTTTCGGGTTTCGTTTCAAATATTTTTATAGCTTTCCCGCCCGTTCGCGGGCGTGGGCGGCCAGTTCAAGAAGCTCCTGCTTCGAGCGGATGTTGTCTATGATTGAGAAAATCAGCCCCCGCCGCATCTCCATATCGTAGTCAGCGCTCTCAATCAGCGCGGCCACGACGTATTCGCGCGGTATCCGCTTCGTCCAGCGCTTCCCCGCGCCGCGCCCGTTGAACCGGTGCCCGCTAATCGTCCCCGCGTCGTAGGCGTCCTCCCAGAACTGGCACGACATGTTCGTCAGCCGCGCAATGTCGAGGATGGAGAACATCTGCTGCTCCCCCAGCAGCCATTCAAACGTCATCTGTCTCCCCGCCGCTTTTGCCGGGCGCGCCGCTGGTTCTATTGTTGCGGTTGCTGTCGGCATCGGGTGTTAATTTTCGGAAGGGGTTAATTTACCAAAAATGCGGGCGAGTTTGACGCCTTCGGTTTCCCAAACGGGCAATTTTTCCATTATAGTATTCCTAACCAAATCGGATACAGAAACGCCATGAGAATGGCTTATTTGCTTAAGGCGGAGCAGTGTTTGACTGTCTAATCTCACGTTGCGCGGTTTTTCTAATAATACTTTCATAGGCTCCAATGTAGCGCAATGTAGCATACTGTCAAGCGATTTTTAATTATTTTTTTTGACAATGTAATTCTTTGCGCTACATTGAGATTTATGAGTTTAAATAACGGCATAACAGTGCGGTTCGATCCCGCCGTCAGAAAGCGTTTGGAAGCCATTGCTAATAATTATGGCCTTAAGGCATCGCATTTAATTCGGCAAGCGATTCAGGAAAAGTTGACTGAAATTGAAACAACCGGGAAAATTATTTTTATGAATACTACTGAATTTTCTCCAAGGAATTTAGCCGCAGCCGAAGATCAAACGCCCTACGGCGCGAAGCGCATCGCAGTGCCACCGGAATTCAAAATGGCAAAATCCCCAGTAAGCGAAATCGCCGCTGGCCACGCGCAGGACACCCCGCCCGTCTTTGAAAAAAGAAAAAGGAGAAAGAAAACATGAAAACGCCCGGCAATAAATTCTTCAAAATCATCATCGCCCTTGCTCTCATAATAATCATCACGCTTCAAGCCGTTGACGGGGAAATGAAACCATCGCCGCCGCCAACAACCAGCGTGAAGGAGTTAAAAGAAAACCTCCAAAACGCCTTCACCTTCAGCTACCCCGGCGGCCTGATTGAAAACGACATGCCCGGCTCATGGCAACGCGGACTCGAAGCATCAACCTTTGAAAGAGTCCTCATGCCCGACGGTGAAGTCCGCCGCGGCGCGCCCTTCTGGAGCATCCTTAAAATCATCTCCGCCGGCCAAGCCGACCGCGCCCGCGCCGCCATCCTCTGGCTAAAATATGACGGCGGCCTCCGCAATGGCATTAAGAAAATTTCAGAGACCTATATCGAAAATCTTCCCCAAAAATTAGACTCCTCCGGCCGCACACTTCGCCACCGCGCAGAAAAACTCCTCGCCGCGCTTGATGCCATTGAAGGCATGGGCAAAACTGTGAACGACGGCGACCGCACGGCCATTCAGGACTTTATAAAAGAAGTCGAATGGCAGTTGAAAAATAATTCCCAAAAATGAAAATGCCCCTTATTGCCCGGCTGGCATTAGCCGCAATGTTTTTGGTCATCGGCCTCTTTGCCGGACTCATAATTTACATCTCGATTGTCGGAGTTCAACACGCGGACATCCTTGATCACCTCAAATGGTTCCCGAATTTCTCCTTCGGCAATTTAATCATCTACTATGCGCCCGCCATCTTCATCTATCTCCTGCCCGCCTATGTTGCCATGTCTCGCCGCGCCGCCGCATTAGCGCCCATCGCATGGCTCAATATCCTCTTCGGCTGGACGGTGCTTATCTGGTTCGCATGCCTCCTCTGGTCTATCTTTGCGGCCAAAGAGAATACAATTCAAAATTAGAAATTCGGTGCCCGGCGATTGGAAAATAATATTAAAAAGACTCCGCCGTTCCAGCCGTCCCCGCGCAAGGATTAAACACTTAATCCAAATCTGTTAAAGTCATGGCGCATTATATGTGCGCCGTCAACCAAAAACAGAAAACCGCCTCCGCGCCGATCATCAGCCGCGTCCGCGACTTCCTCGCCCACCCCGCCGGTGACAGCATCTCATTGGAACTGCTTCTCGACGGCGGCGTCCGCATGAAGTTTGTCCTCGAACCTGAAAAAGCCGAGGCCATGGGCTTCGTCGTCTATCAGATGGCGGCGAAATTATCTAAAAAACTCGCCAAGATAATTAAAGGAGGAAACGCGGCATGAATGAAGAGCCGAAAAAAATCCTTTCCCAATTTGAAATGCTCTCCGAGCTGCTGGCGCTTTTTCCCGGACTAAACACCGGCCTGATTGACCTGCCGGACGCCGACTACCAGATCATGCCGCGAGCCGAGGTTGATAAAATCTTGGCCCCGGCTGTGAAAGGATTTCTCGAAGCCTATAAATTAGCGAAGTGGGCAGAGAGTTTCGATTGCGATAATTTTGCGGAAACTGCCCATTGGTGCGCCGGGAAAATGCATCATAGCGCCGTCGAGGCTGGACATTCTGAAGCGCAGGCCCCCGCCATCGGCTGCCTATCCTATCTCACAGACAATGATCGCGGCCACCGTTTGAACATCATCAGGACCGAACAAGGCTGGAAGGCGTGGGAGCCGCAATTGCAGGAATTCACTCCGGTCACGGCGCAAATGCGGTCGGAGGCGATGAGAATATCATTTTAAAGGATGAAGGATGAACGATGAAGGATGAATTTAAAACAAAGGGGCAAAGTGGCAAAGGGGCAAAGTGGCTAATCCTGATAACTTTACTTTTTCTGGCGGGCTGCGCGACGCAGCCAGCGCCGCTGCCGCCATTTGAATATCAAGACTATCAATATTCATCAACTGCAAAAAAATAAAACCACGAAGGCACGAAGAACACGAAGGAGGAAATTATGAACAAATCAATCTTAGCGAGCAAGACGGTCTGGGGCGCGGTCATCAGCCTGATCTTCGGCGTTTTGGCCGCGCTCAATGTGCAAATCACTGACACGGAATATAATCAGGGCTTCGAGGCGCTCGGCGTCGTCATCGGCTTCGCGATAACTCTCTATGGCCGCGTCAAGGCGCGGCTGCCGCTCAAATCACCGGCCGGCGGCGCGAACGTCATGTTGGCGCTTCTTCTTGTCTCCTGCCTCCTGACTCCGGCCTTCTTCCTCACCTCCTGTTCCACCATGAGCGACGCGGACAAGGCCGCCGCCAAGAAATGGATTTCCCTCGGCGCTTCAATCGGTCTCCAAATCGCCGCCTATGAATGGCAGAAAAATGATCCCGGCGCGAAAGTCTGGATCATCGGAATATCTCAAATCCTGCGCGCCTTCACGACTGAAGCCAAGTCGCCGCCGCGCGATGAGATAATCCGGCGGGTGGACGCCTATCTGGAGCAAGCCGTGAAAGAACCTTTCTACCGCGAGCTGGCGAAGGAGGAGATGCGGAATGTGTTCGCCGCCTGCGACGAATATTTTAATGCGAACCCGCAACTGAACGACGCGGACCGCAAGGCATACATCGCGGGGCTGGCCGAGGCGCTGGAATTCGCGGCGGCTTCAAGCCTGCCGGGCACAACCGGCGCGGCCCGCCTAAAAATCAAATAATTTTTCACGGGGTGCTGATGAAAAAAACCATAAAAAAAGCGGTGGCATTGGGCGCGGGGACGGCCCGCGACGGGGCGAGGCCCTTTCAGCAACACGCCGCTTTTTTCAATTCACAATTCAAAATTTAAAAATGGGCGCGCCAATAGTAACATTTACACAAATAGGAACATGGGCAGTGGTGTTCATGGTCCTCGCTCAATTCTGGTTTTCTTGGAGCAGGCACCGCCGGGAAGAAAAGGAGCAGTTCGAGCAACGGTCGGAGCCGCCGCTCCATGAGAAATTCTATCCCAAGAAATCCGGCGAAAACCTCGAAGTCCAAATCATCGCCCTCAATCAGGAGATTAGAAAAGTGGACGAGGGACGCCGCACCTCCGTCAGCCGGGTTTACGAAAAAACCGAGGCCAGCATGAACAAGCATTGCGCGGATTCGAAGGCCGACATCGAGCGCGTCCATGACCGCATAGATGCGGTCAATAAGCGCCTTGATGATGTTCCCAAACGAGTCATCGAAACCCTCAAAGACACCCACGCCCTAAAATGAATCATGCCGTCATCAGGAAGCTCATCCTCACCGCCCTCGCCGAGAGCGGCGGCTACGCCGTCCCGGAGAAGGCGCTCCTGATCGCTTTCAACATCTCCTTCCGCCCGCCCCTCGATGCCCCAGCCTTCAAGGACCATCTCTCATGGCTGCTCGACCGCCATCTGATTGATTATCTCAAAGATGACCTGTCCGAAGACGACCGCAAATTCCTTATAACCGAAAAAGGCCAAGCCGCCCTAAAACGCTTTTAAAATGCCGCGTAAACCAAGAGCAGACGCAAAACTGAGAAGCCTTCCGCCGGAGCGCAAGGACACGCTGCGACAATGGTTGGTGGATGAGAATATCAGTTATGAAGAAGTCGTTAAGCGAATGGGGGAACTCTGGAATTTAAAGAGTAGCGTCGGGGCGGTTAGTGATTTTTTCGCCAAGGAATGTTTCTCTCTACGCTTCCGCGAGGCCAGCAAGTTGGCAGAGGATTTATCCGCCACACTGAAAGAATCACCGCAAGTTTTCGATGAGGCCACCAACAAGGCGATATCACAGAAAGCCTTTGAACTGGCGGTGGCGAAGGACGCGAACGTAGGTGAACTTGTCCAACTGGCAAAAATCATCGGCGATACGGCGCGGCTAAAATTGAAGGCGCAGGAAGTGGAACTGGATTTGCGGCGCATATCCATCTTGGAGAAGAGGGAGGCGCAGGCAGAGGCGGCGGAGACCGTCGCCCGCAATCCGGCCCTCACGCCGCAGGAACGCGAGCAAAAGATAAAGGAGGTCTTCGGCATCCAATGAAATCGCCCAAGGACATTTTACTCCCTTATGAGCGCCGCTGGGTGGACGACGAGAGCCGCTTCAAGATCGGCTGCTGGGCGCGGCAGACAGGCAAGAGCTTTACCATGGCGGAGGAGACCGTCGAGGATTGCTTGAAGCACAAAACCATGTGGGTCACGCTCTCCGCCGGCGAGCGGCAAGCGCTCGAATGGCTGATGAAGGCCAAGGAATGGGCGGCGGCCTACAAAATCGCCATCGAAGATTATCTGGAGGACCGCGAGAGTGCCGAGGCCCTGATGAAATCGGCGGAAATCAAGTGGCCCAACGGCAGCCGCTCGATTGCCATCCCCGCCAACCCGGCGACCGCCCGCGGCTATAGCGCCAACCTCAATCTCGATGAATTCGCCTTCCATGAAAAGCCGAACGAAATCTGGCGGGCCATATATCCGAGCATTTCAAACCCTTTGAAAGGGCTTTTCAAAATCCGGATTGCCAGCACTCCGAACGGCAAGGCGAACAAATTTTACGACCTCTGGACAAAGAACAAAAAATACAGCAAGCACTTCATTGACATCTATGCCGCCGTCCGCGAGGGGCTTCCGCTCGACGTCGAGGAATTGAAGGAAGGCCTCGATGATCCCGAAGGCTGGGCGCAGGAATATGAATGCCAGTTCATTGACGCCGCCTCCATCCTTCTACCCTATGAGTTGCTCGCCGCTTGCGAAAATGCCGAAGCCGTCGAGGAATGGGAGCCGCAGCGGATTCTATCGCAAAATCCGCTTTATCTCGGAGTGGACATTGGCCGCAAGAAAGACCTGACGGTATTTTGGCTGCTGGAAAAAATCGGCGACGTCCTCTGGACCGCCGGGATCAAAGTGTTTGAGAAAACGCCTTTCAATATCCAGTTTGATTTTTTGTCCGCCGTCCTGCGCTCTCCCGCCATCAGGCATTGCTGCATAGACGCCACCGGCATCGGTGCTATGATGGCAGAGGAAGCTGCCCGCCATCACGGCAAATACCGCGTCGAGGAATGCCAGTTCACCGCGCCCTTCAAACAGGAAATTTTCACCAATGTCCGCCGCATCTTCGAGGACAAAACCGTTAGGATTCCCGTCAGCCGCGCCATCCGCGAGGATTTGCATGGCATGCAGAAAATCACCACCGCCAGCGGCGGAATCCGCTATCTCGCCCCGCACAGCGATGACGGGCACTGCGACCGCGCAACGGCTCTTGCGCTCGCTTTGCAGGCGGCGAAAGGGCCGGGGGGGATTTTCCATTCGGAAACATTTAAAGCCGGGCGCGCCGTCAGGCAGCCGCTGCGGGAAAGGCAACTGGTATGAAAACCCAGACTTCAATAAACCAGAACCGTTTCCCGCGCTGGAGCGGCAGGTTTAATCCAATACGAAACCTCACGCCAGCACAACTCGTCTCCCAGCTCGAGCAATTTTGCGTGGGGGAATTCCGGTTGACTGCTTTGACGTTTGAAACCATCGCCGAGCGCGACGACGTCTTGAAGGGCGTCATCGGTAAAAGAAAAAAGGCCGTGGCGCGTCACGGCTGGGAAATTCTGAAGCTTGAAGACAGCCCGGAGGCCGAGCAGCATAGCGCGGCGCTGAAATTCTTTTACAACAACCTGCGGGCCACAAACGCGGTTGACGAGGATGAGCGCGGCGGCGTCTCCCGCCTCGTCCGCCAAATGATGGACTCCGCCGGAATGAAATATGCCGCCCATGAAATCGTCTGGCAGCCAAGGCCGAACGGCTTGACCGCCGAATTCCGTTTTGTGCCGCTGCGCTATTTTGAGCATCATGGCAAAAAACTTCGCTTCCTGAATTCCGAAGGCGCTTATGAAGGCGCTGATCTTCTGCCCGGCGAATGGATGGTGACTGTCGGCGACGGCCTGATGGTCGCCTGCTCGGTCGCCTATATTTATAAAAAGCTCAGCTTGATGGATTGGCTCACTTATTCCGAGCGAAACGGTATGCCCGGAGTCAAGGGAATCACTGACGCAATCCCCAACAGCGAACAATGGAACCAAGCCAAAGAGGCCGTCGAACAATTCTCCGCCGAGTTCAACGCGCTAATGAGCGCGGGAACCGATATCTCCGCCATTGATTTGACCGCCAAGGGCAATCTGCCTTATCCGCCACTTGTCGAACGCATGGACCGCGCCATGGCGGCTCTATGGCGCGGCGCTGATCTTTCCACAATCTCGCAAGGCCAAGGCGCAGGGGCGGGTGTGACCCTTCAGCAAGGAGAAGGGGATATCCTTGAACAGGACGATGCTGAAGACATTTCCGAAACCCTCAATGAACAGGTTGATCGTTTTGTCATAAAATATCTCTTCGGCGAAGATGTCGACCCCTTGGCCTATATTCAACTGAAGACGGCCAAACAACAGGATGACAAACGCGATTTGGATATCGCCCGCGGGCTTCAAGCCATGAATCTTCCATTGAGCCGCAAATGGCTATATGACAGATTCAAAGTTCCACAACCAACGGACGATGCAGATATCGTGGAACCGATTCTTAACGGCGGCGCGCCGACTTTAAATCCGGCGAGCAACGCAGCCAATGAGAGCGCCAATGCTTTAAAAAATCAGCAATCGAAATTCGACAAGGGAGCAAAAATATTAGCCGGTGAATCTTTGGCAAAAGACCTACTGCCTCTGCGCGATATGCTGGCGGCGGTCGCGGACATTGAGGATGAAGAAAAGCAAAGAAACGCATTAACCGCCTTGATGGCGAATTACGATTCACTGGCTGGAGAAATCCTTAAACGAGACAATCTCGCTGCCGCCAACGAGGAAATTTTCGGAACAGCTTTGGCGGAAGGTGCAGCGGAAGGACGGCAATCCGCCGATGCAAAATTAAAAGCGCAAAACCCAAAATTTAAAAACCGGGCAGCCGGTGGAATTTTAAGCGCGGCCAAAAATGCCGCGAAATCCCTAAAAACCAAAATGAAGCTATGATGACCCTAAAAGCAGATAAAAGCGTTTTTGCAATGGCATTCCGCCGTTTTGCAATGGCATTGCGGCTGGCTTTCAAACGCCAGTCTCCAGCCTTCAGCCACCGGCCTCTTTTCGCCGCAAACGAGGAACAAATCGAAAAGGCGGCGGAAGAAAAAACCATCGGAGCGGCAAACGAGATCGGGGCTGAAAGCAACGGCTGGGTAAAACTCTCCGGCTACGGCGATTTCATGCACGCGAAAGGCGTCCAGCGAATGACCCGCGAAGCCGCAAATCAAATGGCCGGCCGTTTCAATTCCCTTTTAAGCAAAGCGTCGCGCCTGTTCACCGGAGTGCCCATTTACGTGGGGCATCCGGACGCGCCGGAGTTCGCCAATCAGGCCGGGCATCAGGACACCAAGGCTTACGCGTGGATCGAGGCGATGGAAGCCCGCGATGATGGCCTTTTTGTAAAACCAAAATGGAGTGAAGCAGGAAAACAACTTCTGGCAAATGCCTTCTACCGCTTCCTCTCACCTTATTGGGCAATGGTGACTGTGAAGAAAAACATCTTCTCGCCGGTGGAACTGATAAGCATCGGTCTGACGAACAAGCCGAACATCCCCGGCCCGGCGATAGCCAACGAGCTTTCCGAAAACAAAAACAAATCCATGAATGAAACATTAAAAGCGATTATGATGCGGCTCGGCTTTACAGAGCCTCAAACAACAGCCTTTGCCAACAGCGGCGAGGGCGCGCCGACCCAAGATGCCATTTTGGGAAAGCTCGACGGCACTATCGCCGCCGCCAATGAGAAACTGAAAATTGAAACCCGCAACGGGGAACTCGATGCCAAAAACAAGGAACTCAAAACCGCCAATGATGAATTGACGGCACGCAACAAGCAAATTGATGGCGAGTTGAAGGCCGCCAACGAGGAGCGTTCCAAGGCGCTCATTGACGCCGCCGTCGCCGACGGCCGCATTATTCCCGCCAAGCGCGAGTTCTGGGCAAACGAGTTCAAGGAGAACTTCACCAAGGCCGCCAACATCATCTCCTCCATCCAGCCCGGCAAGGAAATGAAGACCAAGCCGGCGGCGAAAGACCTGAGCCAGCGGGGCGCGAAGTCTTTGGACAAGCAGAAGGCTTCGTCCGACTTGATCGCCTTCGCCAATGAAATCTCAACCAAATCCGGCATCCCCTTCACAGCCGCCTATCACCGCGCCTGCGAGGAGCATCCTGATTTGCTTGAACGGCTGAAAACCCCCGCCGCTGCTTAAAGCCGCTCAAATCTTCAATCTCAATCAAAAATCCAAAATCTAAAATCAGAAAAACTATGAATATCATAATGCTAATCTTTGCGGTGCTCGGCTTCTGGGGCATCCTCAATAAATGGTCGCGGGGCTTCATCGGCCGCCGCAAAAAATACATCCATGCCGCCAACGTCGGCGAAGGCTGTCATAACAAAGGCAAGCTGACGAAAAAGGCCGACGCCGCCATCGCCACCAAGTATTTATTGGTGAAAGTGGGCACTGACGCCGACCACGTCGCCGCCTGCGGCGCGACTGACAGGCCGCTCGGTGTTTGCTACGACGAGGCGGACGCCGCCGAGGATTATGTGGCGGTCTTCACTTTCGGCGCGGCGGGCGAAACCTTGCTGATGATCGCAAACGGCGCGGTCACGATGGGCGATCTGCTTTACACCGCAGCCTCCGGCAAAGTCAGTTCTTACGCCGCCGCCGGTTCATTCTGCGTGGGCAGGGCATTGACGACAGCCACGGCGGACGGCGACCAAGTCGAGGTTGATCCGAGAGGCCCCGCGCTCGCGGGACATGTCAACCGCCTCTGCGATGCGGCGCTGACGCTGGACTTCACGGTCGTCAAGGCCGGCAGCACTCCGGCCACAGGCTGCGATGTCTGCACCGCCGCCTACAAGCCAATCGGCATCGCCCAAGGCACGGCGGTTATAACCACCGGTGTCGCCAAAATAGCTTTGCTCAACGGCGATGTCCTGCCCGCCATCGCATCGGAAGCCATTGCCGTCGGCGACGATGTTTACGTGACCGCGCTCGGCAAAGTCGCCAAAGCCGCCACCATTCTCGCCAGCGCCGGGACTTATTACCGCATTGGCCGCGCTGTGACCGCCACGACTGCAACCGGTCAAACAATCCAAATCAAGACATGCAGCCCGATCAAAGTTGTCGTCTCTGCCAAGATGACCAATGTCAATAGCGCCATCGGAAACCTGACATTCAGCAGCACGCCTACGCAAGCTGAGGCCAATGCCCTGCGCGACGCCTGCGAAACTTTGGCCGATGACGTCCGCGCCATTCAAGCGGCGGTGACTTCCGATCCGGCGGAACTCGTCTTCCTCGCAGCCTAACCGCTGCGGGAAATCATAAATCTCAAATCCAAAATCATAAATCATAAATCTTCCAAAACCATGAAAGATAATCGTGAAATAATTCCATTCGATGACGGCCGGCAACAGCCGGGCGTCATCTGCGCTGCCAATGAAAGCCGCTTCGCCGGGTCATTCCTGAGCGAGCCGCTGACCGCATTCGCAGTCGGCTGGAAAGACCCGACCGACCTGCTCGCTATCCTCGACTTCCTTGCGCCTTCCGTCCCGGTCGGCAGAAGGTTCGAGTTCAAGAAGGCCGTGAACTCCGAGGCCTTCCTGTCCGAAACCGACGATGTCCGCTCCATCGGCGCGGAATTCAAGCGGGTGGATTTCACCGGCGAGACCGTCAATGAAAAGACTCTGAATAAGGGTCTGACCATCCGCGTTGACCATGACTCGGAGGAGGGCGCGGACTGGCGGGAGCGTTACACGCAACTGCTCCTCCAGCGCCTATACCGCAACGAGGTCCGCCGCGCCATCGCCCTGCTCGCAGCCGCCGCCACGGATTTGAGCAAGACGTGGACCTACAACGACTCCTCGAACAAATATCCGAATCCGGACAAGGATGTGCGCGACAGCCTCGTCCTCGGCACCGACGCCTCCGGCATCCGCCCAAACCGCATCGCTTGGGGCGAGGGCGCATGGGACTTGCGCGCCGACGCCTTCGATTCCCAGAACAATCCGGCGGGCTACCGCAGCGCCGGTCTTCTGCCAGAGGAGGTCGCCCGCAAACTGCTCGTTGACGCCGTCCGCATCATCTCCGCGCGCTATCAGTCCAGCGCCTCCGCTAAGACAAAAATCCTCGGTTCCTATGTCTACATGTTCTACGCGCTCGACGGCGCGGCCAAGGACGAGCCGAGCAACATCAAGCGTTTCGTTACGCCGACTGACGCCGGCAACTTCCGCGTCTACCTGGAAGAAAAAGCCAAGTTCACCGACATCTCGGTCGAACACTACTCGAACATCGTCATCACTTCGACTCTCGGCATCCGCAGAATCACAGCCAGTTAATCCATAATCTCCTTGCCGTTCCGGTCCGGCCTAAACCGCCGGGCCGGAGCGGCCTGCATGAGATTCAAAATCTGAAATTTTAAATTGAATAATATCGAACAGTTGCCCGCGGATGACGGCTTTCAAAAAGCCGGGCAGATTTGCGCCGCCAACGAAAGCCGCTTTGCAGCCTCGCATTATAGCTGGCCGCTGACGGATTTCTCGGTAGGATGGGCGGCGGATTTGCGCTTGCAATCGCTGGTTGATTTCCTAGCGCCGCCGGTTCCTGCTGGCCGGAGATTTTCCTTCAAAAAAGGAACGAACGCGAAATATTTTTATTCTGAAACTGATGATGTCCGCGCCGTCGGCTCGGCTTTCAAAAGAATAGAATATGGCGGCACCCACACCGAAAGCAAAACGCTGAACAAGGGGCTTACAATCAGAGTTGACCACGATGAACAAATGCCCGGATTTGAAGGCATAACGGCAAAGCTCTTGATCCACCGCCTGCTCCTGAATGAACTGCGGCGCGCCATTGCATTGCTTGCCGCCGCGGCCTCCAATAAAAATCTGGTTTGGACTTTCGAGGAAGAAAGCAATGTCATCCCGAATCCCGACAAGGACGTCCGCGATGCTTTGTCCGCAGCCGCGAACAGCATTGGATTCCGCCCCAACAACGTCGCCTATGGCGAAACGGCATGGAACAAGCGGGCGGATGCTTACAACAGTCGCCCGACAAAAGGCGATGCGCGGCTGGCGCTCTTGTCGCCGCCTTCGCTCGCAGGCATACTCGCGGTCGAGAGATGCCGCATGATTGATGAACGCTATCAATCTTCCGCATCAGTCAAGACGCCTGTCTTGGCCAATATCATCCTATATTTCTACGGCACGGGCATTATGGCCAAGGACGATCCAAGTAACTGCAAAAGATTTGTGACGCCATTTGAAGGCGGCGGCAATTTCCGCGTCTATCTCGACGAACGCGAAAAATTCACCGATCTGACAGTCGAGCATTACTCGAACATCATCATCACGACAACCACCGGACTCGGCAAACTAACCATTCTATAATGAGCGCGACTGCAACCATAACCATCAAAATTCTTTCTGAACTGATAAAGGCGTTAGACTTGTCTTCGCCGGAAGATGTGTTGGACGAATTGACGCGCATTGTTTTTGCGAACGGCGCGGGCGCGAATTCAATCCAGAAAATCTGGCATGACCAGAACGCGCTGGCTTCCGGCGCTTCGCAGGATTATGACCTGACGGCACTGGGTGATGATGCGCTTGGCGACGCCGTTTCACTATCCGCATTCAAGCTTCTTTTTATCCGCAACAATTCCACGACGGCCGGAGAGAATTTACAAATCGGCGGCGCGGTCACCAACGGTGTCGCCTCTTGCTTTGTCGCGGCAAACGACGGCGTTATCGTCGGGCCGGGCGGCATTCACCTATGGGTCAATCCAAGCGCCGCCGGATATGCTGTGGCGGACGGCTCCGCAGACATCCTTCGGATTAAAAATGCCGGAACTGGTAGCATCACCTACGACATCATCATCATGGGAATTTCATAAAAACCAAAAAAATAAAAACTTAAAAAATGAACATATTAAATGCAGTCGCAGTAACCGCCGCCGACGGCGATGCAAAAAACGCAACCAAGGCCGGGCCGTTGACAGGCTCCTCGATGTTGGCGTTGGAAGCGAAAGTCCTCGCGGGCGCGACGCCGCCGAGCGCCGACAGCATTTTGAAGGTTATCTTTGCAACAAGCAAATATGACCTGACCGCCGCCGATGCGCCGACCATCCTGAAAAATCCGTCAGCCACGCTGATATGCCAGCTGAGTCTCTCGGCCAATGGCGCGGCATATTATATCGGTCCGGCCTTCATCGCTGGCGGGGACTACCTTTATTGCTGGGTATTGACCCGCAGCCTCGGCCAAGCCGTCACGCTCACCTTGGATGCAAACGAAAGGATTTAGTTCGGATGATTTTAAAAAATCCAGACTTGCTTTTTTTCCGGAATCAAATCATCCGGAAATATGCGCGCGCTGTTAAAGCCGGAGCCGGAGTAAACCTAACTGACTGGCCCAATGCCAATAATTTTATCAATTGCATAAAGTCTTTAGGGCTACTGAACGATTGCAAAATCCTAATGACTTGTCAAAGCGGCCAGAATGCAGGCACCGGCTTGACGGCTTATGTTATCTATGGGAAAGACGGAATTGTTTCTGGAAATGGCACGCTGGTCAACGGCGCGACGTGGGCGGCCGGCATTCAGTGTGCCGTGAGCGGCAACAAATATTTTTATTTCCCTTTAACGGGACTGGCATTTGTTCATGCAACCCATTTCCATATTTTCATAAAATTCAAAATGCCAGCCATATGGGCGCAATACAAAGTTATCTGCGCCTTCGGAAAGGCAGGCGAAGATTCCTATAACGGTGTCAATTCATTCATATTGAGGACGCATTCAACTGAAACTAACTTATACTGTTACCGCTTGAATCAAGCAGCAAGCGGATCATGGACTTCAGTTGTCAATGGCGCAACATTAAGGGCATGTATCTCATTTCAGAATGGCAGTTTAAAAGTCCGTATATATGGCGAAAGCGGCGAAGGAACCTTAACATATAGCGACAAAACCAATATGACACCGGACAAACTCGTCCTCGGGGCTGGTTTAGACGCGGGCGGGGGTCCCTCCTATCCCGGCGATTATTTAATCTCATCAGCGGCCATCATTAATGGCTCACTCACCAATGTCAAAAAGGATGCAATCATGGCCGCAATGCCATAAAATTTAGGATTAAAAAAATGAGCGTTTCATGGATAGAAATAACCGAAGCCGACGTGCTGACAGTCATGAGCGGCCCGGAACTGGCGGCCTACCGCGCCGCCGCGCTTAAAGCCGGACAGGCCGATCCTCTCGCGCCGACTATCGCACAAGTGATCAAAGAGGTTCGAGGCTATATTGGCGGCTGTGTAAAAAACCGGCTGGCCGATGGCGAAACCATCCCGCCGAGCCTGCTGATGGCTGCCCTCGACATTATCGCCAGCCGGATTCCGCAGCGGGTGAATGAATCGCCGGAACAGGGGAGGAAAGACAAGGAAAACGCGGCCATCGCTTTGTTGAAAGATGTTTCAACCTGCAAGTTCGCCATCGAGCAGCCATCGTCGCCTGACGCCGCGCAAGAATCCGGCGGCAAAGTCGAAGTCGTTCATCGTCGGCCACCAAATGCAGGCAGGGATAATTTGCAGGGGCTTTAAAACAATTTAAAACATGCTAATTAACGAGCCAGTGCCATTCCGCGAAGCTCTCGACAGGGAGGATATAAAAACCCTCCTGCCGACGGCGCTGCGCACGCGCTGGCTGCAAATTCTCGCGCCGGAAATTCGTGAGCGCGCCTTCTTTTCGGCGACGGTCACCAAAGCGGAATTTTTGGAAAAGGCGCAGAGCGGCGTTCGGAAAATTCTCGAAGGCAAAGCCAACCGGGCCGACATGCGGCTGCAATTAAAACAACTGCTTCAAGAACTTGAATATCAGCCGGCTACGGGCGAGGCGGGAACATTGACGGATTTGTCAAGCGATGAACGGTTGAACCTCATTCTCGACACCAACGTCCAGATGGCGCGAGGCTATGGCCAATGGGCGCAAGGACAGGATGCGGATATCCTCGACGCCTTTCCGGCGCAGGCGCTTGTCCGTTATCGTATTCCAAAAGGCGAAGCAAGGGATTGGCCGGGGCGTTGGGAAGAGAATGGCGGCCGGTTTTTCGACGGGCGGATGATTGCTTTAAAGAATGATCCTATCTGGGTTAATATCTCCCGCTTCGATTTGCCATACCCGCCGTTTGATTTCAATTCAGGCATGGGCGTCGAGGACATAAGCCGCGATGAAGCCGAACAACTCGGTATAATCCAAAGCGGCGCGCCCGCGCCTGCGCCACAGACGCGCGGTTTCAATGAAGACCTGCAAGCCGCGCCTGAAGTTCGTTCACAGAATCTCATTCAAGCCGTTTCCAAGGCTCTGCAAGGCATTGCTCAATTTGAGGGCGGCGTCCTGAAATTCACCGGGAAGGAGGCTGCGCCATGAGTCTTCGTTTAAAAATAGATTTCGACAAGACCGATTTGAGCCTTAGCGATTTTGCCAACAAGGTGAGAAATCGGCGCGGTTTGGCGAATGTCCTTGGGCGCGCGGCCGCCAATGAATTCAAACGCAATTTCCGGCAGTTGGCGGGGAAAGGCAACCGGCTTGGCGGGGCTTCCACCGGCTATTGGCGCGGAGCGGCGGAAGGGACTCAATTCCAAGTCGTTTCCGATTCGGCGGTCGCCGTGATTGTAAATCAAATCGGCGTCCGGCTGCATTATCTCGGCGGCGCAGTCCGGCCAACGACAAGCAAATATTTGACTATCCCAAACATTCCTGAAGCGCATGGCAAGCGGGCGAGGGAGTTCACCGATCTTTTTGTCGTCCATAACAAGGCGGGCTTTCCCTGTGCGCTTGGCCGGAGCATCCCCGGCTCGGACAAACCGCAAATTGTTTTCTGGTTGAAGAAATCAGTCAAGCACCGCGCCGACCAAGAGACAATCCCGAACGAGGAAACTCTTTATAATGCGCTGCGTCAAACCGCCGGGCAATATTATGCCCGCGAACTTGGAGGGAGGGGGGCATGAATTGGAGAAATACCGGCAGCCAGCTTGTCCAAGACGCGGATTTTGACGCGGTTGACATAGGAACTTATTGGCAAGGGCACGGCGTCATGTATCCCAGCGACGTAAGCCGCGAATCAGATGGGGAGGGAGGTTATTGCGGGCGATTTTTATTGGCATCAGGTTCTCTCGGCGGCATAGTGCAAGGCTGCATGCCTGAAGCCGGATATTATCGCGTCAAAGGCAGAGTGAGAACCAGTGTTGCCGGCGGTTTTATTCCAACAGTCGGGGAGGAAACCGGCACATTAACGGTTGTTTCTAAATGGACAGGCGTCAACACAACGACCGCATGGCAGAACTTTGATTTTGTGGCTTACTTTGCCGGTTTCGCGTTTGCGCTCTATACCGCAAATACTGGCATCCGCAGTAATTATCTCGAATGGGACAAGCTGGAAAGTTACAAGCAAGAAGAAATAAGCGGTGTTCTTTTAGAAGGACTTCAAGAGGCAATAAAGGCATATCTGGCCGGACAGGAAGAATTGACCGATGCCGGGATAGAAGTTATCTCGCGCAAAGAAAGCGACGTTGACGCCATCATCGAGGAGAAAATTTTGAAGGGCATAGGCGTGGGCATCATAGTTTTATATCCTTTCCCGACCAAGATAATTCCCAGCGCGCCCGGCCCTGTCTGCGAGGAGATCAGCATCCAAATTCAAATAACAGAAAAGGTCATCACGAATCAGACCGGCAAGAGCGCTCTTTATTTGGCGGAACGCATCATGCAATGGCTGCACCTATGGCTTCCGACCGACGTGGAAGGCATCACTAGCGCTATTATAGTTGAAGAAAATGACCCGCTAATTGACCCGCCAACACTGCCGGGGCGCAATGAAATCATCGTCAAGCTGCGTTGCTCCGGCGCGATGCAAATTTTAAACTAAAAAAAGGAAAACCATGAAAGAGCCAGAAAAAATTCCAGAAAAAAAAGCACCGGCAAATCCGCCGATTCTTCCGGCAGATGCCATGCCAATCAAGAAATCTTACGCTTACGCCACAACCGGCCAGACGGTTTTTTACGAGCATGAAGGCCAATGCTTCGGCGCGACCGGATTCTATATCGGCCCGAAAATCGCCGAATAAAAATTTCAAATAAAAATTCAACATAGGAGCAAACATGGCAGTAAACAGAACAACCATCGTGCGCGGCCCTTGTGTGATAGACATGGGCAGCCAAAAATTCCTTACCAAGGGTGACGTCATCCTTGAGGTTTCCAAAAAAGCGTTTCCGATTGACACCGCGGTTTGGGGAAAACTTGAAGACCGCCTCGAGGACTCGGAAGTCAAAGTCCGGTTCACACCGGTCGGAGAATGGCTCTCCGCCATGCTCACCATCCTTTATCCTTACATGAACCCCTCCATCGGCTCGAGCATTTTCGGGGCGGCGGACGTGCCGGTTTATATCTGGGGGCAGGACGGCCAGAAGGTGACGCTGGCGGCGGCGGCCGTCACCAAGATGCCATCACTTAATCTTTCCGCCCGAAAGACGATTTTCGGCGAATGCGAGCTGACTTGCGTCCCGGCGAATGCCACGACCCGCATCACGGCCAATTCCATCTTCACCATCGCAGCGGGAACATTCCCTTCGCTCTCCACCTTTGACCGCACCAAAATCAGGACCAGCAAATTTGGGGTGGTTTGGGGTGCCAGTCCGTTTGATTCGATTATCACCGAAGACGGCATTACGATTGACTTCAATGTCTCCGTCGAGCCGGTCAAGATTGACGACGAAGGCACCATTGACATGACGCTTTCCGGCGTCGAGGTCACTGCCAAGCTTGTGCCGATTGGCAAATCTCTCGTCAACATTCTCGACGCCTTGAACATTCAGGGCACCAACGGGGCGATTGGCGGCAGCTTCTTTACGCAGGCCAATGATTTGGTTATCACTGGCGCGGCTTCGGGCGATCCGCTGGTAACAATTAAAAAAGCGGCCTTGCAGGACAACTTCCAAGCGACTTGGGGGTCGGGCAAAAAGCGCCTGAACGACTTGGTTTTCAAAACCCAGCGCGGCGTCACCGCCGGCGTGCCGGATGCGCTCTTCTCGCTCGCTTTAGTGACGTGATGCGGGGACATGAAAATCAAGTATGAAGGGAACACTACTTATGACCTCGCGGGCGGACTCGCCGCCCGCGAGTGTCCATTCAATCTTGATATATCCGGGCAGGGCGTGACTCAGGAAGCCGCTTTTCTGCGGGCAGCGAACGCGGCGATTTTCGGGCGCAAGAATTGGAAATCGGCAATCAATTTTACCGTCGTCCACAAGGCAAGCACTGTTGCTGAGGCCTTTCAATATATGCTTCAACTCATGGCGGTCTTGCAGGAAGACGAGAACGACGGGCGGCTCTATGTTTATCCCACCGACTCCGCCGCGCCATGGATTTTATTCAATGCTGTCGGGTCTGTGCAAGGCCGCATCAAGGGCGTTTCAGTCATCATGCAATACAGTTTCACCGGCTCAAAATGGAGTCTTTAAAATATGCTCGTAGCAAATACCAAATCCTTTGAATTAAAATCGCCTGATGGCGAATGTCTCTTCGATTGTCAAATGCCGACGGTCGGCCAGATCATGGCCTGCATAAAGACAATGCCGAAAGACGAGGAGGCTTTGCGGAATGAACCGGCGGCCGCGAAGCAGGAACGCATAATCCGCCAACTGCAAATACTGCTGATCACACCGCCGGTGGAATTTTATCATTTGTCCGCAGGGCTTGCATTCTGGCGGCGCAACCGCAAAATCCGGCGCTTCCTGCTCGGCCTGCAGTACCACCAGCTGCTCGATCTTTACAGCAAGATGCTTCTGGTCTGCCAAGGTCTGGACATTGACGATTTCGAGGCGCTGGAAAGCGCACTCGAGGCTCAAAAAAAAACTGTGATGACCGGCCCTTCGACCGCGAATTCACCCTTGAAACCTTCGATATGATCATCCGCCAGATGGCCATTTTCCTTAAATCCACCTTGGAATCCGTCCGGCAAATGCCCGCGGCTGATTTCTTTAAACTGGCCGAGGAAATTCGATTGGAAAAAGAAGAGCGTTTGAAATGGGAGGCCGGGCTGGCTGGTATGAAGCTGAATTTTTAAAACATGGCTGACCAAAAGCTAACCATCGTCATTGACACCGAGGGACGCCTTCAAGGCGTTGAGGCGGCGGATGCCAGCATTAAAAAACTGGAGAAGACGGCTGATGATTTTATAAGTTCTCTGAAACTCGGCATCGGCATTGATATAGGCGGGCAGTTGGTGCGCGGACTGGAATCATTGCCGGGAAAATTTCAAGACGCCGTCAAGCGCGGCATGGATTTCAACGCCACCTTGGAAACCGGGCGCACTGGCATCGCGGCCATCCTGCGGCAGTTCGACAGCGCGGGCAAATACAACAATTTCAATGCAGCCTTGGCCGATGCGGACCGCATCGTCAGCCTTTTGCAGGAGAAATCAAAAAAATCCCCCGCGACATTCCGCGAGCTTTTATCCGCTTTTCAAAGCACAGCGGGCGCGGCCGCTTCGGCCAATATCCCGCTGGAAAAACATATCGACCTGATAGTGCTGATGTCTCAGGCGCTTTCTTCTCTCGGAATCAGGTCTGAGCAGATAATGGCGGAATCCCGCGCTCTGATTACAGGCAACATCACACAGGATAGTCGCGCCGCGAAAACCCTTGGCATAACGGCACCGATGATTGAACAAGCCAAGGCTCAAGGGCAGCTTTATGAATTCCTGACGCAGAAGTTGGGCGGATTTGCCGAGGCCTCGGATGCTGCGGCCAAAAGCATGGACGTCGTCGTCTCTAATTTGAATGACACGATTGACCAACTCCTCGGCAAAGTCACCAAGCCTATTTTTGACGGCTTCGCCCAAGGCATTCTGCAAACGAATAGCGCCTTGAGTGAAATGGACACTCATGCGTTCGAGGCGCTTGGTTTGCAAATCGCAGAAGCCGTCAAGATGGGATTCGATTTAACCCGCTGGGCCATCGAAAACAAAGATGCACTTCTATTCGTAGCGAAAGCCGCCATGACCGTTGGCGCGGCATACACAGCCATAAAAATCAAGGATATTGTGGTCGGCCTCGGATCGAAAACCATCGCATGGATTCAGAGCAAGTTGGCCATAGATGCCGAGACAGCCGCGCTCGCGCGCAACACCGCCGCCCAAGGTGCAAACACCGCCGGGCGCGCCGCTGGGGGTTCTTTCTTTAAATATGGCGGAGTAGGAATGGCAGGCGCTGGCGCTGCTTTGAATGTCGGCCTTGCCGCATATATCGTCGGTGCGGAAATTATAAAATCAATGGAGGCAAAAAATTTGGCCCGCATCGAAAAAGAAAATCAAATTGGCGAAGAGATTTACAAGCAGAATCGAGCATACAACGAACAGCTTTCTTCCATGTCATCTATTCAAGACAAAGAGAAAGCCCGCGAAGCCATCGAAGCCGATCTAAATCGCGTCGGTTGGACAATCTTCGAGCTTCAGGATTCAACGAAAGAATCCGATCAGGAACTCGTCCGCATTCTCAAAACTCAATATTCAATCCGTCAGAGCCAGTTGGGCAATCTGGATCAAATCTATAATCGCGTTTCGGCCATAAATCAAGCGGAGGAAAAGCGCGCCTATATAGCGGAAAAAACTAAAGTTAATGAAGAGCATTTGGCAAAATTAAAGGAAGAAGGAAAAGATTTAACCACTCAAATCAGCGAATCCGTTTATGCCGGTCTGAAACCCGGACAGCAGCTTGACGTTTCAAAAATAAGTCTGGGTGCGGTTAACAAGGAAATTGCGCGATTGGAAGCCGCCCGTCCTCTAAACACTCTGCCGGAAAACCGCCAAACGTTGGAAAATAATATCAATAAATTGATATTAGAGCGGCTGCAACTCACCCAAGAAATCGGCTCTCTTGAATCCAAAATCGCCAAGGAGGTTGAATCCGCCGAGGAAAAACGGAAGTCACAAATGCAGGCGCGAATGGAAATGATTGAAGATTACCAGATCAAACAAGCGCGGCTCGAAGGAAAGGAAGGCATTGCCAGCCGCCTTGAAACGGAAAAGCGATTGCGTCAGGAAATCGCGGACATAGTTGCAAAAACCGGCGTGACGGAGCAGCAGGCTCTAAACTTTTCCATTAACAGCCTGAATCAGCAGGAAAGATTAAAGGTGAAAGACATCATCAGCAACACTCCGGGCGAACAGTTGGTAAAAATGCCGCGCAGTGAATTCAGAACTCAAAACTTCACAGCGTCCATGTTCGATCTTTCCAGAGTTCTTCCCTCGCTAATAGACCGCCAATATTCTCCCGCCGCCGCTGCGGCTTCCGCCGGGAAAGGCGGAACCGGAATCGGGGATGCCTCCAATAAAGTCTCCGGTGCGGTCGGGAAGGCTGGCGATGATATTGTTCTCACCATAGACAACCTCGGCAAGACAATCACCAATAAATTCGGGC
>Ga0315287_10001242_pt1 | contig 23342 bp, 21 predicted proteins | sample YL17G11_0_MG_FD_205037 | JGI IMG/M metagenome (GOLD analysis project Ga0315287, IMG submission 205037) | Sediment microbial communities from Yellowstone Lake, YNP, Wyoming, USA - YL17G11_0 | ecosystem: Environmental > Aquatic > Freshwater > Lake > Sediment | place: USA: Wyoming | collected... | reverse complement strand
TCGGTGAAGGAGGCGTCGGTCTGGAGCGCGATCTGGATCGGGCTCGCGCTCGCCTTCAACGCGCTGGTCGTCCACTGGTTCGGCCCCGAACGCGGCCTCGAGTTCCTGACCGGCTACCTGATCGAGAAGGCGCTCGCGGTCGACAACATCTTCGTGATCTACGCGATCTTCGCGTACTTCGCGGTGCCCGCCGCCTACCAGCACCGCGTGCTCTTCTGGGGAATTCTCGGCGCACTCGTGATGCGCGCCGGCTTCATCTTCGCCGGCGCCGCGCTGATCCAGCAATTTCACTGGGTGATGTACGTCTTCGGCGCGATCCTCGTCTTCACCGCGGTGAAGCTATTCCTGCTGAAGGACGAGGGTCTCGAACCCGAGAAGAATCCCGTCTATCGCTTGATGAAGCGCGTGATCCCCTCGGTGCCCGACTATGACGGCAGCCGCTTCACGACGCTCCGCAACGGCAAGCGCTACGCCACACCGCTGCTGATGGTGCTCGTGCTGATCGAGTGGACCGATCTGGTGTTCGCGGTCGACTCGATCCCGGCGATCTTCGCCGTCACCAGGGATCCCTTCATCGTCTACACGTCGAACATCTTCGCGATCCTGGGCCTGCGCTCGCTGTTCTTCGTGCTGGCCGGCGTGATCGGAAAATTCCATCTGCTGAAGCCCGCGCTGGCGGGCGTGCTCGCCTTCGTCGGCACCAAGATGCTGATCGTCGACTTCTACAAGGTGCCAATCACGGCGTCGCTCGGCGTGATCGCGGTGCTGATCGCGATCGGCATCGTGGGGTCGCTGCTCGTCCCGAAGCGGGTTCAGCCCGTCACTGGCGAAGTGAAGGACGCGAGCACGCGCGCGTAGATCTCCGCATCACGCGCCGAGAAACAGCAGAACGTGACGGTGCGGGGCGCCTCGTGCGCGACCAGGAAGGCCGCCACCGAGCGCACCGCGACCACCGTCGCCGCGTCGATCGGATAGCCGTAGACGCCGGTGCTGATCGCCGGAAACGCGATCGTCTCGATCGCGTTCTGCTTCGCGAGCCGCATCGACTCGCTGTAGCAAGCGCCGAGCAGACGCGACTCTCCAGCCGTTCCGCCGCGCCACACGGGTCCCACGGTGTGAATCACGTAGCGCGCCGCCAGGTCGTAACCGCCGGTGATGCGCGCCTCACCGATCGGGCATCCGCCGATTTCGCGGCATTCGTCGAGCAACTTGGGGCCCGCGGCGCGGTGGATCGCGCCGTCCACGCCGCCCCCCCCGAGCAGCGACTCGTTCGCCGCATTGACGATCGCATCGACCGCCAACGTGGTGATGTCCGCCGTGACGACGGCGATCCGCCCGATGACTCCGCTCACCCCTCGAAGCTAGCCCGGTGCCGGGCGTCGAGTTGCTTTCCGTAGGAATTCGGGATTCGGAGCCCGGCGTCAACTTATTTCGGCGTCAACTTGTTTCCGGAAGGGTATTCCAGTGGGGGGCCGGGCTAGGCTCGGCGGGGATGGCTGCAACCCACGCATTCGCCGGCCGCGTGCTCGTGACCGGCGCCAACGGAAGCCTCGGGCGTGCGCTGATCCAGCATCTGCAAGCATCGGGCAGGACGGTGCGCGCGCTGGTGCGATCAGAGCGAGCCGCGGCGACGCTTCGATCGCTCGCACCGCCGCCCGAGCTGGCGATCGTCGATTGGTCGGACGCACCCGGCCTCGCGCGCGCCACGGAGGGCTGCGACGCCGTGGTGCACCTGGTCGGCGTGCTGAAGGAGACGCCGACGCAGCGCTACGCCGATGCGCACGAAGGCACCGCGCGCGCACTCGCGACCGCCGCAACGCACGGCTCGCTGCGCCGCATCGTCTACCTGAGCATCCTCGGCGCCGACCTGGAATCCGGGAACGCCTGCCTCGCCTCGAAGGCACGCGCCGAAGCAATCCTGCTGGCGGCGCCGCTCGCCACCACCGTATTGCGTCTGCCGATGGTGCTCGGTGGCGACGACCCGGCGACCTGGGCGCTGCGCGCACGCGCGCGCAAGAGCGTGGTTCCGCTGGTGCGCGGTGGCGCGTCGCTCGAACAGCCGATCGACGCGCGCGACGTGGTCGCCTGTATCGCCGCCGCACTCGAAAGGCCGCAGCTCGCCGGCTGCGTGCTCGACGTCGCGGGACCCGAGTCGCTCGCGCGCCGCGAACTCGTCCGGCGCGCGGCGTCGCTGCTCGGCAACACGCCGCGCTTCCTCTCGATCCCGCTCGCGCTGGTCCGCGGCTTCGCAGCGCTGGCCGAGCGCATCACCGCGAGTCCGCCACTCACGACCGCGATGCTCGACGTGTTGGAGCACGACGACCGTATCGATCCGAAACCCGCCTGCGGCGCGCTCGGCATCACGCTCACACCGCTCGACGACACGCTGCGGCGCGTCGTCGCGAGCGGCAGCGGCAACGCCAGAGGAGACTCCACTTGAGCGATGCGCCCGCCGCCCCCGCGCCGCAACCGAAATCGTCGCCGATCGCAAAGCTGTTGCCGTGGATCATCACACTGGCGTGCTTCGCCTTCCTCTACACGCGCATCGACGGCGCCGCGCGCCGGCAGGGATCGTCACTGCTGCCCTACCTCGCGCAGGTCTTCGAGAAGGTCGATTGGTGGAGCTGGCTCGCGCTGATGATCCCCTACTCGCTGTTCTTCTTCCTCGTCGACTCGCTGGTGATCTGGCGCGTCGTGAACTGGTTCAACGCGAAGGTCCCGTACCGCGACATCCTCCCGGTGCGCGCCAGCACCTACATCCTGTCGATCCTGAACGAGCAGGTCGGCAAGGGCGTGATGGCGTATTACCTGAACCGACGCGACGGTGTGCCGGGCTGGCAGGTCGGCTCGAGCATGCTCTTCGTGATGTTCTGCGAGTTCTACTACCTGCTCAGCTGGGCGTGCGTCGGCGCGATGCTGCGCTGGGACCGCGTTCCCGAGGCGTTCCGTGTGCTGCCGTGGGTGGCACTCGGCGCCCTGGCGTTCTTCGTGGTGTGGATCCTCTATTTTCGCGGTGTACTCGCGCCCGGCTCGAAGCTGCGCGAACGCGACATGCTGCGTTCGTTCCGGCTCGCGAAGCCGTGGCAATACGCGACCGTCATTGCGCTGCGTTCGCCGGCACTGCTCACCGCCGCATTCGTCTACTCGCATGCACTCGGGCTCTTCGGGATCGAGTCGAGCTTCCTCGAGATGCTCGGCGTGTTGCCGCTGATCTTCTTCGGTGCGGCGACGCCCGGCCCGATGCGCGCCGTCGCGATCACGATGTGGGTGGCGCTCTTCCCCGAGCATCCCGCCGAGATGGCGGCCTTCGGGCTCGTGATGCACAACTTCTTCATCTTCTTCAACGCGGCGATCGGGTTGGTCTTCCTGCGCCGTGCGAACCGCGAACTGTTCGCTCAGGCTTGAGTCGGACGCTGTAGCGCGAGCGCGCGATCCAGCATCGACACGAGCGTCGAGACGACCAGCGCGGCGGCGAGCCACCACACCAGTGTCGCGCCGGGCCACGACCAACCGAATGTGTCGCGCACGATTGGCACCGCGACCGCAACGAAGTACGCAATGCCGTTCCAGCGACCGAGGCGACTCGCGCGCAGCGGCCGGCCCGCGAGACTCTTCGAATCGGCGACGTACTGCGTGAACGCAGCCGCGACGAGTACAGGCAACGCCCACGGCACGACACCAGCGGCGGCATGCGCGGAGAGCCCGAGCACGCAGAACGTCGCGTCGATCGCGTGATCGAGCAGGCCGCCGAGCGACGACGACTCGCCGTAGCGACGCGCCACCGCGCCGTCGGCGAAGTCGGTCGCGACGGCGAGCGCGAAGAGCGCGGTTGCGATCTCGGCGCGCCCCACGAAGATCGCGCCGGCCAGCAGCGGCGCAAGCACGAGGCGTAGCAGCGAGAGCACGTTCGCACGCGTGCGCCAGCGATTCACCACCGCTGCGTTTTGCCCCTGCGACGTCACGATCGGCCACGATACCATCGGTGGGCCTTTGGAGGTGCGAAGCGATGCGAGTGCTGGTGACGGGCGGCGCGGGCTACATCGGCAGCGTCGTTGCCGAGGAGCTGCTGCTCGGCGGCCATGAGGTCGTGGTCTACGACAATCTCGGTAAGGGACACCGCGACGCGGTGCCCCCCGGCGCGACCTTCGTGCACGGCGACCTCGGTGACGGCCCCCTGCTACGCGAAACGCTGCGACGCAATCGCACCGAAGCAGTCGTGCACATGGCGGCCGATTCGCTGGTCGGCGAGTCGATCGTGAATCCGGCCAAGTACTACGCGAACAACGTCGGCAACGGGCTCGGGCTGCTCGACGCGATGCGCGAGCTGGAGATCCATCGGCTGGTGTTCTCTTCGACGGTCGCCATCCACGGCGAGCCCCGCAACTTGCCGATCGAAGAATCGGAGCCGACCGACCCGATCAATCCGTACGGCGAGACCAAGCTCGCCTTCGAACGCGCGCTGCGCTGGTACGGCAGTGCCTACGGCCTGCATTCGGTGAGCCTGCGCTATTTCAACGCGGCCGGTGCCACCGAGCGTTCGGGCGAGCGACACGATCCAGAGACGCACCTGATTCCGCTGGTGCTGCAGGTTGCGGCCGGCACGCGCCCCGAGATCAGCATCTTCGGCGACGACTACGACACGCGCGACGGCACCTGCATCCGCGACTACATCCACGTCGTCGATCTCGCGCGCGCCCACGTGCTGGCGATCGCCTGCTGCGACGCCGGCAGCCGCGCGTACAACCTCGGCTGCGGCGGCGACGGCACGACGGTGCTCGAGGTGATCGCCGCGGCGCGTGCGGTGACGGGTCGTGCAATCCCGGTCCGCGTCGGCGCGCGGCGACCGGGCGATCCAGCCCGGCTCGTCGCCAGCTCTGCGCGCATCGAGCGCGACCTCGGCTGGCGGCCCACGCACGCCGGCATCCGCGGCATCGTCGAATCGGCTTGGCGATTCGCGGAAAGCCGACGCTAGGCTCGAGCGCAGTTGCTCGAAGGAGTGAGGATGCGCTGGATCGGATGCTGCGCGGCTTTGGGCCTCTGGGTCGCGACGGCGGGCTGTTCGCCGAGCGGGCCGCAACTCTCCGAGGCGGCGGAGCGTGGCAAGACCATCTACTTCACGGTGTGCATCGCCTGCCATAACGCGAAGCCGACGCTGGACGCGCTCGGTCCGCCGATCGCCGGCGCGTCGCGCGAACTGCTCGAAGCGCGCGTGGTGCGCGGCTCGTATCCGCCCGGCTATACGCCGAAGCGCAAGTCGCAGGCGATGCCGGCGATGCCGCACCTCGCGGGGAGCATCGACGACCTCGCGGCCTATCTCGCTGAATGCTGCCCCGCGAACTGAAGCCGCGCGGGCGCGATCAGTTGACGACCGCTCCCACCACGTAGAGCAGCAGTGTGAGGCCGACGCCCGCGTGGATCGTGCCCTTGACGGTCGACAGGAACTTCTGTCGCGCCTGGCCGCTGCCGACCAGCGCGTTGAATTCGAACGCGACGATGATCGCGAGCGCGAGGAGCCAGTAGAGGGAGTCGTTCTCGCCGTTGTGAATCGAGTTCAGATGGCTCGCTGCCCCCATGAAGAACAGCATCGGGATCGAGAACAGCACGTTGGTGCGCGACGCGAGCCCCGCGCGCGCGCCGCGTGCCGCCGCCTCCGGAATGGCCGTGCCGCCGCCGGCCACCTGCTCGGCCGACTTGATCACGACCTGCTGCGCCGGCCAGATCACGAGCCACACATTCGCCCACATGAAAGTGCCGAGAACACCGCCGGTGAGGATCTTGGTCATGTACGGCTGACCCATGCCGATGCCCTGGTGCATCTTCCACAGCACCATCGCCCAGCCCGTCAAGAACGTGAACATGGCGCCCCAGCGGAACCACCAGAGCGCGTTGGGAACCAGGCCACGGATCATCGGGCCGCGCGCGGTACCGCCGATCTCGGTCCCGAAGAACGGTGTCTGGACGAAGTTGAAGTAGTAGAGGAGGCCGATCCAGGTGATGCCCGCCATGAAGTGGAACCAGCGCAGCAGGAACTGCCAACCCTCTGCGGTCGTGATGAGGTCCATCGATCTCCTCCTTCGTCCCGGTCGGTGCGCACGGGGCGGCGCGCCCCATTCTAACCGGACACTCCGCCTTTGGGAGAAGGATTCGCCGCGAGCGCTGAAACCCGGCGCGCGATGCCCTGCCAACCGAGACGCTCGAAGAGTTGCTGCGATCGCTCGCGATCCGGACCGCTCCAGACCAGCGCATCTGCGCCGAGCGCCATGTCCGGCACGTCGCGACGCACGGTTGCGAGCCCGCGGATCCGCAACGCCGCTTCGCGAGACGCAGCGAAGCGCTCCGCAAGCGACGCGGCGCCGCGCACACCGGCGTCACGCCAGGCGCTCGCTTCGCCGGGCACGTCCTCGATCCGGCCGAATTTCGCGAGCAATTGCGCAGCCGTCTTGGGGCCGATTCCCGGCACACCGGGCAGGTTGTCCACCGCGTCGCCGACCAACGCCAGGAAATCCGGAATCTGCGCGGGCGCGACGCCGAAGCGCCCGCGCACACCGTCGGCATCGAAACTGCGGTCGCGGGCGAAATCACAGAGCACGGCGCTGCCATCTTCGCGCACGAGCTGCGCGAGATCCTTGTCGGCGCTGACCACGACGACGCGATCGCCCGCTGCGAGCACCGCCTCGGCGATGGTCGCGATCACATCGTCCGCCTCGAAGTCGGGGACGCTGAGCGCCGGCACGCCGAGCGCCTCGGCCACTTCGACGCAGAGCGCGAACTGCGGCGCGAGATCGGCAGGCGCTTCGGTGCGACCGGCCTTGTAGCCGGGCTCCTGCGCGTTGCGGAAGCTGGTCATCGCCGCGTCGAACGCACAGGCAAAGTGGCTCGGCTGCCACTGCGCGAACATCCTGAGCAGCGTCGATGCGAAACCGAAAGCCGCATGGCACGGCGTCCCGTCCAGCGCCTGCATCGCAGGCAGCGCGTGATACGCCCGGAAGATGTAGACGTGTCCGTCGACGAGATGGACGAGGCGGCCGGTCAGAACAGCAACTTGGCGATGGTATCGAGCTGGACGAACGAGGTGCCCTCGTAGATCTTGCCGATCTTGGCGTCGCGCAGGTACTTCTCGGCGGGACATTCCTTCGTGAAGCCGACGCCGCCGTAGAGTTCGAGACACTCGGAGGCGACACGCTCGGCGACGTCGCTCGCGAACCACTTGGCCATCGCGGCTTCGCGCACGAACGGCTGGCCGCAGTCGTGCAGCCGCGCGGCGTTGTAGGTGAGCAGCCGCGCGGCTTCGATGTCGATTGCGGAGCGCGCGAGCCGATGTCGCACGGCCTGGAACTCCGCGATCTTCTGGCCGAACTGCTCGCGCTGCTGCACATACGCGAAGGCGCCCTCGAAGGCGCCCTGCGCGAGCCCGACCATCTGCGCGGCGATCCCGATGCGGCCTTCATTGAGCGTCTCGATTGCGACCTTGTACCCCTTGCCGACCGCACCGAGCACGTTCGCACGCGGCACCACGACACCGTCGAAGACCAGTTCGCAGGTGCTCGACGCGCGGATGCCGAGCTTGTCTTCCTTGCGCGGGACCGAGAAGCCGGGCATGTGGCGCTCGATGACGAAGCAGGTGATGCCCTTGTAGCCGGCGCTCGCATCGACGGTCGCGAACACCAGGAACAGCTCGGCCTCGCCGCCGTTCGTGATCCACAACTTGCGGCCGGTCACCGCGAAATCCTTGCCGCGCGGCTCGGCACGACAGGCGAGCGCGAACGCGTCCGAGCCGGATCCCGCCTCGGACAGCGCGTAGGCGCCGACGCTGCCGGCGGCGAGTTTCGCGAGCAGACGCTGCTGTTGCTCCGCGCTGCCGAACTTCTTCACGGCGTTGATGACGAGCGTGTTCTGCACGTCGCACACCACCGCGACGGACGCATCGACGCGCGCCAGTTCCTCGATCGCGAGGATGCTCATGAAGAACGTCGCGCCCGCGCCGCCCTGCGGCTCCGGCACCTCGATGCCCATCAAGCCGAGTTCGAAGAGCCAGGGAATGACGTCGGGATGCAGCTTGCCCTCGCGATCCATCTCGGCCGCCAGCGGTCGCAGCCGGGTATCGGCGAACGCGCGCACCGTGGTGCGAAACAGATTCTCTTCCTCGGTGAGCGTGGTGAGTGCGGGGCGTTCCATCGTCAGCGTCGCTCCTCGAGCACGGCTTCCGCCACGGTTTCAGCCGCTCGGTCGAGCGGCAACTCGCGCTTGGTGCCGTCGCGGCGGCGCACGAGTTCGACTTTCTTCTCCGCGAGCCCGCGCGGCCCGATCGTGATGCGATACGGAATGCCGACCAACTCGGCGTCCTTGAACTTGACGCCCGGCCGCTCGTCGCGCGTGTCGATGATCACGTCGATCCCCTGGGCCCGCAGCGCTTCGTAGATTCGCTCGCCGGCCTCCTGCGTCTCGACTTCGTTCGGATTCAGCACCGAGATCACGACTTCGAAAGGCGCCACCGTGACGGGCCAGACGATGCCGTTCGCGTCGTGACACGCTTCGACGATCGACGCCATCACGCGCCCGACGCCGATTCCGTACGAGCCCATCACGATCGGCACCGAAGCGCCCGCCTCGTCCTGGACGACCGCGCCGAGCTTCTCGCTGTACTTGGTGCCGAGCTTGAAGATGTGGCCGACCTCGATGGTCTTCGCAACGCCGAGGGCAGCGCCGCACATCGGGCACGGCTCGCCCGCCGCCACTTCGCGCAGCTCGAGCCACGCATCGACGCGGATGTCGCGGGCGACATCGACACCGCGCAGATGGAACTCGTCGCGGTTGGCGCCGGTCGTCATGTCGCGGCGACCTTGCAACGCGGCGTCGGCGACGATGCGCACGGCGGCGACCCCGACCGCGCCGAGACTGCCGGCCGACGCGCCGAGCGCGGCGCGGATCTCGTCGGCGGTCGCTGCGCGCACCGCCACGGCGCCCACACCGTCCGCGAGCTTCTGCTCCGAGAGCTTGTGGTCTCCGCGCAACAATACGAGCGTGGTGGTGCCGTCCGCCGAGTAGACGAGCGTCTTGATCTGGCGCTCGGCCGCGGCGCCGCCCGCGAAATTCGCGAGGTCTTCGATGCTGCGCACACCCGGCGTCGCGAACGGCTCGGGAGTGGCCAGGCCGGCGCCGTCCTCCACCGCGTCGACCCGCGACGTCGCCTTCTCCAGGTTCGCGGCGTAACCGCACGCGCCGCACGACGCGATCCAGTCCTCGCCCGCATCGCTCATCGCCATGAACTCGATCGACTCGCTGCCACCCATCGCGCCCGACGAGGCTTCGACCGCGAGCGGCGTGAGACCGCAGCGCTCGAAGATGCGGCGATACGCGTCGAAGTGGAGCTTGAAGGCGTGGTCGAGGCCGCTCTGGTCGAGGTCGAACGAGTACGAGTCCTTCATCACGAACTCGCGTACGCGGAGCAGGCCCGACTTGGGGCGCGGCTCGTCGCGGAACTTGGTCTGGATCTGGTACCAGATCTGCGGCAGCGCGCGGTGTGAGCGGAGTTCGGTGGCGATCGACGTGAAGACTTCTTCGTGCGTCATGCCGAGGCAGAGTTCGGCGCCGCGGCGGTCTTTCAGCCGGAACATCTCGTCGCCCATCACCGACCAGCGACCCGAACGCTGCCAGAGTTCCGCCGGGTGCATGGCCGGCAGCCGGAACTCCTGCGCGCCGATGCGGTCCATCTCGTCGCGGATCAGCGCCTCGATCTTGCGACACACGCGCCAGCCGAGCGGAAGGATCGAGTAGATGCCAGCCGAGAGCTGGCGGATCAAGCCGGCGCGCACGAGCAGCTTGTGGCTGATGGCCTCGGCGTCGGCGGGGTCGTCGCGCAGCGTGGGAATGAATGTATTGGACCAACGCACGCAGACGTCCTCCTCGCGGGGTCGCGGAACCCTAACGAAATTGGTTGCCAGGCGGGCGGCCTGCCTCGGTGCGCTGTCAGGGGAGAGCGATCAGGACGCCGGCGTGCGCCAACACTTCGATCGAACCGGCTAGCGGGGCGATCTCGAAGGACCCGAAGAGGCCGGCGATGGGAGCCGGTGCGAGTGCCCTCGCGACCAGGGCGGCTTCGAGCCCGGGATGTTGGAACAGCGCGCGCCCACGCGCGGAAGAACTCAGATAGAGACCGGCGCTCGTGGATCCGCCGATGCCGGTGAGCATGCGCAACAGGTCTTCGCGGGCGAGATCCGCGTCGCGCAGCGCGAAGCGCAACACCATGCCGACGCGAAGCGACTCGGGCAGCGCGAAGGCGCGTCGCGCGGGCGCGAAGCCAGCGATCCGCCGCGCGACCCAGGCGTCACCCGTTTCGCCTCGGTGACGCGCGCGGTGCGGAATCGCAACGAGCAATCGCTCGGCGGCATGACGCAGGTCGGCCGCGAGCGGCTCGCGCGCAATCTCTCGATAGACGTCGAGGGCTGGCTTCCCATCCAATTCGAGGATCCAGTTGCCCTCGATGCGCGTCGCGGTGAAGGGACCGGTAATCGGGCGACAGCCCTGGCTCACGGCTACGCGAGCCGGTGCGTGCTGCGAGAGGACCAACCCGCAGGCCCCACCGCGCACCCCGCGATCCGCGCATGCGAGCAGCGATCGCCCACCGGCGTCGAGCGCGGCGCCGGCGCCTACGACCGTCGCCGGTCGCAGGTCGGCGAGGGCGCCGGCCAGGCGCGTCGCGTCGAGAGCAAGCGGATCGGCCAGTACGACGATCAGATCGTTCTCGGTGGTCGAGCGACCGAGCAGGGCTTCGATCTCCGGACCGATCGCCTCTTCGACCCCGGACGCACCGGCCACGCGAAATGCTGCGGCATCGAGGCCGCAGAGCGCCAAGACCGCGACGGCCGGACCCGCCTCGTCCTCACAGTCGCCCGTTGCGATCGCGTGGCCGAGCACTGCCGCCACCGTCCGGGTTCCAAGCGCCTCGCAGGCGGCAGCGCTGGCCCGCTCGATGTCGAGGTCGCGGCCGACCGCGAAGAGCAGCGCGGCGTCCGCGCGCGCCGTCCCGGTCGAGCGGATCGCGGCTTCCGCCGCGCGCGAGGCCGCGAGAGCCGAATCGGGATCGGAGCGGATAGCCGAGCCGGCGTGGCGCATGGGCCGCGGAGCATAGTCGCTGCCGATGCTTCGGGGGTCCGCTTCCCTCGCCCGGGTGCCTGGGTTAGCATGCGCCCGCCGCGTGCTCGAATCCCTCCTCGCGCGGCTTTGCCCCTCGGTTCCAAAATCGACCCCCGGGAAGCCAGGATTGCCGTTGGCTGACTATGAGCGCATCGAGCGCGAGAGCGATCTCCGAGCGCTGTCGCGTGATCTCCTCCGCGAGACCGTGATCGCGGTCGATACGGAAGCCGACAGCTTCTATCACTATTACGACAAGACCTGTCTGGTGCAGATCGGCACGAGTCAAGGCATCTATCTGATCGATCCGCTCGCGCTGGGCGGTCCGGCCGAGCTGGCGCCGCTCGCGCCGGTCTTCGCGTCGAAGACGATCCGCAAGATCTTCCACGCGGCCGAGTACGATCTCTACGTACTGAAGCGTGACTGCTCGTTCGAATTCGAAAACCTCTTCGACACGATGGTGTCGGCGCAGTTGCTCGGCTACCCGTCCGTCGGACTCGCCGCGCTTGCCAAGCGCCATTTCGACGTGTCGCTTCCGAAGGACGAGCAGCGCTCCGACTGGTCGGTACGGCCGCTTCGCGAGAACCAGCTCGTGTACGCCGCCGCCGACGTCACCTATCTCGTTCGCATGGCGGACCTGCTCGAGGCGAAGCTTCGAGAGCTCGGCCGCTTCGAGTGGGCCGAGCAGGAATTCGAGGCGCTGATGCGGCGCACGTGGCCGGTGCGCGAATTCGACGATGCCGGCTATCTGCGCATCAAGGGCGCCAAGGCGCTCGACGCGACGTCGCTGGCAGTGCTGCGCGAGCTGTACCTGATGCGCGATGCGCGCGCGCGCGAAGTCGACCGGCCGCCCTTCAAGGTGCTCGGTAACCGCACGCTGATGGAGATCGCCCAGCTCCAGCCGGTCCACCAGAACGACCTCGCGGAAATCAAGGGCGTGACCGAGTTGATCCTGCGCCGGCTGGGACGCGAGGTCCTCGCCGCAGTCACGCGCGGGCAACACGCGCCGCACGAGCCGCTTCGCAAGGCCGTCAACGGCCGGAGGCGGATGGATCGCCGCACCGAGCGGCGCGTCGAGCGCCTGAAGAGCTGGCGCGCGACTCGGGCGAAGGAGCTGGAACTCGATCCGGGCGTGCTGTGCCCCAACACAGGGCTCGAGGCAATCGCCTGGCGGGACCCGTCGATGCGCGAAGATCTGGTCGAGGTTCCCGAGTTGAAGCGCTGGTTCATCGGCGCCTTTTCGCAGGAGATCATCGACGCACTCCGCGACGACTCCGAGACCTCCGACACTTCCGGCGACTCCGAAGACGCCTGCTGACACCTCGGTCTTCGGGCGCCGCGGGGAGCAGTCCGAAAACAAGAAGCCCTCCGATCAACTTGATCGGAGGGCTTCCTCGATCTGGTGCCCCGGGGATTCCGGGAAGGCGGGTGCCGATATCTTTTGGGGGAAAGCGCCTTGCTTGGGGTGCTACCCCGGAATCCCCGAAACTCCGACGCCAACCGATGAGCGCGCCCGTTGCCATCGATCGGTGTCGATCCAGAAAGACTTCACGAGTCGATGTAAATGCATCCGCCGTGCCAAGAACTGGGAGCCCGCTTGAATGCGCCAACCCATCGGAATCATGCGTCTTCGCGATGGGCTCGTGCGATCGAGACTGCCGCTCGATGTGGCATCTCGCGATTGCATACGTGGCACGATCTTCCGGAGAGCGCCGCAACGGTCTGATTTGCATTCTCTTTCTGGATTTGTGCGCGCTGCATCTCGATGCGGCATTGGTGCAACCTGCACGACATTCGCGGCGCTGATCGGATTCGCGTGCGTGACGCCTCACGGCGGCAAGGCGGTCCGAATCGCAACAGCGCCCCCGCCCAGCGGCACGGAGCGGTACTGCGCCTGGTACGGAGACCGGCGCGACGACGTCCTCTATTTTGGTGTGTCGCCGTTCTGGAATGCGATGCGCGCAGCGGGCGGCGACCCGATGGCGGACTCGCACGAGCGCGGACCGCAGGTGGTCGGGCGCTTCGATCTGCGCAGCGAGTCGATGCTCGCTTCGGTTCCGACCGCGGCGCGCAGCCCGCATGCTGGAGTATGGGACGTCCTTGCCCACCCCAACGGGCGCGTCTATTACACGACGTTCTACGAGTCCGCCGGCTGGGTCGATTCCGCAACGGGCGAAGCCAGCCAGTTCGAAGCCGCGGGCACCGGCCTCAACGAACTGGCGCTCCGCCCCGACGGACGCGTGCTCGCGACGCGCTACGGCGCGGCCGGCGGCGGAACCGGCTCGGTCGTCGTACTCGATCCCGACGGCGTGATCGAGGCCGAGCTGCCGCTGATCTCGGAGCGCAACGTCGTCGCAGCGGCCAAGAGCCTTGCCTACGACCCGGTGCGCCAGGTCGTCTGGGTGAACACCGACCTCATCCCGCGCGACGGGGGCCCGAGCGGTCACGACGCGCGCGTGCTCGAAGTCGCGACCGGCCGCGAGATCCTGCGGATCGATACGCCCGAGCTGCATTTCCCGCGCTTCGCAGCGGACGGCCGCGGCTTCTTCGCGTGGCAGCAGGGATCGCGACTCACGCTGCGCATCACGCAGCCCGGCACGGCCCAGGACGCCACCTCGGGGCGCGAGGTCGTCCTCGACACCGCGTTCGCCGAGGGCTTCGACTTCGTGCAGGACGTGCATGTCGAGACCGATGGCCGTGCGGTCGTGACGCGCTGGAGCGGTGTGGTGCACGTCGTCGCGCCGGACGCTTCCGTGCGCACCGTCGAATTGCCGCGTCCCGTAGCTGGCGGGCTCTACTACACGGCGGTCGCGGTCGGCGATCGCGTTTGCGCAACCTACTGCGGCGACGTGAGCGTCGTGTGCGCTGCACTCCCATGACCGGGTACTCTCGGGCCGTGTTTGCTTCCCGACGCCAGCGAGTCCTCGCCGCGATGCAGCCCGACTCCGTGGCTCTGTTCCTCGGCGCCGGGCTCGCGCGGCGTTCGAACGACACCCACTTCCCATTCCGCCAGGACAGCGACTTCCACTATCTGACCGGCTTCGACCATCCGAACGCCGCCGCCATCCTGCGCACCGACGGCGGCCCGGCCTACACCCTCTTCGTCGAGCCGCGCGATCGCGACGCCGAAACCTGGACGGGCTATCGGCCCGGCGTCGAGGGCGCCGTCGCGGAGTTCGGCGCCGACGCCGCGCACGCATACATCGAACTGATCGATCAGATTCCCACGCTGCTCGAGCGGGCGAAACGCATCTACCACGTGCTCGGCCGCGACGCGCGCGTCGACGCCAAGCTCAGCGAGACGGTCGAGCTGTCGCGATTCCGCTCACGCACCGGCGTCGTGCCACCCGAAGCGATCGTCGACCCGCGCGCGATCGTCCACGAGCTGCGGCTCTTCAAGGAGCCCGATGAACTCGACCTGATGCGGCGCGCCGCGGAGATCAGTCGCGAAGGTCACGAGGCGGCCGCGAAGCTCGCGCAGGGCGGAGTCTACGAATACGAAGTGGCCGCCGTTCTCGATTACACCTTCCGGCGTCGAGGCGGTGCCGGCCCCGCGTACGAATCGATCGTCGGCGGCGGCGCGAACGCGACGATCCTACACTACGTGAGCAACGACCAGCCGCTGCGCGACGGCGATCTCGTGTTGATCGACGCCGGCTGCGAGGTGGCCGGCTATGCGGCGGACGTGACGCGCTGCTATCCGGCCGGCGGGCGCTTCGGCGGCCCCGCGCGCGACGTCTACGAAGTCGTGCTCGCAGCGCAGCAAGCAGCGCTCGCCGTCTCGCGCCCCGGCAATACGCTCGACGGGGTGCACGAGGCCGCGCTGCGGAGTCTCGTGCAGGGCATGCTCGATCTGAAGCTGCTCGCGGGCTCGGTCGACGATGCGATCCAAAGCGGCGCATACAAGACCTTCTACATGCACCGCACCAGCCACTGGCTCGGGCTCGATGTGCACGACGTCGGCTCCTACACGGTGGACGGAAAGCCGCGACCGCTGGCGCCCGGCATCGTGTTCACCGTCGAACCGGGCCTCTATGTCCCGCTGCACGAAGAGAAGGCGCCCGCGCAGCTGCGCGGAATCGGCGTGCGCATCGAAGACGACGTTCTCGTCACCGCGACCGGTCACGAGAACCTGACCGAGGCGATCCCGAAGAGCGTTGCCGACGTCGAAGCGCTCTACCGCTGAATCTGCCAACACCCGTGCGATCGCTCCCGAGGAGGTAGACCCCCGATGGCCGACATCAAATCGCTGCTCAAGGAAAAGCGCGTCTTCGAGCCGTCGAAGGAGTTCACGAAGTGTGCGAACTGGAGCAAGAGGCAGGTCGCGGCGTATCGCAAGCTCGGCGCGCGCAATCCCGAGCGCTTCTGGGCGCAGATGGCGAAGGAGCACGTCTCCTGGTTTCGACCCTGGAAGAAGGTGCTGCAGTGGAAGCCGCCCCATGCCAGGTGGTTCGTCGGCGCGCAGACCAACGTCGCGTACAACTGTCTCGACCGGCATCTCACCGGTGCGAATTCCTGGCGCCGCAACAAGGCCGCGCTGATCTGGGAAGGCGAGCCCGGCGACTCGCGCGTGCTCACCTACGGCCAGCTCCACCGCGAGGTCTGCAAGTTCGCGAACGTGCTGCTCGGCCTGGGCGTGCGGAAGGGCGACCGCGTCGCGATCTATCTGCCGCTGGTCCCCGAAGCGGTAATCGCGATGCTCGCCTGCGCGCGCATCGGCGCGCCGCACAGCGTGGTGTTCGGCGGTTTCTCGGCCGAGTCGCTGCGCGACCGCATTCTGGATGCCGGCGCGAAGGTCGTCGTGACCGCCGACGGCGGTTACCGGCGCGGCACGCCGCTCGCGCTGAAGCCCGCGGTCGACGAAGCGCTCACAGGCTGCCCGAACGTCGAGAACGTCGTCGTCGTGCAGCGCACCGGTCAGGAAGTGGAGATGCAGGCCGGTCGCGACCACTGGTGGCATGCCGTGATGGCCACCGTCCCGGCCGATTGTCCGCCCGCGAAGCTCGATTCCGAGCACCCGCTCTTCATTCTCCACACGAGCGGCACGACCGGAAAGCCCAAGGGCATCCTGCACACGACGGGCGGCTATCTGACGCACGTCGCGACGACGTCGCATGCGATCTTCGATTTGAAGGACGAGGACATCTATTGGTGTACAGCTGACATCGGCTGGATCACCGGCCACTCGTACGTCGTGTACGGACCGCTCGCGAACGGTGCGACGGTGTTCCTCTACGAAGGCGTCCCGACGCAACCCGGTCCGGATCGCTGGTGGTCACTGATCGCGAAATGGGGAATTACGATCCTCTACACCGCGCCTACCGCGATCCGCACCTTCATCCGGCTCGGCGACGAGCATCCGCGAAGGCACGATCTCTCGTCGCTCCGGCTGCTCGGCAGCGTCGGCGAGCCGATCAATCCCGAAGCGTGGATGTGGTACCACCGCGTGATCGGCGGCAAGCGCTGCCCGATCGTCGATACCTGGTGGCAGACGGAGACCGGCGGGATCCTGATCACTCCGCTTCCCGCCGCGGTGCCCACCAAACCCGGCTCGGCGACGCTGCCGTTCCCCGGCATCGACGCCACCGTGATCGACGAAGACGGCATCGAAGTGAAGCCACCGAACGGCGGTTTCCTCGCGGTTCGCAAGCCTTGGCCCGGCATGCTGCGCGGCATCTGGGGCGACCTGCAGCGCTATGAAGACACCTACTGGGGCAAATGGAAGAACATCTACTTCCCGGGTGACGGTGCCCACCGCGATTCGCGCGGTTACTTCTGGATCCTGGGCCGCATCGACGACGTGATGAACGTCTCGGGCCACCGCATCGGCACGATGGAGGTCGAGAGCGCGATCGTCTCGCACGAGCATGTGGCGGAAGCTGCGGTCGTTGGGCGGCCCGACGATCTGATCGGCACCGCGATCGTCGCGTTCGTGACGCCGCGCGCCGGTGCACCGGCCGGCACCGCGCTCGCGAACGAGATCCGCGCGCACGTCGCCAAGCATATCGGCGCAATCGCAAAGCCCGCCGACATCCGCTTCACGGACGCGCTCCCGAAGACGCGCTCCGGCAAGATCATGCGGCGCCTGCTCCGCGACATCGCCGCCGGCAAGGAGACGGTCGGCGACACGACCACGCTCGAGGACTACAGCGTGATCGCGAAGCTGCGCGATTCGGAGGAGTGAGCGCGCGGAGAATCCCGGAAGGGGCCGCCGCGTCGCGCCCCGCTATCCGCGAGCGACGGCGACCGGCGCGGCGAGCAGCACGCCAGACGGATTGCTCGAATGACCGCCGAGAACCCAGCGCCCGTCACGCGCGCGCGTCACGACGATCGCCTCGCCGAGTCCGGGATGCTCGCGCTCGGGCAAGTGGCCGGTGAGCGATTCGACGATCGCGCGGATCACGCCCTTGTGGATCACCAGCAGCGCGCCCATCGCGTTGGTCGCGAGCACGCGATCGAGACCGCGCTGCACGCGGCCGCGGAATGCGGCGCGCAACTCGCCGCCCGGATACTCGAAGTCCGGGGTGAGATCGCGCCAATGCTGGAACAACGCCGGATCGGCGCTTTCGATCTCGGCGAGCGAGCGCCCTTCCCAGCGACCGAAATGGATCTCGCGAAAGTCCGGTTCGAGCCGAATCGCTGCGCCGCCGGTCAGCACCGTCGCGGCCTGGAACGCGCGACGCGCAGGACTCGACACCACGAGGTCCACCACCTGACCGGCAAGGGCCGCGCGCGCGCGGTGCATCTGGTCGCGACCGTGCGCCGAGAGCGACGGGTCGCCGCTGCCGATCAGGCGCTCGCCCGAGTTGGCGACGGTCTCCCCGTGTCGAACCAGTACCAGGCGTCGCAGCGAAGTCATGGGGATGCTCCTCCGAAGGCGCGCAGCATGAAAGACCCCTGTCGCGCCGTCAACGCCACACGGCGCCAGATCGATGGATTCCACGGGAGGATTCCCGAGAGGAGTCCTAGACTGCGCGCGCCTCTGGGGACTGAGGGGAAGATCTGATGACGCGATCCGCTTTGGGGGTCGTCGTGCTGCTGATGGTGGCAGGCGCGGCGGTCGCGATTGGTATGGCCCGTTGTGAGGGCACGCCGCCCACCATCGAGACGGCGAGTCCGATCGTGATCGGTGCCGACGCGCGCACCGTGACGGTGGAAGTCGCCGACGCCGGCGCAGGCCTGCGCAGCCTGCGTGCGACGCTCGTCCACGCTGGCGGCGAGATTCCGCTCCCCGAGCGCGACTTCGGCGGCAGCCCGCTGCCGTACCTCGGCCCGCATTCGGAACGCGAACACGTGGATCTGTCGATCGACGCCAAGGCGCTCGGTCTCGCGAGCGGAGACGCAAAGCTGCGACTCGCCGCGCGCGATCTCTCTTGGCGCGGCTTCGGCGGCGGCAACGAGACGATCGTCGAAGTGCCGCTCTCGATCGACTACCGCCCGCCGACGCTGACGCTCGCGCCGGGCATCACGTACGCGAAGCGCGCCGGTTCGGTCGCGCTCGTCTATGACGTCTCCGACGACACCGAAAGGGACGGCGTCGAAGTGGGCGACCACTTCTACCCGGGCATCCCGGTGACCGGCGAAGGCGTTCCGGCAGGCCGCCGCTATGCACTGTTCCCGCTCGCGCAGGAACTCGAAACCGATGTGAAGATCAACGTGATCGCGGTCGACCATGCCGGCAACCAAACGACGCGAACGCCCCAGATCAACATCAAGAACCGCGTCTACCCGAACGAGACGATCGTGCTCTCCCAGCGCTTCCTCGACCAGAAGGTCGCGGACCTGGCCGGCACAACGGGCGTGAACGACAGCGACAAGCTGAAAGCATTCCAAGAGATCAACACACGGATCCGTCGCGAGAACGAGGAGAAGATCCGCACGGTGATCGCCGAGACGGCGCAGGGGCCGCTCTTCACGGAAGCCTTCGAGCAGATGCCGGACTCGCAGGTCCGGAGCGCATTCGCCGAACGCCGCTCCTACCTGCTGGACGGGAAGAAGGTCTCCGAGTCGATCCACTACGGCTATGACCTCGCGTCGCTTGCCGGCGCGCCGATCCCGGCATCGAACGCGGGGCGCGTGCTGTTCGCAGACGAACTCGGCATCTACGGCAACTGTGTGATCCTCGACCACGGTCTCGGGATCAACACGCTCTACGGACACCTTTCCCACATCGACGTGAAAGTCGGCGACACCGTCGAGAAAGGCCAGACGCTCGGGCAGTCGGGCCAGACGGGCCTCGCGGGCGGCGATCACCTGCACTTCGCGATGCTGCTGCGCGGCGTCTATGTCGACCCGGTCGAGTGGTGGGATCCCAAGTGGGTGCGCGAGCATGCCCTCGGCCCGCTCGCGGCGGCCAGGTCAGATGAGTCTCGCCGCTCGCCGTAGCCTCGCTACGCGGGAGCGCCCTCGTGAATCTCGCCGCTCGCCGGTGGCTCGCTACGCGGGAAGGCGGGGCGTGAGCCTCGTCGCTTGCCGGTGGCTTGCGGCTCGGGAGCGCGTGTGAAGCCGGACGAGCGCGCGCTGCCGGCTTCGGCGCGGCTCGCGTTGCTCGGCTGGTATCGCAGCGAGCGACGCGATCTGCCGTGGCGCCGCACGCGCGATCCCTACGCGATCTGGGTGTCGGAAACGATGCTGCAACAGACGCGCGTCGAAGCGGTGATTCCGTACTACGAGCGCTTCCTCGCGCGCTTTCCAGACGTCGACACGCTCGCCACAGCCGACCTCGACGACGTGCTCTCGCTGTGGGCGGGTCTCGGTTACTACACGCGCGCTCGCAACTTGAAGCGCGCCGCGGAGCAGGTGGTGACGCGCTTCGCCGGGCGCGTGCCCGACGGCGTCGACATGTTGCGCGAGCTACCGGGCGTCGGTCGCTACACGGCCGGCGCAATCGCGTCGATTGCGTTCGACCACCCGGCACCGATCGTCGATGGCAATGTCGCGCGCGTGTTCGCGCGCCTGCTCGGTCTGCGCCAGCCGATCGAGAGCAGCGCGGTGAAGGCGCGGCTCTGGGAAGAAGCCGGACGGCTCGTGGACGGTCCGTCTCCTGGCGATCTCAACCAGGCGCTGATGGAACTCGGCGCGCGCATCTGCGTTCCGCGCGCCCCGCGTTGCGGCCAGTGCCCGGTGTCGCGATTCTGCGACGGGCGCACCGCGGGCGACGCAGAATCGCTGCCGGTTCGCGCGCCGAAGCGCGCGCCGAAGATCGTGCACGCGGTAGCGGCGCTGCTGCTGCGGCGTGACAAGGCGCTCGCGGTGCAACGGCCGGCGAAGGGACTGCTCGGCGGACTCTGGGAGCTTCCCGGTGGCGAAGCGCCGGTGCGCCGCCGAGGTCCTGCATCGGTCGCGGAGCTGCTGCGCGCGCGAACGGGGCTCGGCGTCGAACGGGTCGAGCGTCTCGGCGACATCGAGCATCTCTTCACGCATCAGACGCTGCGCCTGCGCGTGTTCTGCTGTACCGCAGCGGGCGGCCGCGTGCGCCTCGACGGCTGGGATCGCCACCGCTGGCTCGCGCCCGGCGACTTCGATCAGGTGCCATGCGGTAACCTGACGAAAAAAGCGCTCACACTTGCGCAACAGGGAGGGCGATCGCGATGAGACGATTCGCAACCCGGGTCGTATTGCTGGTCGTGCTCTCGACTCTCGGCATCGCGAAGCAGGCCTCCGCCGTCACCGGCGGCACGCCGAACCCGGATCCGTCGGCAGATGGAGTCGTGATGATCCTCACCAACGACTCCCAGTGCTCCGGCGCCGTGATCGCGCCGACCGTGGTGCTCACCGCTGCGCACTGCCTCGCCGACCCGATGGCGAGCAATTACACGGTGCTCGGGGGATTGAATCCGTTCCAGACTTCGCTGTTCTCGATCGCGGCGAGCGAGGTCCACCAACATCCGAACTTCGACTCGAACACGATCACACACGACGTCGGCGTGCTGATTCTCGAATCCGCGGCGCCCGCGACTCCGCTGCCCTGGTTCGCGACGGACCAGGGTTTCTACACGATCGGCACGCAGGTGGGCATTCTCGGATACGGCGGCACCGGACCCTCGGGATCGGACGCGGGCATCCGGCGCTCCGGCGTGACGGCAGTCGCGGAGGTATCCGCCGGCCAGTTCCTGACGAACAACACGACCGGCCCGGGCATGTGTGTAGGTGACAGCGGCGGCCCGGCCATCACGACCGACGAGATCACGTCAGGCACCATCATCGGCGTGAGCGCGTTCGGCGATCCGGACTGCGCGCAGTTCAGCGCGTTCGAGCGCACCGATGCGAACGCGGACTTCATCGGACTCTACGCGCCCGAGCCGAACGCAGTTGCGAGTGTAGAGATCGCAGTCGGCGCTCTCTTCGTGCTCGCACGCCGGCGTGGATGAAGCAGACGGGGGGAGCCCCTTCACGCTCGATGCCAAAGCCGCCGGCGCGGTCGACGGCTGGGCGTCCGGCTTCGACCGTCGCCGCTTGCGCGAGCTTCGCCGCGGCGAGATCGAGCCCGACGTCGAGATCGACCTGCACGGCCTGACGCGCGCCGAGGCGAAGCGCGTCCTCATCGAAACGCTGCGCGACGCGATCGCGCAGCAGCAGCGCTGCGTACTGGTCGTCCACGGTCGCGGCGGGCGCTCGGTGTCGGGACCGGTCCTCCGCGACTCGCTACCCGCGTGGCTCGCGGAGGCGCCGCACGGCGCGTCGGTGCTGGCATTTGCGGCGGGCGAAGCGCAGCGGGGCGGTGCAACGTACGTGCTGCTGCGCCGGGCGCGCTAAGGTCGGAGTATGTCGAGTTCGTTCGGGCAAGCCTTCCGGATCACCACCTTCGGCGAGTCGCACGGCGGCGGTGTCGGCGTCGTCGTCGACGGCTGCCCGCCGCGGCTCGCAATCTCGCTCGAGGAGATCCAGCGCGATCTCGACCGCCGGCGGCCCGGCCAGAGTCATCTCACCACGCCGCGCGACGAAGCCGACCGCGCCGAGATCCTCTCCGGTGTCTTCGAGGGTCAGACGCTCGGGACGCCGATCGCGATCGTGGTGCACAACCAGGACGCGCGGCCGCAGGCCTACGAGCCCATGAAGGACGTCTTCCGCCCGTCGCACGCGGACTACACCTACGAAGCCAAGTATGGCATCCGCAACTGGCAGGGCGGCGGTCGCGCGAGCGCGCGCGAGACGATCGGACGCGTCGCTGCGGGCGCCGTCGCGCGCAAGCTGCTCGCGACGCTCGGCGGCGTCGAGGTTCTGTCGTGGGTGTCGCGCGTGCACGACGTCGAAGCGAAGATCGACGCGGCGTCGGTGACGCTCGCGCAGGTCGAAGCGAATCCGGTGCGCTGCCCCGACCTGGTGACCGCCGCCGAGATGGAGCGCCAGATCGACGCGGCGCGCCGGCGCGGCGACTCGCTCGGCGGCGTCGTCGAATGCGTTGCGCGCAATGTTCCGGCTGGTCTCGGTGCGCCGGTCTTCGACAAGCTCGAAGCGGAACTCGCGAAGGCGCTGTTGTCGCTGCCCGCTTCGAAGGGCTTCGAGATCGGCAGCGGCTTCGCCGGCACGCACCTCACCGGCATCGAACACAACGATGCGTTCGAGCCGGGTCCGGATGGTCGCCCGCGCACGCGCAGCAATCGCTCGGGCGGCGTGCAGGGTGGCATCAGCAACGGCGAGGACATCGTCGTGCGCGTTGCGTTCAAGCCGACCGCGACGATCCGGCTGGCGCAGGACACCGTCGATCGCGACGGCAACGCGGTGACGCTCGAAGCCCAGGGTCGCCACGATCCCTGCGTGCTGCCGCGCGCGGTGCCGATGGTCGAGGCGATGGTGCTGCTGGTGCTCGCCGATCACTGGCTGCGCCAGCGCGCAGTGGAGGCGATTCCGCGATGAAGGCAGCCGTCTACTACAAGACCGGGCTCCCCGACGTGCTGCAATACGAAGACGTGCCCGACCCGGTCTGCGCGCCCGACGGCGTGGTGATCGCGGTCGAGGCGATCTCGATCGAGGGCGGCGACGTCGGCAATCGCGCGCGCGGCGAGATGCCGAAGGTGCCGCATATCGTCGGCTACCAGTGCGGCGGCACGATCCTCGAGGTCGGCGCCAACGTGCGCAATCGCAGGGTCGGCGACCGCGTCGTCGCGATCATGATGCACGGCTCGCACGCCGAGCGCGCCGCGGTGGCGGCAGGCTTCACGTTCGCGGTGCCCGAAGGCCTCGCGGTGGAAGTCGCTGCATGCGTGCCGATT
>Ga0315287_10001240_pt1 | contig 23346 bp, 18 predicted proteins | sample YL17G11_0_MG_FD_205037 | JGI IMG/M metagenome (GOLD analysis project Ga0315287, IMG submission 205037) | Sediment microbial communities from Yellowstone Lake, YNP, Wyoming, USA - YL17G11_0 | ecosystem: Environmental > Aquatic > Freshwater > Lake > Sediment | place: USA: Wyoming | collected... | reverse complement strand
GGGCTGCCGGTGCCGGCGGACGTTCTGGTGTACACCGCGGCGGAGGAGCAGTCGTGCCGCGTGCCGCCGGCGGGCCGCCCCCTATGGTTTGCGCCGGCTCCGGGGCGCTGGCCGGGCCGGAGAGCCTTGATCTCCCGCGGGGGGCGCCCCTGTGACCTCCACTGTACCGGGTCCGCGCGTCCTGGAGCCGCTGAGGCCGCCTGGACTGCCCGGGAATCGTCGCCGGCTTCGCGCCGAGTTCGTATGCGAACCCCGCGGCCGTGGGTGCCCCGGTTCAGGTGCGGCGCGGCGGCGTCGGTGCGGTCGTGCCCCGCAGCGGCGGGCGCCGTGCGTGCCGTCCGACCGCCGCGAGGACGCACGGCCACGCCGACGCCGCAGCGATGGCAGGGTTGCTGCGGCCACGCCGACGCCGACGCGCTGGCTGGGTTGCACCGGCCACGCCGACGCCGCCGTGCCTGCACGGGGCCCGACGCCGCGCCGCCCCCGCCTCAGCGGAGTCCGGACTCAGCCCTGCCCGAGCACCTCCGCCATCGTCTCAGCGAGCAACTCCTCCCAGGGGCGCTGAACGAAGCCGAACCGCTCCGTGAAGCGGCGGCAGTCCAGCACCGACCACGCCGGTCGGCGCGCCGCCGTCGGGTAGTCGCTCGTGCGGATCGGGACGACTCGCGCGCACTTCTTCGACGGACGCCGGTCCAACTCGAGAATCCGCGCCGCGAAGCCGTACCAGCTCGTCACTCCGCCCGCGGTCAGGTGGTAGAGACCGCACGCGCTCAGCGGCGGCTGTGCCTCGACGACGCGCAGCGTGGCCTCGGCGAGGTACCCGGCGGTGGTCGGCGCCCCCACCTGATCATCCACGACCCGCACCTCGTCGCGTTCCTCGAACAGGCGCAGCATCGTGAGCAGGAAGTTCTGCCCGCGCGGCCCGTACATCCAGCTCGTCCGCAGGACGACATCGCGCCCTCCCGCCGCCAGCACGCGCCGCTCGCCCTCGAGCTTGGAGCGACCGTACTCGCCGAGCGGAGCGGGTATGTCAGTCTCGACATAAGGCGCGCCCTTGGCGCCGTCGAAGACGTAGTCCGTGGAGTAGTGGACGAACAGCGCGCCCAGGCGCGCCGCTTCCTCCGCGAGCACGCCGGGCGCGACGGCGTTCACGGCGTGCGCGACGTCCGGCTCGGATTCCGCCCGGTCCACGGCGGTGTAGCCGGCGGCATTGACGATCGCGGCGGGCACGGCCTTCCGCACGGCGGCGCGCAACGCCGCTTCATCGCGCAGATCGAGCACCGTCTCGTCGGGGGCGACGAGCGCGGCGCGGCCGGCCAGCAGGCGCTCGACCTCCGAGCCCACCTGCCCTGTGCGGCCCAGCAGCAGGACGACCGGCAGGTCGCTCACGTGGCACCTGTGCGGCTGTTCGTTGACGCGGTCACGGGAGGGGAATCCTAACGCCGACCTGTATCGGCCCGCGAGGTGCGACCCGCGTGCCCGGGGCGCGCCACTCGGACGCGCGCCGGAGCGCAGTTCGTGTGCGAACGCGGCGGCCCCACCTACGCCCGACCGCCGGCGCGAGGCGCGGGGACGCGGAAGCGGAGCCGGGCGCCGTGCGACCAACGGGAGCCGTCCGACCGGCGGAGCGCTCCGCGCCCCCACACAGCGGAACGAAGCGAGGAGCGCTCCGCGCCCCCGCACCGCAGCGCCGAGCGGCGGTAGCCGGGCGGGGGGGCCTATCGGTAGATGGGGAGGTGCCCTGGGGGCAGGTCGGCGAGCAGCGGCGCGGCGGCGTCCTTTGCCGCGACGACGGCATCCGCGAGCGGCCACGGGATGGCGAGTACGGGATCGGACCAGAGAACCGTCCGCTCGCACTCCGGGTGATACGTGTCCGTGCACTTGTAGTGAAACACCACGCCGTCGCTCAGCGCCTGGAACCCGTGCGCAAAGCCGGGCGGGATCCAGAGCTGGCAGCGGTTCTCCGGCGAGAGTTCCTGCGCCACCCACTGGCCGCAGCTCGGGGAGCCGCGGCGCACGTCCACCGCGACGTCCCACGTCGCGCCGGCCAGCACGCCGACGAGCTTGCCCTGCCCGTGCGGGTGCTGGAAGTGCAGGCCCCGCACCACGCCGCGGCGCGACACCGACACGTTGTCCTGCACGAAGGCGAGCGGTGTCACCGCCTCGCGATAGCGCTCGAGCTGCCAAGTCTCCAGAAAGGCGCCGCGGGTGTCTTCGAAGCCGCGCGGCTCAATGACGAGGACGCCCGCGAGCGCGGTCGGCGTGACCTTCATCCGCGATCGTCGTGGAGCAGCAGCGCGCGAAGGTACTCGGCGTAGCGGCACGTCCCCAGCTCCGCCGCGACACGCAGCAGCTGCTGGTTGTCAATGAAGCCCTCCCGCCACGCCACCTCTTCGGGCGAGCCGATCTTGGTCCCGGTCCGGTCCTCGATGGTCCGCACGTAGCTGCCAGCGTCGTGTAGCGAGTCGTACGTGCCGGTGTCGAGCCACGCCATCCCTCGGCCGAAGAGTTCGATCCGCAGGGACCCGCGCCGCAGGTACTCGCGGTTGACGTCGGTGATCTCGTACTCGCCGCGCGGCGAGGGCCGCAGCGCCGCGGCGATGTCGGACACGTCCTCGTCGTAGAAGTAGAGTCCGGTGACCGCATACGATGACTTGGGCGCCGCCGGCTTCTCCTCGATGGAGAGCACCTGGCCATCGGCCCCGACCTCGGCCACGCCGTAGCGCTCGGGATCCGTCACGCGGTAGCCGAAGACGGTGGCCCCGGTCGTGCGTGCCGCCGCACGCTCCAGCGTCTCGTGGAGGCCGTGCCCGTGGAAGATGTTGTCTCCCAGGATGAGGGCGCTCGGCCCGCCCCGCACGAAGTCCGCGCCGATGACGAACGCCTGCGCCAGGCCATTGGGCTGCGCTTGTTCCGCATAGGCGATGGCCATCCCCCAGCGCGCGCCGTCGCCGAGGAGCTGGCGGTAACGCGGCAGGTCGGCGGGCGTCGAGATCACGAGGATCTCGCGGATCCCCGCGAGCATCAGCGTGCTCAGCGGGTAGTAGATCATCGGCTTGTCGTACACGGGCAGGAGCTGCTTGCTCGCCGCCAGCGTGGCGGGGTAGAGCCGCGTGCCGCTCCCGCCGGCGAGGATGATGCCGCGGCGGTTCACAAGACGGCGCGAGCGAAGGGCAGACGCGGGCCAGCGGGGGCCGGATTCCGGGCCCAGTCAAGCGAGCCGTGGGTAGCCATAGAGGGAGGATACTAACGCCGGAAGGGCTCGGCTGGCGAGACGTGGCGCCGCACGCCGACCACGGGCCCGGGCCGCCAGCATTGACGAACCCCTTGCGCGGGGCGAAGATAGGTGTCTATGACCTTGACGCAATCGGGCTTTCCCGTCGTCACGAATCGCATCCGTGCGGCCACAGTGTTCGCTTTGGTGGTCGGGCTCGCGGCTAGCACCGTAGGCGCCCAGGAGCCCACTGCCCGCCCGTCCCAGGCGATCACGGGCCAGGGCGCTCTCGACCAGCGAGGGCTCGCCGACCTGCTGCGCCAGCGAATCCAGCAGAGCGGCCTCTCGGCCGAGCAGATCCGCGCGCGGCTGCGGGCCGCCGGCTACCCCGAGAGCGCCATCGATTCGTACCTCAGCCCGAGCGTGGCGGGACAGGTCGGCCCTGCGCCCTCGCTCGAGACGCTGCGCGCCGCCACTGCCTCGGGGCTCGGCGATTTCGGCGTGACGACGGACTCCCTCAACGCGTTGCGCCGGCAGGTCACCCTCTCCGTCGGCGATTCGATTCTCCTCGACTCCCTGGGCATCGTCCTCGGCCGGGACTCCATCCCGGGCAAGCCCGACGCGAACGGCGTCCTGCGACTCGACACCGTCGCCGCGCTCCGGCTCTCGGCGTGGCTGCGGCGGCCGCGGGTATTCGGGCTCGACGTCTTCCGTCGAAGCACCACGCAGTTCAGCCCGGTCGCAGCAGGACCCGTTGACCCCGGCTACCGCCTCGGGCCGGGCGATGAGCTGATGCTGATCCTCACCGGCGACGTGGACCTGGTGCAGTCGCTCCCTGTCACCCGCGAGGGATTCGTCGTCATCCCGCAGGTCGGCCAGATCCCGGTCGCCAACCTCACCCTCGATCAACTGCGCCAGCTGCTCTACACGCGGCTCGCGCGCGTCTACTCCGGCGTGCGGCGCGGCGCCGACGCGACGATCCGCTTCGAGGTGACGGTCTCGCGGGTGCGGCTGAACCAGATCTTCGTGAACGGCGAGGTGGTGCGGCCCGGCTCCTACCCCGTGAGCGCCCTTGGCACCGTGATGAACGCCCTCTACCAGGCGGGCGGCCCGACCGAGGCGGGGAACTTCCGCGAGATTCGAGTGCTGCGCAGCGGGCAGGTGGCGCGGACGCTGGACCTCTACGACTACCTCGTCCGCGGGATCACCCGCGACGACATCCGCCTCGAGCAGGGCGACGTGGTCTTCGTGCCGCCGCGCGCACGGCGAGTGCAGATCGGCGGCAGCGTCCTACGGCCCGGCTTCTACGACCTGGCGGAGCCCGAGGACCTGCGCGAGCTGATCCAGTTCGCCGGCGGCCTCCTCCCCGACGCCGACCGGGCGCGGGCGCACGTCGAGCGCATCCTCCCGGCGAACCAGCGCGAGCCCGGCGGCCGCGACCGCGTCGCCGTGGACGTGGACGATCTCACGGCGGTGATGGACGCCGCCGCGCCGCGTCGCTTCCGCCTCGAGCCTGACGACCGGATCGCGATCTATCCCGTCGCCACCCCGGTGCGGAGCCGCGTGACGCTGCAGGGCAACGTGTGGCGGCCGGGGCCCTACTCCCTCACCGCGGGGATGACGCTCTCGCGCCTCCTCGCCGAAGCGGGCGGGCTGCGGTCGGACACCTATCGCGACCGCGCACACATCGTCCGGCTGATGCCGGACTCGACGCGCCGCCTCATCGCGGTGGACCTGCGGCCCCTCGTCGGGCCCGATGGGCGCGCGGTGCCCAGCCCGGCGGCCGGCGCGGACCCGGAGTTGCGGGAGTTCGACGAGGTCACCGTCTTCTCCTCGACCGGGTTCCGCCCCGTGCGCGAGATCGCGGTGTTCGGCGCCGTCCAGCGTCCCGGGACGTTCGCCTTCCGCGACTCGATGACCCTGCGCGACGCCGTGATTCTTGCGGGCGGCCTGCGCGACGAGGCGTACCTCGTCGAGGCGGAGATCTCACGCCTCCCCGAGACGCCCGACGACACGACCGCGCTGGCGCGGCTCATCAGCGTCCCGCTCGACTCGAGCTACGTGCTCGACGCGACGGGCTACGTGCGCCGCGAGACCTCGGGGCGCGGCGCGAACCCTGTGCTCCAGCCGTTCGACTACATCTTCGTGCGACGCGTGCCAGGGTTCGAGGCGCAGCGGACGGTGGTCGTCACGGGGCGGGTGCGGTTCCCCGGGCGCTACGCCCTCGCGCGCCGGGACGAGCGGCTCGCGGACATCCTGCGTCGAGCCGGGGGGGTGACGCCGAACGCCTACGTGCGCGGCGCGCAGTTCTTCCGCGCGGAAGGCCGTGCGGGACGCATCGGCATCGACTTCGAGCGCGTGCTGAGGGATCCGCGGCACCGCGACAACCTGCCGCTCTTCGCGGGCGATTCCATCCACGTTCCGGAGTATCAGCCGGTCGTCAGCGTCGAGGGGGCGGTCAACAGCCCCGTCTCCGTGGCCTACGAGTCGGGTCGCGGGACGGGCTACTACGTCGAGCGGGCCGGCGGATTCGCGCGGCGGGCGGACAAGCGACGCACGTATGTCATCCAACCGAACGGCTCGGTCTTCACGCGGAGAGCGAACCCCGAGCCAGGCGCTCGGGTGGTGGTGCCGGAGACGCCGGCTGGGGCACCGGGCACCGATTGGACGCGTCTGATCACCAGTCTGGCGCAGGTGCTGGCGAGCGCGGTGACGCTGGCGATTCTGGTCAGGCAACTGCCGTAGGACGACTGCCGGCGAGGGGCGACTTACTGGCGGAAGAGGAGTACGCTGTCCCCCGGGAAGCCGGGGCCGGTCAGACTCCCCCGCATCACGTGGTCGTTGGCGAAGAAGGCGCGGAGCGCGATCGGCGCACCGCTCGGCGGCTGGAGGGTCAGGGCGATGTTGTCGCCGGTCCGCGCGCCGGTCACAGTGAAGGGCGTGCTCCCCACTGTCAGAAGGCCTGAGCCAGTCACCGCATCAGCGGAGTCCCGCAGTTCGATGCTCAGCACCACGACGCCCCACGCTGCAAGCCAGCGCCCAGCCAACGGCGCCTGAGCCACGACGTCGACCCGGACCACGGCGCGGACGGGGGAGTTCGACGTGCCCGCGGCGACGAACGAGACTATGCCATCGTACGTACCGAGGGGAAGGCCCTGCTGGTTGGCGACGACGAGGACGCTCTGGAGAATGCCGCCGCTCGTCGGAGAGAGGGACAGCCACGGTACATCGGCCTCGGCCGTCCACGAGAGTGGGCCCGTGCCGGACACCGTCAGATAGCGCTCGACGGGCGGTAGCCCGCCCTGGCGCGCCGTGAAGACGAGCGTGTCGGGCTCGACGGCCAGCTGGAACCGGGGCCCCGCAGAGTCCTGGATGCACGCGGTCGCGAGGGCGGCGAGGCCGAGAGCCAGCGGCACAGCGCGGCGAAGGAGCGTCACGGCCCCCATCAGCGGAGTCCGGTGCGCACGGCGAAGAACAGGTTCAGGTTGAAGGCGTCGCGGTGGAAGTCGCGGTTGAGCTCGTACATCGCCGTCGCCCCCGCGGTGATGTCGTAGCGCCCCCGGAAGAACAGGCCCTCCACTCCGAGACTGTGCATCACGTCGAGGCCGCGGGGGTTCTGGGGTCCGGTGGCGACAGTGGCTCCGCTCGTCTCGCCTCTGAGCAACCGTGACCACGCCACTGTCCATCGGCCGCCGGGGTAGTACCAGTCCACGGCGACCTTGGCGGCGGCGCCGCCGAGGCCGGGATCCGAGCCGAGGACCTGACCCAGATAAGTATGGCCCTGCAGCAACCCGTAGTGCGGGTAATAGCGCCCCTCACCTCGCGACTGCACGAGGGTCCCCATCTGGAGGTTCTGGATCTCCGCGCGCATCACGCGGAACACCCCGGCGGGCTGCCGACTCACGTGCCGCAGGCCGATGGTGTAGCCTGCGATGTGATCGGGCTCGACGAAGATCTCCCGCAGGTCGTACCGGGCGTCATCGGTGCCGTACTCGCCGTAGATCTCGACGCCGGCGGGCGGAACCACCCAGCGCACAAAGACCGATGCCAACTGGTTCTCGAGGGGGTCGTTGAGTGTGCTGAAGCTGAATTGCGAGCGCAGCTCATCGAGCACCGATTGCCGGCGCGCCCAGACACGATGGACGAAGCGCGTCGCGCCCAGTTCGAGTCCGCCCGGCCACCGGGGCATGACGACCACCACCGCCCCCGACGCTCCGCGGATCGAAGACTCTCCCGTCTGCGGGGAGTAGGCCGTCTGGGTGAGGCGGCCGAAGAGGGCTCGGCCCTGGACCCGCACAATCCAGAGGTCCATGGGCACGGCGGTGCCGGCGAAGACGTGCGGGAAACCCCCCGCGTTGTTGCCAAGAATCACCGGGAAGTCGGACGCGGGCCCCCACCAGTCATTCGCTGAGGACACACCGGTCGCGATGCCCCACTTCGCGACTTCGAGCGCCGTCTGTCCCCAGTTCGCGAGGGCGTAGGAGCGGTCCCCGTAGCGCTGCGGTCGGTCGATACAACAGGGAAGCTGACCGTCCGCGAACATCAGCGCTCCTGTCTGGCCATTCGGTTGCAGCCGGAACCCGGCGTTCTGCGCCCACGACACTTGCGGCACGAACGTCGCAGCCAGCGGCCCGTATCGCGCCACGACGCCACCCTGCCCGCTCGCGGTGAGGCCGCGCCCGGCCCAGATGGCGCCATCGTTGTAGCCGTACGGGAAGCCACTGTTGACGCGGAACGCCACCTCGGGCCGCGCGACCGCGATGGATGCTCCGACAGACGGGGCCGGGCTCCATTCGTACCGCGCCGCCCACGGATGCGCGGAGTCCATCGGCAAGAGGCGGTCCACCTCCGCCGCCGTGAACCGCCGCGCCGACCAGGGATAGGATCGGACGACGCCCAGCACCTGCAGGTTGCGGAGATACGTCTCGATTTCGGACCCGGCGTACACCTCCGCCCGCGCCACCGGCCTGCCGCCGCGCTGCGCCGCAAGCTCCGTCCACGGCAGTAGCGCCACGCACGCCATCAGAATTCCCGTTCGTGCCCTCACACTTTGAGCATAACCTGTGCAGATTATGCCGTCTATGTCGCGTGTGCCTCTGGTCCGCTCCTTGACGTTCACGTTGCTGATCGCCACCGCGCGAACGGTACCCGGTGCCGCGCAGGGCCACGACACCGCGTTTGCAGCCCTCATCACGCCTGGCGGCTTCGCCGACGACCGGACACGCATCTCCTCAATCACTTCGGCCGGGTCAGCCGCCTACCCGCTTCTGCGCTCATCTTCGTCCCTCGCGTCGCGACGGGGCACCGGCGGTCACCTCTTCCGTGCGGCGATCCTCACCCCTGAGCTGTACGCCATCGGCAACAGCGCCCTCCCCTACTCGCTCAATGACGGGGCGCTGTGGGCCGGTCGCGGGTTCAGCTACCGCATCCGCGCCGGGATCCGCGCCGAGGCCGGCCCCGTGCGGCTCATCGTGGCGCCCGAGTTCCTCGCGAGCGACAACCTCCGGTTCGAGATGCCGCACCCGCGCGTCCGCCGTCCGCGACCTCCGGGGCGCGACTCGCTGGCCTCGCCCTGGCACACCACACCGGAGTCTATAGACTACCCCATCCGCTTCGGCACACGCGCCTTCTCGGCCTGGGATCCCGGCCAGAGCACCCTTGACGTGCGACTCGGCGGGGCCACCATCGGACTAACTGCCGAGAACGAGTGGTGGGGACCGGGTATCCAAAACGCGATCGTGATGAGCACGAACGCCGCCGGCATCCCGCGGTTGTTCGTGCGCCCGACGCGCCAAATCGCCACGCGCGCCGGCACGTTCGACGCCCGGCTGTTCGCCGGTGGCCTCCGGGAATCACCGTACTTCGACAGCACCGCCTCCAACGACCTGCGCTCCATCAGCGCCTTCGCTCTCGCGTGGACGCCGCCGGCGTCCCCCAATGTCACGATCGGGTTCACTCGCGCGGTGTTCGCTCCCGTTTCAAGCTGGGGTCGAGTTCCCACCCGACTGCTGGATGCCCTGATCAGGTTTCCCGGGCGGCCGAACAACCACCTGCCCGACGACACGGTCGTGGTTCCCGGCCCTGACCAGGTCTTCTCCCTCTTCGGCCGGTGGGCGTTCCCCGGCTCCGGCTTCGAAGTGTACGCCGAGTGGGCCCGGAACGAGTTCCCGACCTCCATCCGGGACTTCCTCACCGCCCCCAATCACACGCAGGCCTACACGCTCGGTCTCCAGTGGGCCCAGCAGGTGCGTCCCGGCGGCACCGCGCGCATCCAGTTCGAGGGGACGTACCTGCAGAAGTCCGCTACGCTGCGCGACCGACCGGTCGGCATCTGGTACACGAGTCGAGCCGTAACCCAAGGCTACACGAACCGCGGCCAGGTCATCGGCGCCGCCATCGGCCCGGGCGCCAATTCCCAGTGGTTCGCGCTGGACTACGTGGCGCGGCGCTGGCAGGCCGGCGTCTTCGCCTCCCGCATCCGCTGGGACGATGAGGCCCTCTACACCTTCCCGAATACCAACTTCGCGGGGAATCCCAACAAGTGGTGTTCGCACGACACATCCGTACTCTTCGGCCTTCGCGGCGCCCTGCAGAGCTTCCTCGGCCTGCTCGAAGTGACGTACGACGTGGACCAGCGGCTCAACGTCTTCTTCCACAACCTCTCGGTCTGCGGACGCGACATGGACCCCCGCGACGTCCGCGACGCCATCAACCACACCATAGAGATCCGCTTTACCCCACCTTGACCAACCCTCGAAGTCCAAACATCTTGGCAACTCGATGGAACACGATCGCCTCACCCTGACGGCCCTCGTGGCCGGGATGCTCTCTCGCTGGCGCGAGGCGGTGCGCGTGACCGTGGGCGTCGTCGTGCTCGCCCTGCTTCTCTCGGTCGTGCTCCCGCCTCTATACCAGAGCCAGGCGACCTTCGTCACGGCCGACGCCGGCATCCAACTCCCCAAGGGCCTCGCCGACCTTGCCACCTCGCCCGGGATATCCGGCCTCGCCACCCAGTTCGGCCTCGGTGGGGGCAGCGATCCTTCCACCTCGCCGGCCTTTTACGCGCAGCTCCTCGGCAGCCGGGAACTCCTCACGCGCCTCGTGACCTCGCGTTTCCCCAACCCGCGGACCGACGCGCCCGGCGACAGCGCCGACCTCGTGGCGATCTACCGGATCAAGCAGAAGGACCGGCTCCGCGGCATCGAACTCGCCATCAAGCGCGTCAAGCGCGAGATGAAGATCGGCGTCGACGCCCGGACCAACTTTGTGGCCATCATCCTGAACATGCGGTGGGCACAGCTCAGCGCGGCGGTCGCCAACCGCTCCGTCGAGCTGGTGAGCACCTTCAATCGGGAGCAGCGGCTGTCGCGGGCACGCTCGCGGCGGCTCTTCCTGGAGAGCCGCGTCACCGACGCCCAGGGTGAACTGCGCAGCGCCGAGGCAGGCCTGCGCGACTTCTACGAGCAGAACCGGCTGTGGCAGAGTTCCCCGGGGCTCCTCGTGGAGGAGCGCCGCGTCCGCCGCCAGGTCGAGATGGCCAGCGACCTCTACGTCTCGCTGCGCGGGGAATTCGAATCGGCTCGGATAGACGAGGTCAACACCACACCGGTCATCACGGTCGTGGACCGCGCGGTGCCGCCCCGCAAGCCTCTCTGGCCGCGCCGCACCGCCATCGTCCTCACGGCGGGAATCCTCGGCGTGGGACTCGGGATCCTGTGGGCCGCCGCGCGCGAGCTGGCCGGGAACTGGGCCAGGCACCGCCCCGACGACACCGCCGTGCTTCGTGAGGCGCTGGGCCGCCTCCGGCGCGAAGTCGCCGGGGCGCTGCGCCGCCGGCGCACGAGCGACGCCCCAGCAGCCTGACGCTTCCAGTGGCCGAAGCAGTGGTCACCCTGCCGCCGGTGAGCCGAGGCCGGGTCCGGCTGGGCACCGGGCTCCTCGCCTTCGTCTGGCTGCTCCCCTTCCACATCGTCGTGATGGCCTTTCTGTTCGGCGGCCTCGGCGTGCCGGGGCCCGTCGTGCGAGTACTCGCGGCGTGGAAGGAAGCCCTCATCGCCGTGCTCGTCGCGGCGACGGCGCTCCGGCTCATTCTCGGTTCCGGCGAGCGCACTCCGATCCAATGGCTGGACGTCGCCATCTTCGGCCTCGGACTCGTGTCACTGATCTACCTCATCGGCGCGGGCTTCTGGTTCGGCGTGGAGCTGCCGGTCGGTGCACGCCTCTACGGACTGCGCGACGCCGTGTACTTCTCCCTGCTCTACTTCGTCGGCCGGGCCACTCCCGACGTCGTGCGACACGAGCGGGTGCTCAAGGCCCTCTTCCTCGTCGGCGTCATCACCTCGTGCATCGCCGTCATCGAGCGGCTCGTCGTCACACCGCAGATGCTGGTGCTCCTCGGCGCCGCCGAGTATTTTCAAGATTTCCTTGGCGCGACGCTCTTCACCGCCGACAATCCCTATGGCCTGCCCGTCAACTACTGGGTGATGATCGGCAGTCGCCTCGTGCAGCGCGCGGGGTCGACCTACCTCTCGAGCCAGGGCTTCGCCATCCCCTTCCTCGTCATCGTGCCAGCCGCGACCGTCTGGCTGGTGGACAAGCAGCGCAGCACGGCGGCCAAGCTTGGCTATGCCGTGCTGTGGCTCGGCCTCCTCCTTTCCATCACGCGGATGACGATCGTCGCCTGTCTCCTGCAGGCGCTCACGATCGCCGCGATGCGGCGCCGCTGGGAGGTGGTGACCACCGTCGGGGTCGCGTTCGCCGTCGCCTTCGGTGTCGGCCTGGTTCTCGTTCCGGGACTGGCGACGTACGTGTGGGAGACGCTGACGTGGCAGAGCGCAAGCAGCCTGTCGCATTCCGACGACTGGATGGAGGGGATCGGGAACGCGCTCCGCTATCCCTTCGGCGCCGGCCTCGGAGTGGCCGACCAGACCGCGGTGCGCTTCGCGCTCGATCCGTTGGCCGGCGACAACCAGTACCTCAAGTACGCGGTCGAGATGGGGATCCTGGGGGTGGGCCTTCACCTGGCGACGATGGGCGGGGCGGTCGTGGCCGGCATTCGTGGGGCGCAGGCCGGACGCGGGGTGACCGGCGACTACGGCATCGTGGTGGCCGCGACGGCCCTCGGCATCCTCTTCAACGCCATCACGGCCGTCGTCTTCAATTCGATGATGCTGACCTACGTCTTCTTTTGGCTGCTGGGGTCCCTCGTGACCGCCCGCCTCGCCGACGAGCGCCCGTGAGCGAGGGCCGAGTCGCCCTCGACACCACGGTCGCGGCGTTGGACCTGGCGGGCACGGGGCACCACATCCGGAGCCTGGCCGAGGCGCTCCGGCCGCTGCTCGGCGATCGCCTCGTGCCGATCAGGAGTCGCTTCGCGGCGCCCCACGCGGGTCCGCGCACCGCCGGCGCAATGGCGCGGACCCTCGGTCGCGACCTGTGGTGGCACCAGGGAGGTGTGGAGCGCGCGGCGCGCCACACAGGGGCCGACCTGCTCCATCTTCCCGCCGCCATCGGACCGATCCGCGGCACAATGCCGACCGTCGTGACGATTCACGACCTCTCCGTCCTGCACGCGCCGCAGGACTTCCGGCCGTGGTTCCGGCACTACGCGCGCATCGTCATCCCGCGTCTCGCGCGGCGAGCGGTACGGGTGATCGCCGTGTCCGAGGCGACGCGAGCGGATGTCGTGGAACATCTCGGGGTGCCGGAGGACAGGGTGGTGGTGGTGCCGAATGGGGTGGATGTCAGCCGGGAGCCGATAGCCGATAGCCGAAAGATGGAGCTACCGGCGCGGTACGTGCTTTCTGTCGGAACCCTCGAGCCGCGGAAGAACCTGCTCCGGTTGTTCGAGGCCATCCGGATGCTCGCCGAGCGGCCCGCGACCCGCGACATCGTACTGGTTCACGCCGGCGGCTATGGGTGGCTGGCGGATGACATCGTGAGGGAGGCGCACTCGCCCCCGCTGCGTGACCGTGTGCGGCTCCTCGGCTACGTGACGCAGGGGGAACTCACCTCCCTCTACGGCCAGGCGAGCCTCCTGGCGTACCCGTCGCTCTTCGAGGGCTTCGGCCTGCCCGTACTGGAGGCGATGGCGCACGGCTGCCCGGTGGTGACATCGGATCGCTCCTCGCTCCCCGAAGTTGCGGGGGATGCGGCACTTCTCGTGGATCCCGAGTCCGTCGAGTCCATCGCCGAGGGGATCGCACGTCTGTGGGAGGACGATGCGCTCGCCGCGGACTTTCGCGCCCGCGGCCTCGAGCGCGCTCGCTCATTCTCCTGGGAACGGACGGCCCGGCTGACTGCCGACGTCTACGCGTCGGTCCTCCGGTGAAGCCGCTCACCATCGGCATCGACCTGTTCCCGATCGTCCCCGGCGTGGGCCGCGGCGGCGGGTTCCACCGCTACGCCATCGAACTGGCGGCGGCGCTCTCAAGACTCGATGACGACCACCGCTACGTCTTCTTCGTCAACCGGCGCAACGCCGACCTCTTCCCCTCGGGCGGGCGCATCACTCAGGTCGTTGCGCCGCTCGCGCCGGAGCGGGAGGTCTGGCCGCTGCGACTGGCGTGGCAGCATGTCCTGCTGCCCCGAGAGGTTAGGCGTCACGGGCTCGACGTGCTCCACTCACCCTTCGACACCGCGCCGTTTCGTGTCCCGTGCGCGTCGGTGGTCACAGTGATGGACCTCATCACCGACGTCTTCTATCCCGCGCACTTCCCCGGTACGGTGAGCACCGCCAAGGCGCGGTATCTCTTCCACGCCAAACGCCACGCCGCACGTCACGCACGCACCGTCATCTGTGCGTCGCGGGCAACCGCGGCCGAAGTCGTGCGTCACTACGCCGTGGCCCCCGAGAAGATCCGCGTCGTCCCCCTGGGCGCTGACCACACCGCCACTGGCGCTGACCGGCAGTCACCTGATGCGTCGCCGCCGGCCCGGCCGTACATTCTCTCCGTGGTTTCGCTGAGCCCCCACAAGAACGTCGCCGGACTGCTGGCGGCCTTTCGCATCGCCCGGGAGCGCTTCGCCCTTCCGCACGAGCTACACCTCGTGGGAATGCCCGGGACGAGCGCTGGGCGCGTGCAACGGACGCTTGCCGACGCGACGGCGTCGGGGCTCCCTGTCCGGGCCCTCGGATACGTGGACGACGCGACACTGCGCGCCGAGTACGAGGGCGCGTCGCTCCTGGCCTTCGTCCCTCTGGTGGAGGGTTACGGCCTGCCGCCGCTGGAGGCCATGGCGCTCGGCGTGCCCGTCGTGGCAAGCGCGGTGAGCAGCGTCCCCGAGGTGTGCGGTGACGCCGCCGTTCTGGTGGATCCCCGGGACGCCAGCGCGGTAGCCGACGCGATAGGTCGGACGCTCACGAGTCCCGAACTGTCGGACCGGCTGCGGCGCGCCGGCCGCACCCGTGTCGGCCAACTCACCTGGGAAGCAACGGCGCGGACCACACGCGAGGTATACGAAGCAGCCGGCGAGGGCAGAGCCCGGTGAGTAGGCAGGCGGGTGTCCTGGCGATCCTCGCGCTGCTCTGCGGCGCCTGCGTCGCCTTCGACCCCAATCAGCCCGCCGCTCCGCCGCTTGCCGGTCACTACTCTGCGATCATCTCGATCCACTACCACAATCACCTCGAGTCCAGGCACGACTCGGTGGCTGCTACCGTGCTGCTCCCAGACGCTGAACGATACCGGCGGCATTTCGCTGGCACGTGGGTCACCGCCGCTGGGGATTCCGGCGTCATTGGTGGGATGCTCGTCTGGGACGGCACGATGCAGGTCACGGATTTCGCGCAGCCGCCCCTCGTCACGCTCCAGGGCGCGACCTTCCTCCACCGCCTGTATCCGTGGTGCGACTTCAATCAGATCGGCACGGGGACGCTCGAGGGTCGCGTGTTCGGCGACTCGCTGGTCGTGACGGGCCGAGCCTCGGTGGTGTGCGGCTATCAGCTCTGGGAGCGACTCGTGGGCATCGGCACCGACCTCGATGTTCGCCTTGCCGGCTCGCGCGCGGTCACGCTCCTGCGGCAGTGAACGACCGCATTCTCCTGCTGTCAGTCGCCGGCGATCCGGGCCGCGGCGCCGAGCGCCTCTTGGCGTCTTTCCTGCACGCCCTGCCGGGGGATCTGGAGGACCGCTGCATCCTCGCTCGTCCGGCCCGGTCATCCCTGGCGCTCTGGACGGCCACGTGCCGTGCCCGCCCTTACGACTGGCCGGCTCGGCGGGACGCCTTTCTGCCGAATCTCGTCGCGGCCCTCGCCGCTGCATGGGAACTGCGCGCTGATGGCATCGGGCTGGTGCACGCCTGGGGCGCCCGCGCGTTCGAGCCCGCCCTGTTGCTAGGCCGGCTTCTCGGCGCGCGAGTGTGCGGGACCTTGCACGATCACCCGCGTGCGACCCTGCATGGGAGGTTGCGCAGGGCGGTCATCCGGCGGGCGGGATCCCGGCTGGAGCCGTTGATCTGCGTCAGTCGTGCGCTAGCGGATGCGTGCCGCGACGCCGGGTGGAACGCAGATATCGCGGTCATCCCAAATGGGGCGCCGCACTTGCCGCCGGCGGCCCGAAACCAAGCGGCGGGGCCGGTCCGGGTCGGGTTCTTCGGGCTGTATGCTCGCTGGAAGGGCTTCGAGATCGTGCGCGGGTGGATCGAGCAACTTAGCCCCGCCATCGAGTGGCATCTGGGCGGGGAACCGGCCGCCGATCTCGCACCAGCAGTGAAGGACTTGTCGCTCACCCACCACCGGAACGTGATCGTCCACGGCTGGATTGACGGGCCGGGGGTCATGGAGGGCCTCGACGTGCTCGTGCACGCCTCGACGGAATTCGAGCCGTTCGGTCTCGTGCTCATCGAGGCGGCGCGGGCGGGGATCCCCGCGGTGGCCAGTGACCTCGGTGGTCCGCAGGAGATCGTCGAGGACGGGGTCACCGGATTCCTCTTCTCCCCCTCGGACCCGGCGACGGGGATCCGACGCCTCCGCGCGCTTGTCGAGGATCCTGCCGTGCGGGCTCGCATGGGCGCCGCGGCTCGGCGGCGCTTCGAATCGCACTACGTCATCGATCGGATGGTGGACGCCTACGTGGCGATCTGGCGAGAACGACTGGCTTGACGCGTCCCTATGGCAGGCCCAGCAGACTGCGGAGGGGGAACCGTCCGACCTTGCGTGCCGCCGCGAAGAGCAACACCGCATCGAGCGTCACGCGCAGCGTCCACGCCAGCGCCGCCCCCGTCACTCCGTAGGCCCGCACGCACCACCACGCCAGCACCACGTAGATCGGCAGCTCGATGAGGTGGAAGATCGCCGGGAGGTCGGGGCGACCCTGGCCGTGCAGGAAGACACCCGGCACGTGCGCGAGCCCGATGACGAGCATCCCCGCCGCCAGAATCGCGAAGGCGGCCGCCCCCCGGTCCGCGTAGGCCGGGCCGAGCCAAAGCCGGAGGAGCGGCGCACTGAAGAACAGGACCACGAGCACCGGCGGCCCGAGCAGCATCCACAGCGACCGCACCGACCTTGCGAGCAGTCGCTCCGCGTCGGCGCGCCCCTCGGCCACGAGGGGAACGCTCACCACCGGGAAGAGCCCGCCGGCGAGTGATGCCGGCACGATGAGCAGGCGGGAGATCGCCTCGTAGGGCGCCGCGAAGTACGCCACGGCACCCACGCCGGCCACGGCGCCCAGGACGAACCGCTCCAGATACGTCAGGATCGGGCTCACGACGTTCGAGACGGCCACCCAGCCGCCGTATCCGAGCAGAGGCCGCACAAGGTCACGTGTGACTCTCAGTTCCCACCGGAACCCCGGAAGCGCGGCGCGGATCGCGATCCACGAAGCCCAGCACGTCGCGACGCGCAGGCCCAGGAGCAGGGCGACGATCCCGGGAAGCCCGACGCCGAGGTATGCCGCGGCCGCCGGGAGCGCGAAGGCAAGCACGCCGTTCGGCGCCCGGATCAGGTTCGAGAGGTCGAAGCGCTGGGCCCCCTCGAGGACCGCCCGCAGGTTGAGCGAGAGCACCACGAACGGCACCGACAGCCCGAGCCACCGAAATGCCAGCACGGCCTCGCCGGTGAGACCAGCGGGGACGTGGAGGAGGTCGGCCACCACCCACGGGGCGATCGCCGCGAGCACAGCGCCGCCCAGGATGCCCAATGCCGTCTGGCTGGCGGCGGTGAACCCTACCACCTGCTGGGCGCGGGCCGAGTCCTGCCCCGCCAAGGCCTCCGCCACGAACTTCGTGGTGGCGCGCCCCAGCCCCAGGTCCAGCACGCTGAAGTAGCCGATGATCGCCCACATCAGCGCCAACAGACCGAACCGCGTATCGCCCAGCGCCTTCGTGATGATCGGGATCGCCACGAGGCCGACGATGAGCGGCACCGCCTGCCCGAGGACGTTGTAGACGGTGTGTCGGGCGACGCTCCTCTGCATCTACGCCCGCACCAGCTCGAGGTAGAGGCAGTCGCGGAGTGCCGGGACGACGCGCTTCAACGCGAGGAACAACCGCTGCCCTGCTAGCACGTAGTTGAACGCGTCCATCCGCTCGATGCGCCAACCCAGAGCCGAGCAGTACCGGCGGAGTTCGCGGCGCCCGTACTCCTTCCAGTGGTGAGCGCCCGAGTGCAGCGTGAGCACCTCGTCCACCGTCGGCCCCATACCTCGCCCCGTGACCAACCGGAGCGCCTGGAGCGCTGCGCCCCCTCCACCCCCGATCCGGTACAGGTTGGGAGTGGTGACGACCACGCGCCCCCCGGGCTTCAGCACCCGCGCCACCTCGGCCCAGATCGGGCGCGGGTTCTCAGTCAGATGCTCCAGGACTTCGAGCAGCAGGACGGCCTCGAACGTCGCGTCCGGAAAACCCGTCTGCGCAAGCGACGTGATACCGTGCACACGCAGGTGGTCCCTTGCCCGCGAGACGAGCCGCGGCTCCGCGGCGTAGGGCGCCACGTCGGCTGCGTCTACCTGGTAGCCCATCTCGCACAGTGCCATCGAGGCGTGCAGGAACTGCGCGCCCATGTCAAGGATGCGCGCGGGAGGACGGACGCTCTCTGCGATGCGGCGCAGCGTCTCCAGGAAACGCACGCGATGGAAGGCGAGGTAGGCGGCCTCGTCATCCACGAGGCCACTGTCGAGCTGGGTGATGACGATGGGCGACTGCCGGACGAGCGCCTCGACGGCCCCCAGGGCGGCCGACGCGCTAGGCGAGGGCGGCATCGCGGGCCCGTGCGCCGATCCGGCCCTGCGCGCGGAGTCGCCCCTCGATCCACCGATACGTCTGCGCCATCCCCTCTTCGAGCGGGACGCGGGGCTCCCAGCCCAGCACGGCGCGCAGGCGGGAGTTGTCGCTGTTCCTCCCGCGCACCCCCTGTGGCTTGGTGAGGTCGTGACGCCGGTGCAGCGACTTCCCCGCAATACCGCTCACCAGATCCACCAGCCCATTCACGGCGATGAGCCGGTCGGTACCGAGGTTGAGCGGCTCGGAGTGGTCGGAGCGCATCAGGCGAACGAGCCCCTCGACGCAGTCATCTATGTAGCAGTACGACCTGGTCTGATTCCCGTCCCCCCACACCTCTATCTCCCCGCCGTCCTCCGCCAGGGCCACCTTGCGGCAGATGGCCGCCGGCGACTTCTCGCGCCCACCCTCGAAGGTGCCGAGGGGGCCGTAGATGTTGTGGAAACGGACGACCCGCGTGTCGAGGCCGTAGTCCTCGCGGTAGTGCCGGCACTGGCGCTCGGTGAAGAGCTTCTCCCAGCCATAGCCGTCCTCGGGATCGGCCGGGTACGCGTCCTCCTCGCGGAGCGGCGTGACGGCGGCGTCGCCCTGGAGGCGCTGGGGGTAGACGCAGGCGGATGACGTGAACAGGAATCGCTTCACTCCGGTCAGGCGCGACGCCTCGAGCATCTGGATGTTGATCAGCACGTTGTCGTGCACGATCAGCGCCTTGTTCGCCTCGATGAAGCCGATGCCCCCCATGTTGGCGGCGAGGTTGTAGACCTCATCCACCTCGCGCACCGCACGAACGCAGTTGTCCCGGCGGCGGAGGTCCAGCAGCTCGAACTCCTGCGCCGCCGTCGCGCCGAATTCGGGCTCCTTGATGTCCACGCCCCGCACCCGATGCCCCTGGGCCACCAGGTACCTGGCAAGGTGATGGCCGATGAATCCACCGGCGCCGGTGATCAGCACGCGCTTCGTCGCCGTCACGTGTCGCCCAGACTCCCTTCCGAAGGAACCGCCCCAACCCGGCGCACGCCGATCAGCTCGGCAGTGGCCAGGATGGCGAACAGCGGCACGTTCACGAGGTAGCGCCGCCACAGGCGGCCCGGCTCCTGCCAGAGCCGGAACGCCCACTCGAGACCCGACTTCTGGAGGAGCGGCGGCGCCTGCCTTACCCTGCCCGTGTGGAAATCGAACGCCGCTCCGACGGTCACCAGCACCTTGGCCCGCGTTCGCGGGGCGAGCGATGCCGCGCGCAGTTCCTGGCGCGGAGTGCCGAGACCGACCCACACGATGTCGGCCCGCGCGGCATCGAACCGCGCCGCATCCTCGTCCAACTCCGCGTCGGACAGCTCGCGGAACGGCGGGCAATGCGCACCGGCCACCACGGTGCCCGGAAAACGCGCCAGGAGCCCCTCAGAGAGGCGATCGGCGACTCCGGGGGCTCCGCCATAGAGGAAATGCCGAACGCCCGTTCCCGCGGCCTGGCGAAACGTCTCCAGCATCAGGTCGGGGCCGTACACCCGCCCCATCCCGGAAGCGCCCCTGAGGCGCCCCACCCAGACCAGCGGCATCCCATCCGGGGTGACCAGCGCCGAGCGTTGTAGAATCGCTCGGAAGGCGGGTTTGCGCCACCCCTCCACGAGGCCATGGACGCTCGTGGCGGCAACGATGCGCGCCCCCGCCGAGGGGGTATCGCCTCCAGCCCACGCGACCAGCGTCGCCGCGCTCTCAGCCAGCGAGAGCGTGGAGACCGGCACACCGAGGATCGGAGTGGTGGGGACGGCGCTTCGGCTCAGGCCGCGCCCTTCCGCCGGAGGACCGCCGGGATGGTGAGGAGCAGGATCTTGAGGTCCAGCAGGAGCGACCATTCGCGGATGTACCGGGTATCGAGGGCCACGACTTCCTCGAAGTCCACGATACCGCTCCGGCCGCTCACCTGCCAGAGACCGGTGATGCCGGGGCGAGCGCCGAGCCGGCTGAAGTGGTGGATCTCGTAGTAGTCGAGGTCGCTCTCGAAGAAGGGGCGCGGGCCGACGAGCGACATCTCACCCTTCAGGACATTCCACAGTTGCGGCAGCTCGTCCAGACTCCAGCGGCGCAGCCATCCCCCCACGCCCGTGACGCGCGGGTCCTCCATGATCTTGAAGAGCCGCGGGTCGCCGGAGTGGTTGAGGTGGGCGAGGACCTCCTTCAGGCCGTCGGCGCCGTCGCGCATCGTCCGGAATTTCCACATCCGGAACGGCCGCCCGCCGATCCCCGCGCGGCGCTGCGTGAAGACTACCGCGCCCTTCGAGTCGAGCTTGATGGCCGCCGCGAGTAACGCGAGGAGGGGCGAGAGGAGCAGCAGGCCGAAGGCGGCGCCCAAGGTGTCCAGCACGCGCTTCACGACGAACTGCTGGGCCTTGAGGGTTTGGCCGGCGAGTTCCACGAGGGGCTGGCCGCGCTTCCACACCACGGAGGGATTCACGCCGGGCACCTCGAAGACGGGCGGCACGGCGAAGATGTGACAGCCGGCGGTGACGGCGTGGTCCACCACTTCGCGGAGCGTGTCGCGGTGCAACGCGCCACAAAGAATCACCGTCTCCACGCGGCGCTCGTGGATGATGCCGGGGAGCGCGGCCGCGTGGCCGAGGGACTCGGGATGAGGCGGAGTCGCCACGTCCACGAAGCCGACGACGGCGTGCTCAGAGCGGTGCGCGAAGGCCCGGCGTCCGCCGAGGTCCCGGCAATCTGCGGCGGGGCCGACAAAGAGCGTCGGGGTCGAGGCAGGCTGCCGGGGGACGACGCGCGCGTCGAAGGCCTCGAGCGCCAGGCGGAAGACGACGATGGTGCTCCACACCGCGACCGTGGTCGCGGCGTACTGGGCCGCGACGAGGGCTATGCCGTGCTCCCAGAGCGGCACCCACAGCGGTAGTGCCGCGGCGAGGGCGCACCCGAAGAAGAGCCTGACGGGATCGCGACGGTAGTCGCCTGACCCGTAGTTGCCAGTGACCACGAGCGCAATGAGGAGGGCCGCGGCGAACTGCCAGCCCTCGAAAGCGGCGGCGGGGTAGAGGGACCGGACGGGCCCGGAGAGCATCGGTCCGAGCGCGGCGCGCTCGCCGAGCAGGCGGAAGACGGCGCGTACCACCCAGAGGGCGGCCAAGTCCACGCAGGCGAGCACCACGCCGCGCACGAGGGCGCGGACCAGATGCCGGCGCAGGATGCGCGGCGCCCCGCGCTGCAGGCCCATCTTGAGATGGCCTACGCCGTTGGCGCCCTCTGTCTCGAGCGGGAGTTCCGCCAGGTCGGGCCTCAGGGGTGACCTCAATAGAGTTCGACGCCCAAGTTAACTCCCATCGGCCTCGGCGGCTATGGGCCTTCCCATTGCCCCGCACCGGCGCGCGCGCGACATTCCCCGCTCACCTTGACGCGCCGCCCGAAGTGCGGCAGATTCGCTTTACTATGCAAAGTACTTTTTCAACTGCCCGATCCGCGCTTCTCGCCCTGGGCCTCCTCGCGCCGGCGTGGCCCGGCGCGCTCGTGGCCCAGCAGGTCCCCACCCGCCCAGCCGGCGTCACCGACCAGCAGATCCAAGGGGCCGTCCAGCAGCGCGGCCTGGGAGACCAGATCCGCCAGCGCGTGGCCCAGAGCGGCCTGACGGCCGACCAGATCCGCGCCCGTTTAAGGTCGGCCGGCTACAGCGAAACGCTCGTGGATGCCTACCTCACGGAGCCGGCGAGGGGCCAGGCGGCGCCCACGCCCACCCTGGAGGTCATCCGCGCGGCCTCGGCCATCGGCTTCCTCGACGTGACGGCCGGCGGCGACAGCGCGCTGGCCGATCGCGACAGCCTGGTCCTCACGCGCGGCGACTCCCTGCTGGCCGACTCCCTGGGATTCATCATCGGCGTGGACTCCATCCCCGGCAAGCGCGATAGCCTGGGCGTTCTGCGCCTGGACTCCGTGGCGGCCATCCGCGCCGGCGCTCGGCTGCGCCGGGTCGAGGTGTTCGGACTCGACGTCTTCCGCCGGGCCAGCACGCAGTTCTCGCCGATCACGAGCGGACCGGTGGACCCGGACTACCGGCTGGGCGCGGGCGACGAACTCGTGCTGATCGTGACCGGCGACGTCGAGCTGGCCCATTCCCTCCCCGTGACCCGCGAGGGCTTCATCGTCATCCCGCAGGTGGGCCAGATCTTCGTCGCGAACCTGACGATGGAGCAGCTCCGGAACCTGTTGTACACGCGGCTCGGCCGGGTGTATTCCGGCGTGCGGCGCGGGCCGGGCGCGACGACGCACTTCGAGGTGACGGTCTCCCGGATCCGCGTGAACCAAGTCTTCGTGAACGGCGAGGTGGCGAGACCAGGGGCGTACGCGGTGAGCGCGCTGGGAACGGTGCTGAACGCCCTCTACCAGGCCGGTGGCCCGAGCGAGCGCGGCGACTTCCGCGCGGTGCGCGTGCTCCGGCGTGGTACGCTGTTCCGCACCGTTGACCTCTACGACTACCTGCTGGGCGGCGAAACGCGCGACGACATCCGCATGGAGCAGGGCGACGTGGTCCACGTACCGCCCCGTTCTCGCCGGGTCAGCATCGCCGGGAGCGTCCTGCGTCCCGCCTTCTATGATCTGGCCGAGGGGGAGGACCTGCGCGAGTTGATCCGGATCGCCGGGGGCCTGCTCCCGGAGGCGTACACGGGCCGGGCGCAGATCGAACGCATCCTCCCGCCCGCCGAGCGTCCGCTTGGAGGGCGTGACCGCACGGTGATTGACGTGGACCTGGGCGCGGCCCTGAGCGCAACGCCCGGTGTGCGGTTCGCGCTGCAGCCTGGCGATAAGATCGTGGTGTTCGGGGTGGCGCGCCCCGTCCGGGACCGGGTCGCCGTGCAGGGCAACGTGTGGCGGCCGGGCACGTACCAGCTAGCCCGCGGAATGACGCTGTCGGACCTGATCAGGGC